>Ga0181520_10003886_pt1 | contig 25672 bp, 18 predicted proteins | sample PEATcosm2014_Bin_29_FD_132451 | JGI IMG/M metagenome (GOLD analysis project Ga0181520, IMG submission 132451) | Peatland microbial communities from MTU Mesocosm Facility, Houghton, MI, USA - PEATcosm2014_Bin02_30_metaG | ecosystem: Environmental > Terrestrial > Soil > Wetlands > Peat | place...
AAGTAAGCGACGACCAACTGCGACAACTACGCCTCAAACGACATGAATTCCATGGCGACTGGAACTACACCCTATCGCCACGGAAATAATATTTGTACAACTAATTTTGACGCACACTCTTAGAGGCTCGATAACGTGGCGTTGAGAGGATGGAAAGTGAAATTGGTCGGCGCAACAATTATTCGAGACGGCTCTGATTTTGGGTACCGATTTTGTTCCACGACCGGTCCTCATGGGCGTTTACGCCCATTGTTCGGCGCAGCCGCGTATTAGGCCCGTGCTTTAGTACGGGTAAACGGAGCGTCAGAAACAAATCATCTTTGATCCGCTGACCGCCCGCCGCCGAAGGCGGCGGGCGGTCAGCGGACTGGGTGGCTTGGTACCGACTGACCCGTGCTGAAGCACGGGCCTAATACCGGCTGCGCCGGGAAATGGCCATGAATGGCCATGCGTGAACAGCCAGACGCGACAGCAACCGAATGCTCAACGTCGGTACGCGAACATGCCTGAAGTCTGTTCCAATTGCGAACGCGTTTGTACTCGACTGCTTGTCCCGAAACCGCATACAGTCCCATGAAGTCTACCCACAGATCTTTCGTTCTGGCCCTACTTGCCCTCTGCCTGCCGGCCACTCCGGCCCGGGCGGCCGAGCCGTCGCCGTCCGCGAGCATTCTGGTCGAGGCCGAGGCCTTTGCCGATTACGGCGGCTGGGTCCTCGATCAGCAGTTCATGGACCAGATGGGCTCGCCCTTCCTCCTGGCCCACGGACTGGGTGTGCCGGTCAAGGATGCGACGACCAAGATCCGCGTTGCCACGCCGGGCAGATACCACGTATTCGTGCGCACCCGCGATTGGGTGGCTACCTGGAACGCCCAAGGATCGCCGGGCCGCTTTCAGGTCCTCGTCGACGGCAAGCCGCTGGCGACGACCTTTGGGACCGAGGGCGTACAATGGCACTGGCAGCCGGGCGGAATGATCGACCTGGCCAGCCCAGAGATCACCTTGGCCTTGCACGACCTGACCGGATTCGAAGGCCGCTGCGACGCGATTGTGTTGAGCCGTTCGGCCGCCGCGCCTCCCGACGCCGGGCCGGATCTGAGCGACTACCGCCGCCGTCTGCTAGGCGTTCCGGAGAAGCCGGCCGACGGCGGCAATTACGATCTGGTGGTGGTCGGCGGGGGGATCGCCGGCATGTGTACGGCCATGTCGGCCGCGCGGCTGGGCGCGAACGTGGCCTTGATCCAGGACCGGCCCGTGCTGGGCGGCAATAACAGTTCCGAGATCCGCGTCTGGCTCAACGGCGAGACGAACTTCGAACCCTATCCGCACCTGGGCGACCTGGTGCGCGAGTTCGAGCCGCGGCGGCGGCAGGAGATTGGGCCTGCCAGTTACTACGACGATGACCGGCGGATTGCCATGTTCCGGGCGGAGAAGCGGATCCGCCTGCTGCTAGATGAGCGAGTCAACCAGGTGGAAACGCAGGGGCAGCGGATCATGGCGGTCGTCGCGCAAAATACCCGCACGGCGCGGCGGACCCGCATCACCGGGCGCTGGTTCGCCGATTGCACGGGCGATGCCACGCTGGGTTTCCTGGCCAAGGCCGATTATGAGATCACCGAGCGGGGCCATCAGGGCGGATCGAACCTATGGGCTACGACCGACACGGGCAAGCCCTCGCCCTTTCCCCGCTGCCCCTGGGCCTATGACCTTGGCCAGAAGCCGTTCCCGGCCGATCCGAATCAATGGGGCAAGTGGTTCTGGGAATCGGGCTTCGACCGCGATCCGATCGCGGAAATGGAGCGGATGCGAGACAACAACCTCCGCACCATGTACGGCGCGTGGGACGCCTTGAAGAACGTCCGCAAGCAGTACCCCAACCATCGCCTCACCTGGGCGGCCTACGTGATGGGCAAGCGCGAGTCGCGGCGTTTGCTGGGTGACGTCGTTCTCAGCCGCGAGGATCTGATCAAGGGCAAGACCTACGCCGATGGCTGCGTGCCCACGAGTTGGTCGATCGACGTACACTTGGCCGATCCGAAATACGTGCGCGGTTTCGAGGAGGATCCGTTTATTTCCTACGTCGCCAGCCGTTACGAGCAGTACAAGCGGCCGTTTTGGGTGCCCTATCGCTGCCTCTATTCGCGCAACGTCGTGAACCTGTTCATGGCCGGGCGGGACATAAGCGTGACGCACGAAGCCCTTGGTACTACCCGCGTGCAGCGCACCAACGGCATGATGGGCGAGGTGCTCGGCATGGCCGTTTCGCTTTGCAAGAAGTATGGCATCGAGCCGCGCGACGTGTATGCAGGCCACCTGGACGAGTTGAAGCAGTTGATGCGGCGGGGAGTGAAGTAGGTTCCTTCTGCCTGAAAGGACTCTTAGGTTTGGAGGCTGGTCAAGAGCGTTCACGTCTTCTAGGGACTCATCGCACGAGCCATCTAAAAAGGTTTGGAACATGCAGGCCGGAATAAGCAAGGTAATCAAAGGGGAGATATTCCTCGCGGAGTTGAAACGCCGCCTTTTCCTAGACGGCTTCATTGTGGCGAAGCCCGAGCCAGACATCGGTGATGACCTTTGGGTGCTTGATGGCGGCGTCTTCGACGTAGACAGCGGCGAGTTGGATCAGTCACGTTTGATCCGCTGCCAACTCAAATCAGCGGCCAACCCAACCCCGGAAGGCGCATTTACAATAAACGTCACGAGAACATGTAGGTTCATAAAAAGCGAGCGCTACTACTTCATTATTGGCATTTGGGACAACGATCTGGAAAGGTTTCATGTTGGTTATTTTCCGAGCCGGTTCTTTCTCGCCTTGAAGGTTGAAGGAAGAATCCGCCTCAATAAGCAGGGGCGGCACATCTTCGACTTTTTTGTGGGCAAGTCGGGGGCAGGACATAAGTTCGAATTGCGTCTCAAGTATCCGCCCCGATGTGGGAGAAAGCGCGGTCGGGGTCCACGTATGGACGTAACGGAATACTTCAACAAGGACGGCCTGCGCGCGGCAATCAAATCCAATGCGGAAAACCTTGGTAAGCATACATTTCACGAACCCTGAAAGGGCTGGCACTTCCATGAATTAGATCAACAACAGCAATGGCAACACAATTCGTGTTTCCGACATCAAATGCGTACATAGTGGAATTCACTTGAAAGCGCAGAATGTCAAGCCGGGGGCACCTGATCCGGTAAGCCCTTACGGCTTTCGTTTTGAGACTGTTGACGGTGCGATCCATTGGTCTAAAGACTACGAAAACCGGCAAGCCGCGGATGCGGACAAGAGGTCGCTTGAGACCCAGGTTGGGCGCCGCGCTCACAAAATGTCTTGAAGACACCCTTATCCGATGTATTTTCTGATAAGTCGCGGCGTCGCAATCTCCCGATGCCACCGGCTTGCCCGGTGGTCTGTCACGTTCTAAGCTACACGCGACCCGCGCTCCGCACCCCTTAACTCTGCCTCCTGGCGACAGCGTTGCCGTCGCCAGGAGGCAGAGTTAAGGATGGGCTGAATGGGGCGTCGTTGTGTAGCAGCAAACGTAAGCTTCCACCGGGCAAGCCGGTGGCATTTTAATGAGCAATGTCACACCGGCTTGCATGCCCAACCCCTGGCGAGCGCTGACAGGGCTTCCCGTTGTTCCGGCCAGTCGTGGAGTGTCGCGGGGTCGAAATCGGCGCCGTTCGGCCAGACCAGGGTGTGAACTTCCGGATCGATGCGAACCTGGTTGAACACCTCTAAGTCGCGCAACGGCTCGAACAACTCGCCCACGAGCACTTCACGAAAGTCGATGACCTGCTCGGCGGCATCGTCGAAGGCAACCCAAAGCGTATAGGGCCCAACGATGCGGAAATCTCGAACGCGGAAAATCGGATGAATCATGCTGAGTTTCTTTCCTTATGGTTTCCACCCCAACCGCCACTCCCGCGGCGGTACGGTCTGCGAACGACCGTCGAGTTCCACCTCGGCGGGCGCGTCGCCGAAGTTTTCGATCACCCAGCTACCGTCGTTGAACAGGTACAGGGCCACGCGGGTCGGCGCGCGAAACGTGTGCCCCAGCGGACGCAGCAACGCCGCCCGCAGGGCATCCAGTTCGCCCTGCGGCAAACCCAGCAACGACTTGGGATCGCCCTTGACCGGCAGGATCCGCACGTTGGCGGCTGCCACGTGTACCGTGGCGGGAAGCCGTTTCGCCAGGCCGTCGGTGAGCAGGACCGGCTTGCCGGCGGCGATGAAAGCCGCCAGCTTGTCCGCCAGTCCGGGGTCCTTGAGGGCGTGGATCGAGAAGAATGCCGCCTTGGCCTCGGCGGGGAACTCGTGACAAGGCGCCAACGGCACGCCAAGCATCCCCAGGAAATCGAAGACCCGCGGTTCGTTTTCCGCATGGCTGTTGACGGGCTTGTAGGCGGCCACGCCGGCGATCGCGCGGCGGCGGACCTCGCCGGCCACCGCCAGCAACTCGGGGACGTTCCGTCGCAAGGCCGCGATGTTCCGCGGGCCCGTATCGCGTTGCAACGAGCTGTAACAGAACAAGAGCGATTCGCGGGCGCCACCCAGTACTGTCTGCCGGGCCTGTTCCAGGTAGGTCTGCTCGGTCGTGCCGTAGGGATCGTACCAGCCGCCGCCACACTTCGCGCCGCCGATCCCGCCCAGCCAGCGCATGATGAAATAGCCCTCGTACTGCGGCGTGCCGCCCCAGCGACGATCGCCGTAATCGCGGGTTTCCGTTCCCACCCAGGTGCGGTCAAAATCGGCCGTCTCGCGCAGGACCTCGTAGCCCCGCTCGTGAAACTGGTCGTACCACTGCGGGTACTTGATGATCAGCCGGATCTTGGGATTGACCTTCTTGGCGGCTGCCAACAATCGGTCTTGCGAGAGACGCACCATCAACTCGCAGCGATAATCTTCCCAGGTGTCGCCGGCCGTGCGGTAGGTATGGTCGCCAATCTTGACGATCCGTGCCCGCCGAGCCGCATCGCACTCCGGGCATTTGCAGTCGGTGAACCAGAAATCGTCGATCATGATCTCGTCGAAGAGGCTGGCCGCGTACTCGAAGATCCGCTGCAGGTGCTCCTGAGTGGATTGGTCCGTATAGCACGAGATGGTCCCCCAACCCGTGGAACGCTTGCCGACGCGGGTCGTGGTGATGCAGCCGGAGACCTCGAAGCCCGCCGCCAGAAACCGCCGCTTGGCATGCAGCAGGGCCTGCCGCTGGGCCTGGTAACCGTCGCGGAACTCTTCCACATAGACTTTGGTCACGCCCGTCTTGCGGCACCAGTCGATGGCCGTGGAAATGCCCTCGTCGGTAGAGAGGTGATCGCGCACGTCGTGGGCGGAACAGAGCGTGGAGAAGCGATGGACCTGGGCCTTTTCCTTGGCCAGGTCCCACAGGCCCTGCGGCGGGGCATCCTTTGCCGGTTGCCCCTGCTCGCCACCGAGGGCGGGCGCGGCGAACAAAATGATGAAGACGGCTGGGAGGAGGTTTTTCATGGGAGGGACGTTTTCGCTGGTGGGATGTCTTGCAGTTGTGCAGTATAGCATGGTTAAGCAGGCAATTGGAGTCCCGAAAGGACGGACATGCGTGGTGGGCAGTGGCCTACGTCACTTTTGCCCGAGAGGGGCATTTGATAATAGCCCAGCGATTTATCGCTGGGGAGCGGAGTTCATCAAAAGATTTTCCAGTCCCGGAGGGACGGTTGATATCGTGCGATAGGGGAGGTTTCAAACGTCCGGGACTATCAATCCCATTCTCGTTTCGCACCCAGCGATAAATCGCTGGGCTATTATCAATGGTCCCTCCGGGACGCGAAATCGTGGTTCGCCTTCTCGAATAGGTTAAAACACGTGGTACGGGAACACGATGCCGATGAGCTTCACCCCGATGATCGCTGCGGCAGCGACCACAAGAACCGGGTAGAAGTAGGGCCAGAGGGGCGGGGGAAGTGACTCACCGCTTGGGCTGTTGGCCGCTTGCGCGCGCCCGAGTCGATCATCGAGCATCCAGGCTGCATAAACCGTCACAACGATCGGCGCAAGCCACAGCAGTTCGCCCGCGGCGATCGCGCCCAACAAGGCAAACGCCTCGGCCAGCATCGCTCGCACTGGTCGCCGCGAAAAGACCGGAACCGACAACAACAGTAAAACGCCGCCGCCGATGGGCAGATAACTCTTGAAACTCGTCTTAGGTCCGGGAAGATAGCAAACCGCGGCCATGACGAGGGTGCTGGCCGCCACGCGCAGCACAGGATGGCGCAGCGCCGGCGGCAGGATCCAACGCTGTTTGCGCTGGTGTCCGCGAAGTTCCCAGGCCAGCGCGTAGAACATGATCAGCCCCGCCAGCCAAGTCAGGTTCCAGCCGTCAGCGAGCCACGCCATCCCGCCGCCGCGCAGACCTTGGACCACGAAGAACAAGAGCGGATAGGCCAGAATTCGCACCACACGGGGAAGTTCTTCCCCCCCGGCGATGTTGGGGTTGCCCCAGCGAAAACCTTCACCCGTGTAGGGCAGCGGACACCGCCAGGGGATTAAACAGGGCACCCGCCGCTTATAGGCCGGATATTCGTCGGGAAAAGTCTCTGCCAGATATCGTTCCTCGCCGCGGATTACGGGAATATAAATTGCGAGCCACCAGAACGGCAAGGCCACCGCCAACGGCCACCAGCCGGCCATCGTTACCAGTCCGGCGTCGATCAGGGCGTTTGCCAGGTAGAACGGATGCCGCACGAAACGATACGGGCCGATTGTGGCCAGGACACGGTTTTGCCGCAAACAACCCTTGGCCCAGGTGTGCAGCCACACCCCCAAAAGGAGTGGCGGAAGGCCGGCGAGAATCGAGGCAGGGCCGGTGGTTCGTGCCCACAACGCACCGGCAAGCAAGGCGATAACAACGAGGTAGAAGCGCAGTCCACCTCGGTTCAGCGGTGATTTCATGGCCGCTATGATAGCCGAACATGTCCCACAGTTCCAAGCGGTTTACCGAGAAAATTCGTGATTTGCAGTGGAAAGACTTGCCACAATCTGGCAACAATGGAGAATAACTGGGTGCTCCCTGCCGCGACTTCCCCCCTTCCCGTGGATCTTCGTTATGTTCCGCCTTTCTTCCCGCCGCTCATTCCCAACATTCGCCTTCACCGCCCTGCATCTTCTTGTTGCCCTGGCCCTCAGTGGGTTTGTCGCCGGTCCCCTTCATGCCGGCGACCCGACAACCCTTGCCGCATTGAAACGGGTGGAAGCCAAGAGCCAGGCCGTGGCCGCACGCGTCCTGCCGGCGACCGTGGGGATTATCAACCAATCGCTGGCAGGCAACGGCCGGCTGGGCGAGGGGAGCGGCGTAGTGGTGAGCGAAGACGGCTTGATCCTCACAGTCGGCCACGTCATCGCCAAACCGGGCAGCGATTTGACGGTGATCTTCCCCGACGGCCGCCGTGCTGCGGCCAAGGCCCTGGGCGCGAATTTCTCCCGCGATTCCGGCCTCGCCAAAATCAGCGAGCCGGGCAAGTGGCCGCACGTGGAGATGGGCCATTCCGACGACATCAAGCCCGGCACGTGGTGCATGGCTCTGGGCCATCCCGGCGGCATTCAACAGGGCCGCACGCCGCCCATCCGCCTGGGGCGCGTGCTCAATGCGGGCAAGGGCGCCAGGTTCCTCGTGACCGACGCCACGGTCATCTCCGGCGATTCCGGCGGACCGCTCTTCGATCTGGAAGGCCGGGTGATCGGCGTGCATTCCAACATCGGCATGAGCGTCAATCAGAATCAGGACGTGCCCATCGACGTCTATCGCGAACAATGGAACGATCTGCTCGCCGGAAAAGCCATCGGCACACCCGCCGACCTGCACGCCGGCAACATGCCCGACCCGGCAAAGCTCAAGAGGTTCCGCGAATTGCTTGTGCAAAGATTGATGGCCGGCGATCCAGAAGTCCGCGACCTGCTCAAGGGCGGCCGACTCAACGTCACACCCGCCGACATGGATCGGCTGATCGCCAAATGGGAGAAAGCGGCACCCGCGGGCGGTAGCCCTGCGGCCGTGCCGGGCAATTATGCCTCCAAGCCGTTGGACTTCCTCAAGTTCCAGCGGCTCTTCCAGGATCGGCTGCTGGCGGGCGACCCGGAAGTCTTGGGTCTCATCAAGGATGGCACCATGATGGTCACGCCGCAGCAGATGCACCAACTGCTGGATCAGTGGGAAAAGAAGGCGCTGGCGGTCAAGAAGCCGGGCGAAACTCCCGCGGCAAAGCCGGCAGCCGATGCGCATGCAGCGGAATCGCCGAAGCCCGCCCCGGCACAGGTCGCCGGCGGCGACAAGAACCAGGCCGAGCAATTGGAGAAACTCCGTGAGATGTTGAAGAACGCCGAACCCCTGGGCGACGGCCAATACAAGTTCCGCGGCACGCTGGAAAATGCCAGGCAGTTTCAGGAGTTGTTCGGGGCCATTTTCGGCCGGGGCCGCAGCGCGACCTCCCCGATCTACGGCAAATCAAGCCCCGCGCTCATGCGCGACGTGGCTCCCATCGCCGCCCAGGCCGGCCGGAGCACGGTCACGGTGCTTTGCGACGGCCGCGCGTCGGCCCTGGGAACCGTGGTCCGCAAGGACGGATATATCGTCACCAAGGCCAGTGAACTGCACGGCAAGCTGACCTGCAAGATCGGCCCGCGCGAGCTGCCCGCGAGCATCGTCAAATCCAAGGCCGAGCACGATCTGGCGCTGTTGAAAGTCGACGCCAACGATCTGACCCCCATCACCTGGGCCGAGGGCAACCCGCCCGTGCCCGGCAGTTGGCTAGTTACACCAGGCCCCGAGACGGAAGTTGTGGGGATGGGCGTCGTCAGCATCCCCGCCCGCGCGATTCCCGACGCGCCGAAGATCTTGCTCCGCAACCGGGCCATCGTGGGCGTGTTGTTGGACCAGGGGGCCAAGAACGCGCGCGTACAAGAGGTCACGCCGAACCTGCCCGCCGCCAAGGCCGGTCTGAAGGCGGGCGACGTGATCCTCAGCGTCGACGGCCAGAAAACGTCGACGGGGCCGGAGGTCAACCAGGCCCTGGGCAAGTACAAGCCCGGCGACAAGGTCGCGCTGGAAATCACGCGGGACAACAAGCCTATGAAATTGACTGCCGAATTGGTTTCGTCAGACCAGATGGCGCCCAAGCTCAACGGCGAGCAGTTGACGCACCTGAGCGAGGCCGGCGGAACGGTGAGCAAACGGCACGGCAACTTCGTTAGCGCCTTGACGCACGACACCGTGCTACAGGCCACGCAGTGCGGCGGCCCCGTGGTCAATCTCGACGGGCGGGCGATCGGCCTGAATATCGCCCGCGCCGACCGCACCGCCACCTACGCGATTCCCGCCGAGACGCTCCGCAAGGTGGTAGCCGATTTGTTGGTGGGCGCCAAGTAGCTTTTCGATTTGTAGGATAGGTAACTCGTCGCGTAGCGACCAAGTTTCCCCGACAGCGAATGGAACAAGAGCGAAATAACGCCTCGTCCTCCCGAGTCACCACTTTCGCGCGTGCCAGTCCCACCCTGCTACTTTTCCCCATAACCGGGAGGTAATTTGCAGCCGGATCCTATGAGTCCGCCGGCGGCGGCATTCCGCCCCCACCGTGAAACCGTTCCAGGGATCCGGCCATCGCCTCGATGAACGACGGCACGCGTCCCGCGGCGGTAAACACGCGGCTTACCACGATCGGCCGCGGGTAAAGGCTGCTGATAAAATCGAAGCAGAATTCCTCGGGCGTGTGCCGGATCATCACGGCATTGGCGAACGTACCGCCGAGCAGATCCTCGGGAAACTTCACCTGCTCGTAGAGTTCCGTGATCGGTCCCTGCGGCGACGACGTATGGCCATGGGGAGTTTCCGCCGTCCAGCCGCCGCCCTGCGCTTGTGCGCCACCGGGGGAACCGCCGCCGGTCGCGCCGGGAGTGCCGCTGGCAGGCCCCGCAGCGCCGTGCGGCGAACCGGGGTGCGGCGGGATTCGGGGTTTGAGCGGCGCGATTTCGTTTTCGTAATGCTTGACGTTCAACCGCAGCGCCGCCAGGAATTGCGAAAAACTGGACGCGGTCATAATGATCCGCCCCACGACCTGTTGCGGCTGAGCGGTCATCGAGAGCAGATCCAATACGAACAATTCATTCGTTTGCAGGACCATCAGGGCGGAGGCGAACACCCCGCGGCCGATCTTTTCCGGCACGCGGGCGCCCACCGGCGTATGCTGAAAGTTCTGGAAATACGAATGACCGCCGGGTTCGCCCGGTTGGTCGGAGGACGGTTCGTCAGCCATGATAAGTTACCTCACTTGTCGGTAATCCTACCCCAATCGTGTGCGATACACAAGCACCACAGGAAAAGGTGTCTGAAAATCGGGCATGGTTCAATTTGCGGGCGGTTTGGGTAACACTGTAGGGAACGCCCTCCGTGGCGTTCCGGGCCATCAGAACGCCACGGAGGGCGTTCCCTACAGAATTTCGGACAGCGGGAGTGTTACCCTGATTTGAACCAGGCCGAAAATCGGCCCATTTCTGCGCGCGAGATACCCTTTTCACACCCGCGGACTTGGAGTAAAATGTCTGCATGTCGGTTGGGGATGTAGCCCAATCGAAAGAGAACGGGTTTTGCAAGAATTCGTTTTTAGGGGCGTTAGCTCAATTGATAGAGCACGACGTTTGCAACGTCGGGGTTACCGGTTTGAGTCCGGTACGCTCCACTTGACAGAGAATCGGAGAACAAGCGAGCAAACCGTCAGTAAGACCGAGGCCGTGCGCGAGTATTTCAAGGCCCACCTCGAGGCGACGAGAAATGAAGTCGTTGCCGCGCTTATGGCATAGTCACAATGCACTTGACGGGCACGCCGTCCCTGATCAGGGCGTAACCGGCCCGGCCGTTGGAATGCTCGAACGACTCGGGCGGGCTGGCGAACTCGCAGACCACGTCCCCTTCGATCACCGCTGCCTTAAAGTCTTCCCAAACGAGCGATTGGTTCCCGAAGGGGACTCCCATCACCAGATTGTCCTTCTCCGCATCTTGCACGGAAACGACAGCGCCCAGCCATGCCCGGGGGACCGCGTCTTCCACGGGTTCTTCGGGTCTCTGCGATAGCACTTCCTCGTAGCAGCCGTTGCAGAGCAGGCGGTTCCAGTCGTCCGCTACCACGGCGAACAACTTGGCCTTCTTGGTCTTCTTGCAACGGGAACAAGCGAAATAGGCCGCCGTACGCAGGCACACCAGTTGCATATTGCGGTTTTCGGGAAATCGCTTGATTACCAGCTTGGCGAGATCGCACATTTCTATTCAGTCGTACTCCATGTCGTTGCGTTTGAGCAGCGGCTGCGGCTGTTTGACGATGCCGCCGGCCCGCACGCCGGGGCCGCGGCCCTTGACGCCCAGGTCCTTGTCCATCTGCTGGACGTAGCCCTGCAGCCGTGCTACAATCTCCGGGTGCGCGGCGGCTACGTCGGTCGTCTCGCCAATGTCTGTATCCAGGTTGAAAAGCTTCGGGCTGAAGGGCGCGGCAGTCGCCTCATTCTCCTCTTTGTCGATGCCGCTCTCGATCTGCCGCACGATAGCCAGCTTCCAGGGGCCGGAGCGGACCGCCTCCAGCCGGTTGCCCTTGAAATAGAACAACGCCTCGTGCGGCGATTCCTGGCTCTTGCCTGAGAGCAACGGCCAGATGTCCAGGCCGTCGATCTTGCGGTCGCCGGGCACAGTGCCGCCGGCGAGTTTGACGAGCGTGGGCAGCACGTCCATCTCGCTCATCATCGCATCGCATGTGGTACCCGCGGGAATCTTGACGGGCCAGCGGGCGATCGTCGGCTCGCGCACTCCGCCTTCCCAAGTGGATGCCTTGCCGCCGCGGAGCGGGCCGGCCACGCCGCCGTCCCTGCCCTGGCTCCGCCACGGTCCGTTGTCGCTGGTAAAGAGTACGAGCGTATTGGAGTCGAGCTTCAACTTGCGGAGCGTATCCAACACGCGGCCCGTGCTCCAGTCGACCTCTTCAACCCAATCGCCGTAACGGCCGTTGGCCGACTTGCCCCGAAAGGCCTTGCCCGGATGAATTGGCACGTGGACGGCGGTGTGCGGCAAGTAAAGGAAGAAGGGCCGGTCCTTGTTGGCCGTGATGAACTTGACGGCCTCCTCGGTGTAGCGTTCGACGAGCTTGTCCTGCTCGACCGGGGCCTCGATCACGCGCTGGTCGCGCAACAGGGGCACCGGCGGGCGGCGGTCGCCCTGTTTGCCGGAGCCGCCCATGTCGTTGGAATAAGGCAGGCCCAGGTAATGATCGAAACCGTGCCGCACGGGCAGGAACTCCGGCTGATCGCCCAGGTGCCACTTGCCCACACACATCGTGGCGTAGCCCTGCTGCTTGAGCAGGTCGGCCACGGTGCGTTCCGCGGCACTGATGCCGACTTTCGAGATCGGCCCCAAGACATTGGGCAGCGACACGCGCTTGGCATAGCAGCCGGTCATCATCTGCGCCCGCGACGGCGTGCAGACAGGGGCGGCGTAAAAACTGGTCAGTTTCATTCCCTCGGCGGCCATTTTGTCCAGGCAGGGCGTACGATTGAGCTTCGAGCCGTAGGGGCCGATGTCGCCATAGCCCATGTCGTCGATAAGGATCACCACGAAATTAGGCCGCTTGGCCGCCGCGGTCGTATCGGCCGCCCGAACGGCAATGGAGCAGAGCAGCAAGGAGAGCAAGGCCAGCGAGCTGGTCTTCGCAAGACAGGTGTCAAGACAGAGTTTCATAGCGGTTCCTCTCAGTTAGCACGGCCGAATCAATAACTGCCACATTGTCGCCTTTCGCTCCGCGAAAGTTGCGCTACTTTCGCGGAGCGAAAGGCGACACTTATTTCTGCGTCCGTCCTTGGAGCGTTCGGAAGAAACGGGCGGGGTGGCTGGGGCAAAGCGCAGCGGTGCCCCAGCGGCGTGACTGGGCACCGCTGCGCTTTGCCCCAGCCACCCTCGACAACGCAGCACCGTCATTTCTTGGGAACGCACTTAGGTCGGCTCTCATCATACCGCGCGAAAATTCGGAAGGCAAGAAATGCCGCCGCCCCCGCCGAAATTGCTCGGCCGGGGGCGGTCTAAAGGTAAATCGGCCATCGTTTCCAACTCGGTCCGATGGCAACGGTCGTCTCTCAAAGTCAGTTATTTCATGGACAGCACGATTCGCAAGGGGCAGAACAAGCTGGTGTAGAGCAAGCTGGGGCACACATGTTCGGGGCCGACTCGGGGGGCCGATCGCGCCCCAATTGCCATGAGTAGCACATCTTGCACCCGCCGGCAAACACCGGCATCAGCAAGAGGGGCAGCAACCACAAATATCGCATCTCGCTGGTCTCCTTTCTGGGCAGGGTAGTTCCATCATTCAGTACTGGCGATCCACGGAAATTGTGCGCCATGATGGCGCGCATGCAAATCGAATCGGCACGCCGCACCACGTTTTTCGCCCTTGCCATGCACCCGGCCCGGCAAACTGCTCCGCCTGCTGAGACTTTACCGGCGGAAAATGCTACAATGGGGGCCATCGTTCCCTTTCCTTTTTCGGAGACACCCCATGAACCGTCGTGGTTTTCTGCTTCAGTCGACGGCCGCCGCCGCTCTGCCGGGCCTGGCCGTTGCAACCTTTCCCCTGGCCGCCGCAACCGCCGAGCCTGCCTCCGGCGCCCGGCCGGGCAATCCGATCGCCGTCTCGACCTACTCCTTCTGGCACTTCGACGACAACAAGTTGGTGAAGATCGAAGACTGTATCGAGATGGCCGGCGAAATGGGTTTTGACGGCGTGGAGATCCTCGAGGCCCAGATGCACCGCAAGGACAATGCCTACCTGCAATCGCTCAAACGCCAGGCCATGCGGGCCGGCCTCGATCTCTGCGGACTTTCCACGCACCAGACGTTTCTCTCGCCCAAGCCCGAAGTTCGCAAGGCCAACGTGGCCATTACCATCGCCAGCATCGAACTGGCCTATGCATTGGGCATTCCGGCCATGCGCGTGAACACCGGCCGCTGGGGCACGAGCAAAGATTTTGACGCCCTCATGGCCAATCGCGGCATCGAACCGCCGCTTCCCGGCTACAAGGACGAAGACGGGTTCCCCTGGGTGATCGAGTGTTTCGAGAAGTGCCTACCCACGGCCGAAAAGTGCGGCGTAGTCCTCGGACTGGAGAATCACTGGGGCCTGGCCCGCACGCCCGAAGGTCTGCTGCGGATCCACAAGGCGGTGCATTCGCCTTGGCTGGGTGTGACCTTCGACATGGGCAACTTCCTCGAAGACCCGTATACGAAGCTGGAGCAGATCGCCCCCGCGGCAACCCACGTGCATGCCAAGACCTATTACGGCGGCGGCGTGTGGTACACGCTCGACCTGGATTACGACCGCATCGCCGGAATGCTCCGCAAGCAGAACTATCGCGGCCGCATCTCGCTGGAGTTCGAGGGTAAGGAGAATCCGAAAACGGCCGTGCCCAAGAGCCTGGCGGTGCTGCGAAAGGCGTTTCGAAACGCATGAACCTGGAAGCCTACGACACCGGTTACGATGCCTATTGGGAAGGCCTCGAGCTGACCGAAAACCCTTACGATCCGGACGACGAGGCCGACGCGTTTCAGTCCTGGGAAGAGGGCTGGCGGAAGGCGCGGGTGCATGATTATGACGAGAGCGACGGGTAAGCCGGCCGGTCTCCATTGCAGCCGGCCTTGGCCCTTACTTCGTCCAATCCTCGAATTTGAGGTTTGGCACCTTGCTGAAATCCACGGCATTACGGGAGAGGAGTGTCGCACCCCGTGACAAGACGATCGCGGCAATCTTCAGATCCATGGTTCCTACGCGGATTCCCGCGCGTTGCAATCGCTGGAATTCCTCAGCCCCTGCCTCGTCGAAGTCCAACACTATCACCTCGCGATAATTATCCAGGTGCCGCCGAAGTCGGCGGTACGCTTGCAATTGTTGCGCCATCGATTTCGCACGCGACGTAGGCCATCCAGCCCCGTATCTGCTCTTCATAGCTTATAATCGTTGTGGCCACGTCAAGGGGCGCAACGTCGGCCAGGCGCTCCCGCAATATGCCGGATTCTTCCGCGCCCCACTCCAGCAGGCTCATGTGGTCAGTATCCAGAATCAGCATTATTGCCGCTCCTGCCTCTTTCGCTCGGGCCGCTTAGGGGGCCGGAGGGACTCTCGATACTTCCGTCCGAGTTCCATGGCCTTCTCGTAAATGGGGTCATGTTCAAAAGTTCCAGCGATGCGCTCCCACCACGGCTTATCCGATCCGCCGGTTTCAATCTTGCGTCTCAGCGCCGCCATTTCTGCTTCCAGCGCGGCGACTCGCTTTTCAAGGGGTGATGAGGCCATAGCACGTTTCCTTTTGTGTTCTGTTGCCGATGAGATACCCTAACGCTTGCCGGACGGCCTGTTAACGGGGCGTTTCGTTTCGTTGAATCAGCCGCGTCACGCTCCTTCGTCTGTTTCCATCGCCGCAAGCGGCGACTCGAAAAGCGCCAGGTAGGGCTCGTAACGATACCGGCGATTGTGCGGCGTTATTAAGCAAAGCTGAAATAAGGGCCGCTGAACAGAATCCTATTTTACTCGCATGGCCTTCTCCAAAACAAGCCCTCTCGCGATCTTGCATTCACTCGCAACGCCATCCACGCAGGTCCCTCTTGCCGAGAGGGACTGATGTGCGACGATTTTTGGAGAAGCTCAAGTCTTCCGAATGCGCCACGCACAATGGTCCTTTCCGGCAGAAAGGACCTACTCTTCCCACACCGTTCGATACGCTCCGATGCCTTCGCAGTATTCCAGCAACCGCGTGTAGAACGGATGCCCGCCGAGCGTGGCGCTGTCGCCCACCATGAGCAGCTTTCGCCGGGCACGGGTCATGGCCACGTTCATTCGCCGGATGTCGCCCAGGAAGCCGATCTCGCCCTGCGGGTTGCTCCGCACGAGCGAAATCAGAACGGCCTCTTTCTCGCGGCCCTGAAAGCCGTCCACCGTGTCGATCTCCAGCCCGGGCACGTCCAGCAATTCGCGGAGCAGGCGGACCTGGGCGCCGTAGGGTGAAATCACGGCGATCGCGCGGGCCGCGACGCCGGCATCGAGCAGTTCTCGCACCTTGCGGGCCACCAACTCGGCCTCCTGCCGGTTCATGCGGCTTTCGCCGTCGGGTTCCAGTTCCTCGTCGTAGCTCGCCCCGGCGGTATCGATGAATTCGACCGGCCAGTCCGTAAGCCGCGCGGCGACCACATCCGGGAGATCGCAAAGCCGATGCTCGCAAACCGACGCGTGGGCCTGCAATTGCCCGTCGTACAGCTCCCGCGAGGGAAACTCCATGATCGACCGGTGCATGCGGTACTGCACGGTCAGTTTGCGAGTGATGCCGGCCCCGTAATGACCGACCAGGCGCTCGAAGAGACTCGTGCCAAATCCTTCGGCGGCCGCCTCCTGGCTGACCACAGTGGGCGGCAGTTGGCAATGATCGCCGGCCAGCACCAGGCGGTCGCCGCGCAGCAGCGGGATCCAGCAGCCCGGCTCGGTGCTCTGGCAGGCCTCGTCGATCACCACAAGATCGAACCGCCGTGGCCCCAGCAGTTGGCTGTCGATGCCCGTGGTGGTTGCGCAGATCACGGCCGCCGAGCCAAGGATGCTCTCCACCGCCTGCAGTTCCATCTTCCGCGCGTCGGCCAACAACGAACGGGCGTCGTCGCGAAGCTGCTTCCGCTCGCCCGGCCGCGGCGCGGTCCGCCGCTGCTTGCTGGCCTCGCGAAAGAGACTCATCGCCTGCTTGACCAGCTTACGGGCCAACTGCACGTCGCGATGACGCTCCACCAGCAGGTCGAGCGTGTGCTCGCGCAGTTCCGGCAACACGCGGGCCGGATGCCCCAGTCGCACCACCCGCTCGCGAAAACCCAAGAGCCGTTCGAAGACGTTGTCGACCGCCAGGTTGCTCGGCGCGCAGGCCAAGACCTTGCTGCCACGGCGGATCGCCTGGCGAATGACCTCCACCACGGCCGTCGTCTTGCCGGTGCCGGGCGGGCCGTGGATCAGGCCGACGTCGCGGGCCGAGAGGGCGAACTGCACGGCGTCGAGCTGCACTTCGTTGAGCGATCGGTCGAGCGCCCCTACCGCCCGGTCGACGCCGAACTCCGGCTGCCGCTGGCCGAGAAGCACGTCGCGAAGCTGTGCCGCCCGGTCGCCCCGCAGCACACGGGCCTGTTCCAAGGCGGCCCGCTGCCGCTGCGTGGCCACTTCGTCGAAGGCCAGGTCGATCCGCCACGTGTCGTGCTCCCCCAGTTCGTCCGGCAGGCCGTCCAGGGCCACCGAGATGGAAACGTCGGTCCGCTCGCAAACTACGCCCCGGTAGGAAAGCTCCACACGGGCCTTGTGCGGCGAAAGCACGACTGGGCTGCCGGTGTCCAGACGCGTCCAGGGCAACTGCCCGCGCGTGCGGCGCAGAAGCTGCACGATAAACCGCCCGCCCAAGCCCGCATTCTCATCCGTAACGACGAGATCCAACAGGCTATTGCCGCTCTTCTCCGCGTCGGCAGGCGAGAGTTTCCTGGCCTGCTGGGCCACCCGCTGCGCCTCGGCTCGGCTTTCCATGTCCAGAAGCCGGCCCAGGCGAGTGAAGTGGTCTTCCGGCCCGGAAGCGGTGGAACGCACGGCCGTAACCCGTACACGAACGCGGCGGTCGCCAAACATCTGGCCGTCGAGGGCCTTCAGAAGCCGCGCCTGCCAACCCTCGGGCACTTCCACGACAACGGCCGAACCGCGAAACTCGATCCGCCCGACCCGCTTCCGATCCAGGCCGCCGACGCGATCGAGAAAGTCCAAGACCTCCGGCTTGCCGGCGCGGCGCGGCAGCGGTTCGATACTAACGGTCGCCCACATCGCCGTGGCACTTGAAGACGTCCTCCGGCAAGCGCGGCAGGACATGGGCCGGCGGGCGGAGACTGGGACGCCGGAGATCGCGATGGTTCTTCTGACCCAGTCCCGCCAGGGCAGGAAGAATCTCGGTCAACTGCTCGACGAAGGTTTGGGCCAAGCGGCGGATGTTGCGGCGCTTGGTACGGTCGCGAAGCCTCGCCGCCACCTTCATCAGCCGCGCAGCCTGCGATTGCGCCAACTGCGTCGGCGTCAACGCCTCGTCCGGTTCAACCACAAGTTCCGTAACCGGCACGCCTAACTTGGAGGCCCACTCGCACAGCGTGCTGACCGAGATGTCCGTCGATTCCTCCTTGAACCGGAGTTCTTCCACGCTGATCCCCAACCGCCGGGCCAGCACCCGGCGGGGAATGCCTTTTGCGCGGCGAACTGCCGCCAAGCGGTGCAGGACCGTGGGAGAGGCGGGCGTGCCCAACTCAACAACAACGTCTCCTGCCGTCTGGAGCTGGTTCTCTGGGCCATTTTGCCTCGGGCAGCCGTTGGCCACTTCGATGCTACTGTCTCTGCCGAACCGGAAATCAAGAGCATTGTTGCCGTCCATAGACCATTACCCTAATGCGCGCCCGTCACGGTGTCAAATGAAAGAATGGCAAAACATAGATGAGGGATCGGTTATTAGACAAGTGGGAAGCAACCGATCCGCTTCTTCTATTGTGACCGGAAGCGATCGAATACGCAAATATTTTTTCCCTGGTTTACGACAGAGACGACGTGACATCAAGAGTACAACATCGGTATTAGACCCGTAGGGTGTATTAAGACCCATTGCATTCGCCCTAAGTGGTCAACTTCAGAAATAATGTCAGGGTTCCGTGCCCTCGGTCGTAGTGGCGTGGGACCAGCGAGCTTGCGAGCGCGGGCCCACCAAAAACGATGATTGGTGGGCCGGCGCTCGCAAGCTCGCTGGTCCCACCCCACGAATCCATCCCTGACATTATTTGTGAAATGGACCACTAAGTACCGAAAAATCAATCACTGCCGTATAGTCGCCTTTCGCTCCGCGAAAGTAGCGCAACTTTCACGGAGCGAAAGGCCGTGCTTATTTTCGCATTTGTCCTAAATCGTTTCTACGCTTGATTCTTTTGAAGTAAGCTTTTATACTTCAACTTGTGATCGTGGCGTGGACGGGGAGTTCCCTGGGAACTAGCTCACTTTCTCGCTGCAAAAGGCCGATGTCGTTTTTTAGACAGACGCTTGCCGTAATTCATTATGCATAATCGCCCTATCCCGCTCGATCAACTGCGAACCGGTCAGGCCGCGCATATCAGCCGCGTCCATGGACATGCGGAGATTGTTCATCGTTTGGAGGAATTTGGTTTGCGGGGTGGAACTCGCATCGAGATGTTCCGGCCGGGAAACCCCTGCATTATTCGCATGGCGGGCAACAAGATCTGTTTTCGGGCCGACGACGACTTGAGTATCTCTGTCGTTCCCATCCCCCGCGGCGACTGATTCTCCGTAGTGCGGAATTTACTCCGTGGCCTTTTGCCATTTTTAGGGCGAAACGGAATGAACTCCGTGCTACGAAGACGTGGAAAGTCCTTCGTAGCACGGAATTTATTCCGTGGCCTTGCCAGATATTGAATCCTGCAAAATGTGATATGCCTGCCACCCGGGAGGACGCAACGCTGACGGTTGCCTTGATCGGCAATCCGAACACGGGCAAATCGACGCTCTTCGGCGCCCTGGTGGGAATCCATCAACACGTGGGCAACTATCCGGGCGTCACGGTCGAGAAGAAAACCGGACGGATGGAGCACCAGGGGCAGCGGTTCGAGGTGGTCGATCTGCCTGGACTCTACAGCCTCGCGGCCCGCTCGCGCGACGAAATGGTGGCCGTCGACGTACTCTTGCAGCGGCAGGGCGACATTGGGTCGGTTGACGTCGTGATCTGCATCGTTGACGGCTCCAATCTGGAACGGCATTTGTACCTTGTCAGTCAGGTTCTCGAATTTGGGCTGCCCACCGTGGTGGCCGTGAACATGCTCGACATCGCCGCCAGTCGCGGCATCAAGTTGGAGCTGCGGCATCTTCAGAACCGGCTCGGCGTTCCCCTGGTCCCCATCCAGGCCAATCGTGGGCACGGTGTGCCGGAACTCAAGGCGGCACTCGTCGAGGCCGTCCATCGCGAACCGGTGAGCCCTACGTCGCTGTTCCCCGAGGCATTTGAAAATGAGGTCCGCGCCCTGCAACTCCATCTGGCCACTCAAGGCCGCCACGCCGCTGGCTGCGGCTGCGCCCAGACCGGGACCGCAGCACCTGGACCAGATGGCGATGGCCCAGTGTCATCTGCCGGCGAACTGTCGCGGCCGCTATTGCCGGCAGCGCTGGTGCGGCGATTGCTCCTAGACAGCAGCGGATACTTCCAGAATACGCTTCTGCCCAATGCCGACGAGCAATTCATCGAGCCATTGCGCTTGGCGCGGGAGCGTGTCGAGGCCAGCGGCTGCCCGATTCCGGCCGTGGAGACGACCGTCCGTTACGCCTGGGCGCGCTCGATGCTCCTGGGCGTGGTGACGCAGCCGAAAACATTCCCCGTCACGGTTACTGACCGTATCGATCGCGTGCTCACGCATCGCGTCTGGGGTTTGATCGTCTTCGCAGTGGTGATGCTCATGGTCTTCCAGTCGGTCTTTCTCGGAGCGAGACCGCTGATGGACGCAGTTGGCGGGCTGTTCGATTGGCTGGCGGCATCGGTCGAATCGGCCATGCCCGAGGGCGCGCTGCGGAGCCTGCTGGCCACGGGCGTGATTGGCGGCGTGGGCGGGGTCGTGCAATTCCTGCCGCAGATCCTGATTCTATTTTTCTTCATTGCCCTGCTGGAAGACTGCGGCTACATGGCCAGGGCGGCCTTCCTCATGGATCGCGTGATGGTTCGCGCCGGCCTCAGCGGTCGCTCGTTCATTCCCATGCTGTCGTCGTTCGCCTGCGCGGTGCCGGGCATCATGGCCGCGCGGGTGATCCCGAACGAGCGCGACCGGCTGACGACCATTCTCGTCGCGCCGCTGTTGACCTGTTCGGCCCGTTTGCCCGTCTATGCCTTATTGATCGCGGCCTTCGTGCCGCAAACGCAGTATCTTGGCGGCATGATCGGCTTGCAGGGGCTGACGCTGGCCTCGCTCTACGCCTTGGGTATCGTGGCCGCGGTGACGGTGGCCTTGGTGCTGAAACGCACGCTCCTCCGCGGGGCGACGCCGCCCTTCGTGATGGAGATGCCCAGCTACAAGTGGCCCTCGCCGCGGACCGTGCTGATGCGCGTGATGGAGCGAGCCTGGATCTTCCTGCGGACGGCCGGATCGCTGATTCTGGCCATTTCCATCGTGGTTTGGGCCGCCGCCTATTATCCGCACAATCCGCGCGTGGTCCAGGAGGAACTTCAACAGAAAGAGAAGCTGGTCGCCGACATGGACACGATGCCCCAGGGCAGTCCCATGCGGGCGGAAGCCGAAGAGAAACTGACCGGATTGGACAACCAGATCGCGGCCAGGTATCAGCAGCACAGCGTGTTGGGCATGATGGGTCGGACCATCGAGCCGGTGGTACGTCCCTTGGGCTGGGACTGGCGGATCGGCTGTGCTGTGATCGCCTCGTTTCCCGCAAGAGAAGTCGTGGTTGCCACGTTGGGCGTCGTCTACGGGCTGGGCCGGAAGATCGACACGAAATCGGACGAAGACCGCGGGGCGTTGGCCGGCCGATTGAAGCAAGCCGTGTGGGACGGTACGGACCCGCCCCGGCGCGTGTTCACCTTGCCCGTCGCGCTCTCGCTGATGGTCTTTTTCGCGCTATGTGCGCAGTGTGCGGCGACGTTGGCGGTCATTCGCCGGGAGACGAACAGTTGGCGATGGCCGGCGTTTGCCTTCACTTACATGACGGCCTTGGCCTATATCGGGGCACTGATCACGTACCAGGCAGGAACGTGGATCGGGGCTATTTGGAAGTCCTCATGACATCAATCATTGAAAACATCCTCGTACTGGTATTCGTCACGGCGGCCGTCGTTTACGTGATTGTACGTTTTCGTCGCATGGCGGCCGGGCGCAGCAAGTGCGGTTGCGGTTCTAGTGGCTGCGGTTCGGCCGCGCCGCCGTGCGGCAGCAGTCTGCCGGTTATTTCTCCACCGTGCAGCCAAAGCGGCTGTGGGAGGGAAAAGCCGTAGGATGGGCCGAGTAACATGGGGCGTTGCGATTCTGGCCCCTGGCAAATGCGCTGTCGGCACTGCGTCTTTAAGGAAGCGATCGAGCCCAGGTCTTCTTTCATGAGCCGCGCGTGAGCTATGGCTTGGATTGCGCCTTCGACACTGGTGGCTGCGGATCAAACCATCCGAACTCGCGCTCCCTGTTGTTTAATCTCCAGCGCTGGGGCAGCCTGGTCTCGAACCAGTCGAGCGGTTCGCCGGTCGGCAAGGGCTTGCTGGCGGCAGCCAGGGCGACCTTGAGCGTACGTTCCTGTTCGCGTGTCACCGACCCGCGCTTGAAGGACACGAACAACGGCGTACCGCTATGCGCCAACAGGTCGAGCCACTGCCGGTTCTTGTCCCAGGGAATGGAGTTGGCCGCCGTCTGGCCCGCGCAGTCGGCATCGACGGCGAAGAACGCGCCATGCTGAGGCATGCGGAAGGCAAGCGTGTTGACGCCCATCTTGCGCACCCGCTCCCATTCCTTGCCGCTGGTGTCGTCGCCGGTACGGGTGATTTCGAAGATGCCCGCCGAGAGATGGCCAATGGTGTTGCAGCCGATCAGCACGGCGTCGCCGGCGCCGGCACGGATGCTGCGGTAGTGGTCGATGATGATCTCGGCGGTGGTGCGGCTAGGATCGGCAAAGGCCCAGCCATCGGTAGTCATCTCGTCGCCCATCTGAAAACCCCAACGCCCGGTGAGGTCGAAGGTTGAGTAGTCGTGCTTGATCAGCTCGTAACCCCAGCCGCGCAGACGCCGCATTGTCGCGGTCACATAGGCGCGGACTTCGGGCACGGAGGGATCCAGCAAGGCGCGGTCACGCGCCAATTTCCAGCCTTCCGGCTGGCCCGGCTGCGCCACTAGCAAGCGCACCCAGATGCCCGGCCGCGTCCCCGCCTCGACCATGTCCGCCGCCAGTGCCGCCATGTCGGGGAACTTGGCATTGCCGCGGTCCCACGCGCCCTTGGCGTCGCCGTGATTCGCCTGCCAGCCGTCATCGATGACCATGAAAGGACGGTTGCCGCCCTTCGGCGCCAGGCGGGCAATGAAGGCGGCATCCTGCCGCACACTATCGGCGCTGGCGTTGCCGTAGTCACAGTACCAGTTGTTGAAGCCGTACACCGGCTGCAGGGGCAGACGCGGGTTTGGGCACAATTGGCGGCAGAAGGCTCGAGCCGCGGCGAAGGGCGTCTCGCCCGCCTGGCCTTGACGCGATGCAACGGTACATACCTCCAAGGTCCGCTTGCCGAGCCGTACGCCCGCACCACCGCAGCGCACATCGGCGAAGAGGGTCAGGCCCTGCTGATCGAGCTTCCAGCAGCACAGGGCCGCCGGCAGGGTCATCACGCCGTAAGCGTGGGTGCGTCGACCATTACTTGCCAGGACGTACCAAGGCATAGGACGCTTGCCGTCGAGCGCACGCCACTCCAAGTCGCCGTAACCTCGCTCCCAGGCATCCCCCAGGTACTTCCAATCCTGCTCTGGCGCTCCCCGCCAATGCAGACGCAGCTTTTTGACCGCCGCTTCAGGCGCAGCGAGGGTTACGTGCAGGCCATCAGCCTTGGCGACCGTGGTCACACTGATTCCGGCACCACTCCAGACATCAGTGACGCCGCCCACCAGGTTCACGGTACCGCGCTCGGTGATGACCGTAACCGCATCCGGATGGCGGCGAACGTTTCGATAGCCATCAGCGGCCGGCTCGGCCGCGGATAGACAACTGCACAGCAGCATGATGGCGATGACGTCGACGGCATGTAACATGATGGCCTCCTACTTTCTCCAGGCGGTAAGGCAGATATTGCGGATTGGTTCAGATGACGATCCAAAGATATCATGTTCTGGGCCATGTCGAAAGTGCCCCGCGGTAGTCCGGTACGCTCGGCGGCATGCAGATGGGTGAACAGCACTTCTTGAACTGGGCAAGGGGTTAGTCCGTGGTTCTTGGCATTCCCTCCAATCGTAAGTCTCGTGGCAGCACGTCCGTTTTGATGGGCACACAAGCTCGGCGAGTACTCGCCGGTAAGTACAACGAGATCTTGAAACGGCTAGTTAACGGCCGGCTCATCCCTTCGTGACCTCCAAAGGCACCAGCGGCGGGCCGGGCTGATGGGTGATTCGGCTGAAGAACCCGCGATAGATCGGGGCTAGGCGGTCGGGATGCCATTGCTGGGCATGCTCGCGGGCGGCGCGGCTCCAACGATCGTACTCCGCCGCGTCGTCCCAGAGACGGATGATCGTCTCCACCCAAGGCTCGACCTCCTCGGCCGTGGGCAATTCGCGCGTCTCGGGCGTGTAACGCGCCGGGATGTCGATGAGGAAACCGGCATCGCCGATCGTTTCCGGCAGGCCGCCGCGGTTGCTCGCGACCACGGGGATGCCGTTGAACATGGCCTCCATCGCCACCAGCCCGGCGTTCTCCATCAGCGAGGGCATGAGCAGGATCTTGGTTGCCGCCAGGAACTGCCGGGCATCGGGCGAATTGGGCATGATCCGCACGTTCTTCAGGCCACCCAGGTCGATGCCCAATTGCGGCAGGAAACTGGCCTTGCTCGCACCCTCTACCAGCAAGAGCCGAATGTCCGGCCGCCGCCGGGAAAGAACCTCCGCGATCCGCGCGAAGACATGCACGCCCTTGCGCGGCTCGGGGTTGACGAAGGTGACGTACCTCATTGTCCCCTCTCCCTCCGGGAGAGGGTTAGGGTGAGGGCTGTTTGTCCCCTCGCCCACCGCGCTTGTCGCATCGTGTAGGGAACGGACTCCGTGTCGTTCCGCCCGCCGCGGAACGACACGCACCCGCGCGGGATCGACCACCAGCGGCAACTTCAAGCTTGCCAGCCCCAGCGCGTCCCAATAGTATTGCCGGCAAAACTCGGTCGGCACAACTACGTAGTCTGCCGTCCTAAACGGCTCAGAGTCGGCGTAGGCGAAGTTGTGCAGGCCGAAGAGGATGGGAATGTCGAGCCGCTTCACGAGTTGTTGGACCGCAACCGACACGTCATCGCCGCCGTAGGTCCAGACCACGTCCGGCCGGTTCTTCGTCAAGAAGATCTCGCAGGCGGACAGGAATGCCGCGATTTCTTCCGGGTTGATCCAGCCGCCGCGGGTTGAGGCCGAGTTGAACAGCGTTACCGGAACCTGGGCGTGAGTCGTGAAGATCATCCGGCCACGGTAGGCCCCAATCTGCGCGTTGCGGACCACGTAGCGTATGCCGCGTTTGGCGAGGATCTCTTCGACCAGGACCTCTTCCCAAGAATCGATGTGCGTGTTACATAACGCCTGGCACTCGAAGCCCGACCGCGCCAACAAAGCCAAGCCGTCGAGCGTGGCGGTCGCCGCGCCATTGGTAAAGTCCAACACGCAGTGCGGCGAAACGAAGGCGATCTTCTTCTTTGTCCCATTGCCTTTTGGGAGAGGGTTAGAGTGAGGGCCTTCCGTCCCCTCTCCAACCGGGAGAGGGCCAGGGTGACGGCTGCTGGTCCCCTCGCCCACCGGGAGAGGGTTAGGGTGAGGGCTAGGTTCGCCACAATCGATCCCGTTCCCGGATGGCGTGAAGATCGGCCGGCCAG
>Ga0181520_10003887_pt1 | contig 25666 bp, 26 predicted proteins | sample PEATcosm2014_Bin_29_FD_132451 | JGI IMG/M metagenome (GOLD analysis project Ga0181520, IMG submission 132451) | Peatland microbial communities from MTU Mesocosm Facility, Houghton, MI, USA - PEATcosm2014_Bin02_30_metaG | ecosystem: Environmental > Terrestrial > Soil > Wetlands > Peat | place...
CCGCTGCTGGCCAACATCGATGCCGACCTGCTGAAGCAGGCGGTGCTGAACGTGATTCAGAATGGCGCGCAGGCTATGGAAGCTGGCGGCGATCTGGAAGTGGTGCTTGAAGAAGATGGAAAGATGGCCGTTCTGCGCGTTTCCGATGAGGGCTCCGGCATTCCGGAAGAGATTCGCGGAAAGATCTTCGACCTTTATTTCACCACCAAGAGCGGCGGCAGCGGAATCGGGCTGGCGATGACCTACCGCATCCTGCAATTGCATCATGGCAGCGTGGAAGTACAATCGAGAGAAGAGCGCGGTACGGAGTTCCAGTTGCGAATTCCTCTTGCCGCTCCGGAATGGGGACGCCGGCACCTTCTGCCGGTAAAGATTGCAACCGTGAAAGGGCCAGCGGAATGAATTTGCCGGACGCCTCAAGATTGCTCCGTGCATCGTCGGATCGCCGTGTTACAGGCGAGAGGAGACGAGGGTGCCACCGCCATGCCTCTTTCCTGGGCTGCGTAATCCTTCTTTTTCCTTTGGTGCTAACGGGCTGCATTTTCAAATCGACCAAGACCCAGACTGAAAAGCTGGCGCCGCCGATTGTGGACACGCCGCCGCCCAATCCCGTGCCGTCGCCAACCGATTTGCCTCCTCCGGTAGTCACCGTTCCCGTCCAGACCCCCGCGCCGACGGCAACCACGCAGACGGAGCCCAAGCCAAAGCCTCCGGTCAAGCACAAAAAGCCGGTGCCCGCGCCTGACAATTCACTGCAGGCCTCGAACGGGAGCCCCGGCGTCAGCGCCATCGGCCAGCTTACTTCAGGGGACACTCCCGACCTGCGCCAGCAAACGCTGAACTCAATTGCCGACACGGACCGCCGGTTGAACGGCCTTAACCGAAGACTCAGCGACCAGGAGCAGAAGATTGCCGATCAAATTCGGGAGTTTCTCAAACAGTCCCGAGCGGCGTTGAGTTCCGGGGATGTGGATGGCGCGCATACACTGGCCGTCAAAGCCAAGGTGCTGCTGGGAGAACTTATTCAGTAAAGTGTTTTTCACATTCGGCGCACCAGGGGAGCTAAGAGATGCCGATCAGCATTCTGTTCCTGTCTCTTGCACGAAATTGCGCGGGTACTATCCCTCTGTTTTTTGAATACATTCAACAACTTGAATCCGATAACTTCAAGTGTCACGCGATCATTGGCGAGAACGGATCGTCGGATGGGACCAGGGCTCTGATCGAGCGGGCAGTGGGTAAGAATATCAGTTTCCTTGACACCGGCGAGATGGCCGCGGGCGGCAGCCGGCTGGTTCGCATGGCAATCGGGCGGCAATCGCTTCTGAATGCAGCCCTGGCGCTGGGTATTCGCGAGAATTACGTTTGCGTGGTCGATCTGGACAATGTTCTGACCGCGCTGCCCGCGCCGGCTGCCGTCCAAGCTGCGATTGCGCGTCTTCAAGCCGATTCAACGCTCTTCGCTGTTGGGGCGGCTTCTGATCCTGTTTATTACGATGTGCTCTCACTGCGAATCGAGGGCTTTGAGTTTCTATCCAATCTGAGCAGCGAGATTGAGGAAGCGAAGAAGAAGCCCTTGACTTACTACCGTTTTCACAAGGAGCGTATTTACGCCACTCAAAAGCTCTTGACGAGCGCCGAGCCGCTGCTGTGTGCCTCGTCTTTCAACGGGTTCTGCCTCTACAATGCCGCGGATTACCGGCTTGGTTCTTATCGCGCCAGCGACGAGGCGGAGGTTTGCGAGCATGTGAGCCTCAACCTGGCAATCGGGCTGCGCACGCGCAAAAGGATGCTGATCTCGCCGGATCTGCGCATCCAGGCTCCAGCCGATCATATTCCAGTCGGTTTGATTCGCTTTTGGTTCGATAGAACCAGGAAGCTCCTGCGAAAAGCTCGGAAAATGCACCCACGCGGGTAAGTTGTTTACCGCTCGCCCCAGCTCAACTTGCTGCGCAGCGCCTCAAAGAAGCCGCCTTCGCTGATCCTAACCAGGTTGACGGTGTGGTTGGACTTGCGGCAGCGCAACTCGTCGCCCAAAAGCAATTCGACCGGCTTCTGGCCGTCCACGGTGAGCGCCGCCTGGTTCGCAATCCCCTCCACGCGCACCGTAAGCGAGGCGTCGCCGCGCACCACAATGGGCCGGAGCGTCAGCAGATGCGGGCAGATGGGAGTCACCACCATCGCGTCCACATTGGGCGTTAGAATGGGCCCATTGGCGGCCAGCGTGTAGGCCGTGGAGCCAGTCGGCGTGGAGACGATAACGCCATCGGCGCGGAAACGGGCCACCCGTTTGCCATCCAGTTCAACGGCAAAATCGCCCATGCGGGCAATATCGCCTTTGGAGACGACGACTTCATTCAGCGCCTCAAAACAGGAGTGAAGCGCACCCTTGCGCCAGAGTTCAGCTGCGAGCATGGCGCGCGCGTCCAGATCGTTGCAGCTTGCGCACCAGCTCTCCAGGGTCGAATAGAGATCGGCCAGCCTGACTTCGGTCAAAAATCCCAGAGAGCCCAGATTCACGCCCAGAATCGGGGTGCCGGTGGCGGCAAAGATGCGCGCCACGGAGAGCAGCGTTCCATCGCCGCCCAGCACAATTACCAGCGCCGGCGCTTGCTCAGGCATTGCCGCGCGATCAACAACCGGCGCGGCAGCGGTGTACGAGCCGCCCTCGCTGTCGATCAGCGGCTCATAGCCGTGCTGGCGCAGCCAGACAATCAGCTCGGGCAGCAGCCAGGCCAGCTCTTCCTTCAGCGGTTTGCAGACAATCGCGACGCGAACCATGCAGTCTCAGTGTAACGGTTGCAACGTCGAAGACTACTAGAATCTGTACACAATGCCGACCGCCATGCGCGAGTTGCGGCGGACATGCGGAGAATAGGCAAGGGCCTTGGTGTTGCCTATCAACGAAAACGACGAGGCGATGTCATCGCCCGAGAGACGCGCCAACCAGTGCGAGGTCACCTTGTAATCCACTCCGCCGCCGAATCCCCCGGCAAACGAAACTTTGGGTGTCTGCATCTCGCCGCCGGAGTGCTCGCCGCCCAGCAGCACATGAATAAAGCCGTCCATCTTGTCGTAGATAGGGAAGCGCAGCACCGGCCCAAAGAGCACCGCTTCCACCGACGGAGAGCAAGACACGCCCGGTGTGGGGCATGGGTTGCCCGAGGAGATTGGCTGGGAATAATACGCGCCATCGCCGGTAATGCCGAAGTGTCTACCCCAATCGCGGGTCAGCGAGAGGTCCACGCCCTGCAATCCGTAGCGCGACTGGTTGACCTGGTTGAGGCTGGTGTAGCCGTAGCCGGCAAAGGCCTCCCATTTGTATGTGGCTTCCACCGTTTCAGCGCGCCTCTGGCGCTCCGGGGCAATCTGGCTTGTCGCCGCCAGGGGCATCAACGCGGCCGCAACCGCGGCCAGTATCGCAAGCGATAACTTCCTCTTCAATTTGGTACTCTCCTCATCGCAAACTCTGTCTACTCTGGCGCTCCGGGGCTTTGAGCCCTCCGAACTGCCGCGCAACCATCCTGGGTTGCAGTTGGAACCTGCTCTCCTAGACTATCCTCTCAGACCCCATTCAATGAACCCCGCCTCAATTTGCCTCGCAGGATTCCGCTCAACGGCTCTGCACTGGAACCCCTGCCGCGATCTGGACTATTTTTCCAGAACTTCCCGTCACTGTGACGGCAACCCCCTGAGAAAGATAGTGTGCAATCACTTCAGGCCGCTCCCGGTCCAGTTCCCAGCCATCCTCGATGGCCACCACCGTGTACGCGCCCGGAGCAACATCGCGCAGAGAAAAGCTGCCATCGGAGTCCGATTGGTCGATGCGCATCAGGGACCGGTAAGCCGCCGGATCCTTGGGCACCAGCAAGACGAGCACTCCCGCCTGGTCTTTTTTGTCCTTACGCGCAAATCCCTCGACGCGCGTATCGCTGTCACTGAGGGTTACCGTGAGTGTGAGTGGCTTGTCGCCGGAAGTGACCAGATTCCCAGCGTGGGTCTTGCCTCCCGTCGTCGTCGAGACAATCGACACCTGCTTGGCCGCATCTGTGCCCGCGCCCCTCAATGCCAGTAGCTCCCAGCTTCCCGGTTGCACCGACGGGAATTGAAAGCTGCCTTGACTGGCTGTAATGACAAGTTGGTCCGCGGGGTGCGCGACTTCGAGAGGGCTGAGGATTAGGGTTATCTTGCTGGGTAGCGGCGCTCCCGAGGCGCTTCGCAAGCTACCTTTAACGCTCACAACCGGCGTACCCAGGCTTGGGTCCACTTGCTGACTCGTCGTAGCGTCCAACTCCATGACCCTTGGCGGATCGCCCTCCGTCAATTCATAGTGGCCTGGAGCAACGCCGTCGAATTCCGCCATCTCCAATGCTTTAGACGCTTGACTGAACGACACAGCCGTCGAAACCTGCGTTCCGAAGACAGTGCGCTTCATTGTGGACGGTTGTGGTTGTATGAGTTCATGGATCGCCGAGTCTTCCCCCGGAATTGGGACGAAAAGATGCAGCGCCGGAACCGAGTGCAGATTCACATTCGCCACCTCGCGTCCGCCGCCTTCCAGCACAACGGCCGTCGCTGAAGCTTCGTCCGTGGTCGAGTCAAAGTACGTCACCGGATAAGCCACATCCAGCGCCGCGGCCGCTTCGTTCTCCGGGCTCTGCGACGCTCCAGCCGGGCGATGCATCGCGTACCATGGCTCGGCCTTCACCGCCAGCAGGTACTCGCCCGCCACCAGATCGAAGAAATCGTAAGCCCCAGTGTCGTCTGTTCGGGCGCTGCCCACCTGCGTGATTCTTGCGCCGGGATGCTGGAAACGTGGCTTGGCGAAGAGCATCACCTCGGCTCCGTCCACTGGATCGCCGCCGTCGCCGCTGACCACGCCATGCAGCGTCGCGCCCGGCGTCAATCTGAAGATGAGCCCGTCAGTATCCTGATCCGCGCCGGTCACAATCGCCGTGCTGAATCCGCCGTCGTGCTCTTCGTAATAGGAGGTCAGGAACCCCCGCTTCGAGGCCGTCAGCGGGTACTTGCCCGCCGCCATTCCTTCCAGCGCAAAGCGCCCTTCGTTGTCCGTCTCCACCGACGCCACGGCTTGCCTGTCTGCCTCGGAGAGCGCGGTCACCGTCGCCCTGGACAGCGGTTCGCCGTTCTCAGCATTCACCACCGTTCCGGCAATGCGATAGCCGCGCGCGGCAGGCGGCACATAAGCCGGCCTTGCTGCCGCCGGGGCCGCACTCTGTGCCAAAGCACTTATGCCCGTAACAGCCACCAGCGCGATGCCGCAGCAGAGTGAGGCGGAAATAAGTCTTATGCGTATGAAGGGTACGGGCTTCAGCCCGCGCATTGACCAGGCAGAAATGGCACGGGCTTCAGCCCCTGAGGGTTGTTCTTCACTCACCCCGCTGGCCGGATGGCATTCGTTCGCGAGCATCCTTCTCATCGCTGCGGAACCTCCAGCACAAGATTGCTTGTCGTTCCGGCAGTTATCGTCACCGCTTGCCCCTGTGTGCGCAGAGCCGCCAGAACGGCTGGATTTCTATACTCCAGCCGCACTGGCCGGTCGAAGGTGTAAACGTGATAATTGCCCGGCGTCAGCCCATCCACGGTCAGCGTCGCGCCTGAGGAGGGATGAATGTTCATTGGCGGAATGTCGCTCGTGGTGTCGAAATCCGGAACCACATAGACGGTATAAAAGGGCTCGTCTCCAGGCAAAAAGGCGGCCAGCATCATCGGCAAACCCAGAACAAGCTGGCCGCAATCGTCGCGCAGGGTCAGCTCCATCGGCGGGGCAGACGCGCCCAGAGCCACATTCAGCGGCTCCCGCGCCAGGTTGATTCCGCCTGCCGAGAAGGAGTCTACGCACAGGCTGCGGTCGTTGACCTCAGTGCTGATCCAGTGCGGGCCAGGACCAGCGGCTAGCTCCAGCAAATCCGGACCTGCATCTTCCGCGGTCGAGTCCTCACCGGCTTCGCCCATTGGCGCATCGCCGGCATTGGTCGCAGTCACCGTTACCAGGTTTTGCTGTCTTTGGTTGGAACTTGTATTTGTCGGTGCAATACTTCGCACGGTTCGCAGATGAATTGGCCAAGTTGGGGACGGCAAGAGCGGAATGCGGAGATTCGCCACCGCGTGGCTTTCAATTGATAATTCTACAAAGCCCGACAAAACTGCCTGCTTCTGCCGCATCGCTCCATCATGACCGAGGCTGGCGTCGGTGTTCTCTTCCGCGCCGACCACGAGAGTATAGGCTCCATTGGGAAGGTTGGCTTGAAAACTGTGAGTTACAGCATCTAATTGCAGCGTGTAAGGCAGAATTCGTTCTGTAGCATCAAGCACCGTTGCCGGTTTAGGTTCAGGTACTGAAGAGCCGCTCGAATCGTCGCCGCTCAACGACTTCCCATTCGGCAAAATCGCCGTTGCCTTTACGGTATAAAACGGCTCCAGCGTCAGCAGCAGATTCGCCTCCGCCTCTTTGCCTCCCCTCAGCCGGATGCGCGTCGCATCGGCAAACTCCCGCGCCTCCGGATAAAAGACGCTGGCGTAGCCGTTGCGCATCACCTTTGCCCCAGCCGCCACCGCGCTCACAGCCGGTTCGCTCTCGAAGGCCGGCATCGTATACACCGCATAGACCCCGCTCGGCAGCCCGGCAAAGCGGTAAGCACCGTCGCCATTGGTCCTGGTCTCGCCGTTCTGCGCCCAGACGGCCCTGCCGTTGCGTATGACCTGCTTGAGCAGCTTCAGCGTGATTCCCTGTGCCGGATCGCCGGTGGAAAGTTCAACCCGCCCGTGAATTGCCGAGGTGGGCGTAAGCCGGAAATCCAGCGCGGGCATCTCCGCGGCCACCAGTACGCTGTGCGCCGGGCCATCGTCCTGGTAGTCCACGTCCTCGGTAGCATAAGAGCGGTCGTGATACCCCGGCTTGCGCACCCGGATCGTCTGCGGCCCCACCGGCACCCCAGCGAGCTCGAAGCGGCCCTCGCCGTCGGTCAGCGCGCCCGTGCTGGCGTCGCCTTCAATCTGCACCAGCACCCGCGCCAACGGCAGGCCGGTGAACGCGTTGCGCACCACGCCATACACCGTCGCCAACGCCGGCGGCAATACAGGCGCGTTCGCTGCCAGAGTCGGCGACTCGGCAAGCGGCGTGGTCGGCAGATCCTGAGACAGGCCCGTCGCGGCAGTCGCCAGCAGCAAAGCGCACAGCGCCAGCATCGCCAGCCAACCGGGGCCGAGCCCGGGGCCATGCCAGGCAGCGCGCCGTTCGCCCGCGGCTCTTTTGATTGGAATTGGGTCCACTCGGTATTGTGACGGTTTCCAGCCGGAATTGGAATCGTCCGGCAAAGAAAAACAGGTGTGGAGAGTCTGACTTATCGCTTTCCACCCGCGCCAGTAGCCGTCGGCTCTGGAAGATCCGTCGCATTGGCTCCCGTTGGCAGCTTGAAGAGTGTGGCGTCCGGCTCGGAGCGGTCGATATTGCTTAGCTCTGTCGTCACCGTCCCTGTGCGCGGGTCGCTCGTCATCTGGCGCACTGTGGTCTTCAACTCCGCTGAAACCCAGCTCTCCGCGGTCACCGTAAAGTCGCGGTCGTTGTTCACCGTTCCGGCGGGAACCACCTGCGTGGCGCGCGTGCCGGTTGCCTCCAGCCCCCCGATCATCTCCACTGACAGGCTCTCCGTTTGCAGATTGGCAGCCGTCTGACTCGATGCGCTCGCCGCGGCAGCACCACGCGGCCCGGAGCCAAGCGAAGCCATCAGGCTGCTCAGTTGCGCCTCCGGCAATTGACTTATCGAGGTAAAGTTTGCTGTCTGGTTGACCGATACCCACGTGACTGCCTTCCCCTCTAGCGGGTTCCAAACAGTAATGACGCGGCCTGGCTGGCCTCCGCTTGAAGTCAGCGCACTTTCGGCCCGCATCCGCCCCTCGGAGTCGCGCCATAGCCGCACCTCGACCGTGCTCTTGATCACCGTCCCGTCGGAGAGCGTCTGCTCATGCACCGTGGTCTCGGTGGCGGAAAATGGCGCTCCCTTCACCGGTCCCCAGGCGGCCACGCGCGGCATCACAGCTGAGATCACGGCGGCAATCGCGGGGTCGGGCGTACTGGCAATCGATGCCTGCGTGGAGACAGGCGCGACTACCCCCGAGGAGAGCGGCCGCACGGCATTTTGGGCACAGACGATGGGCGCGATAAAGAGTACGGTCCAGGGAAGCAAACGCATTTGCAGACACCTCATTTGAAGATTTGTAGCGCAGGCCTCCCGGCCATCTGTCGCGCGGGCGTCCTCGTCCGCGCCTGTTCGATAGTCTTTGCCAAATCATCCATTCAAAACGAGAGTTTACTCCTCGGGACACGGAAATTCCAAGCGCTACTCAGTCGCGCGGCCAGAAGTGCGTCTCCGAGCAGGCGCGCAGACGCTCGGCAGCCTCTTCAGCGGTGATGTCTCGCTGCGGCATTCCCAGCATCTCAAAGCCCACCATGAATTTGCGCACCGTCGCCGAGCGCAGCAGCGGAGGATAAAAGTGAGCGTGAAAATGCCACTCATCATGCTCCGCGCCGTCGGTAGGCGATTGATGAAAGCCCATCGTATACGGAAAGCTGGTCTCAAAAAGATTGTCGAAGCGCGTCGTCAGCCGCTTCAACACATCGGCCAGCGCGTCGCGCTCTTCGGCTGTCAGCTCCGTCAGCGCGCCCAGATGGCGGCGGCTCACCAGCAGCACCTCAAAGGGCCAAATCGCCCACCAGGGAACCAGAGCCGTAAAGTACTCATTTTCAAAGATGACGCGCTCGCCGGCCGCGCGCTCGGTCTGTACGTAGTCGCAGAGCAGGCAATGGCCGGTGCGGGCAAGGTAATCGCTCTGGGCGCGGCTCTCGGCGGCCGGCTCGTCTGGGACAAACCCCGTCGCCCAGATCTGCCCATGGGGATGAGGATTGCTCGAACCCATCATTGCCCCCCGGTTCTCGAAGATCTGCACATAGTCGATCCATCCCAGACCGGAAAGATCTTCGTACTCCCGCGTCCAGGCATCGACGACGCGGCGAATCTCAGCGCTCTTCATGCGCGCCAGCGTCAGGCTGTGGTCGGGATGAAAGCAGAGAACCTTGCACAGGCCGCGGGCCGGCTCGGCCACCAGCAAATTTGAAGACACTTCAGAAGCTGGAGCTTCCAAATCGGCTTTGAAAGAACTCAATTCGGAGGGAGACGGGGGTTTTAATCCCCGTGTAACGTCAATAGAATCAGTGGGGGCTTTAGCCCCGGAGGAACACTCGCCAGCAATTTCATTAGAACCATCAATTCGATCCGTAGCCACTAAACCAGGCGCATCCGGCAGCATCGCCGAATAATCGTTCACAAAAGAAAAGACGCTCTTATAAACCGGGTTCACCGCTCCGCCCGCCCGCTGATTGCCGGGACACAGGTAGCAATGCGGATCGTAGCTAACGCCGACCGGCGCAGTCTTCTGGCTCACCTCGCCCTGCCATGGCCGCTGTGTGCGATGCGGCGAAACCAGTACCCACGACTGCCGCAAAGGGTTCCATCGCCGATGCGGATGCAGCGCTTTCTTCTCCATGCTTGCTCCAGAAAACATCGTTATGCGACAGCTATTATTAGCCTGTGTCAGCTCTCACAATTTTGTGGCACATCAAGGAATTCCTGAACGCTTGACGCAATCTTGCTCATATCTTTTAGTTCACATTCCCACAAAACACATATCTTCCAGCCAAGCGCATGTAAAGAATCCCGAACCATCTTGTCACGTTCCCGATTCTTTGTAATCTTTTGGGTCCAATATTGACGATTATGGACCGGAACTCTTGCGCCTCGTTGACAATTGTGACCATGCCAGAAGCAGCCGTGGACGAAAATCACTTTCTTTCGGCTTCTGAAGACAAGATCAGGACAGCCTGGCAAATCCATCCTGTGCAGCCTGTAGCGGTAGCCCTTCGCGTACAACTGCCGACGCACTAACATTTCGGGACCGGTGTCCTTACTTTTCACCGCTTGCATCGTGCGGCGTCTTACTTCGCGCGCATTCATTAAGACCTCTGGATCGGAGTCAATTCAGACTCCCGCGCAACCTCACCCCCACGGCGAATCCGTGTTAGCCTCTCAGTATCGGCCCCATTATGCTCGATTTCGAAATCAACATAGTTTACTTCATCGTCTGCACCATGGAAACACTCATGGAATGCTTTTAATAGGTGAACATCCACGAGCGGTTGCGCTATCGGTTTCGGATTGTTTCTTGGACTCGCAATTGTTGCGGGAAAAACATAGATGCAAGGCGGCGGAAGCACGTATTGTGCGACCGCTGTGCATCGCTCTGGCATATCGGCAACCTTTGGGCAAGGACGTCCAACTGTTGCGCAGGCCATATCCCAAATAATGATGCCGTCAACCTGTTGCTGCCTGGAGATGATTTCGGCGCTCAATCGCGTATGTATCCCTGACCAAGCGTTAAGTCTAGGGTCTGCGCCGAGATTCGTGCAGAGGCTCCATATCACGAATTCCTGCGCATTCGTGGGTCGCTCGAAGATATTTGTGTTATTGCCGTCGAGGCAACCTTTGAGTTCAATCGCTCCGACTCGTCCAGAATTCAATCCAACAATGTAGTCGTGACGGTTGGATTCGCCAGCCGATTCCCAATCCCGGATGAATCCCTGGTCTTGCATATGGTTCAGCACGTTCCGAGCAAATTCGCGCTTAAAACGCATCGTCGCGGAAAACTGTCCGCGCACACGCTCTATTGCTCCACGAAAGAGGCCGCTGTTATAAAAATCCTTTTCGCTCAAACCATGCGTGCCAAGTTTGTGCGCTTCTGTTCTCAGTGCTTCGGCATAATTCCGAATGAGCTTTTGGAGTTCCGCGTTTTGCTTGCAAGGAATAACGCTCATGCTGCCACCAACGTTCGCGCCTGTGACATTTCCAAAATTGGCTCGAATATATTAGCTGCAAGGAACCTCACCACGGGAACAACTACGCCATCACCAGTTAGGTGGTACGCTTCGTTGTAATTTGCAGGGAGCATGTATTCGTCGGGCAATCCCATCAGTCTCGCCGTCTCACGACTGGAAATAAGCCGCGCCTTCACAGTGTTTCCGTTCACCATAACAATCACCTGGCGACTTGACCCACCAGCCGGTGTTCGCAAACACCCAGACACATCGTCGAACCGTACCTCCGCCCGCTGTACTTTTCGCCCCTGTTCATTCGGCCGAGTTCTTTTGTAGACAGTCCCGTAGATTTTGCGTCTTTGTCGCTGCGCAACCGCAACTTTTGCTTGATTAACTTTGCTCATCATGTCTAGCAATTGCTGAGTTTTTTCGGCGGAGAACCATTCCACGTTTGCGGAGGACTCTTCTATGAGGTCCGCGAAATTCGACTTTCTCTTTTGTTGCAGCGGAAGCTTCCACCACAACCAAGCGCGCTTTGTCTTCGAGGGAAGACTACTGTAAGCTTTGATGAGAGCTCTAGTGTGCCAAGGCGCTAAACTCTCTTTTCCGATTAAATCCCCTGGCAACTCCACATCTCGCCGGACACCTATTATGAATAAGCGTGGCCGGGATTGAGGCACAAACAACGCGGCATCCACAATTACCGCGCCAACACTATATCCTACTTGTTCAAATACACTACAAATTGCCGTAAAGTCTTTTCCTTCATGCGCCGTGAGGGTGCCGCAAACATTCTCTAGTACGATCAGTCGCGGGGCGCGACCTTCTTCCATCAGGCCCGTCATTAAGTTCCAAAACGGCCAGAATGTGCCCGAATGGTCTCCTCTCAGGCCAGCACCGGCTCCAGCAAGAGAAAGATCCTGGCATGGGAACGAGCCCCAAGCTAGATCTGCAGAATCTGGAATATCTTTGGTTGTGAGCGACCAAATGTCCGCCGTCTTGAGCTCAGCATCGCCCCAGTTGTAGCGATATATCTGTCCTTTTTTGTGGTCGAAATCGTTGGCGAACAGGCAGTTCCAGGTGGCCCCAAGCCCAGCTCGGGCCATTCCTCCGCCTGCGAAGAACTCATAGAACGACGGCTTCATTCGATCTTCCCCTGTGTCTGAAACAACGGCCACTTGTCGGCGATGTACTTTTGGGCGGCTTCCCGAACGACCCACGCTAAGGAGACCTTTTTCTCTTTAGCTATTCCTTCCAGGGTTTCGTATACTTCGGGCGAAAAACTGATGGATGCACGAACCGCTGCCGTACCTTGCGGTTTCATCCCTCGCCCGCCAGTTTTTGCTTGCTCCATGCTGCAACCCTCATATCGTTTTCACCACAATACACCACTCCGGTGAAAAATAGAAGACTTCTTCGCATTATTTTCTCTTTATATACGATGCCGTCACGAAAGGTTCGTTGATTCATATCGCGCAAATTCTTGCTGTACCAAATTAGCACTCGGAAAAGCCTTGATCGTTACAAGGAATCTCTCACTAGACCCCACGCGATGATCGTTCTACCATGAACTCTGCAACCGCACCCAATAGTCCGCGTACGGACCCACATCAAGGATAGTCCACGATGCTTTCGGCACCTGAGATCGTCAACCTGCAAGATCATGAGACCCGCGTCGGTCATCTGGCGGAGCCGCAATCCTCTGCGCCCAGCCCGCCGGAGCCAGCCTCCCAAGTCTCCGAAGCCTCTGAATGGCTGGAAGCCGTCCGCCGCCAGCACAGCGCCAACTTCGAACTCTGGCACATCGAGGACGAGGCCCGCGCCCCCGGCGCAACCGACGCCCAACTGGCCGATGTGAAGCGCCGCGTGGACCGCTGCAACCAGCGCCGCAACGATCTGGCCGAGGAACTGGACCGCGCCCTGCTGGCCTGGCTGGAAGCCCGCGGCCTGCCCAACCCCGCCGCGCCGCTGCACTCCGAGTCGCCGGGGCTGATGATCGACCGGCTGTCGATCTTGGCTCTCAAGCTCTATCACACTCGCGAGGAGACCGAACGCGCCGACGCTCCCGCCGGCCACGCCCGGCGCAACCTGGACCGGCTGACAATTCTTGAAGAGCAGCGCGCCGACCTGGCCGCCTGCCTGGACGCCCTGTGGCGCGAAACCCTGGCCGGGACGCGGCGATTCAAGCTCTACCGGCAGTTGAAAATGTACAACGATCCCTCGCTGAACCCGGCAATCTACGGCACTTCCGGCGCACCCGTCCAGGCAAAACTCCCCCGCTAAACGCTCCTCTCCGGCGGGCAGCCTTGACGGAAGGCGGCGTTCTGCGTATAAAGGGGGCCTGAGCAGCACAATTCTCTGGCGCGGGATTTCTGTCGGCAACCGGCCGGCTCAACCGCCTCCGGGAGTGTGCATGCTCTTGGCAAACTCATGACGCAAGAGGCCCGATCCGTGGTGTACGACCGCAAAAAGGAACCCACAACTTCCGGCAAATCCGCCAGCCAATCCAGCACGGGCACGGGGCCGGCCTTCCAGCACTATCAGGCCGCCATGCAGTTGCTGCAGCAGGGCAAGTACGACAAGGCGCTGGCTGCCTTCGAGAAGCTGCTCCCTGCCGCGCCGCCTGAGCTGCTGGAGCGCACAAAGATGTATATCAGCACCTGCCAGCGGCAGTTGGACAGGCACAACTTGACCTTTCTGACGCCCGAGGAGAACTATGACTACGCCATCTCGCTGTTGAACACCGGGTATTACGAGGAGGCGCGCGAGCAGTTCGAAGGCATTTTGGCCAGCTACGCCAGCGCGGACTACGCCTATTACGGCCTGGCGCTGCTGGACGCCATCACCGGGCATACGCAAGACTGCCTCAGAAATCTTGGCCGCGCCATCGATTTGAATCATAAAAATCGCCTTCAGGCTCGCGTTGACAACGACTTCCAAAGCATGGTGGACGACCCCCGCTTCACCGAGTTGCTGTATCCAGAGGTTCCATAAGGGCCCCAATTGACCTCACTGAACAGCTCGATTTTGCACGGGAAATCCTCCCAAACGATGCATGAAGGCGCTCCTTTGGGCGATCCGATGCGGGTGGTGGCCATCGGCGGCGGCACCGGCCTCTCGACGCTGCTGCGCGGCTTGCGGCGGCACGTTATCACGGCGAATCAGAGCCCCACGGATGCGGGCCTCATCGGCGATCTGGCCGCGGTGGTCACCGTCACCGACGATGGCGGCTCCTCCGGCCGTTTGCGCCGCGACTTCAACATGCTGCCGCCCGGCGACCTGCGCAACTGCATGGTGGCGCTCAGCGAGGAAGAAGATCTGCTGGCCCAGCTCTTTGCGCATCGTTTCAAAAAAGGCGATGGGCTCAAGGGACACAACTTCGGGAATCTCTTTGTCGCCGCCCTCACCGAGATCACCGGCGATTTTGCGCGCGCAATTCAACTGGCCTCAAAGATTCTTGCCACCCGCGGCCGCATCTACCCGGTGACCACCGCCAATGCCTCTCTTGTGGCGCGCATGGACGATGGTTCTCTGGTCCGCGGCGAGACTCAGATCACCGCCAGCCGCAAGCACATCGTCGAGTTGTCGCTCGACCCTCCCGACGCCGCGCCCCTGCCGGAGACGCTTGAAGCTATTGACCGCGCCGACCTGATTACCGTCGGCCCCGGTTCGCTCTACACCTCGCTGATCTGCAATCTTCTGGTGCGCGATATGCCCGCGGCTTTGGCGCGCGCCCGCGGTATGCGGGTCTACGTCTGCAACCTGATGACGCAGGCAAACGAGAGCCTGGGCCTGACCGCCTCGCAGCATATCGAGCGGATTTATGAGCACACTCACGCGCCCATCTTCGACTACGCGCTGGTGAACACCGCCCAGTTCTCGCCAGAGACGCTGGCCCGCTATGCCAGCCAGAGCGCTTCGCCCATCGTGGCCGACATCGAGCGCATTGAGGCGCTGGGCGTGCGCTGCATCACCGGCGACTTTGCCAGCGAAGAGACCCTGGTCCGCCACGCCGCCAGTCGCGTCACCGGAGCCCTGCTCGCCCTTGGCGCCGAGGCTCTTTCCAGCCGGGTGTAAGTTTTTCCTTCCCTGACGATTCCACATTGCGATAAATTAAAAGTTCGCGCGGCCTGAAGCGGCGCGTGAAACGAGCAAGACTCGAGGAGGTTCGATGCGCAAGACTCAAGTTTGGATCGCCATGGGCTGTTGTCTTTTTGCAGGGATGCAGTTTGCCTCGGCGCAGTCGGCCAGAAAGCCCGGCCTGTGGGAAGTGACCACGACGATGAATATGGGCGGTCAGCAGATGCCGGCCATGCAGATGCCGCAGCTTCCGCCTGGCGTTCAACTGCCGCCCGGCGTCCAGATGCCGGCTGGAGGAGGATCGCCCTTTGGTCCCCATACCACGGAAATCTGCGTGACTCAGGCGATGATCGACAAATACGGTGGCCCAGTGTCCTCTCCGCCCAGTCATAACTCCGACTGCAAAATGACCGGTATCTCCATCAAATCCAGCGGCATGACAGCCACCATGGTTTGCACCGGTCAGTTGAATGCCACCGGAACCGTGGAAGCGACCTTCACCAGCGCCACCACCTCTACCACCAATATGCATCTCAAAGGCACCATGCAGCATGGGCCGAATTCCATGCCCGTCGATATGTCGATGCAGGCGACCTCCACCTACAAAGGCCCCGACTGCGGCAGCGTCAAGCCGATTACGCTACCCAGCAACTAGCGCAATTACAAATTCGGCAGGTCCATTCCGGTGATGAACCTGCCGAAACAGTGCCCCTGTTCTCACACACTTGATAAAAGGTGGCATTATGAGCGATGGCCGCGAAGAGCGCGAGGAACGCGAGAGGCGCCGCGAACAGGAAGAACGCGAAGACCGCGAGAACCAGATAGACCGGGACCGCATCGATGAGTGGGTACCGGAGCGGGCTGATTCCTGAATTCCGTTGAGCGCCAAATTTCGACTTGAAAACGGTGAGTTTTTCACCCTTCCACCGTCCGCTTCAACTGCCGCGGGCGGCGTAAATGCCACGTCCGTCTAACGGCTTGGGAGTGGCTTGAGAGCCTTCAGGCCGCCGTCACCGCCCGCAAGGCGGGAAGGACTTTGAGCCGCGCGCGCATTCCCAGGCGGTCGGAATAGCGTAGCAGTTTCTCAATGCTCACCTGATTGATCTTTCCCTGGAGCAAGTTGCTGACGGCCGGCTGATGCTCGTCGAGGATGTCTACTAATTGGCGCTGGGTATAACTCCGTCGCTCGATCTCTTCGCGGATTGCATCCAGCAGGTCGGCTTTGAACTTCAGCGCTGTTGCCTCGGAGCGCGAAAAGCCCAGATCGTCCAGAACATCGCCGCGCGTTACATGAGTGATTACGCTAGTTTTATTTTCCATCGCCTTCCTCCTTCGTTCTCCTCAACTCCGCAAGTACCATTTTCAAGCGGGATTTTGCAATCTCCAGATCACGTTTGTCCGTCTTCCGGCTGTCTTTTTCAAAAGCGTGCAGAACAAAAAGATCATCGCCAATTCGCGTCAAATAAATCACGCGATACCACGCGCGCTCATCGGCAGTTTTCAGTTCCCATACATTCTTGCCTACCGTTTCCATCCTGCGGGCATCGCAATCCGGGAGGAGTCCCTTTTGCAGTCTGCGCAGAGAGTATCCGAAGACGCCCTTAACCGCATCCGGAAAGGCGCTCAACACATCTTTTGCATCGCCCGCCCAGCGAATTTGCGCTTGTTCTTTCACTGTCCTTCTATATCATATCTCATATAATGTTTATTGGATATTCTTTTTCAACTATCCCTCAACGGTGCGTTTTTACTACCCGAAGGCGGCGTAGATGTCGCGGTTGCGCGGATTGCGCAGGAACATCCCAATGGCTGGCCCTCAGCTTTCGTGTTTCAGATAGGAGACCCGTGATCTTTTAAACTAGAGACGGGAGGCATTATGAGCGATGGCCGCGAAGAGCGCGAGGAACGCGAAAAGCGCCGCGGACTGGAAGAACACGAAGATCGCGAGGACCGCATCGACCATTCCCGCATCGATGAGTGGGTGCCGGAGCGGGATGAATCTTGAATTCCGTTGAGCGCCAAATTCTGGCTTGAAATCGGTGAGTTTTTCACCCTTCCACCGTCCGCTTCAACTGTCCGCAGGCGGCATAAATATCGCGTCCGCGCGGCTTGCGCACGTAAGCCGGAATGCCCGCGTCCACCAACGTCTTGCGAAAGGCCTCGACCGCTTCCGCTTGCGGCGTGGTGTAAGCAATTTCGGGGCCAGGATTCCAGGCGATCAGATTCACTTTGGCAGGCAATCCGGTGCGGCGAAGCAGGCGAGCAACTTCGGCGGCGTGCTTTGGCTGATCCGTCACGCCGCCTAGCAGAACGTACTCGAAGGTGATTCGCTCCCGAGGGCGAAGCGGAATTTTCCGCACCGCATCCATAACAGCCGCAATGGGCCACTTGCGGTTGACGGGCATAATCTCGCCGCGAACCGCATCGTTGGGCGCATTCAGGCTGATGGCGAGCTTGGGGCGGAACTCCGGTGGCTCATGGGCAAAGCGCTCGATGCCGGGCACAATTCCAGAGGTCGAGACCGTCATGCGCTGCGGGCTCAGGCCAACCTCCCGCACCAGCAACCGCACCGCATTCATGAAGTTGTCGTAATTCAGAAACGGTTCGCCCATGCCCATAAAGACCAGATTCACGCGGTCGCGGCCGACCTGGACATCGTGACGCGCAAGCACGGCAACCACCTGTCCGGCAATCTCGCCCGCCGAGAGATTGCGCTGCAATCCGAGTTTGGCCGTCAAACAGAACTGGCAATTCACCGCGCAGCCCACCTGGCTTGAGACGCAGATTGTCGCCTGCTGCCAGCGCTTGTCTGCGTCGGCAGCCGTCTCCAAATCGCTGCCGTCGCCTGCCTCGCCATCGTCGCCCTCCGGCATCCAAACCGTCTCGACCGTCAGCCCTTTGCCGCCTTGGCCCTGAACCAGGTACCGCTCCGTTCCATCCACCGATTGGAAGACCTGGACGATCTCCGGCCTGCCAACCTGCCAGCCCTCCGCATTCAGCCTCTGACGCAGTGTTTGTGGGAGCGTAGTGATCGCATCCAAATCCGTAACCCGCTGACGATAAACCGCATCGGCCAACTGGCGCCCGCGCCAAGCCGGCTCACCCGCCTCCGCCATCAGCGCTGCCAGTGCCTCCGCATCCAGACCAAAAAGAACCTTTGCATCCTGCTTGCCACTAGCGTCGAGGGGCACGAGTTGTCTAAAATCTTCTGGCATGGCTTGGGCCAGCATAGAGCATTTCCCCCCAATGCCGCATTCCTGTCCTGGAGCCAACCCACGCCGAGGTAAACCGCGTTGGCCTACAATCGAAGGATTGGAGATCGATGAAGACTGAGCGAAATCTTCGCCGCACCGTATTGCCGAACGGCCTGATCGTGCTGACCGAGCGAATGGAATACATGCGTTCCGTAGCCATGGGCGTATGGACCAAATCCGGCTCCCGCAGTGAGCTGGCCGAGTGTAACGGCATCTCTCACTTTGTCGAACACATGCTCTTCAAGGGCACGCGATCCCGATCGGCGAAGCAGATTGCCCGCGAAATGGACTCGATCGGCGGCAACCTGGACGCCTTTACTGGCATGGAGACGATCTGCTTCAACGTCAAGTCGCTGGCCGAGCACGTTCCCATTGCCTTGGATGTGCTGGCCGACCTGGTGCTCAATCCGGTCTTTACCGCGCCTGACATTGAGCGCGAACGCGGCGTGATCCTGGAAGAGATCAAGATCGACGAGGACAATCCTGACGTGTTGGTTCACGAACTCTTCACCCAGGCCTTCTGGAGAGATCATCCGCTGGGCCGGCCGATTCTGGGAACCACAAAAACTGTCGCGCGCCTGGACCGCCAGAGCATCGTAGCCTATCACGGCGACCGTTTTCATGGGGGCAACATGATCTTTGCGGCGGCCGGCAACCTGGACCACGACCTCTTTGCCGAAGCTGTGGCGCAGAAATTTCTTGCGCTGCCCGGCGGAAACCCGCTCAACGAATTACCCGCGCCCCATGCCAATGCGCGCATCGTGACACGCAATAAGAAATCCCTGGAGCAGGTGCAGATCTGCCTCGGCGTGCCCGCGCCGCCCATCACCGACGAGAACCGCTATGCCACGCTCATCTTGAATACGGTGCTTGGCGGCGGCATGAGTTCGCGTCTCTTCCAGACCATCCGCGAGGAGCGCGGCATGGCCTACTCCATCTACTCCGACCTGAGCCCTTATCGCGACACTGGAACGCTGCTGGTCTATGCCGGAACCTCGGCTGGCAAAGCTTTGGAGGTGGTGGACCTGATTCTGGCGGAGTTCCGCAAATTGAAGCAGGAAGCGCTGACCGAGGAGGAATTGACCCGCGCCAAAGATCAGGTCAAGGGCAACATCCTGATGGGTCTGGAAAGCTCCAATGCGCGCATGGCCAATTTGGCGCGCCAGGAGATGTACTTCCATGAGTTCATGACCGTGGATGAAATCATCGAAAGGATTGGCGAAGTCAGTACGGTGCAAGTTCAGGCGATGGCCCAGCAACTCTTCAATCCCGAGCGGATCGCCGTAACGCTGCTAGGCCGGCTGGACGGAGTGAAGGTGGAACGGGAGCGGCTGAATTGCTGAGGGCAGGGAATCGGGAGCAGTTGAAGTTGAACCGCATCTTCCTCTGCTTTATTGCGCATATTCTGGAATTCCTTCTGAAACCTCTAGCATCTCAACCGCATCTCGTAGTAAAGTCAATAGAAGTTGCGACAGTGAGGTACCCCTTTGATTAAGCAGGACATCGTACATCAGGTAATCGAGCGCACGGGCCTGCCCCGCACCAAGGCGGAGGCTGCCGTGGATACGGTTTTCGAGGGCCTCAAGCAGGCTCTAACCGCCGGTGAGCGCATCGAATTGCGCGGCTTTGGCGTCTTCAGCGTTCGCGCACGCAAGACCGGCATTGGCCGCAACCCCCGCACCGGCACTGAGGTCAGCATCGCCCCCGGTAAAGCCGTGCGCTTCAAGCCTGGCAAGGAATTGCATACGCTGGAAATCGCCGCGCCCGCCAAGTAAAGGCGTATCCATCAAGGCCGCCATCCCTTCCAACTTCCAGATCGGGGCTGGTCCAGGTTTGCGGTCTTCCACTATGCGCCGGAGAAATGGCGAAGCCAGTGATTTCTTGCAAATCAGTCGGCCTTCTTGTTCAACACGCGCAAGAGCGCGGGCCGCGTTGCGCCCAGGTGACGTGCAAATTCAGTTTTGGAGCGGCCATTTAGCGTAGTAGACCAGGATTCTTCTGGGGTCTCAGGGGTAGTACATAGCAATAACTCAATCCTGCTTCAAAATCGGCCCCAGTGAGCCTGGATTGTCGCCCGACGCCGGGTCCACGCGGAACTCCCAGACCGACTGATTGATCTCTGAAGGCGAGAGAATCTCCACCAGCGCATACTCGCCGGCGGTCAGCGGCTTCTGTGGCGTGATCTTGAGCCAGTGTTTGCCGCTGAGCACCTCCACCTTGCCCGGAATCACATCCTCATCCTGCGTCACCGTGCCGGTCAAGCTGACGTGAATTGCGCCCACAATGCGCACCGCCTTGCGCTCATCCACGCGGACAATCGCAAAGCCCGAAGTGGGCGAGTGCGCGCCATGCTTGCGATTGGCCACTTCTTTTGCGCCGCCCGTCTGGACCGTGAGTGCATGGGTCAGTACCGGCTCCGTCTCATCGCGCGAGGCAAGCGAGAGATAAATTGCCGGCTCCAACCGATGCAGGTGAACCTTGGCGTGCGGGCCTTCCAACTCCAGATCGCCCTTGGCCCCGGCCAGCGGATTCAGCGTGGCCAGCCCGTGCCGGTTCGTGGTATTCATCGTCAGTTCCACGGGCAGAAGTTCAACCAACTCCGGCGCGCCCTCAAAGCTGTCCAAGGCAAAGACAGCGTCCTCGTCGGGCAGCATCAAACCCTTGGCTACCTCGGGCCTGGCGGCCAGTGCCTGGGCGTGCTCGTCGGCCTCTTCTTTATCCAGTTCCGCGGCCTCCTTCATTGCCGGCGAAGGCGCCTCGGCGGCCTCGCTTGCGTGATCCCGCTCCCACTTCCGCGTGGCCTCCCAGTCGACCAGATCCGCGGGTAGCTCTTCCCACTCGCCGCCGCGCTCTACCGAGATGTAGCGAACCCGATCGCCGGCAATCTCGTACTTGCTTACGATTTGATAGCTGCCATCCTTGAGAATGAGGCGATGATTGGCAATCGTGGCTGGCTGGCTTGGAGTCAACGGCAACGGCGTCTTGATCTGACTTTGGCCTGCGACGCAAGGCGCTATCGCCAGAAGCAGCATCAGTGCTGTCAGCCGCGGTAGACGTATTGGGCGGGAAAAGGCCATCGCTCAACAGTTTAGACGGTGGAGGTTGGGCTTTGCGGAGCGCAAAACGCGAAAATTCGACCCGCATCCTGAACCCTGACCGCTGCTGGCGCGTCCAATACTGTGTATCCTTGAAGTTAGGGAAGGCTAATTTGTCAGGATTTCAGCAAGATTCGAGCACGAACCGCCGCAAGCCACGCGCTTTCGGGGCAGCCGCGCTGCTGTGTCTGGCTCTGCTGGCGCTTCTGGCCGTTGTGCAGGTGGCGCATCTGCACCCGCTCGACAAAGATGCTGATCATTGCTCGCTCTGCGTGGCAATGCACTCTGCCGCGCCGGCAATGGTGTTCGCGGCGGTTGTGGTTCTGGTCAGCTTTGAAAATCCCACGCCCATTGTCGAGGCGCGCGCGGTCGTCCGCTACTGGCACCCCAAGCTCTTTACGCGGCCGCCTCCGGCTGGCTGCTAGAGCCTCTTTCCCGATCACCCGCTTCAGCCCCATGCCAGTGACTCCTGCTTTTTGCGGGTGTGCCTCTGACGCTTCTCCGCAGGCTGACATTGGACCGGAAAGAATCGCTCTCGCACCGAGGATGCCGCGGCTGCACATCGCGCGGCTTATTCTTTGCCAGTTTCTTCAAGCCATCAGGAGGTTCCTTTATGCCGTTCAAACACGGCACGATTCTTTGCACCCTTTTCGCTCTGCTTCTGCTCCTTGCCGCCCACACGGCTGGTGCGGCGGGGAGCAACAATTCCGGAACGGTGCGCGGCACTGTCACCGATCCGTCCGGCGCCGTGATCCCTGGTGCAACGGTGCGTCTCATCAATGGAGTCAGCGGGCTCAATCAATCCGTGCAGACCGACGCGGCCGGACAATTCACTTTTGCCAACGTTCCCTTCAATCCTTACCGCATCAGCGTTTCTGCCGACGGCTTTGCGCCGATGAGCCAGAGCCTGGAGATTCGTTCCGTCGTGGGAACCAGCATCAATCTGGTTCTCAATGTTGCCGGTGGCACACAAACGGTAACCGTCGAAGCCTCTGGCGATCTCGTTGAAACCGACTCCACCTTCCATACCGACGTGAATCGCGAACTCTTCATCAAGGTCCCACTGGAGAGCGCTTCCTCCGGACTCAGTTCGCTTGTTACGCTCTCCACGCCCGGCGTTGCGGCAGACTCCAACGGCCTCTTCCACGGCCTCGGCGATCATGCCTCCAACTCTTTTTCCGTCGATGGCCAATCGATCACCGATCAGCAGAGCAAAGTATTTTCCAACCAGATTCCTGCTAACTCAATTCAATCCATCGAAGTCATCAGTGGCGCGCCGCCGGCCGAGTATGGCGGCAAGACCAGCCTGGTCATCGTCGCCACCACGCGCTCCGGCCAGGGCGTTACCAAACCTACCGGCAGCATCGATGCCTCGTATGGCTCCTTTGGTTCATCTTCCGGTGGCTTCGATCTGGCCTATGGCGGCAAAATCTGGGGTAACTTCATCGAGGCCGACGGGCTCAACTCCGGCCGCTTTCTCGACCCGCCGGAGTTCCAGGTCTTCCACGACAAGGGCAATGAGCAAAACGTCTTCGACCGCGCGGACTATAGCTTCAGCGCCGCCAATTCAATTCATTTGGACCTGAATTACTCCCGCTCCTGGTTCCAGACGCCTGACTCATTCGATAACTTGAATGTGCAAAATGTGCTGACTACCGGTCCCAATGACGGCTCCAGCGCCAATCCCGCTTTTAATAACGTGGGAAACACCGATCAGCATTCAAAGATTGGCACCATCAATATATCTCCCACTTATACCCGAGTGATCAGCAATTATGCGGTATTGAACCTGGGCGCGTTTCTGCGCAGGGACGACTATAACTACTATCCCAGCCGCAATCCTCTGGCCGACCTTGGCCCGGCCAATCTGCAAACTTCATCTATCGCTCAAAATCGCACACTGACAAACGTCGCCGTGCACTCTGACTATTCTTATGCCAAGGGGATACATAACTTCAAGGCCGGAGCGCAGTACGGACAGACCTTCCTGCGCGAGAACGACAGCCTCGGCATCGTCGATCCAACCTATGCTTTCAGCGCGCCCTGCCTGGGCTTGGACGGCACACCCGTCGCGGGTTACTCCGGTCAGTCTCTCTGCCCCAATGGCATTAATTCGAGTTACCGCTCGGTCCTTGCGCCCTACGATCTAACTCGCGGCGGAAGCCTCTTTAATTACCTCGGCCGTACCGACGTGAAGGAACTGGGCCTCTTTGTTGAAGACCAGATCAAGGCTGGAAACTGGCTCTTTAACCTTGGTCTGCGCGGGGACGTTTACAACGGCATGACTTCTGCGCAACAAGCCGAGCCCCGCGCCGGCATTGCCTATAACATCAAGCCGACAACAACCGTTTTGCGCGTCTCGTATGCGCGCACACTGGAAACTCCGTTCAATGAGAATCTTGTGCTATCAAGCGGCGGTTGCTCCAATGCGGTGCTATCTCCGATGTTGAACTGCTCTGCCGGCGTCTCTGGAACCATGCAGCCCGGCTTCCGCAATGAGTTTCACGCCGGCCTGCAACAGGCCTTTGGCAAGCGGGTCGTAGTCAGCGGCGAGTATATCTGGAAGTACACCCACAACGCCTTCGACTTCAGCGTACTGGGTAACACGCCCATTACATTCCCCATTGATTGGCATAGCTCGAAGATTCCTGGTTATGCCTTGCGCGCGGATATTCCGCAATTTCACAACTTCAGCGCCTATCTCGTCGCCTCGTCGGTCTCGGCGCGCTTTTATCCGCCTCAGGTGGCCGGAGCCGGCGCTACTGTCGGCCAGACCGGCTTGCCCTTCCGTATCGACCACGACGAAAGGTTCAACCAGACCACTCACCTGCAATACACGCTCTCGCGCGGCAAACTGCTGAATGGCTTGTGGGGCAGCTTCAACTGGCGCTATGACTCGGGATTGGTTGCTGGCTCGGTGCCTTGCTACAACCCGCTGTCCAACGACCCCAACAGCGCTTGCGCAGCTACATCCACTATTCTCAACGGCGTGCCGACTGTTATTTTGAGCGGTCCGGCTTCGGCCAATCCGCTGACTGCCGACGAAGAGTTTCAGTCCGGTCTTACCTGCAACGGCATCAAGGCAACCCCCGGCCATCCCTTGCCGGATACCTGCCCGGCTTTGGAATACTCTTCAACACTGGTCAGCATTCCAGCGCCGGGTAAAGGCGACAACGACAAAAATCCGCCGCGCATTGCCCCGCGCAACTTGTTCGACGCTTCCATCGGCAAGGACAATCTCTTCCACGCCAGCCGCTACAAGACCAACTTCGATCTGACGGCCATCAATGTCACCAACAAGTACGCGCTGTATAACTTCCTGTCCACCTTCAGCGGCACGCACTATGTGACTCCTCGCGCTCTGACGGCGAAGATTACGCTGAATTTTTAGGAGCCTGCAAACGGGAAGATTATTGCTCCGGCAAGATAATACTGTCAGGGTGCCCCAACCATTTCCGCGTTCTTTGCGGAAATGGGTGGGAATGAGGCGCCACTATTTTGTTGCCGGATCTATAGTTACATTGTCCTCGTGTATGGCAACTTCCGCGGCAAGGTAGATCTGCGCGCGGGCAGGCATCGAGAATCTGAAGCAATCCGGTTGACCAATGGAACTGGATTGCTCTAGAGCCTCAGGGGAGATGGGCAACGCGTCAAAGGAGTGACCGTATGGCTATCAACTGGAATGATCCTGAAAACGGCAGTTGCACGCCGTCATCCGTGATCTGCATCGAAGTTTGGAGCCTCTGAAACCTGTTGCTTTCTAATCAGAGCCCGACTTCTAGCCTGCCCTGAGCGGAGTCGAAGGGGGCCGCAAAGGGCTGAAAGGAAAGCTGGGCTTTACAGGCTGCGGAAAAACTCAATTGGGTGAAGGGTCCGGGCTTTACAGGCTGCGGAAAAACTCATCGCGAGGCAATTCCCGAAGGCTTTGTAACCAGGGCACGACTTTAGTCGGGCCGATAAAGCCAATCATATCAACGTTGGGCTTTAGCCCCTGCTACGCTCAATCGTGATTGCAACCTTCGAATAGCCCTTTTTCCGCAGCCTGTCTAGCCCGTACATAACCACTGCTTTATCAACGCCGGCTTTAGCCGCCGAGGGAATTATCAGCCATTTCTGTCGTTAAACTGGCCTTTTTCCGCAGCCTCTTCAGTCGTGCCGATAAAGCCCATAGAATCAATAGGGCTTTACAGGCTGCGGAAAAACTCATCGCAAGGCAATTCTCGAAGGCTTTGTAACCAGGGCACGACTTTAGTACTTATCCGTAAATAGTGAACAAGTAGATTCCTTTTGCTGATTCTCTTGTTGGCGGAGGCCGAAGCTGGGCGAAGATTCTATTCAAGATGGCACAA
>Ga0181520_10003889_pt1 | contig 25659 bp, 23 predicted proteins | sample PEATcosm2014_Bin_29_FD_132451 | JGI IMG/M metagenome (GOLD analysis project Ga0181520, IMG submission 132451) | Peatland microbial communities from MTU Mesocosm Facility, Houghton, MI, USA - PEATcosm2014_Bin02_30_metaG | ecosystem: Environmental > Terrestrial > Soil > Wetlands > Peat | place...
CGGGGATATGCTTCGTCATCGTAGTGAATGAAGCGGCATCCCGACTTCTCCAGGAAATCGGCGTCGCGGTTCGCGGCCTCCAGAAAGGAATCGGGCTGCCACGGCCTACCGCCAAGGCTTCGTCCGATCGCGGCCTCGACATCCCGTACTAACAGTAACGATAGGGATAGCTCGTCGTCAACGAGATCCCAGACGAGGAGCTTCTCCTTGGGTCGCAAATAGACGATCCTTTGGATGGAAAGGGCGAGGATGAGGCGTTTGCTCTCTATTTTCTTCATTGTCCCTCCTTCCTTCCAACGCGATGGATGAATCGCTCCGCTTCGTTCATTTTCGAGGAAAGAAATCGCGATGGTAATCCTGAAGACTCTCTGGATCGATATGCGTATAGATCTGCGTCGTAGAAATATCCGAATGCCCCAGGAGCTCTTGGACGGTTCGAAGATCGGCGCCTCCGGCAAGCAGGTGCGTAGCGAAGCTGTGCCTGAAGGTATGGACTTTCGCCTCGAGGCCGGACGCCTCGCGCAGGCCGTCGAAGCGCTTCCATATGCCTTTGCGGGAAATACCCTTTCCCGCCTGGTTCAGGAAGACGCGATCGCTCCGTCCCTTGGCGAGGGCAGGCCTGCCGTCCTCCAGATAGCGGGCGAGCCACAGCGCGGCATCCTTTCCGAATGGCACGATCCTTTCTTTTCGGCCTTTGCCGATGACGCGGATCGCGCGCTCTCTCAGGTAGAGACGGTCGAAGCTGAGGTCGGCCGCCTCGGATATGCGCAGCCCGCAGGAGTAGATCAGCTCGAATAGAGCCCTATCGCGGAGTCCGCGGGCCGTCGTCGGATCGATCGACGCGAGGAAGCGGTCGACTTCCTCCGGCGCGAGAACCGAGGGAAGCGCTCGTTCCTGCTTGGGCGTTTCTATCAGTTCGCTCGGATCGTCATCGCGCAAACGTTCGAGACGCATGAACTTGAAGAAGGTATGGAGACTGGAGACGACTCGGGCCATGGTCTTTCGCGAGAGAGCCTCGCGAGGCGGAACGGCCTTCGGGGTTCCGCGGGCCCCTCGGTCCGGCCGCTCAGCGCCTTCCGTATCGCCGGCCGCCGCCGCCGCGCTCGAATCCGCGGCGGCTCCGGACTGGCGCCATACGAGATAGCCGAGGAGCTCCGCGCTCGTCGCCGTCTCCAAGCCGGATCCGGCGGCCACCAAGAAACGCCCGAGGGTAGCGGCCTCCCGCAGGTAGACCTCGGCGGTGAGTGGAGAGCGCTTGCGGGCCGCTATCAGGTAGGCCCGATAGCGCGTCGAGAGCTCGCTCAAACTCAGGCCTCGCTCTTCTCGCCGGCGAACCTGGATTCGCGCAGCACTGTCGGAATGTCCAGCTCCTCTTCATCGTTGCGTCCCAGGAGATACTGCTTGCCCCGCGGGGCCGCCGGCATTTCGGTAATCCGCTTCCACTCGTCCGTCGAAAGATAATCCTCGAACCCGCGCTTTGCCTGGACGGCTTCGTGACGGGCTTCCGGCTCCGAGGAAGCCTGCTCGGACCGGGCGCTCCGATCGAAACCCGTCGCTATGACGGTGACTCGGACCTCGTCTCCGAGGCTTGGATCTATGATGAGCCCGGGCTTCTGAAAATACTCGCGGTCCGCGCTCTTGGTGATGAGGTTGAGGATCTCCTCGAATTCGGAAAGCGAGAAGTCCTCGCCCCCTGTCACGTTGATGAGGAGGTTCCTCGCCCCATCGATCCTCGCATCCTCGAGCAGGGGATTGTTGATCGACTTGCTAGCGGCTTCCACGGCACGATTGTCGCCCGTCGCCGCGCCGATACCCATGATCGCATCGCCCTGGCCCTGCATTACCGTGCGGACATCGGCAAAATCTATGTTTATCTCGCCGGGCAGCGTTATCAAATCCGATATCGCCTGTACTCCCTGTCTAAGCACGTCGTCGGCGAGGGAGAAGGCTTGCTTGATGGGAGTTCGCCGCTCTACTACCTTGAGGAGATGCTGGTTGGGGATGACTATGAGGGTATCTACCGCCTGGCGCAGCTTCTCGATGCCTTCCTCGGCCAGGCGAGCCTTGGCCCTACCCTCGAAATCGAAGGGTCTCGTGACGACGGCCACGGTAAGCGCTCCCAAGTCCCTTGCGATCTGGGCGATGATCGGAGCGGAGCCCGTTCCCGTCCCTCCTCCCATCCCTGCGGTCACGAAGACCATATCTGCCCCGCGCAAGGCTTGGGCAATCGTCTCCCTATCCTCGAGAGCCGCCTTCTCGCCGATCTCGGGTTTACCGCCGGCGCCCAGGCCGTGCGTCACCTTCGCGCCGAGCCCGATGCGCGTCTCGGCGCGCGAGAGGCTCAGGGCCTGGACATCCGTGTTGGCTACTACGAACTGGACGTTCCTAAGACCTACAGCGATCATCCGGTTGACGGCGTTCGATCCGCCGCCGCCTGCGCCGATCACTTTTATGACCGTCGGAGCTATGCCATTATCCTCTACTATCTCGATGTTCATATCCCCTCCCAACCTTTTGCATTAGCGCTTCATCCCGGCCCCCCGCCGGGAATCAGAAAAATCCCTTCCTAATCCATTCGGCGAAACGCGAAAGCATGCCGCTTCCCTCCGGCCCCCTGTTCTTAGATTGCCGTTCCATGGGTCTCTGGCCCCTGGACTCCTGCGGTTGCGAGTCCTCGGCCCCCATCAGGACCAAGCCAACCGCAGTGGCATAGAGCGGACTACGGTATTCCTCCACCAGACCGCCGAGGGTGATCGGGTTGCCGACTCTTACGGGCATCTGGAAGATGTCCTGCGCCAGCTCGGCGGTGCCCTGCATGAGGGCTCCGCCCCCGGTCAGCACGACGCCTCCTTTGATGTGTTTCCAGTGGCCCATTTTTTCCACTCGTTCACGGACCATGACGAAAATTTCCTCCATGCGAGGCTGGACGATCGAGCAAAGACGACGCCTCGGGGTCTCCGCCGGAGACCTCCCCCCGATGCCGGGCACGATCACAGTCTCGTCGGGCTCGACGGACTCCAGCCAGGCAGAGGCCGACTCGCATTTCAGGCGCTCGGCGGCTTCCGCGGGGATGCTCAGCATGATCGAGAGGTCGTTCGTGACCTGGGTCCCCCCGACGGCGATCACGCTCGAGAAATAGGGCGCGCCCTCGGAATAGACGAGGACATCGGTCGTGCCCCCCCCCAGGTCCACGAGAAGGCAGCCTAGCTCTTTCTCGTCGGAGCTGAGCACCGCGCGCGCGGCGGCCAGGCTCTGCAACATGAGCTTATTCACCTTGAAGCCCGCGCGGTTCACGCATTTCACGAGATTCTGCGCCGTCGTGACCGCTCCGGTGATGATATGCACCTCGGCCTCGAGGCGAACGCCGATCATGTCGAGGGGATTGCGGATTCCCTTCTGGTCATCCACGATGAAGGATTGAGGGATGACGTGGAGAACCTCGCGATCCATGGGTATCACCACCGCCCTGGCCGCCTCGATGACCCTGTCTACGTCCTCGTGAGTGATCTCTCGTCCCCTGCCCGTCACCGCGACGACGCCTCGCGAGTTTATGCCCTCGACGCTCGCGCCCGCCGCGCCGCAATAAACGTCCCTAACCTCCCGACCGGACATGAGCTCCGCCGCCTCGACCGCGGCCGCCACCGATGCGAGGGTGGACTCGATATTGACGACTACGCCGCGACGGAGCCCGGAAGAGGGAGCCACGCCCACGCCGATGATCTCGAGGACTCCGTTCTCGTTGTATTCCCCGACGACGGCACGAGAATTCGTTGTGCCGACATCGAGACCGACTATTAGGTTGTCAGCCAGACTGTCCCTCCTTGCTGCGGAACACTACCGTTCCGGTCCGAAAATCGATCTCCTGGACCGATGCGGCGATTCCCCGCGTCCCGAGGACGTCGAGGACGAGAATGATCGAGCGCAGCGAGGATGCATCGAGAGACGCGCTCGCCCGTACCGGAATATGTTGATTCAGGGGATAGATGACAAGCTCGGCGATGGCCGGGCCATACGTCGCCCCGCCGGGCGGCGCGGCCGTGACCACTCGAATCTCCGAGATCGCCGCGAGGAGCGCGGGCTCGCTCGCCTGAATCTCTCCAAGAGATGCCAGAAGCTCGGCGAAGGCCGGGGGGAGCCGCGTCCCCAGGCGGAAACCCTCGAATCGGATACCCGAGAGCACGGGAACCGACGAGGCCGCTTCCTGCCCGGCACGGGCGAAGGCGACGCCTTCGGCGTCGATGCTCACGACCGCGGGCCGTCCCTCGAGCGATACGACGGCCTCGGCGACCGCCCTCCGCTCTCTCACGACCATTTCCAGTCCGTTCGGGAAGAGCTTCCACGCCTTTGCCGATTCGACGCGGGGGTCGGTTTCCAAAGCGGACTCGACCCGCGCGACGTCGAGAGAAAAGAAGTACTCGCGATCGTGTATCAGTGCCGAGGAGAGCACTTCCCCGCGCGTCATCGTGGCGTTTCCCGAGATCTCGTAACGCGTTATGCGAAGGAGGGGAGGAAGGACCAGGAGGCCGATCGCGACGAGGGCGAGCGAAGCGACGACGGCAAGGGATATGGAGAGAATGCGCTCTTGAGTTTTCGATGCCCCTTCGAATTTCCCGCGGCCGGCGCCTCGACCCCGCGGAGGCCGTACGTTGCCGACGGGCCTGGCCGCGTAATCAGACATCGACGGCCTCCCTCGAAGACGATTCGAACGCGTTGCCCGAGCCGGGCGTTCCTGGGTTCGAGCTCGGGCTCGAGCTCAGGTTGAAGAGGAGGCCGCAAGAAATCGCCGTGGAAATCAGCGAGGAGCCTCCGGCAGAGAAGAAGGGCAGGGCCATGCCCGTCGCGGGCACCGCTCCAGCGACGACGGCCGCGTTGACGAGGGTCTCGAGGCTCAGGAGGAAGGCCATTCCCATCCCGAGATAGGAGCGATAGGAATCGGTCTCCGAAAAGGCGATCCTGAAGGCGCGCCAAGAGACGAAACCGAACAGCGCGAGAACGGCCATCGCGCCTACGAGGCCGGTCTCCTCTGTCCATGCGGCGAAAATGAAATCGGACTGTACCTCGGGTATGGAGCCTCGCTTCAGCGAACCGAGACCGAAACCTTTCCCCAGGAGCCCCCCGGAGCGGATCGCCTTGATCGAGCCGAGGATCTGGTAGCTCTGGCCATGCGGCTCATATGTCGGGAAAAGGAAGGCGAGAATGCGGCGAAGCCTGAAGTCGGAGGTCAGGATGGAGAGCGCGGCCAGGGGAGTCGCCGCTGCGCCCAGCCAGAAGAAAAAGGAGACCGGCGAGCTCGCTACCCAAAAAACCGCCATCGCGGTGAGCGTAGAGATTACCGCCGTCGAAAAGTCGTTCTGCGCGTAGACGAGGAGGCAGCCGAAGGCGACGAGGAGGAAGGGCGGTACCAGGACGCCGGCGCTCTCGCGCATCCGCTCGCGCTTCTTGTCGAGTATATGGGCCAGGTATAGGACGAGGGCGGGTTTCCATATTTCCGACGGCTGGAAAGTCGTGAAGCGCAGGTCTATCCATCTCGTCGCGCCGTTGCGGTTCTCCCCGAGGCCGGGAATGAAAGGCAGCAGGAGGAGCCCGAGCGCGATCAGGGTCAAGGCTCCGGTCTTAGATCTGAGGGCGTGGATATCGACCGAGGCGCAAGCCCAGAATACGAGGGCCGAGGGAACGAGGAAGAGGGCTTGACGGAAAGCGAAAAAGCTCGAGTGCCTGTCGAGCGACAACGCGTACTCCGAGGAAGCGGACCATAGCGCGGCCACGCCTATCCCGGCAAGGAGAAAAACCGCGGCGAGAATGCTGCGGTCTCCTTGTCGCGCGACGCTCGAACGTTCGGCCTCGAATCCCGATCTCATCCCGTCCTCACTGTATCTTCAAGGTGGAGAGAGCAAGGATGGCGAAAAGCCCGCCGAGTATCCAAAAGCGGGCTACCACCTTGGTCTCCTTCCAGCCCTTGAGTTCGAAATGATGATGAATAGGCGCCATTCTGAAAAGGCGATTGCCCTTGCTCAATTTAAAATAGCCGACCTGGAGGACGACGGAGAGGATTTCCATCATGAAGACACCTCCGATGAGGAGGAGGAGGAGTTCCTTTTTCACGATCAAGGAGAGCACGCCCAGGACTCCCCCGAGCGCGAGGCTCCCGACGTCCCCCATGAATACCTCCGCCGGATGGGCGTTGAACCAGAGAAAGCCGACGCAGGCCCCAAGAAGGGCAAGGTTGAAGACCGTCAGCTCGCCCGCGCCCTTGACGTTGGGGATATTCAAATAGGCGGACCAGTCGGGCCTGCCGGTAATGTAGGTAAGGACGGAAAACGCGATGAGGGCCATGATCGTGAGGCCAGTCGCGAGGCCGTCGAGACCGTCGGCTATATTGACGGCATTCGACCAGTAGACGACATAAATGATCGCGATCGGAATCCAGGCCACGCCCAGGTCCATGACCGGAGCCTTGAAGAAGGGCACGTACAGCATCGTCGTCGTGATGCTCGTCGGATCGTAAATGAGCAGGGCGGCGCCCGACGCGACGACAGCCTGCGCAAGCAGCTTCACCCATGCAGGGATGCCATCGGAATTGCGGCGCTTTATCTTGAGCCAATCGTCGACGAAGCCGATGACGCCGAAGCCTAAGAGGGAACCAAGGGCGATCCAAACGTAGGCGTTGGAAAGGTCGGCCCATAAAAGCACGCCCACCGAAACCGCTACGATGATCAGTATGCCGCCCATCGTGGGCGTCCCCGACTTCGCGAGATGGGTCTCGGGTCCGTCGGCCCTAACCGACTGCCCGAACTTGAGGCGTCGGAGCTTCGCGATTATGGCCGGTCCGAAGAGAAAGGCTATGAGGAGGGCGGTAACGGCCGCGTAGGCCGAGCGAAAGGTAAGGTACTTGAAGACGTTGAGAGGCGAGAAGTATTTCACGAGAGCGTGGAATAGCGCAAGGAACATCCTATGCCTCCCGTCCAGAGAGCGCTTCGGCCAGCCGTTCGAGCGCCATTCCCCGCGATGCCTTGAGAAGGACGAGATCCCCTCGGGCGATATATCCGCGAACCGCGGCTAGCAGCCTGTCGAAATCGGTCTCGAAGACCGCGAGCCCTCGGAACCCGGCAAGCCTAGCCGCATCGAAAGCGGGTCGCGTCTCTTCGCCGAAAAAGAAAAGGGCTTCTGCTTCGGATCGTCCGGCGGTTTCGCCCATCGCGCGATGCGCGGCCTCGGACTCCGACCCCAGCTCCAGCATCGAGCCCAGCACATAGACGCGACGGCCCTTCCATTTGACGGAGTCGCAGAGCCCGATCGCCGCCTCGACGCTGTCGGGATTGGAATTGTAACAGTCGCGCACGATGGTAAACTCGCCTTTTAGTATCTCGGAACGTCCGAAAAGCGGCCTCACCGATGAAAGTCCGCTCGCTACGTCGGAAGCGGAAGCCCCCGCGCGGGAAGCCGTAGCAGCGGCGCCGATCGCGTTCAGGAGATTGTGGCTTCCCGGTAGGGAGAATCCAAACTCGATTCCATCCCAGGAAAGTTCGTATCCCTCGAGGCCTCGGTCACCGAGAATCCGCATTCCAACCGTGCTCTTGGGCCCGAAGTCCGTCATGTCGCCAGGGACTCCGGATTTCAGGAAATCGCGATAGTCGTCTCCCTCCCACACGAAACCCGCCTGGCGCCCATCGAAGCGGGAGAATATCTCCTTCTTTTCCTTGGCTATGACGTCACGCGAGCCGAGAATACCGATATGGGCGGTCCCGACATTGGTTATAAGGGCGATATCGGGCTCGAGAACAGAGGCCAACTCCCCCATTTCACCCGGCCTGTTCATACCCATCTCGAATATTCCCGCCTTATGCGTCTCGATAATCGAAAAAACGGACAAAGGGAGGCCGATATCGGAGTTCATGTTCCCGTGATTGAAGATTATCGCGCGGGAGAGGCCCAGCACCGAAGCGATGCATTCCTTAGTAGTGCTCTTTCCGCTCGAACCGGTCACGCCGATCCGAAGCAGCCTCGGGAAGCGGCGACGGTGGGCGCGAGCCAGGGACTGCAGGGCCGCGAGGCTATCGGGAACAAATGCGAGCGCCGTTCCCTTTCGGCTGGCCAGAGCGAGACTCGCGGCCTCGACTTCGGCGCGCCGGTCTGATCGCGCGAGGACGCAAGAGGCGCCCGACTCGATAGCCGCGTTTATATATGAATGGCCGTCGACGCGTCCTCCCGGCAGGGCGACGAAAAGCGAGCGCGCAGCGGCCTTGCGGGAGTCGACCACGACCGATTCGACGAGCGCCTTGGGCTCGCCGTCAAGGATAGCGCCGGTTATCGCGGCGATTTCAATCGCCGTGAATAACGGCGCGGATGCATCTGTCAATTGCCCGATCCCTCTACCGCGCCCGGCAATACCACGCGCAGGCGACGTTCCGGACCGGCTATCTCCAGTCCGAGGCTCCGGGCGAGAGCCGCGGCCCTCTCCCTGCTCGACAAGACGCGGATGCCTGCCTCGAGCTTTCGATTTTCCTGCAGCCAGGACTCCTGCGAAGCTTCGAGGCGCCTTGCCTCCACGGCGAGCGTATCGAAACGTCCCGCCTGCCACGCGACCGCGATAAGCAATATGGGAATCGATAAGATAATCGCGAATAGCGTTCCAGACTTCATGCCGCAGTCCTCCCGGTTCCGCCGCCCATCTTTCGCGCGACGCGCAGCTTGGCGCTACGCGAGGCCGGGTTGCGCGCGATCTCCCCCGGCGTAGGCGCAAGCGGCTTTTTGGTGACGAGCTCGAGCGCAGGAAGCCCGCCCACCCTCTCATTCAATGGTATCGGAGGATTAGCGCTTCCGGGAAAGCCGTCATTCGCCGATCGATGTCCAGCGAACTCGCGCAGGACGTTCTTGGCCACGCGATCCTCAAGGGAGTGAAACGAGAGGACCGCGATCAGGCCACCGGACGCGAGAAGGGCGACCGCTCGCCTTATCCCGCGCTCGGCACGTCCGAGCTCATCGTTGACGGCGATGCGCAAAGCCTGGAAGGTCCTCGTGGCGGGATGGAGGCGACCATGACGATATGCCTGTGGGACCGCGTTCCATACGAGCTCGGCGAGCTCCCTGGTCGTCTCGATGCCTCCCTTCCTCCTCTCCTGGACTATCGCCTTCGCGATTCGCCGCGACATCCTTTCCTCGCCATATACGTAGATGATGCGGGCGATCTCTTCCTCGGGCTCCTCGGCCAGCAGGCGCGCCGCGCTTCTCGGCGCCTCGGGCGAGAGCCTCATATCGAGCTTCTCGTCCTTGCCATGGCCGAAGCCCCGTCCTGACTCGGCGAAATGGAACATCGATATACCGAGATCGAAAAGCACGATATCTGGGCTTCGCCCATCCCAGCTTTCCAGGATATCGTCGAAGTATCCCTGGCGGTACATCACCCTTCCGGCGTATGGCGAAAGGCGTTCCCGCGCCCTCGCCTGAATGTCCGGGTCCGCATCGATGCCAAGGCAGCTGATGCCTGGATAGCGCGCAAGGAAGGCCTCGGCATGGCCTCCCTCCCCCAGCGTGCAATCGAGCATCAGCGCATGGTCACTCTGCGGGACGAGAAAGGACAATATCTCGTCGAGCATGACGGGCGTATGGACGATTCCTACCATGACCGTCCCGACGCTTTATAGCGTCAGGCCTCCCAGTTCTTCGGCCGCGGCCAGGAATTCGGACTCGTTTTCCTCCAAATACTTTCGATACGCTTCGCCGTCCCAAATCTCGACGTACTTCGAAATGCCAAGGATTACGCATTCCTTAGTCAAGCCCGCGAATTCGCGAAGGCTCTGAGGAATGGCTATCCTACCGAGTTTATCGACCTCTACCTCCTGAGCGGGCGCGATGATACGCCTCTGCACGAGACGTGCTCTAGCAGCGAAAAGACTCGTCGACTCCATGAGCTTCTTCGAAAGCGCGGCCCACTGATCGGGCGGGAAAAGCCAGAGACATGAATCCACTCCCTGTGTAAGGACCAGCTCGCTCCCTGGCAGCTCTCCTCGGAGCCTCGCCGGAAGAGAAAGTCGTCCTTTTTCGTCCAGGGTATTCCTGAACTCGCCAGTAAGTAGATTCATTGCCACAAGTTCCTACGTTTTACCACTTTTTCCCACCACGCACTGTATACTACTTCGGGATGAGGAACTGTCAACAAAGCTAAATTCAAAAAACACTCGACAGAACCCTATTTTATGACAGAAAGCCTCGACGCATGTATAGGTATCGCAGAGTCTCGACCGAAAGGATCGACAGAGAAAGTGGAATTGAAGTAATTCTAAATCTGTAAATGAAGAACTATGCCGATTCATTTTCCTTCTGGTAAAAATCGAAGGACCGATAGGAAAAGAGAGCTGCGAAATATCTTCCTTTCTGTCTACGGGTGCGGGGTTGGCCGAGTAAACGATATTTACAAAGGCCATCTCAAAGACGTATTCTTTTTTGCATATGACGATCGAGGAATGCTTTATTGTATATCCGGAGGGCGAGAGCCAGGAACTCGATGCGCCATTGAAGATCGATCAACTCGTCGATATCAATGGCAGAGTTCTAGTCCCGCCCTTGGCAAGCCCCCGAATGATCGCTTACCGCGTCGTGAAAATAAGACGTCTGGAGGAGAGGGGGATGCGCTCGATACTGCATTATGTCGAATTGGTCCCTGCCGTAGAACTCTTAACTTACTGTAGTTGATTATCCTCATCCGATTGGTCCGATGGGAAAAGGTACAAGTCGGGAATCTTGCATACCCTTTGCAGGGAGAAATCAAGGCGCATGCTCGGTTCGGAAGCGACATCGATCTCGACGTAATGCGACAAGGCTTCTAGGCCAGGGACCTCGACCTTGATCTCGAAACCGAATTTCTTCTCCGCGTCTTTGGTCGAGGCTGCGATAGAGCCGGGCCAAAAGATGAAGGTTCCACCCGTTGCACCGGCGAGAATAAAAGGATTCTGCCAATTGGGGTCGACCATATCAGTCTCCCTGCCTTCCGATAAGAGCCGGACGACCCCTTCGCCCAGAGGCGCGAAAGTACGCCCGTCGAATACTCTGCCCATAATAGTCGGGAAATTGAATACCGGCCCTGCCTGATCGCCCTCCATGATTTTACCTAGGACATGATCGGAAGTGGGCCTCGGAGCATGGGATACCTTTCCCCAACCCTCCTTGACGAGGGAAATCAGATCCGCCTGACGCTGGACTTTATCGAGGCCTTCCTTTTCGCTATAGGCGAGCCCTCGGCTCGAGACAATATACTCCGGCTTGACTCTGTTAAGGACGAAGCATGCGACATCGAGCTTGCATTGGTCGCAGGTACAAAAGCCAAGTCGCTTTTCCCTATCTTCACGCTCGAACAGCTCCTCCACCAAGACTTTCACCGCATCTTCCATAATATTGCGGATCTCCGTCATGCCCCTTCCTCCTCTATTCAAGTTTAGCCATTTTCGCACATTACGCAATACCAGCAATAAATGCAAAGCCGACCGGCTAGGCGAACATATCATGGGCTGCTGACTCGAGGGCCTCCGATGGCTGTTTCGCGAAGATTCGCAAGCGGCGAAGGACCTTTACGAAACCGTCGACGATTAATGGCTTGAAGACCGTCGAGCTCTGCAGGAAAGGAAGCTCGCGACGCGTATCCTCGCGACGCGTATCCTCGCGGAGGACAAGCAAATCAGTCTCGAAAGACATGCTCTCCGGGACATCGATCACTAAGTCGAGGCTTCCAAGCCCGGCTTTGGCAGCGAGGACGACCTCAGATTCGAGCCGCGATTCCAGATTCAATTGTCGACGGTGGCTCTCTATCCCTTCGTCAAAGGCGATATCCAATACCGTCGAGTATGTCCTTCCTTCGAAGACGGCCTCGGCGAGGGAAAAGGGCGAGAAGGGTATCTTCCGAAGCTTCGCGTAGAAGCCGTCATCGTCTAGACCATAAAGCTCCTCCGGGCGAAGGACTCCCTCGTTGAGAGCGAGGAGGACAGCCTTTTTTATCATTGCAGTGGCTGAACGTACGCCCTTATGCCAATAAACCGACCGATACATGAGATATTTGGAGAAAAGCAGCCCTTCCACGCTCATCAGGCCCCTTTCCTCGATAGCCAGGACTTTGCCCGTACCTACGGCAACTCTCTGGAAAACGAAGTCGCAATCTTGAATACCATAGGGCACTCCGCAGAAGAAGGCGTCGCGGTTCAGGTAATCGAGCTTATCCGGATCGAGCACTCCGGATAAAAGCCCGCGGAAAAAACCTATTTCGCGATCTTCACCCTTCGGAATTCCATCGTCGACGATCGCCGCCACGATTTCGGGATCCATACCCGCTTCGCGTACCAGATCGGAAAGCGGCTTCGAGAGGAGCTCTCGAGCCGTAAGCGTTTCATGTCGCTCCAAAGGAAGCTCTTTGAGCGAGTGAGCGTAGGGAAAATGTCCGATATCGTGGCAAAGGGCGGCGACCAAGTAGGCTAGGATTCCATCCCGGGAACAGAAATCCAGCTGATCTTTAGCTGCGAGAGCCAGGATCAGACGCCTGGCCATATGAAAGACCCCGATGGAATGTGCTCGACGCGTATGCGTCGCACCCGGATATACTAGGAAGGCCGGCCCCAACTGCCTAATTCGACCGAGTTTGGCGAAAGGAGCCGAGGACGCGAGGCGTTCCAGGGCAGGACTAAGGAAAATATTGCCCCAGAGGGGATCGCGGATCGGTTCGGTAAAATCCGAGGTGAGGAATCGCACCAAATCGGAAGAGTTCATACCCGCGTTTACCTTATTTGACCAGTCGGCTTATCTGTGTTAAATATTGACACGAAATGCCGAGCAAGTATAGCGATTCAAATCGTCGACTCCCCGGCGCCGTTCAAAGGCGGCGCTTCCTCCTCGCGTCCTGCGCTATAGCGATTGCGGCTATTGGCTTCGCCTCGGTATTCTTCCTGATCCCCTACTCGAGAAGGCAACCCAAATCCGCTCAGGCTAGGGATACGACCGTCATGACGGCACCTCCGACCGCGCCGGCGCTCATGCCGCCTTCGCCGGCGACCATGGATGCCAATAAGCCGAAGGCTCCGCCGCCGTCCTCCGCTGTACTCGCTCCACTTGCCGCCGCCTTGCGCGGTTTTGGACTCAGGGCGGCTTCCATCCCTCGTATCGCGCGGGATTTCTCACTTGGCCCCTTGCAATCCTATCGACCGGCAGAAGGTGACGAGGCATCGGTATTCGTGGTCGCTACATCCTTCATGAAGGGTATAGCGGAAGGAAGACTCGACAGGAAACTGCTTTTACCTCGGTCCCGAGACGCTCTTTCAGAGCTTCTCGCGCCTTCCGAGCCCGGTTCTACCGCTTCTTCCGCGGTACCTTACAGACTCGGGGAAGTCGTCATTCAAGGTTGCGATGTCTCGTTGAAGATTCGCCCCCCCACCGAGACCGACGGTCCCAGAATCGAAGGCCTGCTTTCGCTCCGGAAGGAGGGAGATACCTGGTACGTGGAAGCGCTGGCCCTCGATCCGCCTCTGTCCGGCCCCTTGGCTTTCAATCCCGATGCGCTCGCCGGCGCCCCAGGGCGATAAGGATGTCAGATGGCGACTAATCTAAAGCGAATCGAAAAAGAATTCATCCTCGGTTCCGCGCGGGACGACAAAGTCCCGTTCCTCCTCATCGCAGGCTCCGGGGAGTGGCCTTGTTACATTTCGGAAATTAGCGCGGACGGCCTCACTTTTTCGCACGCCATGCCGCTCAGGCTCCTCCACCGAAGCCAGATATACGAGTTTCGCTTCATATACCGAGAGCAGCCCATGGCCTTCCGAGCGAGAATGCTCGAAGTCAGAGACTCCATAGTCATCTCGGAAATGCCCGAGGCCGTGTACAAGAATCTCGGTCGAAGGTATAGCCGGCGTACGCCGCCTTCCGAATTCGAGGTTTATATCTCATTCAAAGGCGACCGCTACCAGCTATCCTTCCCGACGACGAGAGAATTCGAGCCGACGACGGATCCGGAGCTCGACTCCTCCTTCGATCCTCGTGATATACGCGCCCTCGTGCGGGAGTTCAACGAGCGAGCCTCGGAGTTCGCTACCGAGCGAGCCATCCGCATGTTCAAGGACAGGCGTCCCGAGACCCTGGAAGAGCGCATGATCGTCAGGACGGGCAAGATATATTTCCTGCCGTCGGCCGCCGGAGGCCTGCCCATCGTCGACCCCTATATCAGCGCTCGGATCATCACGCGCGACATACTCGCCGAATTCCTCAGGGACGAGGACATGCGCGAGGACCTCGTCGGCGACGAGGTCCTGCGCTTCGAGCGCAACAAAAAGGCTGCCGGAGTGATCTCGGAGTTGATGATACCCCTGCTCTTCCAGGAATACGTCATCGGCTATGTCTATCTCGTCAATACGCAGGCTGGAAGACCCCCCTTCGATCTTCCGCTCCTCGAGACTTTCCATCAATTCGCTAAAATCCTCGCTTACTCGCTCAAGGTCAACGGATATTTCCGCAATGCGCCCAAGAAAGCCCGCGACTTCTCCGCCGACGTCATCGACATCAGCGCGGGAGGCCTCCTCTTTTCGAATTCATCCCGCGATCTCTCGTCTTCCTTGCTTCCGGGGAGAGAGATGGAACTCTCGATAAAGTCGAGGGGAAGGACCGTCAAGGTCCTCGCCAAGGTCAAGCGTGTCTACCGCGATGCCTCTCGTAGCTACTTCGGGGTAGAATATTCCTCATTCGCCCCTGAAGACTTTCGATTCCTATTCGAATGCCTCTACGGCCGGGACTTCACGGACGAGGACGCGGCGGGAATCGAGGGTCTGAAGGTCAAGAATCCGCATAAATAGCTCGTGAAGGAAGAACCCATGCCCCTAATAGCCAAACCGCTTCGCGGCCTCTTCCTAGGCCTTTTCGCTACTTTCACCCTCTTCGGCATTTCGATGACGATAGTCGGCGCAGCGCTCCCCAGAATACTCGGCGATTTCCGATGGAGCTATGCCGCCGCCGGCGCCGTGATAGCCGCAAGCGCCGTGGCCTATTTCCTGGCAAGCCTCTTTTCGGGAAAGGTGCTCAACGCGATAGGCTCCAAGGCTACCATGATCGCGGGCCTGGGAAGCTGCGTTCTCGGCCTTGCCTTCTTCGCCTCGACCCCGTCATTCTTGGCCAATCTCCTCCTCAACCTTTTTATCGGGGCGGGACAGGGATTGATCGAGCCTGCAGTCAATTGGTCCACCCTGCGCATGGACGGCGACCAAGGCTCCGGTCGCGCGATGAACCTCATGCACGGCGCTTTCGCAATAGGAGCCGTCTCGGGTCCCCTGGTCCTGAGCGTGATCATGGCCTCGGATTTGTCTTGGACCATACTCTTCCGCGCCATTGCCGTCCTTTTCGCCATTCTCGCCGTCGCTCTCGCAGCCTCGCCTTTTTCGCGACTCGAAGCCTCCAAATCACGCTCGGAGGATCGTACCACGAATACTAAAGTCGCCCGCGAGCCCGCCTATTACCTCGGCTTCCTCTGCCTCTTGCTTTACGTCGGGACGGAAATCGGCATCTCGAATTGGATAGCCGAATACTTCGTGCGGATCTTCGGCGCCAAACCCGCCTTCGCGTCCCTTTCCGTTTCTCTCTTCTGGGCGGGGCTCCTTGCGGGGCGATTCGGCGTACCCGCCCTCTACCGGGGCAAGCGCCTGGAAACGGCGCTCATCGCCTTCTCGCTGCTCCTCACGACTGCGACTGCAGCGCTGTGCGTCTTGGGCTTCATGATCGTCCCCGGAACCCCCCTGTGGGCACCAACCGCGCTGACCTTCGTCGCAGGCCTCGGTTGCTCGATCGTCTACCCGACGGTAATTTCCCTCGTCGGCATTTCCTGCAAAAGCTCACAGGCGGAGGCCATATCGTTTGCGGTAGCCGGCGGCGGCGTCGGTCTTTTCGCCTTCCCTTTCCTCATGTCATGGATTTCCCAAGGATTCGGCATCAAGACGGGCTTCGCGAGCTATGCAATCATCGCCACGATGACGGCGAGCTCCTGCGCCGTTTTGGCGAAGGTCTTCGCGAAGGCGAGGAGACCGATATGAGGAGTTACCTAACCCGGGCCGATACGCTCGTTTCGGCGCTTCCCTCCTAGCTGTCGACTACCTTTACGCCCCGGCGCTTCTTGGGAAAGCGCTTGAGGACCGAGACGCAATTGCGCTTGGAGTTGAACACGAAGCCGCCATCCCAATACTCAAGGGCAGCGAAGAGCGCGTTACCGCCGTCGTTGTCGTCGGCCCTTTCGCCGCGGAAGGAGACATACTCGGAAAGGGCTTCGAAGTCGTTTCCTTCGAGCAGGCTTTGCCTTTTGTGATTGAATTCGTTCCATCTTTCCAGGTCTTGAAAGCCCGATCCCTCATCCTCGACGATGAGATGGGCGTGTTCGGGGCTGAACGAGTACCAGACGCGGACCTTTCTTTCGGGGTCGCACCTGTTGCCGTGCTTTACTGCATTCTTAATGATCTCGCTTATCTGTTGCTCGAGGAGGTTTATTTCCTTGATATCCGGCGGCGCCGATTGCACGATCAGGAGGGTAAAATAACGAATCTGGCGAAAATCGGAAGGGAATTCCTTATGCAGCATCCCTGTCCTCTCGAAGAGCGGAGAATTCTCGTCGACCACGATATCCTTGACCGTTTCCGCTGCCATGTCAGGACTCCATCCGCTTCAGAGCTTCGTCGATCGTCGGCGAAATCGGGAAATATCCCATGAGCTTAGTGAGTTCGATGACCTTCTTCACGGAGCCGTGGATATTGGTGATCACGAGCTTGAACCCCATCTTCTTGATAGTCGAGCAGATGTAAATGAGCGCGCCGATCCCGCTCGAGTCGATGTAGTCGACGTTCTCGAGATTGATGATAAAGCGCTCGACCTTCTTCTCGAGCATCTTCATGACAAGTTCCTTGAGCTTGTATGAATTGTAGAGGTCCATTTCGCCGTTCACGTCGATGATGTAACTCTCGCCGTTCTTGCGGATCTTCAAGTCCATTGGCTCCGCTCCTCCGTGGTCATGCCTTGGTTCTCTTTATCACGAGCACAGTCCTATCGTCGTACGGGTGCGCGAGCCCCGCGAATTCCAATAGATCCTCCCTTATTTTCTCGGCGATCTCGGACGGCGCGAGTCCGCGCGAGCGCTGAATGACGCTACCGAGGCTCTTGCGGCCGTATTGCTTGCCTTGGGCGTTCATGGTCTCCACGATGCCGTCCGTGTAGAGCGCGAGGATGTCGCCTTCGCCCATCGCGAAGCGCGACGATGCATACGCCGTTCCGCGCTCGACGCCGATGGGTACGCTCTTGGATTCGAAGGTTTCGAGGGAACCGTCGGATCCTCGGCAAGCCAAGGCGGGCTGATGCCCCGCGTTGGCCAGCTCGACCACGCCCGAGGAACCATCGATGGCGGCTAGGAAGAGAGTCGCATAGTGATCAAGGTCAACTTTACCGGTGATACCCCGGTTCACCCATTGAAGGAGGGTAGCGACATCTTTGGTAGAGGCGGTTATCAGGTGGAGGATGGAGCGCACCATCACCAGCACGATGCTGGCGGCAACCCCTTTGCCGGCGACGTCGCCTACCGCGATTACTGCCTTGTCGGACTTGGTTTGGATTACATCGTAATAATCCGAGCAGACGCCACGCGCCGAGCTCGCGAAGGCACCGAAGGCGAAGCCCTGTACGTCGGGCAGCTTCTTCGGAAGCAGTGTGCCTTGGACATTAGCGGCAATATCCGCCTCTCGCTCGATATCGCTGCGCTCGGCCGCTTCCAGGAATGAGAAGGAGTTAGCCACCGCGATCGAACCGAAGTTGGCGAGGAGCTTGCATCGGTCGAAATCCCGCTCGGAGAAGGCACCCTGACCGGACTTGGCCACCGATATAGCTCCGATGATCCGGTCCCTAACTATCAATGGAGATGCGATAAAGGCTCCGGCCTTGAGCCATGGCTCGTCGCCGTTATCCGGCAGCGGCGAGTCAGGGCCCGCCTGAGGAACGAAGACATGCTTGCCCGTCCGCGAAACCTCGCCCAGGATTCCTTCACCAAGCCTGATGCGGGCATGGCGGACGAAGGAATCGACCCTGTCGGCCGTTTTGGGCAGGTTTTCCGGGAGCTTGAATGGAGGAGGATAGTTTCCGCATACGGCCCTGACCGATACCGTCTCCTCGAATTCGTCGGAAAGCAGGAGGGCTCCGCCGTCGGCCCCAGTACGTTCAACGACCGTGCGGATCATGTTGTCGACGACGTCCTGGAGAAAGGTCTCGCTCCGCATCGCAGTACCGGTGGACAGCAGAAGATCATAGAGGGAATCCACTGACTCTTCATAATAATCGACGGCGCTGATAAGCTGGTTTTGAATGATATCGATGAAGATGAGGGCGAGGGCAAAAAGAAGACAATAGAAAAGCGGCGTGACGAGAATCCGGAAAAAGGGGCCTCCGCTATCCAAAACGGCGCCCACTAGGATATATATGCCTGAGCCCAAGGCTAAGGGAAGGGCCGATCTTGAGGAAAGAGTACGGGCAGGAGTGTCGGCTCCCGCCTTGGAGAGGATGGGCACCAAGGCTAAGACCGCTACCGGAATGAGCCCGACGAGCCTCAAAAAACGGGAAGGAATGCCGAGACTCAAACCGAGACCCTCGAGAAGCAGTATAAGGATCGCGGCGGCATCGAAACCGGCTCCGATCCAGAAAGGCCAGCCGAGCCTAAAGGGCTTGAGGTTCACGAATAAGAGTACGCCGAAAAGAATGAGATCGCTCGCATCGTATAGGCTGGGGGCGACGAAGATCGTCAAAAAAAGATCTCGAAAAGCAAGGAAGCAGGAGAGGAGGGCATAACCGGTCATAGAGCCTTCGGTATCCTTCTTACGGAGGAAAACGAAAACCGCGATAAGCGCCGCCACAAGAGCGAGCTTCGCGAGCAGAGGACCGCTCAGCACGCCGATCAAGCCATCCAACACAGTGTAATTCCTCTTTAGTTTGCTTGGCTCATGACTGATTAACCAGCTTGGAAACGCAGTGTAGCATTCACAATACACGGAGTCAAGTTTTTACCGCTGGACGAAAAGGCCGTATTGGTGACATTTGTACGATACGGTTCGTGAATATCGAGGTGGATCACGTGATAGGACTCTTCATAAAGATCCCTTTTCACACACAGCTCCGCAAGGCCGAGCCGGCTCTTGCAGCAGAGTTGTCGGGAGCCGTGGATGACGCGATCTCTGCTTTCGCCGCCGAAAGGCAGATTACGGAAGAATCCTTTCTGTTAACCTTCGACGAAACTTCGCGACCCTGCCGGCTTCGTGCCGCGGAGGCAGCACGTTCGCTTTCATCCAAAATCTCCATTCTCGGGCAGCGACTCCACGGTTGGGCGGTAATCCTCGATGCAGGATCGAAAGATCCGGATGATGCGCTACAAATAGTCAGACGCCTATGGTTCGGCGTCTCAGGCGATGGATTTTATGTTTCCACTCGCTCGAAGTCCTATTTTGCGGACTATTTCCAATTCGGTCCCGCGGCCGCCGTCGAGGAGAGCGATCCGGAATGCAGGTCATGCAGCCCTGTATTGGACGCCATTTATGCGCGTCCTGCTCTCCCCGACTATGGTCCCGCGCAAGGAGCGGCGAGCGATCCGATTGAAGAGGCGCAGCAGCAGACGATCGATCGTCTCGTCGATGCCCTCGGCGATCTCGGCATAGGCGAGGATGCAGGTCGGGCCCTCGCTGTCTTCGGCCAAGGCCGAGGTCCTTCGCTATGTCTCGAGGCCTCCCTTGCAAGGCTTTATGCGGACTCCTCCAAGCGTTTCCTCAGGCTGACCGCGTCTGCGGTGGAAAGCTCCCCCTACGGTCCGATTGCAAGCGCCCTTGGCGCCCTCGTCTCCCTTCAAAGGAGAGAGGAGAGCTCGGACGCCCTTCTTTCCGGCGCGGAACGCGGTCTTCTCGAAGGGCTCGCGCCCATGCTGGATTTTCTCCGACGCTCTCCGTATCGACGCAGTCATTCATCGCAGATAAACATCCGGCTCAGTCTCTGCGCCGCGGTGGCCCTCGGGCTATATTCCAGAACCATGCGCGCGAACGGGCTCCCGGCCTTCGTGATACTCGAAAGGATCGAGGACTTCCCCGCGCCCAGCCTCGATCTGATCCGCTCCCTGGTCGCCGGCCAGCTGTCGAGCGAAGGGATAATGCTCATCGCCGTGGGAGCCGATCTCCCGCGATACTGGAAAGGTCCCGCGCCCCGCAGCCTGGAAGCGCCGGGTCCCAGTCCCTCGGCCATTGCCCATGCCGCATTGCGAGCCTCCGATGCGATGTGCGCTCCCGGCTCCTCAGCGATCCTGGCCCTGGCATCCGCAGGCGACCCCCTGAGATTCAAGCTGGCCATACGATTGCTCGCCTCGGGGCGAGAGTTCTCCGCTTCGGCAGCCACCGAGATCCTTGCGAAGGAGTCCCTCGCCACGCTTCCTCGCGAATACGCCGAGGTCCTACTTGCCCTTCGACTGGGCGAGGGGGTTCTCACCGACGATTTCATGGAGACTTTCTTCCGGGACTCCGGCTATGTCACCGGCATTCGCTCGATAATTTATAAGACCCTTGCCAAACTGGGCTTCATAACGGAAGACGATCGTCCTCGAATAATCTCGAGCCTCGCTGCCAGCCGCTGCGAAGAAGCCTTGCCCGATCGCGGCTCGGCTTTTCGCGAAAGCTTCGCCGCCAGACTCTTCCTCCTCCGGGACGAGGGTCTCATCATCCCGTCTTCCGCGCTGTTCCGGCGCATGTGCTCGGAAGCGGGGCCCATTTCCGCGAATGACGCAGATAAGCTCCGCCTCGCGCTCGATTGCGTTTCCGCCGACGCGGTCTACGGACCATCCGAGCCTCTCTCCGACGGGCCCGACGAGAGATTCCTCAAGCCCATGGCCGACTTCCTCGCTTCCTATTCCGCATCGGATCGCGAGGCGAGCATAGACGCACTGGAACGACTCGAGGCCGATGCGACGGGATTCGGGGCAAATGACGCGCTCGCCGAAACGGCTGCGGATCTCGCGAGGGCGGCTTTGGAATACTCGGACGGCAGGCTGCGGAACGCGGCCGCTCGAGCGAAGAACGCGCTGATCGGCCTCCATGCATTGGGAGCCGGGAAAACCGAGGCTAGGGCGCACAGGCTGCTCGGTTTGTGCGCCCTGGCCCAGGAGCAAGTGCAAGAAGGCGCGGATTACCTCTCGAACGCCTACGATATCGCATCGGCCTTTCCCGAGCCGCTCGAGTGCATCCTCTCGGCGATCGCCGAGGCGGCCGCCCATTTCACCCTGGGAGACCTCGGAAGGGCAAGGTCTCGAGCCGGAGCGGCCGCTTCGTGGGCAACATCGTCCTTCCGCCCCGACTGGGAATCTGTCTGCGCTTTCATCGAAGGTCGGGCCGCCTTCGAGGTCGGGCGCTACGACCGGGCAGAGGAGAGCTTCGGCATCGTCCGCTCGATCGCCCGCGTCTACGGGCAAGACGAAGCCTCGAGGCGAGCCGAGATATGGACGGGCCATGCCGCCGCGTTCCGCGGAGACGTCGCGGGGGCGAGGCGAATATTGCGGCGTTTCGGCGACGACGCCGAGGCCCTGTGGTTCCTTGCCGAGCTGGAAGTCTGGGAGGGGGCGCCCGAAAAGGCCATGGCCCTGACGGAGAGGGCCCTAGCCGTGGCGCCGCGCAGGGGCTTCGTCTCGGCTGACGCATTCGATTGGAGTTCGGGCTACGCTTCGATAGAGGGTCGCTCGGTCGGCTTCTTCGCCGCGCGCACCTTCCTATATGATCAGATAGAGGCATTTTCGGAATTCGCCGCCGGTATGTCGGATCCCGGAGCGCGGGGAATCGCGAGTGCCGAGCGGCTGGCATCCCTCGCCAGGGAGGATAGGCTGTCGACTCTCCATCCCTCGGTCCACCTTTACCACTTCTATCGCTATCTGATCCTCGAGCGCGCCGCGCCGAGCTCCATGGAAGGAGCGAGCGCCCTCAGCAAGGCATTCAAGGCCCTGCAATTGCGGTCCACTAAGCTGGAAGAGGCCGCCCTCAAGGATGGCTTCCTAGACAATCGGTGGAACCGAGTCCTGCTCGAGGCCGCGCGCTCGAGAAAGTTGATATAGCGTGCGCGAACTCGCGGCCGCCTGCTACCATGCGGCGAGGGGCTTCCTGAGCCTGCTTCTGGAGGAGCTTCCCGATCGCGACCGGCTCGACGGGGAGCTCGTCACCGTTCTGGGCGAGCGCAGGCGGCCCTATTGGACGCGCAACGTCTGGGAGCGCCCTCTCCTCGTCGAATTCGGCTCCATCGGCGAGGCGGCCAGGACGCTTCGCTCCCTTCAGCGTAATTGGGCCGTCCTTCCCTCGCGGCTGCATCGGCGTGCGACCCTCATAGCCGATCGGCTTCCGCCGCTGCCGGTCAAGCCGAAGAGCTTCCCGTTCACGCCGCCCGAGGCGCCCATGGGCGCCTTTACGCTCCTAGACGAGAACACCATGCTCGCCAGCCCCGAGTGCTCGAGCCCTTTCCCCAACGGCGAGCTCGAGTTCGACGAAGACCGGGAGGGGCCGCCCAGTAGAGCCTACCGCAAGCTATGGGAGGCCCTCGTCCTCGCGAGGGAGCGGCCGGGGCCGGGAGAGAGATGCGTGGACGCGGGCGCATCCCCGGGCGGATGGACATGGGCTCTGGCCGGACTCGGTGCGGAGGTGCTGGCGATCGATCGGGCCGATCTGGAACCGCGCATCGCCGCGCTGCCGAATGTCAGCGCCCTGCGCCACGACGTCTTTTCGTTGAAGCCTAGCGAGATAGGAGCGGTGGACTGGCTTTGCTCCGATGTCATCTGCTATCCTCCGGCCCTATTCGAGTGGGTGTCCTCGTGGCTCGAATCGGGACTGGCGCGAAACTATGTTTGTACGATAAAGATGCAAGGCGCCGGCTTCGACAAGGCGAGCGTCGAGCGCTTCGCGGCCATTCCGGGCTCGCGGCTCATACATCTTTGGCACAACAGGCACGAGCTCACCTGGATCAACCTGGAACGGGACCGAGTCCGGCGCCTTGGCGATCGGCCGACGGGACTCTATACTTGACCCATGGACGAGAACGGGCGCGCGGCGCGACGTTTCGCCGTCTCGCTTTACGCCGAGCACGTCGACCCCGAGACAGCGCCTCTCCATATCCTCGACCTCAGCGCGACCGGCTTCCTCATTCGTGGGGATATCTGCGCAGGGCAAGGCGGCATACTGCACGCGAGCTTTCGCGTCCATCCCTCTTCCGGCGAAGCGCGCATATCCGCCCGAGGCAGGGTAATGCGTTGCCGCATCGCCGGACCCGATTCCGAATTCGGCATCCGGATCGAGGGCTTCGGCAGTCCAGAAGAAGAACGGGCGTACCGCGATTACGTACGGGAGCTCGAGTCGAAATCCGTCCTTTAAGATCCCTCGACGGGCGAACGCGCTTCCGGCTCGAACATGGCCTTGAGTCTCCCGAAATATTCTTCGCCCTCTTCCTCGGTGAACTCGGACTCCCCGGCGCGGTTTTGCAGGAGTTCTGACGGTATCTCCAGCAGGAACGGGCTGGGTACGCAGTCCATGACCTGGTTTTGCTTTCGACGACGAAGGCAGGCGCTGATGAGGAGGCGACGCCTTGCTCGCGTGACGGCCACGTAAAAGAGGCGACGCTCCTCTTCGAGACTGCCCTCCCCTTCCTCGAGCGAGCGCGCGTGGGGGACGATCCCATCCTCGCACCCTGCGATGAAGACTACGTCGAACTCGAGGCCCTTGGCGGCGTGTATCGTCATGAGGTTCACCTCCCCGCCCCCCTCGTCCTCGACATCGTCGCGAGAGATCAGCGACACTCGATTGAGCCATTCGTAGAGGCCTGGCGAAAGATTGTCGGGGTTGGCTTCCCACTCCTCGATCGATTTCATGAGGATCTCGAGGTTATGGAATTTCCATTTGGCGGCCTTGTCGCTCTGCTTGTTCTCCTCGACGAGATAGCCCCAGTAATCGATGGCGTCGACGAGCTGCCTGACCTTGGCGGCGATGCGCTTTTTACCCAAGAGCTCGTCGCGGTACCCCTCGATGAGATCCAGGAAGGCGACGATATCGTCCACCGCCTTCTCGGTCAGGCCGCCGCGCGCGTCCGCGGAATCGCCCACGCCTCCCGTGCCCGAGACTGCGCCCGTTCGCACCAGCTCCATTGCCGTTCGCAAGGATGCGTTATGCGATCGGGCAATGGCGGTCAGCTTTTCGAGCGTGGTCTTGCCTATTCCCCTGCGCGGCGTATTAACGATCCTGATCAGATGCACGTCGTCGTCGGGGTTGGCCACGACCCTCAGGTAGGAGACGATGTCCTTGATCTCCTTCCTTCCGTAGAAAGAGGTGCCGCCAGAGACTCTATAAGGGACCTGCTCGGCGAGCAGGGATTCCTCGATACGCCTCGCCAGGTTATTTGCGCGGACGAGAATGCCGAATTCGTCCCATGGGGTCCGCTCTTTGAGCCTTATCTCTTTTATGGTCCGCGCTATGAATTCCGCCTCCCTGCCGTCGTCCTCAGGCGCATACAGCTCAATGGGCGCGCCCTCCGCTCCCGAGGGGGACCAGAGAGCCTTCTCCTTTCTATTCTCGTTATGGGCGATGATGGCGTTGGCGGCGTCGAGGATCGTCGCCGTCGAGCGGTAGTTGCGCTCGAGCTTCACTTCTTTGAACTCGGGAAAGTCCCTCTCGAACAGCCCGAAATTCTCGAAATTGGCTCCGCGCCACGAATAGATCGATTGGTCGTCGTCGCCGACCACGCAGAGGTTGAGGGAGGACATCATGCTCATGAATCGATACTGCATGAGCGATGTGTCCTGGAACTCGTCGATCATGGCATAGCGGTAGGTTTCCCGGTAACTCGATGCCAGATCGGGGTAGAGTTCGAAAAGGCGGACGGGCAGTACGATAAGATCGTCGAAGTCGACGGCGTTGAATATGCGCAAGGATCGCCGATACTCGTCGAAAAGCCCGCGATAGGCGTCATCGGCCCTGGACCAGGAGCGCTGCTCCGACCGGATCTGGGAGAAAAGGGCCCCGACTTTGTAGGCGTCGAAGGATTCCATCCGAAAGCCGAGCTCGCGGGCGCAGTCCTTTATGAGCTGGCTGCGGTCGGCTTCGTCGTAGATGGAGAAGTTTTCCTTATAACCGAGACGAGAAATCTCCTTGCGTAGGATCTTGACGCCGAAGGCGTGGAAGGTGGAAACGGTGAGATCGCGCAGCCTCTTTCCCATGATCGAGCGGACGCGCTCGGCCATCTCGCGCGCGGCCTTGTTGGTGAAGGTGAGGGCGAGGATCGAGTGCTGGGCGATACCCTGATCGAGCATATATGCTATTCGATAGGTGATGACTCTCGTTTTGCCCGAGCCGGCCCCTGCGACGATAAGAAGGGGTCCCTCCGTACAGGTGACCGCTTCGTATTGCTCGGGGTTGAGCTCGGTCTCGTAATCGATGCGCATCGAGTCCAGGACTATAGCCCGGAGCCGGCCCCATGGACAATGGCGGAAACGCGAGAAGCGAATTCCCCGGGGTCGGCTTCGATCCATTCGATATCGGGCAGTCTGCGAAAGAAAGTCATCTGGCGTTTGGCGTATCGTCGAGTATCGAGTTTTATCTTTTCCGCGATGGCTGCCAGCCTCGCGCCGGA
>Ga0181520_10003891_pt1 | contig 25650 bp, 18 predicted proteins | sample PEATcosm2014_Bin_29_FD_132451 | JGI IMG/M metagenome (GOLD analysis project Ga0181520, IMG submission 132451) | Peatland microbial communities from MTU Mesocosm Facility, Houghton, MI, USA - PEATcosm2014_Bin02_30_metaG | ecosystem: Environmental > Terrestrial > Soil > Wetlands > Peat | place...
AGATGCAGGCCAAGTCCGGTGCCTTCGAGGCGTTTCCCTTTTTCGTTCTCCACTCTGGAAAATGCCTTGAATAGTTTGGCCTGATCGTCGGGCCGAATACCCATTCCTGTATCGGTCACTGAAATTTCAATCAGCGGTACATTATTTTCTTCTTTCTCGGTAACTTCCAAGCGGACTGAGCCATGCTCAGTAAACTTGACGGCATTGCTCGTTAAATTGAGGAGAATCTGGCTAAACGCGCGGCGGTCGGCCATGACAAAGGCTTCCCCGTGTGGAAGCTGTAACTCGAGCCAGATCCCTTTTGCGTCCGCCTGGGGCCTCAACGCTGTGGCTACTTCCTCAAGAACGGATGCACAAGGCACTGGCTCGAGTGTGAATTGCACCTTGCCGGATTCAATCTTAGCTAGGTCGAGTAGGTCATTGATCAGCAAAAGCAAGTGCCGCGAGCTCGTTTGGATTGTGCGGAGCTGTTTCTCCTGGTCGGCAGTGAGCGGGCCGGGCAATCTCATCAGAAGTGTCCCAGTAAAGCCGATGATGGCATTGAGAGGCGTTCGCAACTCGTGCGACATCGTAGCCAAAAAGCGATCCTTCGCCTGGTTCGCATTCGCCAATTCAAGATTTTTCAGTTGCAATGCGCGTTCAACTCTCTTCCTTTCCGTGATGTCTCGAATTGAGCTTGAATACAACTGGCCTTGATCGCTCTCGAACGTACTCAGACTGATCTCTACAGGGAACTCCGTACCGTCCTTTCGCCTGCCAAACAGCTCCAATCCCTCGCCCATGGCGCGTGCTTGAGGATTACGGACGAATCCGTCGCGGTGAACTAGGTGCTTTGTCTGAAAGCGATCCGGAACAAGAATCTCGACTATCTGACCCACGAGTTCTTCGCGCTGATACCCAAAAAGTCGTTCTGTTTGTGCGTTTATCAGCACGATCTGGCCCTGCTGATTGACGATGACAATAGGGTCGGGCGCAGACTCCAGCAAACCGCGAAATTGTTCTTCCGCGCGCTTCCGCTCCGTCATGTCACGGGTTACCTTCGTGAATCCGCGCAGGTTCCCTTGACTATCACGGATCGGTTCGAGCACGATATTCGCCCAAAATCTGGAACCATCCTTGCGTACCCTCCAGCCCTCATCCTCCGCGCGCCCTTCGACCTTCGCTTTTTCCAGTTCGTGCTGCGGCTTGCCTGATTCCTGGTCTTCCGTCGTATAAAAGCAGGAAAAGTTGCGTCCGAGGATCTCGTTTTCGCTGTATCCCTTGACTCGTTCCGCCATGCTGTTCCAATTCAAGATATTCCCACCGGGATCCAGCATATAGATCACGTAATCGGTCGCGTTCTCCACCATCAGGCGAAAACGCTCTTCCTTGAGACGCAACTCCTCTTCGGCATGCTTGCGTTCCGAGATATCCCGGATAACGCTGATAACTACCGCCCCATCCTCCGTCTCCAGCGTGCTCAGGCTGATTTCCGCGGGAAATTCTTTACCGTCCTTATGCAGGCCATAAAGATCGAAACCGGCATCCATAGCGCGTGTGCGAGGCTGCGAAGAATAGTTGGCCCGGTAACCAATGTGACCAGCACGGAATCTTTCAGGAAGCAATACCTCTACGGGTTTTCCTATGAGTTCCTTGCGCTGATACCCAAAAACCTTCTCCGCCTGACCGTTGACGAGAACGATGCGGCCGGTGAGGTTGGCGATGACTATCGCGTCCGGCGTTGATTCCAATAGATCGCGAAACTTCGCCTCAAAAAGTCTTGAGTGACGCAGCGCTTTAAGGTGAGTTACATCCCTATGCTGCGTCAGAAGACACTGAAAGCTCCCCTCCGCATCTCGGATCGCTTTCGTTGACACATCTACGTAGAGCAGTGACCCATCTCGCCTGCGGCGAATTGACTCGTAGATCACAACGTCTGAAGTGAGGGCCTCTTCACGGAAATGATTAACATCCTTCATACAATCTTCAGGTACCACCAGTTCAAGAAAAGAACGGCCAGCGACTTCAGCACCGGTGTACCCGAACATGGATTCTGCACCTTTGTTCCAGTAAACTACGACCCCTTCTTGTGTCGTCCCGACAACGGCGTCCGGTGTTTCGTCCGCCAGGATGGTTGTAATGTCCACCTTCATAGAAAAAGCCTGCCCGCCTGCCGCATTGGATTGTTGGGTGCTTGCATTTAATGCCCGGTTTCTTGACGGTACGCACAGCCTCGCTCGCGCTGCGATGATTTGCAAACGGTATGATGCCGTCGTTGCTTAGGAAGGCAATCTGTATCAGACTCACCTTCCTCGCATTTACTTACTTACTGAAAATTATCGACGGCTCCTGAGGAGCTCGAACGTTGCGAGAGCGTTCATCCGAATCACCGAGGCAAGCTCAGAACCAGATACTCAGGGTCCTTAGACCGCCTCCATAGCTTGATTGCAAGCCTCACGAGGGTCTTCGGAAATCGATCAGGGAACAGAGTGATAATAGGCTCAGACGTTTGCACTGTCAAGCACCGCTCTTCTATCTCGCCGCCGTCCAGGCTGTCCTTTTGACATCTGATATATAGTGTTTGAACATTAGACTACGGCCATCCTGCTTACAGTTCCTGAGCCATGCTAATTTGTGACCTCTGTGAAGTTGCGAAAGGCTTTAGATATCTTAGCGCCGCAGGGTCCGCCATGCGACACTCGAACTCAACAGCTTATGCAGTGCCGAAAACACGAGAGGTCCCGCAAGCCAGAATCTCCTGCCAGTCTTGTGAGATGCTGTCCTGCTCGCCCGATGAAGCGCGCATTCTCTGGTTGTGTTTTTTATTCTGATGCCTCAAGCCAGATCGAAACTAAGTCCTTTTGAATTCGGCGTGGGCGACAGCGCTCGAACCCGACCTTCGCCATGACAGTGCTATGACAAGTTATAACTCATTGATTCTACAAAGCACTGCCAGCTAAGAAGGCGTACAAACTGCCCAAAATGAAGCTTCAGCTCCGCGATCGGACATTTAACATATGTACTTACGTCGCACAGATTGGTCTGGGCCATCTCTTCAAGTTTTCGCAATACCAGCAAGCTAGAACTACAAACGCTGCAAAACACGCCACCGGAGACCTCGCGAAAGAGTCACTAGATCACCGCGGACCCAGGTCGTTGTGCGTGAACATAAGTATGCCATGTATATCATCCAGAGTGGACGACCATCAGCAGAAACAAGCCGCCGATTGCGCGAAAGTAGCGCCGGGGAATGGATAGAGCCTATAGACGAAGGAATTAGCGCTCTCCGGATAATCCTCCACTTGTCCCAGTGGGAGGAGAGAAAGTTGAGGTGCAGCCATAGACAGTCTTTGTTCTGATGAAACATCGACTCCAGAGCTGAGCCGGCAAACGAATGGAGCCATCTCTGCCAGCTCACGGGAATTTTGTCGATCTCGGCCGCAGCGACAGGATGGAGATGGCAATCGAACCAGGCATGGGCGTAGTAGATGGCGATTGACTGGAAGGATCGAAGGAGGGGAGAATGGGCCTTGTACCAGTTATGCCAAAAAGTCTCATCTTCTGCGTGCGAGTCGAGGAAGACGGCTAGTTCGCGAACGTGATGGACGATCCAATCCGCACCAATGAGATTTCGTAGAATGTGAAGCGTCAAATAAGCCAAGTGGTCAACGGAGCTCAAACAGGGAAACGAGAGCCCGTCGACTTCTCGCTTAGTACGTCGCTCCCAAAAGAGCGCGGCATCTGGTAGGCAAATACGTGAGACACGATCGTTCCACAGACAAAAATGCAATTCAATTGAAAGCGGCATTTCAGGATCAAACAGATTACCCCTCCACTTCCAGTCGCCTGGCCGAACAAGAGTTGGTAAATGGTCGGCACGATCATAGCTGACTCTCGCTGTAAATGGGGAATAGCCGATCGCCTGCAGGGCGCGATTAGCGGCATTGATGCTGTCCGCGGGACAGAAGATATCAATATCTGATTGTGATCGCATACGCGGGTCTGCAACATAATCGGGAGACTGCGTAAAGCCCTTAATGACGACGTGCTCTACTCCGGCGCTGTCGAGCGCTTTGGCCGCTTCTCGATAAGTAGCCTTGACACGTTCAAAACGGAGAGCATTGTCGGCTAGGTTAGTCTTGAGACGTTCGACGACCCAGAGTGGGAATACCTCAATGGGAAGTTGTGCAATCTGTAATGTAAGATGAGCAACGTCGCAAAAAGCCAACAAGTTAGTCCACTCGTTATCAGATAGTTTTTTAAGGCGCATGGTGTCGGGATTGCCTAGCTGAAGAGCGAAGAGCAGTGACGCGAACTCTGGCGGAATCTGCTGCCATGGTTTATTGGCTTCAAATGTGAAAGCATTGATCAAGGGCTGGCCTCCTGTATGATTCTGAGCATCGCGAAGCCTTTTCACTCAAGCAAGCTTTATGAAGCCAGACGCTAATGAGCATACATCTCTGGCTCGCCCAGACTGCCTGCCTGAGGTAGGTGACGAATATAAAGCACAATCGACCAGGTTTCGTCGTCGCTGAGCGTGTTCTTCGACCCAGGCATTCCCGACGGCCAGATACCGTAGTCGATAATCCATTTCAGCTGTCCGTCGGTATAGGACTGCACTTCTTTTCCGGCTAAAGAAGGCACCGGTGGTGACATACGGTCAGCAAAAGGCACGCCTGTGTTCTGGCCATCTAATCCGTGGCATGCCACGCAATAGTGCGAGAACGCAACTTTGCCATCGGCAATCCCTTCGGCGTTATCTATGGCCGGATTCTTCTGAGACTTGTTATGCACCAATACTTTGTGCTTGGCCCAGTTCATGATTGTCGTTTCTACTTTGCCCGGCGGATCGGCCTTGCATCCGACGAGCACGATGGCGAGCAATGGCACGCTGACAACAACAAGTACACAAATTGAAAGCATGATCCGCAACATGAGGTCACTCCACGACGTGCAGAGTCAATGTCATCTGCCCGTGGCCAGATCCGCAGAAGACCGCGCAGTGTCCGACAAAGTTCCCAGTTTTATCGGGAGTGAAGGCAAGTTCGCTGGTCTGTCCTTTGTTCACCCTGGTTTGAATACGGAACTCCTTGAACCGAAGACCGTGCGCCACATCTGCACTCTTCAGAACGAGGACAACAGGTTCACCCTTCTTCAACGTGATCTCGCTCGGGATGAATTCAAATCGCTTCGCTGTCACTTCTATGCGGCGCGGAGCAAGCTGAGCGGGAGCTGCGCATACAAAGGATTGCGCAATAATCATTCCTGCGGCTAGGGCTACGGACAGAGCGATTTTCAGCTTCATAAAGAAGAACCTCACAAACAGTTTGAGATGGCGCGCAGTTAGCCATATGACCTAAGGCGCTATCCTCAATTCAGTTGTTAGTCTCGTACCAGAGGCGAGAGCATGAAGGCAGGACAGCGACTTATTCAACTTTAATTGGACTCGAAAATGCATTGTCATCCACTGGAAGCGAAATTGTCATCTTATTGTTGATTGATGCGTTTTCTTGGACGCTGCCTCGGAGTCAATGGAAATGAGGCGCGATATGCCGTTTTGACTTGTGGCATGGTTGAAGTATCGTTGTCTGAGAAAGTGACAACCTCTTGACATCCAGCATACGATCCGGCGACAAATCTATCGGCAACCTTCGCTAGTGTTATGCGTATGGCGTGTACGATTTCCAAACCAAGCTTTCACTCATCGACACGATCGATCCTTTGTCTCATCTTCGCGCTGGGGGTCCTTGCAACTGCGCATTCCGGGTTAGGACAGGATACACCCCTCATCTCTGGGGGCGCGGGCCTACTCACTGAGACCAATGGCGGAAAAACTACGTACAATCCCATCATCGAGCCTCTGCTTGCGGCTCAGCTCGGCAAGAAGGTTCTCGTCGAGTCGCGTGCTGCTCTACTGGAAAGCTTCTCGCCCAAAGGCGGGGGGCAGCCCGGTTACGACCACAGTCACTTCATTGGTCTCACGTTTCTCCAAGGCGATTACATCGCCACACCGCACGCCACCGTCGTAGGCGGTGAATTCCTGATTCCGTTTAACACCTACAACGAGCGCCTAACTCCCATATGGATCGGTAATTTTCAAGATGCGCCCTTGATTTTTCCACTTGGCCTTTTGGCTAGTGGCGGCCTCGGTGGCATGGTCCGCGGGAATGCTATTGCAAGCAGCAGATACTCGATCAACTATAACTATTTCTATTCAACGCGCAGTGGGAATGAGCAGTTTTCTTCTAGTCGCGGCACTGGCGGACGAGTTGGCCTGTACCTTCCCGAGCAGCGTTTAGAAGCAGGTTTCTCGTACGACCGCATTCTGCAGGGAACTCACGAGAACTTCTATGGCACCTACGTCTGGTGGGAGCCCGAAGATGCAGCTTTCCGGCTGCGCTCAGAGTTTGGCCGTGGTGAGCATGCCCAGGGCTATTGGGTTGAGGCCGACTACCGGACACGTGCATTCGGAGGCCTCGACAGCATAATCGGCCGTTTTGAGCCTGTCCTCCGCATCCAGCAGACTTTTCGCCTGAACACCATCGCCAGCGACGGCTTGCCGCCAGCGAATACGCAGCGAGCCGACTTTGGCCTCAATTACAATTTGCCGCACGATATCAGAATCCTTACAAGCTACGCAAGGCAGTTCTCCACCACTGGAAATCACAATGTCTGGGAGACAGGAATTGTGTATCGTTTTCTCTTCCCAGCCTGGAAAGGGAGAGAATGATGACATCGAAGTATTTCCTATTTGTCGTCCTCGTTATGGCTTCTGTCTCAGTGCTCGCTCTTGCGGCGCAAAAGAGCGACGCGCCGGTAACTGCTTCAACCACGAAGACACCCGTCGCCACAAAGCGCCTCCTCCGGCAGGCGGATGAAGGCCAGCGCATATTTGAGCAAAACTGCACTCGCTGCCACGCGTCGCCTGAGGGTTTTTCGCCTCGTATATCGGGCACAATCGTGCGCCATATGCGTGTGCGTGCATCGCTTAGCCGGCACGAGGAGGAAGCGCTACTCCACTTTTTCAATCCCTAGCGCGAATCAAAGGAATTCTTATGTCAGTAGATGGGGTGAGTATCGGGTTCGTACGGCCGCCCAAACTTATTCAGATGGCGTCTCTGTTCCGGGATATCGGTGCGGATGACGCCGAGATCTATAGGTCTTCCTGCAATGTGCACACGGCGAGTGAGTCGGTCCAACACGCTCTGTTTCTGCCCTTCGACCCAAACATGCAAGTCGTAGTCGCCATCGGGAACTTCCTTGACGTGAAATGCTCCTTGCGAGTCAGCCAAGCTCGAATACGGGGTCGCCAGGGCGATAACAACCGCACTCATCTGCGAATGAATGTTACAAAAAATGTAAGAAACGCCCTCTCGCGAGAACACGACGCTACGTGTCGAGCCCGCCTCATATAAGCCAAGGTCGAAGCGCTGTCCATTAAAGAGTGAAAATACATTGTGGAAAAATGGGTCTGCATTTGGAAATGCGACGCTGCTACCCACAGGCACAACCAGCAAGTGCGGTGTAAACATTTTGTTCTTCTGCAAAAGGGTGAAGTTACCTGGCTGCATTACGTGTCCGGCAGTATCAAGATGCAGAGGATTCAACCAAATCACCGCTGGTGGAGTCTTCTCCGCCACTTGCGCTGTATCGCTTTTGATTTGTGCAAGTCTGGCAATTACTTCAACTTCTTGTGCCTGGCCAGGGGGAGCATGCACACTAATGAGACTAGTGTACCCAGCCAGCAGCACGAGCCAGTGCGACCATTTATAGCTTGCAGGCGGCATCAGAATCTGTACCCCGCGCCAATTCCTATTACGTCGCTGAAGTTCGTTGGACCGGTGTTGAAGTTGCTCCAAAGACGCCTGTATTCCAGCGAGAATAGCAGATAGGCAGTCGGACTGAAAATCGCGTTCGAGAAAAAGGAACGATTCCGTGCCAATTCTGGATAAGACAATGCGGCCGCATGAATCTCTTTGGCGAATGGGTTGTCAGTGCCGTAGCCCGTGTTTATTTCAACTCTTTGACCCGCCCTGGCCTTTAGTTGTGCCCACCCACCTGCGTCGTTCAGCGCCCGCACAATTTCAGTCGAGCCAATGTATTGATAGAGGTAATTCACATACCCATCGCCACCGAGTCCGGCCAGAGCCTGCCCACGATAAGCATTGGCTGTAATCTCAAAATGCCGTGTCAGAGGCAGGCGGAGGTCAAGTGTGCCTGCCCATGCATCGAATCGATCACCGTCCGCTGTGCGATGCGGACTGAAATATCCTCCCGCACCTATCTCCGGTCCAACGCCGTTTTCGCCATGCTGGAATGCAATTCGCGATTCGGTTCCCGGCCAACGACTCAGCTCTGTTTGAGTGACGGGCGCGGGGCTTGAACTGAACGCCGGTGGCAGCGGGTCAGAGGCATCAATCAGGGCTACCTGCGCTTTGATGCGCGAATCCTCCGAAAGCACGAACTGATGTGACACACCAATCTGCGGACTCCAACTCCACAGGTTGCCCGCCCACGCCAACTCCGGCTGCCCAACCGCAACCAGTGATGATGGTGCGTTGGGTTCAAGGATGGTGCGATCTAATTCGACAAATGCCTCTGTGTTTTGCCAATTCAGCCCTGCATGTGCAGTTCGCAGCCGTAAAACCCCGCTGGCTACATAATCTGATTGCGCACTATACGCGAAAAAGTCGACACGGAGATCCGCGTGGCTGGTCGCACCAAACAGGTGCGGCCCGCGAGCATCCAGCCCTAGAACAGTCTGCCGAAACGAAAGTCCGGTACTGCCGGAACCTGCGATTGCGTAAGCTGGCGAGGCTGCAATGTCAACCTGCCTTGTGTTAACGAAACCGTTGAAGAGAAGCAGTCCACTCACCTTCAGAGGATACTTCGATTCCGTCTCCACTTTCGTCATATCAAGCGTTGCTACCTGTGACTCCTCAATTGCTTGCTGTTCCTTAATCTCGCTCAGTGCTGCGGCGTCACAAGACAAAGGCTTCGCAGCGCAAGAATTCGTAGTTTCTTCCTGCGTTGCATTCGGCGCCGCCTTTTTTTGTTCTGCTATTTCCTGTTGCAATGCCATAAGTTGCTGGCGCAGCTCAAGAAGTTGCTTTTGATCCGCGTCAATCTGTGCTTGAGCCTGGGTCATGGCTGCGGTCAGACGCTCAACCTTCTGCTCTAACGTCTCCTGCGTGATGGTTTGTTGAGGTTCGCTCTGTGCGCATGCGAAAGCGTTAAGACAACAGAGGAACAAAAGCAACTCGGCGAAAACGGCACTCGCCCCCCGTCCGCGACTTCCGATCAAGCGAGATTGGCAACCGTAAATTGAACTTCCTCTCATGACATCACCACTCTGCTCACTGGATGATTCGTCTCGCTGATAGACTCAGGCAGCTGCCGCGCCACCGTTAAGCGAAAGATCGTCTCGCCCGCCTGGCTACTCACCAACTTCACGTCGCCATCATGCTCGCGCGCGACGCTCCAAGCCAAAGTCAGACCCAAGCCAGTGCCCTTTTGCTTACCCTGGCTCACAAACGGGTCGAACAGGCTATCACGAATCTCCTCGGGCACACCGGGTCCGCTATCGACAATGGCTACGCTAACGAACTTACTGTCTGCACCGAGCGACACTTTCACCTCGCGCCGTCCCGTGCTTTCGCGGGCCGACTGGCAAGCATTCAGCAAGAGATTATAGATGGCTCGCTCCACTTGCTTCGTGTCCACTACCCCGGTGCTGTCAGCAACTCTATTCTCGAGCAACACCGTGACCCCCTCTGCATCTGGATGCGTCTTCACCAGCGTAATCGCACGTTCCACCAACGTGGACATCGTTGTCGCAACCCGATGCAAAGCATCACCTGTCCTTCCGAATATCAATAAAGAGTCCAACATATCCGTCGTCCCGTTCACCGCAAGCCGAATTTCTTCAAACAACTCCGCCCTATCGCCCGATGGCAGCGTAGGCGATGCCAGAAACTCAGCATTGGCATAAACCGCAGAAAGGTAATGCCGCAAATCATGCGAAACTGAGCTCGCCATGCGACCGATCGTCGCGAGCCGCTCGGATTCGAGAAGTGCCCGATTCGTCTTCTCAATTTCATCACGCATCTGCGCGAATATCCTGCTGATGTATCGCACTTCAAGAGTGCCGGTAGTGGGCAGAGAATGTTGGCGGTCGCCCTCGCCGAATGCCTGTACACCAGCCGCGAGTATCTCCAAGGGCCGCGTTACAGCGCGCGCCAGCAATACCATTAGCACTGAGCCTGCGACTATCGCCAATAGGCCTACCCAGAGGACCAGCCAGTTGATTTCCCGTTCCGCACGGTCAGCCTGATCAAAGGATTTCATTACGACAAGTTGCAGGGGTATGTCTGCTCCGCTGGTCAAATCCTTGGATGCCGTCAGGTATCGCTCTTGACCAACAAGTTCAATTGATGATGAGTCGCCATTATGCTGAGAACTGGCCATGTTTTCGAGAGCATATTGCTTTTCTGTCGGCAGCGTACTTACCACAATTGCATGACTGGCGATAAAGGCTGCATCAGCACCCGCTCCGCGCCCCACTTCGCTAAGAAATCCCCGATCAATGGCAAACCCGCTGATCACGTACCCCAAAAGTGTTCCGTGTGCGGGACTACCGAAATAAATTGGACACTCGGAGTATTCAAAAAGCCGGCCATTGTTCAGCAGATAATGTTTTGATGGATCGCCAATCGCCGCCTGGAGACTGCGGCGCAGGCTATCAGTATTTTCTGCGCTCTCTGCGTACGCTGCTTGTACCGTCCGGCTCCCGTCTGTCAGAGCAAACAAGTCGGCCCCGCTTGTCTTCCAGAAATCGACCGCATCATCAGCAACGGTCCGCGAGTCGTTTGTCGTCATCAGCGCCTTGAGACTCGGCAACGCGGCCATCAGAGCATTTTCACGCTTTAGCGCAGCCAAATGTAGTGTTTCCAGATCCTGAAAAGTCTCTACAGAGTGGGCCAGGTCAGCCTCAAGATTTGAGTGCACCTGATGACGCAACCGATTGCGGATAATAAACAGGCTGGAAGCAGTAGTCCCGGCGATGATCAACACCAGAGAGGTTAGTAAGAGTGCGCGTGTCCGTATTCCTCGGCTGTGTTTATCTATAGGCAACGGATGCACTCCTCTACGGGACAAATCGGTATCCGGCGCCATAGACAGTCTGCAGATAACGCGGATTAGCCAGGTCCGTCTCCAGTATCTGCCGCAGCTTCAGAATCTGATTATCGACCGTGCGCGTTGTCGGATACGAGTTATATCCCCATACCTTGATAAGAAGTTCTTCGCGGGTCAGGACGCGCTCAGGATTCTGAACGAAATACTTCAACAGTTTAAATCCGTGGGCCGTAAGCATTATCGGCTTACCAGAGCGTCGCGCTGTCATCTTGGCAAAATCTATCTCGCAATCGCCAAAGCTGTAAATTGTGGTCTCAACCGCGGCTATTTGAAGCCTTCGCAAAGCTGCCTGAACACGAGCCAGCAATTCGCGCGGGCTGAATGGCTTTGTAATATAGTCATCCGCGCCCAGTTCGAGCAGCAGAACCTTGTCCGCTACCTCGCTGATCGCGCTCACCACAATCACTGGCACGCGCGGCCGCTCCGCCTTCATAATTTTGCAAAGATCGCGCCCATAGATGTTCGGCAGCACGAGGTCTAATATCACAACTGACGGGCTACCTCTGCGGAAGTCATCCAGCCCTGACTGACCATCGTTACACACGGTCACAGCATAACCTTGATCGCGGAACGTTCTTTGCAGAATCTTCTGCATCTGCGGGTCGTCTTCCACCACCAGAATACGAGTTTGTGCCGCAACAATCCGCGAACCCGTTACACCAATATCGATCTCTGAATTTTCACTCTGCAACATGCCTTCATTCTTGCGCATTTCTACCTCGCTGAAACGGAAGGCCTTAGAGAATGACAACATAGTGACAATTTGCTGACAGGATTGTCAACCTTTTCCAGTTGCCTAGATTTCAGGATTTTTGCCAGTGAAGGTCTCTCTAGTTCTCTTGAGCGCTTATGTGATCTGGTCAGAGAGCTGATGCAGGCTCTCGATTCCTTCGCTTGCGAACTGTTTTTACATATACTTACGATTGGACTGGCCCGTAACGATCATCTGATCCAACCAGGGACCAAAAGAGCAACGCCACAGTCAACGCTAGTGCTGCAATTCCCACCAGCACGCGAGGGTATCCAAATTGCACAAAGAGGATTCCGGCGCCCGCTGTAGCACAGGATTGAAACAGCGCATTGGAGAACAAAGTGATCGCCGCCGCCGTACTGCGCTCCTCGTCAGGCGTTCTGCTCATTAGAAGGTTGTACAACCCCGGAGAACTCATCCATTGCGTCGCTGAAAAGCTCAGATAAAGCACAACCGCAAGCCTTCGGTCGTGAGTTCCCGCCAGGCAGCCCATGGCCACTGCTGTGGCAACCTGTGTCGCAACTATCCCATTTACCAAACCCATCCAGCGAAAAACCAAAGGCGTCAGGAGAACCACAGACAACTGAAGCACCTGCCCCGCGGAGAAGACCAGCCCTATCTGCGCGAATGGAATATGGACGTCCTGCAAAAGATACACATTTGCAAACGGCGTAAACGAAGCCAGCACAGCCGCCCAAAGCGCCATTACCGGTACGAACCGCAATAAGAAGGGATTCATCCTCCAGGGTCGTTTCCCGGTCTTGTCCTGGGCCTGAGGTATGCCTTCCTCCAATGGCAGCCGCAGGCGCAACAGGGGAATCAGCCCAATAGCTGCAATACCGCACGAGGCAATCAGAATCAACCGCTTCACGTCCACGGCTTGCATCTCATGTCCAACCATCTTCAGCCACTGAGGCAGATAGCCGCATACTAACCCGCCCAGCGCGCTAGTACCAATGCTCGACGAGAAACTAAGACTGAATGCAGAGGCGCGGTTCTCCTCTGTCGTAAGCCTTGCCAGTGCTGGCAGGAAGCAGACTCCCCAGATACTCATAGCCAGCCCGGCCAAAAATGCCAAGCCGATCTGCGCCGGCTCCCACATCACGGTCGCGCGCGCTACTCCCAGCAGCGGGGCAGCGATCAAGCAAATCGCCAGCATCGGACGCAAGCCAATTTTGCGGACAAGCCAACCAGCAGGCAGCGTTCCCGCCATCGACCCCAATGTTGCCGCGCCGACGACCAGGCCAATGGTTCGCTCATTGAAATGAAAATCCAACAGGAAGAGATTGAACAGAAAAAAATAGATCGAAAATCCGAAGTCGAAAAACAACGCGAGCGTAAAGAACACCCAGAAGTCCTTGCTCAGATGCTTTCTCTGCAGCCAAACAACCGGGAACTTCCACTTGGAACCCCCATTCCCGTTACTTGCATCAATGGGCTCAGCGTGTAGCAACTGCTCCACTAGCGTCCCTCCCGCACCAGCGTTTCCAACCTGTCCACTGCCCAGTCCAGGTCTCTGTAACGAAGTTCGAAGACATCGGCGGTCAGCAGTCTCTCCAACACGGCGCACTGTATTGCACGCGACTCTTCCAACCCGAACAAATCTTGCCACATGAAATACCGCGCCACGTCCTTGCGATAGGGAACCAATTCCGAAGGGCCCGGTACGCGACGGTTGAGGAACACCAGGAAGTCCACCTGCGCGGTAGGGGCACAGTTCAGCCCAAGTATTGACTCCGTCGGCAGTTCGATGGACGGCTTGCCTGCTGCCCGTGGCGTAACCTCGAGCCCGTTCAACTCCGGAAATAGTTCCGTCGCAGAAGGGCGAAAACGTACCTGATCGCAATTGCCGATTATCATACGATCTCTTCCGTCGTTGAGCAGGGCGCTCACGTCGTCCGAGACATAAGTCCATCCTGCGCGCGCGCACGCATACGACAGAGCCGATTTGCCGGCGCCTGAGTCGCCGCATAACAACACCCCTCGGCCGTTGAGCGCAACGCATCCCGCATGTACATTTGTCGTGAATCTGGTTGCAATGTGACATAGTGGCGAGGCACCGAGGAAAAAGTACCCCAAATACATACTGTTCTTCTCGGCGGCCCGCGAAATCGTAATCTGCGTCCTGTTTCGGTCAAGATGAACAATGCTGTAGTTGTTTTGATCCGCGACGCTCACCACTAGTGGATACATGATTCGGCAGACCGGTGTTGGAGGACACTCTATCGAGTCGCTTTCCACCACATGAACGTCCACGCGGATAGTATCCGTGTCGAATCGTCTCTCAACGATGGGCCACAGTTTACGAGCTTGCGACAGAATCCCGGGTGAGTTTGTTCTCAACTCGGTGGGAAACCCGAGAGGATAAAACATCCCTCCATGCGCAAGCCCAGGGACCTCCACTCCATGTCTGGAGAAGTCGAGTGGTCGAGATGCATCACAAGCGGCTTCGATCTCCTCGACCGTCATGATTGAGTGTCCCTCCGAGTAGTTTGCAGGTACCGAGCCGCGGGTCGTCAGAACAAGAACTTCGCCGCGAACTGGATAATCCGGGGATTCGCTGCAGTCGCATTGATGATGCCAAACGAAGGATTCTGGTTGGCGGGACCAGTGGGACTCTGGATGAAGTTGACATTATTAATTGGATTGGCGAATTGCGGCGAATTTGTAAGGTTGAAAAACTCGCCCCGGAAGCGAAAGCTGCTCGATTTGGTTACTGGGAAGATGCGCTCGACGGCCAGGTCGATATTGTGCTGGCCGGGACCGCGCACAATACCGACGCCACTGTTGCCAAAATCCGTATCTCCCGGCCCGCTCCCGTTCGGAGCCTCCGGCGCTATGGTAAATGCGTTTTGGTTGAGATATCCGTTGAGTATTCGCGAATAGAGCGACCCCTCCGTGGAGGGATTCAGTCCCGTGCTTTGTGCCCTATTTAGAAAATTTCCGTAGACTGCACCGGCGTTGCCGTCGAGCACCGTGATGGGGCTGCCTGACTGGATCACCGCGATGCCGGAAAGCTCCCAATAGGAGAGCGCACGCCACGCCAGCATCGGCGTACGCCCGAGCTTGGGCGAAGTCCAGGTGAAATTCACGACCGCCCTCTGGTCGCGATCGAAATCCGACAACCCGTATGCCTGCCGGGGATTGTTCTGGTTATTGGTCAGCAACGATAACTCAAAGAAATCAGCTCCGCCAGAGCCGCTGGTCTCGTCCAAAGACTTCGACCATGTGTAACTGCCGAGAAACTGAAGTCCATGGCTCAGCCTCTTAGTAATGCTCGTCTGGAGCGCGTTATAGTTTGCTTCGAACTCCGTATTAGAGAAGAGCGAGCCTGTAGCGATTCCCTCGAAAGGGACTCGCTGAATAACATTTGCGGCCGTATTCATTGTGGTGCCGTTCACCGGGCTCTGCGTACTCGCCAGCAGGGCCTGGTTGAATTCAAGGGTTCCCGGCGAATGTGCAGTGTGCGCACCCACGTAGCCCACTTCAGCAAGAAAATTCGCTGCAATCGCATACTGCAGGTTCAGGTTGTATTCCTGGGTGTATGGGTCGATGACTTGAGGCGACACGCCCGCGGTATATGGCCCCCCACCGGCTATGCGCGGTTGATAAATGGGGAAGCTGGAAATCGGCGGCAACAAAGGATCGAAAGGATCTTCGAGGGTTGCTCCCGCATTTTGCGCGCCGTAGGAGATTTGCTGCAGTGAAAACGGTTGTTGTCCCGACAAGGATTCGGCGAAACCGCCCGAGGGGCGATCATAGTAAAAGCCGTATCCGCCTCGCAACACGATAGTCGGTTTATTCGTCAACTGCAGTGCGAAGCCAAGCCGTGGCGAGAGATCGTGATAGTCGGTAAACCACAAACCCGAAGTCGAGGTCTTGGTCACGCCTGCAGGGACCGGACCGAGGTAATTCGCCGACAAAGTATAGCCGCTTAACGATCCCGCAGCCGGAACCTGACCCATCGCAATCGCAGGATCAAAGCTTGGCAGTTGGCCGTGGATTTCCACGGGTGGACCGAAGATCTCATAGCGCACGCCTGCGTTCAAGGTCAGCCGCTGCGTGAGTCGGATGTCGTCCTGAATAAAGGCCGCCACATCTGTGTAGCGCTCGTTCTTGCGGAAGAGCCCAGAACTGCCTGTACTGTTAGTCACATTGCTCACACCGATGGGGCTTCCATTTTGCGTTGCGCTTTGCCCCAGCAGAAAGTCGGCGAATGTGTTGATCTGCAGCAGTCCATCTGTGCTGTATGGCGCGTTTACGTCCACTTCATGACGCTTCGCCTCGAGGCCCAGACGCATGTCCTGGCGAGCGCGTGTGTGAGAGACGGTATCTTGCCAGATGAAGCTATTGGTGTTCTGCCACTGCGATGGCGTACCGGCATCTCCAGTGGTAAACAGGCCATTGATGCTCACGCCCGGCGCCACGCCTGGCGTACCCGTCGGCGTGCTCATTCCAATGCTCGAGGCTAGAATCGGGTTGGCGACAGCGGCAATACCGTCGAAGCGCATGTAGCCGAAGCGCGCCAGGTTGATGAGGTTGGCATTGAAGATGTGTGTGTCCGCCAAAACGAACATCGTGTTCTGGTCCAGTTCAGTGGTGGGCCATCCGGGAAGATTGGCACCACCGACCACCGAAAAGGGCTGGACGCTTGGAGCGTGCATATAGAAGAACCGTCCCGCCAGCGTGTTCTTCTCCGTCATCACTTGATCGATGTTCACACTGAACTGGTCTTCGGTGTAATGAGCGGGAATGGAGAAGGTTGACTGACCGATGGGAAGCTGTCCAGGAGTTGTGGGCAGATCGACCTGAGGACTTGGAACAGCGAACTGGCCATTACTTAGCTTGAAGTTGAGCAAGGCCAGCGCAACGGGATTGATATTGGAGCCGTCGCATGCCACCTGCGTTCCAAGTGCATTGGTCAAATAGCCCGGCGCATTCGCGTAGTTCGAGGGGCAAAACTGCGCTCCCAGAGTTGGCGCGGAGCGATCGGAGGTAAGCTGCGGCAGATCGGTCGTTGATTCGGATCCCATTGCCCCGCCATTGACCTCTCTAATTCCCTGATATTCGACGAAAAGGAAGCTCCTGTCCTTCCGGATTGGACCGCCGAAGGATGCGCCGAAGATATTCTTCTTCAGCGTGGGGCGCGGCTGATTGTTGTCCAGTTTGGAAAAGAAGTCATTTGCGTTAAGGATGGTATTGCGCACAAACTCCCACGCGCTTCCGTGAAAGTTGTTTGTGCCGCTTTTGCTTACCAGATCGACATTTGCTCCCGCGCCCCTTCCGTAGGAGGCGTCATAATTTGCGGTCTGCACCTTGAACTCTTGAATAGCGTCCGGCGCAGGAATGGCCGTACCCACCTCTTCTCCATCATTCTTGGCGGAGTTTTGAGAGAGGTTGTTGGCGTCGATGCCGTTGAACTGGACATTGTTTGAGGTTGTCTTGGCGCCATTTGAGGTAACATTCTGAGAGTTTCTTCCAAGAGTCCTTACATCCGGGAGCGCTACAATCACTCCCGGCGAAAGTGCGAGAATCTGCGTAAAGTTGCGGCTGGACAAGGGTAGTGCCTGGACCGCTTCTTCTTCGACGGCGCGTCCCAGTGTCGAGCTTTCCAACTCTGCCATCTCCGCATTGCTCGTCACTTGAATGTTTGCACTCACTCCCGCTATCGACAGGGTTACGTGCAACGAACTCGTCTCGCTCGCCGTCACGACGATCGATTGTGACGTGTGTTCGGAAAAGCCCGTTGCCCTCACGCTTACCGCGTAACTCCCGGGGGGCAGCAGCGGCACGCGAAAGACGCCCTCTGCTGTAGTGATTGCTGAGCGCGACATGTTGGTTGCCTCATTCACAGTCAGTATCGCGGCACCCGCAATAACTCGGTTCGATGGGTCATACACCACGCCGGAGATGGCGCCTGTCCCGGGGGTCTGTCCAAACGCTTTCGTAAACAGGACAAGCGCGATTATCATCGATAGCGAGAAATGGTGTCGTAGCGAACCGGCATTGATGTGGTTGTCTCGCAAATGTTTCCTCCAAGACATAAATGCGCATTGAGGCCAGTATGGAGAGATCACTTGTGGAGCTTGTTAGCGATTTGTCATTCATTTGTACCTTTTGCTCCATTCTTGACACTTCGTACCGAAGGTCTGCGCAAACAGATGCAAGCTACCCTGAAGGAGGTGCTTCGCATCCGGCGCGATTTATTATTGACATGCGGGGGCGCAGACGCCACGCCGATCTGACTACAAGTGGGCATCGGACATGAGGATTTGCCAGCTGTTTATTTCGCCGGGACATAATTTCGTGGGCCACCATGGGCAACTGCCTGGTGAGCATCCGCTGGTTGAGAAGACTGAACTGTCTTGTGTGGCTGGACGCGGCATTGAAGGCGACCGCTTCTTCGACTTCAAGGAGAACTACAAGGGCCAGATCACCTTTTTTTCTTCCGAGGTTTTCGCAGAGGTTTGCGGCCAGCTTGGAGCGACGGGCAAATCTCCCGGTGTTACTCGGCGAAATGTCATAACCGCGAACGTGGAGCTGAATTCGTTGGTGGGTATTGAGTTCGATATTCAAGGTGTGCGCTTTGCGGGAGTTGCTGAATGCAGTCCGTGTCGTTGGATGGATTTTGCAATTGCGCCCGGCGCAGAGAAGTTACTGCAAGGACGCGGCGGCCTGAGGGCGCGGATTCTCACCGATGGAATCCTTCATGCGGAGAGATGAAGGTTGCACCAAGGGCGATTGCAGAATTGCCGCGCCCTGGAACCTCAACCGATAGAATGGGCTTCCTGGCGGTTGCGAAAGCCGCGCCCCGGTTTGCGGAAAATTATCCCCCGCCGGCGCATAATGCGAGTTGGAGATTCGAGATGGGCCGGATAGCGCAGACAGCCAATGTGTCGGATGAGGTGCAGAGTGAGCGGTAAAGCCCCCCCTCCCCCCCTTATTTCCTGTGAAACTGTGAGACTGTGAACTTTATCGCAGACTTTGACCGGTATAAGTATCCATATGGTGACGGCAATCACGGGAATGCTCTAATGATCGAATTCGTGTGAGTCCAGCATGACGATAACGTTGACGGCGGTTCTATTAGCGGGCGGGGAATCGCGACGCATGGGCGTGGACAAGGCCACATTGGTGATCGACGGAAGGCCTTTGTGGTTGAGGCAATTGGATACATTACGGAACCTCGGTCCCGATGAATTGTTGATTTCAGCGCGCGTACGGCCGGCGTGGGCTCCCGGCGATATTGAGGTTGTACTGGACGAGCCGCCATCGCAAGGGCCGCTGAGTGGACTCACAGCCGCGCTAAGACGGATGCGGTCGACTCAGCTTCTCGCTTTAGCGATTGATTTACCCGAAATGACGACCGGACATTTGTCGGAACTTAGGCAACTTGCCCGCCCCGGAGTCGGCGTAATCCCGCTATGGGGCGGAGATTCTGAGCCGCTGGCTGCAATTTATCCAGCAACAGCGGTATCGATTGCCGAAAGCGATCTTGCAACTGGTCGTTTGTCTTTGCAGTCTCTGATTGCGAATCTGCTGGAGCGGCAGATGGCCTGCATTTATCCCATAAGTAACGATGAGCGGCGATTCTACCGCAACGTCAATTCGCGGGATGACTTGAACCAGTTGATATCGGAGCCCGGATGAAAGCGCCAGAGCGAAGCATCGAGCTGACACAGGTTACGGAATGGGAGGACGGACGAGTCCGCTCGGTGCAGGATGCTCTCGCCGCCGAAGAGCCGTTGGAGATCCGGGTCAATGGCCTCCCCTTGGCGGTAACCATGCGGACCCCAGGACATGATCTCGAACTTGCGGCGGGGTTCCTGCTGACCGAAGGGATCATCAAATCCAAGGATCAGGTTTCCAGGCTTCGCGCCGTGACACCGGAAAACGGTGTGAAGAGCAACTGTGTGGAAGTCGAGCTGAAAGACGCAGCCTTCGATCACGGAGAAATGCAGCGTAATTTCTTTGCTGCTTCGAGCTGCGGCGTCTGCGGCAAAGCTTCCATCAACGCCATCAGGTTGCGCGGCTTACCGCAGCCGGATCCCGACTTTCGCCTCGATCCGGCGGTCCTCTGCCGGCTGCCCGAGGCCCTCCGTTCAGAGCAGGCGGTTTTCAGCCAAACCGGCGGCCTGCATGCGGCGGCTCTTTTTGATGAGACGGGCCGCTTGATTGTTCTGCGCGAGGACATCGGCCGGCACAACGCTGTGGATAAAATTGCCGGATGGGCGCTCCAGAACTGCCATCTACCGCTTTCTCAGCGCGTGATGCTGGTAAGCGGGAGGGGCGGTTTCGAGATTGCTCAAAAAGCCGTGGCGATGGGCATCCCGATCTTGGCGTCGGTTTCGGCGCCCTCCAGCCTCGCCGTCAAGCTGGCCAGGGAACTGGGACTCACTCTCGTTGGCTTCCTGCGGGGCAGCCGCTTCATCGTCTATTCCGGCGAATTTCGCTGTCTTCCCGTCCAGGATTGTAGTTAGGAGTCAGTCGAGAAACGGCTAGCCTCTCCTCCTCCTTCCGTCTCCTGATTAACAAGCATTTAATAATTGCATTGAAGTTAGAAGAAAAAAGACTTTACGCATCCATAGTTTGCGTACTACTATCCAAAATCAAGCACATAGGAGGAAGACTCCCATGGCAATCATCATCAACGGAAAGCCGCAGGCGTTTCAACCTGGTGAACGCCTGATCGATGTGATCAACCGTTGCGGCGTCGAAATTCCCCAAGTCTGTTATCACCCCCAGCTGGGACCAATTCAAACCTGCGACACCTGCATGGTCGAGGTGGATGGCAAGCTGGAAAGAGCCTGCGCTACTTTGGCCGCCGACGCCATGAAGGTGGCCACATCCTCGTCCCGCACGAATGCGGCACAACGCGAGGCGTTTGACCGGATTCTCGGCAACCACCTGCTCTATTGCACGGTCTGCGACAACAGTAACGGCAACTGCACGGTTCATAACACCACCAAGCTGCTTCACGTCGAGCATCAGGAGACTCCCTACAAGCCCAAGCCGTATGAAGTGGATATGTCCAATCCTTTCTACCGCTACGATCCGGACCAATGCATTCTTTGCGGACGCTGCGTGGAGGCCTGTCAAAACCTGCAGGTGAATGAAACGTTGAGTATCAACTGGGAGGATGCTCATCCGCGGGTGTTATGGGATGGCGGCGCGCCGATTGGTGAATCGAGTTGCGTTTCCTGCGGCCACTGCGTGACAGTCTGCCCCTGCAACGCGCTGATGGAAAAGTCGATGCTGGGTCAGGCCGGCTTGTTCACCTCACTGCCCAAGCGCGCAATCGACGGCATGATCGACGTGGTTAAGGGCGTTGAGCCGGAACTTGGATTTGGTTCGATTCTTCAGATCTCCGAGGTGGAATCGGCCATGCGCGAGCCGCAGATAAAGCGCACAAAGACGGTCTGCACATACTGCGGGGTCGGTTGCAGCTTTGACATCTGGACCAAAGAAAGGCACATCCTGAAGGTGGAACCGGCACACGGCCCGGCCAATGGTGTTTCCACGTGCATCAAGGGTAAGTTTGGCTGGGACTATGTGAACAGCCCTGACCGGCTTACCACTCCGCTTATCCGGGAAGGAAGCGGCTTCCGCGAAGCCTCGTGGGACGAGGCTCTCAGCCTGGTGGCACGCAGGTTTGCTGAAATCAAGGCGGCCACCGGCCCCGATTCGCTGGCCTTCATCTCTTCGTCAAAATGCACCAACGAAGAAAGCTATCTTATGCAGAAGCTGGCGCGAGCGGTGATCGGCACCAACAACATGGATAACTGCTCCCGCTACTGCCAGGCGCCAGCCACCACCGGGCTCTTTCGCACTGTGGGGTATGGCGGCGACTCCGGATCTATCTCCGACATCGAGGGGGCAGGGCTGGTCGTCATCATCGGCAGTAATACCGCCGAGAGCCATCCCGTGCTGGCGACGCGCGTCAAGCGAGCACATAAATTGCGGGGCCAGAAGTTGATTGTCTCCGATCTTCGCGAGAATGAGATGGCGAGGCGCGCGGATATCTTTTTGCATCCGCGTCCGGGGACTGACCTTTTTTGGCTCTCGGCAGTTACACGCTACATTTTGGACAACGGGCTTGCAAACCAGGCCTTTATCGACAAGTGGGTGAACAACGCCGAGGCGTACAGGGAAAGCCTCAAGCCATTCACATTGGAAGCGACGAGCGAACGGTGCGGACTGCGCATTGAAACGCTGACAAAGGTTGCGCGGATGATCGCGGAGGCCGACAGCGTTTGCATTCTCTGGGCCATGGGCGTTACACAGCACGTCATGGGTTCCGACACCTCGACGGCAATCTCAAATCTGCTGCTTGCTACCGGCAACTATATGCGGCGAGGAACGGGCGCCTACCCTCTGCGCGGCCATAACAACGTGCAGGGAGCCAGCGACCATGGCGCCATGCCCAATTACTTCCCGGGCTATCAGAAGGTCGATGACCCAGCGATCCGGGCCAAATTCGAAAAGGCATGGGACGTCTCCCTGCCGCCGAAGCCCGGACTTGATAACCATTTGATGATCGACGGCATTCACGACGGCCGCATCAAGGCAATGTACGTCTTCGGCGAAGAGATGAGCATGGTGGATTCGAACGCCAACTATGTGGCTGCGGCGCTCAAGAAGCTGGACTTTTTTGTGATGCAGGAAATCTTCTTTACCGAGACCTGCCGCTTTGCGGATGTCATTTTGCCGGGCTGCCCGAGCCTGGAGAAGGAAGGAACCTTCACCAGCACGGAGAGGCGCATTCAGCGACTCTACCAAGTCTTCGAGCCGCTGGGAGAAAGCCGCCCTGACTGGAAGATAATTCAGGAGATCGCCAACCGTTTGGGCGCCGAATGGAAGTACGAGCACCCCTCGCAAATCTACGACGAGATTGCTCCGCTTACGCCACTGATGGCGGGTGTCACTTATGACCGGCTTGAAGGCTATAAGTCGCTGCAGTGGCCGGTTGCGGAAGACGGCAGCGACCAACCGTTGCTCTACACCGAACAATTCAAGCTGCCCGGAGGCAAGGCAACTTTCTTCCCCGTTCCGTGGACGGAGCCCTCCGATCAGCAGAATAATGAATTTGATTTGCATTTGAATAACGGGCGCCTGCTCGAACACTTCCACGAAGGCAACATGACCTATCGAACCGAGGGCATCCGCGAGAAAACGCCCTGCACTTTTGTAGAAGTATCTCCAGAGCTAGCCACAGAGCGCGGAATCGAGACTGGCAGTTGGGTTCAACTCATCTCCCGCTACGGAAAGCTGCGTGCACAGGCAGTCATCACGACGCGAGTTCGAGGGAAGGAACTGTATATGCCCATGAATTCGGTCGACGAACCAGTCAACCGCCTCACGAGCAGTTATACGGATAAGGTTACGCACACACCCGCGTACAAAGAGACATCCGTTCAGCTCAAAGTGCTCGGAGAGACAGGCGATGACCCACTGCCGCGCACGAATTCGCGCCACGGTCATCCGACCCCTCAAAAAGGCGTAGAAGTGGAACGCAAGTGGAAACGCGAAGATTATCATGAACCCGGCAATGGATTGGTTCAGATTAAGAAAGCGAGATAGGAGAACTCCGATGGCTCAACCGATTTCTCTGGAACGACCGCCCCGCGATGCTCGGCAGGAGTTGCGCAGGCGACTGGAGGACGCTCCAATAGAGCACGCTGAAGCGCTTCTCGAGTCTTATGAGGTACTCCAGCAGTTGCACGACCGCGGCGTATTTCAGCTTTTGCACGGAGCTCTGGGCGCGAGCGAAAAACTCGTGGAAGCCGCAGTTGACGCTGCGAAGTCCGAAGAATCCGTGCGGGCGATGCGCAACGCGATCATCGTTGGCAAGATGCTCAGTTCCATTAATCCGGACATACTTCAGGGCGTAGCCGTTGCGGTAGGTGAAACCCTCGGATGCACCACAAAGCCAATCATCGAGCCGCCGAGCCTTCTCTCGCTTCTTGGCCAGTTCCGCCGGAGAGAACTACGCAGAAGCATCGCACTTATCAATCGATTTCTCGAGACTCTTGGCAATCAGCTCAAGTCGCGAGGCGGCTGCAGTTAAAACGGGCTTTATTCCTGAACATTGCATTGGAGGTATTGTATGTCGACCACTAATCGCTGGGGACTCGCAGCAGCGGGCTTCCTCATGCAAATGGCGCTCGGCGCGGTTTACGCGTGGAGCGTCTTTCGGGTTCCACTTTCCAAACAGTTTCACTGGTCCATCTCGCAGGTTACACTTACCTTCACAATCTGCATCTTTGTTCTGGGCATTGCATGTTTCTTCGGTGGTCTGTGGCTCAATAAGAAAGGCCCGCGAATTGTCGCGCTTACCGGAGGGTTCTTATACGGTCTTGGCGTCTTTCTGGCAAGCTTCTCCGCGAACAAGCTATGGTGGTTGTATTTGAGTTATGGACTTATCGGGGGAACGGGCTTGGGCTTTGGCTACATTGTTCCGGTGGCCGTACTCGTCAAATGGTTTCCTGATCGCAGAGGCTTGATTACCGGAATTGCTGTGGGTGGCTTTGGCGCTGGCGCCTTGGTTACTGCCCCCCTCGCGACCCATCTCATTCAAACCGTCGGCGTCTTGCAGACATTTGCATGGCTTGGAATTGGTTACATGGTGGTTGTTATGGCCACAGGCTTTTTCATGCGCAACCCGCCTGACGGATGGAAGCCTGAGGGTTGGGCTCAGAGCGCAACACAGGCCGCACAACGCGCCGCCAAGGACTACACACTCGCTGGTGCATTGAAGACCTGGCAATGGTGGGCTCTGTGGGTGCTGTTGTTTCTCAACGTGTCGGCAGGCATTTCACTCATCTCGCAGGAGTCGCCGATGTTTCAGGAGATCGCCAAAGTCAGCGCGATTGTGGCTGGAAGCATGGTAGGAATTGTGGCCATCGGCAACGCCGTCGGGCGCGTCTTCTGGGCATGGATTTCCGATACCTTCACACGCCGATGGACCTTCGTGGTTATGTTTCTGGTGCAAGTCGCCCTCTTCTGGATGTTTCCGAGCATTACGTCGGCGACTGTTCTTGGAGTTGTCTCGTTTATCATCCTGATGTGTTACGGAGGAGGCTTCGGCACTATGCCCGCCTTTGCAGCCGATTACTTCGGAGCCAAAAATGTCGGCCCCATCTATGGCCTGATGCTCACTGCATGGGGTTGCGCCAGCGCATTCGGGCCGCTTCTGATTGCCCATCTGCGTCAGGCAACCGGATCGTATGTCAGCGGTCTCCACGCGATTGCCGTTGTCATGGCCGCATCCGTGCTCTTGCCCATATTCGTCTCTCCACCCAAATCCAATAGGAGCTGAGGATTGACTGAGGCGCTACGGATTCGATCCGCGTCAACTGAAGAGCCAGGAGGATTCTGCTGAATCGATCAGTTTCAATGGCCGATCGTGCGGATATAGTAGTTCCAGCAAAACCGAATACCCCAATATTCGACATTTGGGGTAGTTCTTAATTCAGGAAATGGCGATTATAGGGGCGACAAGATGAGGAGTTTTCCGCGGTATGGATGTGATGGTCAGCAACCATACTTTTGCAGAGCGTTGGTCATGGCTGGTGGCCGCTCTGAAAGGATGCGGGCGACATCGGGTGTCCATAAGGCCCTCATGCAGGTTCGCGGCAAATCATTGATTGAATGGAGCTTGCAAACCTTAATACAAGAAGGATTTCAAGATATCGTCGTGTCCATCTCAGCAGACAATTCCGAAA
>Ga0181520_10003893_pt1 | contig 25633 bp, 22 predicted proteins | sample PEATcosm2014_Bin_29_FD_132451 | JGI IMG/M metagenome (GOLD analysis project Ga0181520, IMG submission 132451) | Peatland microbial communities from MTU Mesocosm Facility, Houghton, MI, USA - PEATcosm2014_Bin02_30_metaG | ecosystem: Environmental > Terrestrial > Soil > Wetlands > Peat | place...
AAAGCATCTGATTTCTTTCCGGTCGCTCTCCGTGAGCTGCGCCCACGATTTCTTTTTTTCATATCCTCATTGTCGCATGTTTTTTCGGCGGCCGACTGTCCTAATTCAAAAGAGAAATCGGGACAAGATTAAAAACGTGGCTGATAGCGATGAGAGATTCACTATCCGAAGGATTCCTCATCGCTGTCAGCTTCCATATAAGGTTGTATGGATGTTATAAACATTGAACCGCCGCGACAGCTAAACGGTTCTAAGGAGAGTGGAAATGAAAATAATGAAAAAAATCGCCGGCGCGACCGTAATAATTTTGGGAGTCGCATATTTTTTTTACTGGTCTATCCAAAAAGTCGAAAGAAAAGAAAAGGTCGCCTCTCTTCTGGGTGGGAGAGAAATAACCGATGAAAACGTTAACGCCATTGTTGAAAATAATGATGGTGAAGAACTCCTACAGGCCCTAAAGTTCGGGAGATATGAAACCCCTGAACAATTGGGGGAAATCGTAAAGAAGATTTCCTCGACTGAAGAATTTTCCCCGAACATCGGAAATGTCTGGGAAAGCTTAGATGCGATCACAACGACCTGGTACGACAGCGATCGATTCGGTTATGCCCGGGGAGTGTCGGACAGTTTAGTCCATGCGTTTTTTATAAAAAACGAACGGGATATTCTGAAAAAAAATCCTCAGGTAATCGGTCGCCTGATCACAAACTATGGAAAATGGCGATCGGTGAGAATTCGTAAGGACATCTACGAAGAAGTAGGTTCCTGCATGAAGATCATACAAGAAGAACCATTCTTGGTTTTTGCAAATAGCAAGGATTACTTAAACTTCTTCATTGATAATGAAAAATCTCGGGAAGAGTTCGGTACCTTTCCAAAGAAAGATCAGTTAATCACGGAGGGTATTGATCACGCGGATACGTTCGGGGACTATATTGCAATAATAAAGGCGATTAAGTTTTTCTCTGGCAACATTGGAAAACAAGAACTTGAAGTATTTGCCAATGAAGCCCTGAGGTATAAGAAGACCTCAGAATCAAGCGAAGATTGCGAATACCTATTACAGCAGATAAAAAGCTGTGGATGCAATCTTCAGAACCTTGATCTAGTGGGGCATTACTCAACTCTTTTGCTGGTAATATTTTTTGGTGACTCTTTCGGAAAAGAAGCCTTACAGATTTCTAACCTGGATACTCTCGCCAGAATGTATAGCTATCTCGGTAGGGGGTTTCGTAAAGAAATCCTTGAAAAAAATCAAAATATTCCGTTACAAATGGATACCTGGGAAAAAATTGACCGGATAAATCAAGAATTTTTCAGGGACCTTTCAGCCACGAGAACGACGGATGCTGAATTCCAGCAATACTTGAAATTTAGGAACAAGAGCTGGTAGGTCTGATTTTTTAAATACCCCGGGACAACAACCGGGGTAAACTTTTGCCCGATCATAGATCGGGTTTTTATTTCGCTCTCGCTTCGAGTGCCCATACAAAGATGGATCCCGGCCTTCGCCGGGACGACAGAGAAAGCACGGGGAGAAGAAAATGTGCTAAACTATTTCCATGGACGAAAAACGGGTTATCGCGACGGTGAAAAAAGTGATGCCAGCAGTGGTCTCGATCGTCATTTCAAAACGGCTGGAAGATCTAGAGCGGGAAATGCCGACGGGACACTATCCTTTTGTACCGGGTCATCCCGATGAGAAACGGGAACGGGCGAAAAAGATAAAAATATTGAGCGCACTGGCAGACGACCGCCACATGGTTGAGGTCGGCGGCGGATCGGGATGCATCGTTGATCCAAACGGTCTCGTTCTCACGAATAAACATGTTATTGACGACATCGGCGCTGAATATACCATTATCCTGAACGACGACCGACGTTTCGCAGCAAAAATTTTGACCCGCGATCCCGTGAATGACATTGCGATTCTTAAGATCGATGCTGAGAAACTGCCCTTCCTGAAGCTTGGCGACACACAAAATTTGGAGCTTGGCCAGGGCGTCATCGCTATCGGCAATGCCCTCGGCATGTTCAAAAACACCGTCTCACTCGGCATCGTCTCGGGCCTCTCGCGCGCCATCACCGCCCAAATGGATCCCGACGCACCCCAGCAGGAAATGCGAGGGCTCATCCAAACCGACGCCGCCATCAATCCGGGAAATTCCGGCGGCCCGCTCGTGGACGGCAGCGGCCGCGTCATCGGCGTGAACGTCGCCGTCATCTCCGGCGCCCAGAGCATCGGCTTTGCAATCCCCGTCAACACCGCGAAACGGGACATTGATGATCTTAAAAAATATGGCCGCATCTGCCGGCCACTCCTGGGGCTTCGCTACATCATGATCGACGAAGCTTTTCAGAAAAAAATGAATCTGTCCGTGTCCTACGGCGCGCTCGTCGTCCGGGAAAGTGAAAATGACGCAGCCGTTATTCCGGACAGCCCGGCGGCAAAAGCCGGAATCAAAGAAAAAGACATTGTCCTTGCCATGAATGGGCGGCGACTGGATGCCGATCATCCCATTCAGGACCTTCTCGAAAACCTCGAAGTAGGAAACCGCGCCACATTCAACATTCTCCGCAACGGAAAAGAATTCACGACCGAAGCAACGCTCACGGAGAGAAAGTGACACAAACAAAGCGGATACCCCGCTTTGTTTGTGTCATCCCGTTGGAAAACGGGGTCCATGATTGCCTAACGAAGACACTGGATTCCAAAGATATTATCGAGATACGATCTCAATAATTTAATAGCTATACTGGTCCACGAGTAAGCCGCTCCGGTCGAACAAGTTCACGGTGTCATGATACTGATCCAGCGGACTCGATCCCATCCATATCCACCACTGGTTCGAGAGAAAATTCGCGTCAGTTACGTGAGCATCAAAACATGATTTATAATTGAAATTATTTTCAAGATAAGTGCGGCAGGCATAGTCATTTTGCGGAACGTCGGTATTGTTCAAATCAGGTTCCTGGCATGCTCCAAGCGAATAGATATAGTTTTCGCAGGTCCCCGTGAACCCCATCTGCGAGATCGCTGACTGATTGACGTAAGGGCAATTTTCGGGAATCTGCGGCGTGAATTTGTTTGAATTCGCAATATAACCGATGCATTCGTTGAGCCGCACATTGAACGACCCTTGCGAAGAATACATATAAACGTATTGCCCCTGGCCCAAAAAGATATCACTCGGCGCGGTAAGCCCCGACGGATCATATAAATCAATGGCTTGCGGAATATATTCGCCGCCATGGTTCGTCTTAATCTCCCAGCCCGTGATGTCGACCGTGTCGCTCGCGCTCAGGCCATACGACGAAAGGGAAATCTCACCGTAAGATCCGAAACTTCCGGCCCATGCGCCGCTGAATGTTATTTTTTTGAAATAAGGAGAGAGCTCCGCCAGCGTGAAGCCTGCCGGTATTTCCGAGGCAGGGATCGTCGTCGTGGAATTCTGTGGGGTCGGCGACGGCGAGCTTGGTGCAACGTAAACAGATCCGCCCGCGCCCGAAGATAGCGTGGAAGATGACGTCAGAAACCAATTCGACGCCTTGTAGCGAAACAGCGTACCGAACGGCGCGGTAAATTTTCCCAAAACGTTCGAACTGATCACGTAGACCACGACGCCCAGGACAAAAATGCAAAACAAAATAATAATGATCTTATTCCCCATAGTTTGGATTGTGTTATCTTTTGTCCCGTTTTTTCCTTGTCATTCCTGCGCAGGCAGGAATCCATCTTTTCTTTACACGACGATATTCACCAATTTTTTATCAACGTAGATAATTTTCTTCGGCATAGCAGTACCAACGGCCCGTTTCACGTTTTCGTCCGCAAGCGCGGCCACCTTCGCTTCATCTTCCGTCACCGATGCCGGCATTTGGATCGTGCCGCGCATTTTGCCATTTACCTGAAGGACGATCGTGATCGTGTCGCCGATCAACCAATCTTCCTTATATAGCGGCCACGGCTCACGATGAATAGATGTCTTATTTTTGAAGCATTCCCGCCAAAGTTCCTCGGTGATGTGTGGCGCGAACGGAGCAAGGAGCATCAAGAAAAAATCAAAGAAATATCTTGGAAGATCGATTTCCTCGTCCATTTTTTCGGCCTCGTTCAAGAGGATCATGAGCGAACTGATGGCGGTATTATATTTCAACCCTTCGATATCTTCCGAAACCTTTTTAATGGCCCGATGGATCGATCTCTGAAAATCCTCCGGAACTGCATAGGTTTCCGGAGATACTGAAGCCGGCTTCATTTTTCTATTGACGTCCGTGGTGCTCCAGCAAAGATTCCAAACTCTCTTCAAAAACCGTTCAATCCCAAGCACGCCCGAGTCGCGAAAGTCGCCTCCCTGCTCAAAAGGTGCGAGGAACATCAAATACATCCGGAGCGTGTCCGCGCCAAAATTCGCAATGTATTCGTCGGGGTTCACGACGTTTCCTTTCGACTTCGACATTTTTGCGCCGTCTTTGATAATAAGTCCATGCGCGCGGAATTTTTTGAACGGTTCCTCAAAGTCGACGAATCCCCAATCGTGGAGCGCCATCGCAACAAATCGCACATAGAGCAAATGAAGCACCGCGTGCTCCGCGCCGCCGGTATAGAGCGCCACCGGAAGCCAATGCTTGATGCGCTTATCATTCAGTGCGGACTTCTCATTTTTTATGTCCAAATAGCGCAGATAATACCACGCTGAATCAAGGAAGGTATCCGAAACGTCGGTTTCCCGCCGCGCTAACGCGCCGCACGCAGGACACTTTACTTCATAAAATTCTTTGTCGGCTGCCAATGGCGAAACACCGCTCCCTGTCGGCCGGAAGTTTTCGACATACGGCAAAAGCACCGGCAGATCTTTTTCGGGAACCGCGTACCATCCCGGCATCTCTTCACTTTCTCCTTTTCCTTCCTTCGCGCATTTCTCGCAAAAAATCATCGGGATCGGCGGGCCCCAATAGCGCTGGCGTGAGATGAGCCAGTCGCGGAGGCGGAACTGCGTTTTCAATTCGCTGTGAACAAACTTCGTGATCTCCTTTTTTGCCGTCTCCGAATCCATGCCGGAGAATTTGTCGGAATCAAATAATACGCCCTTGCCGGTAAATACTTCCGAACGGAAATCTCTCGCCGAATTTGTCCTATCCTCGCCCAGCTCGATGGCGCGCGCAACCGCTTCCCGTAAAAAGATGAACCAGTGATCTAAATCGTGATCGGTGTTATGGCTCCAATTTTCGGCGATTTCCTGCGGGGTCATCCATGCAAGCTCGAACCCTTTTTCGTGAGGCTCGAGTTTCTGCTCTTTTTGCGCGTCACTTTTCAAAATCACCAAGAAGCAAGCTGCGAAGGCGGACCGATAAACCTGTTTCCGGCTGTTAAAATAATGCGTGAAACAGCTCCTGATTTTCTCTACATAGCCGAAGTCATGGAGGCCGCTTTCTTCGGTAATTTCCCTCAGAACTCCACGTTCCAAATCTTCGCCATCCTCAACGCCGCCAGCAAACAAGCGAACCAATCCGTCGGGATGCGTTGAAACCGCGTACCTTTGTCGCTTTGGGTCAAAAATCACGCCGCATCCACCATCACGCCGTTCTTCATTCGGATGACTGATGCCAACTTCCTGGGCGACAACCTCTTTTATCGGCAGCTTGAATTTCTTTGCAAATTCAAAATCCCGCTCGTCATGAGCCGGGACCGCCATGATGGCGCCGGTGCCATAAGAACCCAAAACATAATCCGCTACCCAGACCGGAATTTCCTCGCCATTCGCCGGATTCATTACCTTGATACCCTTGAGCTCAACGCCGGTTTTCTCGCGACCCTCCGCGCTCCGCTCCTCGTTATTTTTACTCTTTGCCTCAACAATATATTTCTGAACCTCGTCCCAATTGGCGATCAGCGATTGCTTGTCCTTCGAAGCCTTGGCGAAAGAGGAGCGATCAGCAATTAACTCATGTTCTGGCGCCAACACCAGATATGTCGCGCCAAAAAGCGTGTCGGGGCGCGTCGTAAAAACTTCAATTGGGAATTGGGAATTGGAAATTGGAAATTTTATTAGGGCTCCCTCGCTTCGTCCGATCCAATTTTTCTGTGCGATCTTCACTTTCTCCGACCAGTCCAAGTTCTCAAGATCATCAAGAAGACGATCTGCGTATTTCGTAATACGAAACGACCACTGCTCGAGTTCCTTTTTTATGACGACTGTGCCGCATCGTTCGCATTTTCCGCCTTCTACCTGTTCGTCCGAAAGCACCGTCTGATCCTTCGGGCACCAATTCACTGACTGCTTCTTGCGATACGCAAGATCGTGCTTCCACATCTGCAGAAACAGCCACTGTGTCCAGCGGTAATATTCCGGTTTATAGGTTTCAACCCGTTCATTCCACGCAAAGCCGTTGCCGATCTTCTGAAGCTGTGCGTAAAAATGCTCTTCCGATTTTTTCGCCTGTTCGACCGGATGCGTGCCGATCTTCATCGCATAATTTTCCGAATGAATGCCGAACCCATCGAGACCGATCGGCTCGAACACGTCGTAGCCTTCCATCCTCTTTTTGCGACCGTAAATATCGGAGCCGGTAAACGCATACATATTGCCCACGTGAAGCCCTTCCGCGGAGGGATACGGGAACATCATAAGGTTATAGAAAGGCTTTTTTGCGCCATCCAAATCCGGCTCATAGATACCCTCTTTAAGCCAGCGCTTTTGCCATTTTCCCTCGATTTTCTGGGGGTTGTACTTCTCCATTGGTCTCATCATAAAACAGAATGGCGTTATTGAAAAGAAAAAGGTGGGAGATGAATAATTTCAAGCCACTGGGATATTGCATCTCCCAAAAAAGAAGAATTCGACGTTCTCATTTTATCATTTCTATAAATCAAAGACGTCCTCTAAAATATGGTATAATTTTTCTATCCTCAATCATGGCTCTCTTTAAAAAGATAATTATTTTCCTCATTGTTTTCTCATTCGTTTTCTATTTCATGAGAACGAACGATGAATACAACACGCGTATCCTCGTTGCGGATCTTGGCGGCATTCCGGCGCTTTTCGGAGCGGTGAGCACCATCTTCGGCTTACTCGCGGCGTTCGCTATTCAAAAACAATGGGACGCCTGGAATGCGCTCTCGGAAGCGGTAAACGGCGAGGTAGACAGCCTGGAAAAGCTCTATCTCTGGTCCGATCATTTTCCGGAAAAAATAAAAGAGCCGTTTCATAAAAATATCAGGGAGTACACGGCTCTTGTCATAAGCCACTGGAAAGCCACGGAACAGGGAGAGAAAACGCCCGAGATCGATCATGCGCTCCAGGCGCTGAACGATGATATTTACCGGATTTTCACGGAAGCGCCGGAGCTGATGCCAACCTCGTTCTCGCTCTTTTCAAGCGTCATGCAATACCGTTCCTACCGCATCCAGGACAGCACGCGGCACATGCCCCACATTCTGAAAAATACCCTGCAGTACGCCGCATTCCTGCTTATTTTTCTCTCCATGTTCATCGGCATTAAAAATATCTGGCTCGCATTTCTGTTTACCGCAAGCATCGCATCGCTCGCCTTTGCTATTTTTCTCGTGCTTCTCGATCTCGACAATCCCTTGAAGCCCGGTAGCTGGCACATCACCACCAAAGATTACGAGGATTTGCTCGCGAGAATCGATAGAATCGACCGGCATGAAGAAATGGCGGTGCCCACAAAATGAATATTCTCGCTATCGAGACAAGCTGCGACGAAACTGCCATCGCGCTCCTTAAGGCGCAAGGCGGTCTTCGTGCACCGAAATTTTCTGTTTTGGAAAATCTTGTTTCTTCGCAGATACCGATTCACCGCCCGTTCGGTGGCGTCGTACCAAATCTTGCCAAACGAGAACACTTGAAGAATTTGCCATTGCTATTGCAGAGATTAATGATTCAGGACTCAAGAATCAGGAATAAAAAAATCTTGGATCTCGAATCATCGTTCATGAATCAGATTGATCTTGTAACCGTAACGGTCGGGCCGGGACTTGAACCGGCGCTCTGGACCGGCATCAATTTTGCCAAAGAATTGGCCAGTAAATATAAAAAACCGCTCATCGGCGCAAATCACCTTGAGGGGCATCTCTACAGCTTTTTGCTACTGCAAAAAACCGGAATCATGATTCATGATTCAAGAATCAAGAATCTTTTCCCCGCTGTCGCGCTTATCGTAAGCGGCGGGCACACCATTCTCTTGCGCGTGGAATCGTTCTCGAAATGGCGGCGGCTCGGTGAAACACGTGACGACGCCGTGGGAGAGGCGTTCGACAAAGTCGCGCGATTACTTAACCTTCCCTATCCTGGGGGTCCAGAGATAGAAAAGCTTGCGAAGATCGGCAACCCGAGCGCCATCGCTTTCCCCAGGCCGATGCTCCATGAAAAAAATTATGACTTCAGCTTCTCGGGGCTCAAAACCGCGGTGCTCTATTACTTAAAGGAAAATCTGAATGCGAAAAAAACTGATATTGCGGCATGTTTCCAGCAGGCCGCTATTGATGTGTTGATCGCAAAGACAATGCGCGCGGCCGAAGCATATGGTGCGCGATCAATCATACTTGGCGGCGGCGTCGCGGCAAACGCGGCCCTCAAGAAAACTCTCGGCCTCACGGCAAAGAAAGCTGGTTGCGCATTTTTTGCCCCCGGAAAAACGTACTACGGCGACAACGCCGCCATGATCGGTGCCGCGGGCTACATGGCGCATCTCCAAAAAAAGAAATGCCCGCTAAAAGCGGACGGAACCTTAGATATCTGAAAATGAATTCCTGGTTCTAATGAAGAACCTTGAACATTGCTTACTAGTGGAAGTAAATAGGTTGCTAAATTGAAAATCTTACTGCGGGGGCGGACTATCAAAACTTCGGGAGGAAACCGTCGTTTCAAGATTCGCCGTCGTCCAGGAAACCGTACTGTCGTTCGGCTCCACGCTTACCGCAATCGTGATGCGGGGATTCCAGGTATCGGTCTCGAGATTTCCAAACAGCGTGAACGTGAGATAGGTGATCGAAACATTACTGCTTGTGAGCGGCGTGAGCGCTCCACCATTTTCCGCGCTGTCGCTCCGCTCCAAAACACCGTCCTGAAGGACATAATCTACTTTTTCTCCAGCGGCGTTATAAAATTCAATGCCATCGGGACAAGTCCAGGTCGGCATCGGCGCGCCATCGCTCTTACAAGTGGTAATTCCGCTCGAACACGCGCTAGATGGCTGATTCGATCCAGGATTATGGCAAAAGAGGTATCCCGTTCTCATCTCGCGCGTCATTTCCTCGAGTGCGAGACTGACGTTGCTTTCCGAAAACATCATGGCTGACACTTCCCGCTCGGAGCGCAAGGCCCGCACGAATCCTCCGGCCGCGATCGAAACGAGAATCGAAAACAGTGCTATGGTGACCAAAAGCTCCACAAGCGTAAATCCTGATGAGTTTTTATGGCGTGATGGCGATGACATGATGAATAAATATTAGTACCACTTATAAAAATGGTCTTCGAGAGTGACGCTTTCCCCTGCTCCGGCAAGGCCGGGCCATGAGACGATGGCCTTCACCGTAATCTCGTCGCCCGTCGTATCGCTCGGCCCGGTGGAATTCCTCTGTACCCTGATATCCCGCGTAAAATTCGTCTCTGTCCCGCCGTTCGAATCATAATCGTAGAGATGCGTGTCGGGGTGATAATAAAGAGGATCTCCAGCACCGACAAACTCCGTCAGTGAACTGCAATCGGGCGTGTCATATGCAAGCTCAAAATCCCCGCCACTGCCGAAGCAGGAACCCCAACCGTCTCCCTGGCCATCGATCTGTTGCGCGTAGAAATCATGATCGATGAGATTCTTGGCGACCTCAACACCTTCGGAGGCAAGATACGTCGCCGTCAGTTGGTTGGCAACGACCCGGTTCAACGCCAATGATTGCGAGAGCAGTGACGTGATACCCAGAAATCCAACCGTGAGCAGGGTGATCGCGACCATCACTTCAATGAGCGACTGTCCGCTTCGAAAAAGCGATTGGCGATTGGCGATTGGCGATTGGCACCTTTCCATAAAAATTTTCTTTTTCTCTATTCGTTCTTCTTTCTCCGTTCTCTTTCTAAAAACTTACCTGTCCGGCTGAGTTGACCGAAATCGTCCGTGTCGATCCGTCCGCTGCGACAAGATTGATCGTTGCCTGGCTTATCTGATTTCCTGAACCATCAAAGAGGAATGTGTCGGGATCGGGAGGATAAAAGAGGACCATGGAAAGAGCACTGCTGCTTGCCATGGAAAATGTTACGCCGCTCTGCGGATGGACCTGCCATGTTTCATCGGTGTATCTTGCTTCGTAATCCTGTATCTGGCTCGCTGAGGTGATGCTGGAAACGGGAGGGCACGTCCCCTGTCCGCTCGGCACATAAGCAAAGATCGAGTAGGTTTCCTTTGAAGCATTGAATGAAACGCCGTAACCGCATGCCGAACCAGCAGCATTGCCGTACGTTGCGATCGCGAGCGAACGAGCCTGCAGAATAAACTGGGCCACCTCCGTTTCTTCGACGGACAGCGCCGTCTGATCCTGTTCGGTACCGCTGTATCCGACGGCTATGGCCGCGAGCATCGCCGAGATCGCGATTACAATGAGAACTTCGATAAGCGTGAAGCCGCCTTTGGAATTGGTCTCGGACATCTTTTTTTCATTGTAACACGGCGTGCCATAGAAAGAGAGATATTAGGACACGAAGCATGAGATATGAATAAATTCTGCTTCGTATCTCGTATCTCGCCTACAGCCCCATCAGATGCAAATACCACTGCGCCATAGGCACGCCGAACAAAAAAATAAATGCGGCACTAAACGTGAGAAACGGGCCGAACGGCAATGTCCCGTGCATCGTCTTCTTTTTAAGACTCATAAGAAATACCCCCGCCACGGCGCCGCACACGAATGCGAAGCCGACCACGGGAAGAATATCGGGCCACCCGAAGAGAAGCCCGAGCGGCAAGGCAAGTTTCACGTCTCCCATGCCGATCCCCTTCCCCTGCGTCACGAGAAACAGAAATTCAAAAAATACGAAACCGAACACGGCGCCGATCACCCGCCCCACCCAGACGTTTCCTAAAACGCCAAAAATCGCACCGAGCTGTCCGATAAAAGAAGCATTCCCGATGGGCGACGCAACGAGAAGGATACCGATGAGCGCGGCAAGGATACCCAGCCCGATGTTCAATTCATCGGGGATAATGCCCGTCCTGATATCGATCACCGAAGCGAGGAGAAGGATAAGAAACGCAAGCGTCCAGAGCGCGGTGAACAGCCACGCGAAGGGACCCGCACCGACGAGTATCCCGATACGCCAGGGAACCAAAATAAAAATCAGCCCCGAGATAAATTCGACAATCGGATATTGAAAACTAAGTTTCGCTTTACATCGGCGGCACCGGCCACCCTGCAGAAGAAAACTGAAAAGCGGAAAAAGTTCGAACCACCTGAGCGTCCTGCCACAATGGGAACAATGGGAACGCCCGCCGATGACCTTCGGATCAAGAACAAAATACTCACCGTCATACCGCATCGAAACAACATTCAGAAAACTGCCGATCACGAGGCCGAAGATAAACAGGAAGATGAATGTCATGTGTCTATGGTAACACAAAACCCCCGTGAGGTTTTCGCGGAGATTTTTTATTCCCACCAAGAAATCTTATAATGAGAGGCAATATTCGCTATCGGCCTTCGTACAGCTTTTCATGCCGCTTGGAATCCCCACTGATGGCACCGTATAGCCGGTGAACGCTGGGTTGCTTGCATTTTCGAGTACTGCACCGATAACATACGAGGTACCGCCACCCTCCTGTGAATAGTAATAGGTTTTCCCGTTGGTCGGATCGTTTGGAACCTGGCTCACACCGATGCCTGCGTTAACAAGTATATAACTCAACGTACCTGCCGTTGTTTGGGGTCCCCACGAACTTGCGGCCGGATAATCCCCGTTTTGATTGTAGTACAGTTCGAGCGCGGTCTGCGTCTCTCGAAGATCGGAAAGGCGGCGCGCATCTCGGCCCTGCTGCTGGGTCGGTCCCAAACCAACCAGAACAACCGAAGCCAGAATGGCGATAATGGCAACCACGATAAGAATTTCAATGAGGGTAAACCCCTGTTTTTTCTGCTGTTTCATAGTAAAATAGTTATTTTTCGACTTTTTTATTATACCATACGCAGTTCTACATGCTCGCCGTCAAACTATACAGCGGGATCAAGATGGAAGCGAAAAGTAAGCCGACGAGCAATCCCATGCCGATCAGGAGAATCGGCTGAATGAGATCGGCGAGATTATCAGCGACCTGATTCGCCTCGCGGGTATAGATCGCCGCTACGCGGCTGAACATCTCCTCGGTTTTTCCGGTTGTCTCACCGATGCCAACCATCTGGGAGACAAGCGTAGGGAAATATTCGGGATGCCCGGCAAGACTTGCCGAAAGCAGTTGGCCCTGCCGCACGTCTTCCGTCACGCTTCGCAGGATTTCGGTATAAGGTGCGCTATCCATCATGGCCGCCATGATCTCAAGCGACTGGGCGATAGGAATCCCTCCGTGGATGAGCAGTGTCATGGCATTGCCGAACCGCGCCATAAGGAGCGGGAGATATACTTTTTTCAAAATCGGCAAACGTATCTGTCCCTCATCCCACAATGCCTTCCCTTCCTCCGATTGAAAATAGTCGACCACGATGGTAGCGAGAAAGAAAATGGCAATAAGGACGGCCGGCCACCACTCCTGCAAAAAGGTTCCCAGGCCCAGGAAAACCTGGGTATACCACGGGATGGAAACATTACTTTCCTGGAATATCGGCTGGATCTGCGGGAAGACGAAGGTCAGGAGGATAAAGGAAACAACCAAAAAGAGGGCTAAAAGCACGCCCGGATAGACGAGGGCGGATGACGCCTTCGAAGCTAACGTTCCCTCGCGCTCCGTATAATCAGCCAGGAACGTCGCCGCCTCGTTCAGATTTCCCGTAACTTCCGACGCCCTAATCATGGCCGTGTAATAAGAAGGGAACAGCTTCCCTTGCCGTTCGAGCGCCTGGGAAAACGAGAGGCCACTGTCGATATCCTGGGAGATCTGGCCAACAGCCTCCTTTAAAACCTCGTTCGTCGTCTGCTCCTGAAGCGTAACCAGGGCATTGTTCAGGGGAAGCCGCGCATCAAGAAGCGTCGCGAGCTGGCGCGTGAAAATGAGCATGTCCCGCCGTCGCACACGGTTTGCAAATCCCGTGATCGCGGCATACCATGGCTTTTCATCCGCGGAAACGATGCTTAAGACAAATAAGTCGTGGCCCGCCAAAATCTGAAGCGCCGTGTCGCGATTACCGGCATCAACGAATCCCGCCTGCAATTCTCCCTCTTTGGTTCTCGCTTGATATTTAAATTTCATTTTCTTTTCTGTCGCTCCGGCACTTCTTTTGTCATTCCGGTGAAAGCCGGAATCCGTGCGTTTTCTTTTTTATTATCTTGAAAGCATGGACCCCTGCCTTCACGGGGACGACTCCGCCCTGCGGGATCACATCTTTTCCAAAAGGATCTGGAGTTCCGCGGGATTCAATGAATAGAGTGACGCGTTATCGAATGAAACTTCCTTGTTCTTCACCAAATTGGCAAGAGAACGATTCAGGGTCACCATACCCTCCTGGAGGCTCGTCTCAATGACAAGATCGATCTGGTATACCTTACGTTCACGGATGAGATTTCTGATCGCGGGATTCACAATCATGATCTCAAGCGCAGGTACGCGGCCACCCGAAATGCGCGGGAGGAGCCTCTGGGAAACGATGGCGACCAGTGTCGCTGCAAGCTGTGATGATATCTGGCCCTGCTGTTCGGCAGGAAATGAGTCGATGATGCGGTCGATGGTCTGCGACGCGGAGTTCGTGTGCAGGGTCGCAAAAACCAGGTGGCCGGTCTCGGCCGCCGTCATCGCCGTCGAAATGGAAACGGCATCGCGCATCTCGCCGATCATGATGACGTCCGGATCCTGGCGGAGAATCGTCCGGAGGGCTGCATGAAATCCCGTCGTATCACTGCCGACTTCGCGCTGGGAAACGATGCATTTGTCCTGGGTAAAAAGATATTCGACCGGATCCTCGACGGTGATAATATGGTCCGATTGTGCGCGATTGATCTCGTCGAGCACCGCCGCGAGCGTCGTCGACTTGCCATGGCCAGCAGGACCGACCACCAGCACAAACCCCTGGGAAAGATTCGTGAAGTCGTGCATGATCGGAGGAAGATTCAGTTCCTCGACCGTCCTGATCCGCGACGGGATAAGGCGGAGCGCCGCCGCAAGATAGCCGCGCTGAAAGTAGGCATTCACGCGGAATCGGGCCTTATCTTCAAAACTGTAGGCGAAGTCGATCTGCCGATCCTTCATAAGCTTCTCCTTCTGTCCCGGCATCGTCATGAGCTCGAAGATGATGCCTTCGGCTGTTTCCGGAGTCATAATCGGTTCCTTTTCGAGGGGTACCAGCACGCCATCGACGCGGAGGGTCGGCTTTCGGCCAACAGCCAAGTGCAAGTCGGAGGCGTTCTGCCGCGCTGTTTCTGTTAAAAGATCGGTGAGCTTCTGCTTGTAATCGTCCATAATTTTGATAGATTAATGATTCAAGATTCCAGAATCGAGAAGGTTGCTTCAGTATACCATAAGTTTCCTTTCTTGAATCAAGAATCTTTATTCTTAAATCTTCTTCACTCTTCCGTTTCGCGCAAAATTTCCTCGATCGACACCAAGCCCTCGAGAGCTTTGATCATGCCGTCCTGACGAAGCGTGACCATCCCCTGACGTTTCGCCTCCTGGGTTATCTTTTGAATAGTGGGATTGCCCGTGATGATCTCCTCGAACTCCGGTGACATCCGAAGCACCTCAAAAATCGCCACCCGTCCCTGAATGCCTTTTCCCTTACATACACTGCAGCCTTTTGCGCGCCATATCTTGTACGGTTTTTGATAAGATGCCGTAACCTCCTCCGGCAGGCCGGCGAGAGTTTTTCCTATAATCTCCTGCATTTGGGCCGACGCCTCTTCTTGGGCCTTGCAGTTCGGGCAGAGAACCCCCACGAGCCGTTGGGAGATCATGAGGTTCATGGCGACCGGCAAAAGAAACGGTTCGATCTTCATATCGATGAGCCGCGGCACGACGCCGGCAGAATTATTCGTGTGGAGCGTCGAAAGGACGATGTGGCCAGTCAGGGCCGCTTGAACGGCAAGGCTCGCCGTTTCATTATCGCGGATCTCGCCTACCATGATGACGTCGGGGTCCTGCCGAAGGATTTCGCGAAGCCCTGACGCAAAATCATAGCCGATCTCCGGCCGCACTTGCGATTGGTTCACGCCGGACACAAAATATTCCACGGGATCTTCGAGTGATACGATATTCACCGTTTCCTTGTTCAGCTCCTGTAAAAACGCGTAGAGTGTCGTTGTCTTGCCTGATCCGGTGGGACCCGTAAGCAGAATCATACCGAACGGTTTTGCGAGTCCTGCTTTTACTGATTCGAGGTTTTTATAGCGAAGGTCCAGGCTTTCAAAATTTTTTAGGCCGGTCGTGGGATCGAGCACGCGGATGGCGACCTTCTCGCCCAAGGGAGTCGGGAATGTTGATACGCGGAAGTCGATATCTTTATCGAGAAGCCGCGACCGAAAGCGGCCATCCTGCGGGATACGCGTTTCATCGATTTTCAGGCTCGAAATGACTTTGACGCGCGAGATGACAGGCTGAGCGAGCTCGACCGGCAGGGACGCAACCTGCTGGAGATCGCCGTCGATGCGAAACCGCACACGGAGAAATTTTTCCTGCGGCTCGATATGCACGTCCGAGGCACGGCTGAAAACAGCCTCTTTTAAAGTATCCGCAACAATTTTAATGATAGGAGCATCCTCATCTCCCTTGGATGCCGCAAGGTCGATGGCCGCCTGGCTCGACGTGCCCTCTTTCACATTTAAAGTTTGCACCGCCCTCGCAATCTCCGAACGATAGGGAGAATAACGGCGCAGGACCGCCTGCCAATCACCGTAAGAAATAAGGTAAACGCCGAGATTCATATGATTCTGGCGGGCAACGAACTTCACGGCGTCCTGCGCCTTGGCATTGTCAGGATGCAGCATGCCGACAATCAAGAGATTATCGGCGAGAGATATCGGCACCACGCCGTAGGTACGTGCCGTTTCTTCCGGAATGATCCCGAAAAGCTTTTCGTCAACCGCCTGGGTGTCTATTTTCTGATAGGGAACATTGACGAGGGAGCTCTTCAATTCCGCAACCTTCACGTCGGGGATCAGGCGTTCCCGATCAATAATAGCTTCCGCCGTCTCGCCGCCCACGAGAACATCGCGCTTTACCCTGGCCACCGTCACCGCAGGGAGCAATCCCTGTTTCTGAATTTGATCAAGCAATTGGTCGTCAGTCATTTGTTCTATTATACAACAAATGGTCGCCGCAAGCTTACGCTGGTCTTGTTTTTAATCGTTTTTCAACTCTTCCCATACGGATCGCCAAGGTTGCAACTTCAGCACGGGAGTCAACCGTATTTAATTGACTCTTAATTTCTTTTAGCTCGCCCCACATAAGGTCTATTTGCGATTCCATCTGATCAATACGCCGTTCTATGGCACCTATTCTTTGTTCCATATTTTCTACTCGTTGCTCCAACTTATCCATACGCTGTTCTAGCCGGTCAAATTTTACATTGAACTCCTCTCTGATCGCAAGAAATTCTCCCTGCATCATCTCTGCCAGTTTTTCTAATGTCATTTTTTGCATACGTCAATCATAAAACCCTGCGGTGCGGAGTCAAACTTTCTTTAATAATTTTTTAATTCATCTCATTTCTGTCATCCCACCTGTCAGCCAACAGTTTACACGAAAGCGAAAGCCCAGCGAGAAATCCCTTTTTCTTTCTCCTTCCTGTCATTCCCGCACAGATAAGAATCCATTTTCACATAGAACACAGAAAAGAGAGCAGGTTAACCTGCTCTCTTTTTCCTATCGGATTTTATTTATCGCTTTTTCCCTTCAATGATTAGCTGTGCCACATTGCTCGGCGCTGGCTCATAGTGATCGAACTCCATCGTGAACGATCCTCTGCCCTGCGTCATAGACCGCAATTCGGTCGTATAGCTGAACATTTCGGAAAGCGGCACTTTTGCGTCGATAACTTTAAGGCCGGGCCGGTCAGTGATCTCTTCGATCCTGCCGCGCTTTGAGTTCAAGCTACCGGTAATTTCGCCGAGGAAATCGGTCGGAATGAGCACTTGAATTTTCATGATCGGTTCCAAAATAACAGGCTTCGCGCGCTTCGCAGCTTCCTGGAATGCCATGGAACCGGCGATCTTGAACGCCGCTTCGGAAGAATCGACTTCATGGAATGATCCGTCGTAGAGCGTCACCTCCACATCGATCACTGGATATCCGGCAAGAATACCGCGGTCGAGCGATTCCTTGACACCTTTTTCCGTCGGGTTGATGAATTCTTGCGGGATCGCGCCACCTTTGATCTCGTTCAAAAAGACAAATCCCTTCCCGCGCTCAAGCGGCTTCACGCGGAGCCAGACGTCGCCGTACTGGCCACGGCCGCCGGACTGTTTGATATACTTTCCTTCCGCTTCTCCCTCGCCCATGATCGTTTCCTTATAAGCGACCTGCGGCCGGCCAACATTTGCTTCTACGCCGAATTCGCGCTTCATGCGGTCAACAAGGACTTCGAGATGCAACTCTCCCATGCCGGAAATGATCGTCTCGCCCGTATCGGGATCGCCCGCAACGCGGAACGTCGGGTCTTCTTAGGCAAGGCGATGGAGCGCCGTACCCATTTTTTCCTGGTCGGCTTTCGTTTTCGGTTCGATGCGGATGCCGATGACCGGCTCCGGGAAGGTTATCTTTTCCAAAATGATGGCATGGTCCGGATCACAGAGCGTATCGCCTGTCGTCGTACTCTTGAGCCCCACGATCGCGGCGATCTCGCCCGAATAAATTTCATCGACTTCTTCGCGCTGGTTTGCGTGCATACGGACGATACGGCCGATGCGCTCCTGCACGTTCTTGGTCGAGTTCAAAATATAGGAACCGCGCTTCACAATGCCCGAATAATTTCTGAAAAACGCCAAGCTCCCCACGAACGGATCGCTCGCGATTTTGAACGCGAGGCCGGAAAATGGCTCGGTGTCGTTCGGATGGCGCTCAATCGTGGCGTCCGTTTTCAGATCATGGCCTTTGACCGGCGGCAGATCGGTCGGTGCTGGAAGGTAATCAACGACCGCATCCAACATAAACTGCACGCCTTTATTTTTTAAAGCGGAGCCGCAGAGAACCGGCACGATCTTGTTTGCAATGACCGCCTTGCGCAAAACGCGGCGGAGATCTTCGAGCGCGAGTTCTTTTCCGTCAAGATACGCGGACATCATTTCATCATCATTCTCTGCAATCCTTTCGATCAAATCGTGGCGTGCCTTTTCGACTTCGGCCTTCATCTCCGCCGGAATTTCGATCTCAACGATCTTCTCGCCATGCTCGCCATCAAAACCGTATGCCTTGTTTTCCAACAAACACATAACTCCTTTCATGTCCGATTCGAGCCCCACCGGCAATTGTATCGGAATCGCGTTCGGCGTCAGGCGGTCAATGATCGATTGAAAACTTTTTTTGAAGCTCGCGCCCATGCGATCAAGCTTATTGATGAAACAGATGCGCGGCACGTTGTATTCGTCCGCATAGCGCCAGTTCGTTTCCGATTGCGGTTCCACGCCCGCGACGCCGTCGAAAACGACGACCGCGCCGTCCAAAACACGAAGCGACCGCTTTACTTCCACCGTAAAATCGATATGTCCCGGAGTGTCGATGAGGTTGATCTGATGTTCGAAATTTTTGTCGTGGTTCCGTTCCGTCGGAATCCAAAACGCGGTTGTGGCGGCCGACGTGATCGTGATGCCACGTTCGCGCTCCTGCTCCATCCAATCCATCACCGTATCGCCCGTATGCACTTCGCCGATCTTGTGCGAAACGCCGGTATAAAAAAGCACCCGTTCTGAAACGGTCGTTTTTCCCGCATCAATATGCGCGATGATACCAATGTTCCTGATTTTTTCGATGGGATATTTTCTGGGCATGGAATTTAGATATTAGCCACTAGGACATAGCCACTAGGGATTTTTATACCCTATTGGCTAGTGGCTAGTCGCTATCTATTATCTTGCGAAATGTGCGAATGCGCGATTCGCTTCGGCCATCCGGTGCGTATCCTGCTTCTTTTTTATCGCCGCGCCTTCGTTTTTCGAAGCCGCAATCAATTCTTCCGCAAGTTTCACCGCCATCGGCTTTCCTTTCTTCGAACGGGCCGCGCCGATGAGCCATCGCGTCGCAAGCACGAACTTTCGCTCGGGACGAACCTCCATCGGCACCTGATAATTCGCGCCGCCGACGCGCTTTGAAACTACTTCAACGAGCGGCGATGCGTTCTCGAACGCCTTTTCAAAAACGGCGATCGGATCTTCTTTCGTGATCTTTTTTATTTCATCGAAAGCACCGTATACCACGCGCTCCGCCGTGGACTTCTTGCCGTCCTTCATGACGTAATTCACAAATCTCCCTAAATCAACCCGCCCGTAAACAGGGTCCGGTGTGCGATACTTTTTATAAATGCGTTTCTTTCTCATAATGTTTTTATGTCATTCCGAGCTCTGCGAGGAATCTTTTCTTAGTCTTTTGAGAAAGGTTCCTTCGCTCCGCTCAGGATGACGATTCGTGGTTAACTTGCTTTAGGCTTCTTCGCCCCATATTTCGACCTCTGCTGTTTCCGGTTTGCCACGCCCGTTGCGTCCAAGACGCCGCGGACCACGTGATAGCGAACACCCGGAAGATCTTTCACGCGGCCGCCGCGCACCACCACGATCGAGTGCTCCTGCAAAGAATGTCCTTCTCCTGGGATATATGCCGTCACTTCCATGCCGTTCGTGAGGCGGACGCGCGCAACTTTTCGGAGCGCCGAGTTCGGCTTCTTCGGCGTCGTCGTAAAAACCTTCAAACAAACGCCTCGCTTGAAAGGTGATCCTGAATCAACCGGCTTGTTCTTTATGGTATTGAAATAATAAGACAACGCCGGCGCCTTGGTCTTCGCCTTCGCCGATCTCCTTCTTTTTTTTACCAGTTGTTGAATGGTTGGCATTGATATAAAGAAAGACGGGCAAAACCCATCTCAAACTACAGAGAAAGGATACAGGAACTAAGGGTTCTTTGTCAACGGCTTCGGCCCCTCTTGTCATTCCCGTCCCCGCCTTCACGGGGATAAACTCCGGCGGGAATCCATCTTCTCTTTTGTCGTTCCTACGAAAACCGAGGTTCATCTCCCTCCCCTTGTCATTCTGGCGACTCGTGGCGAGTGTAATCGAACCAAAGCAGGGATTCATCTTCCCCTCTTGTCATTCCCGCGCAGGCGGGAATCCATCTTTTTAAAACATGTCTTCTGTCAGGCCTTAATGAAATTTAGCCAAAAAATATTGACAGAACTATGATTCTCTGCTATATTTATCCCAGTCTTTTTACATCACAAAATCACCGGAAGGAGGTGAAAGATAGTGGACTATATCGTTTGCATAGGAAATGGCCTCCACACCGATGGAAGCACCAGCCGGATAAATCAGGCAATTATTAAAAAGGCCGCCGAACTATGGCGACCCGAAAACATAATAATCTTGTCCGGAGGTTATAAAAATAAAATAGGCGTGACCGAGGCAGAGTCAATGGAGGGATGGCTCGCTGCGTTCTTTCCAAGACTAAAATCTTCCTGCGTGAAGGAGAATAAGTCTTACCGCACTCATAATAACGCGGTTGAGGCTTTAAAAATCGCCCAGTGCATAATGAGGGGGAAGATGATTGTCATCGATCACCCTCAGCATTTAGAACGCACACTTCTCTCCTTCGAGACAGTAAACCGACTTTATTTCAATGATAGGTTTGAAATAATCGGTTGCGCTGCGGAAGAGGTCTATGACTCAAATATTCCCGGTCAGGAATATTGGGCAACGAAAGGGTTGTTCAGAGAGCACGAGAGAAAAAGCGCGCTTCTCTACAACGTTCTCCTGTTTCGGCCATGGTCCCGACTTGGGTTATGGGTTCTTAGGAAGGTGTGGCCATCTGAAAAACAATAAAGATGGTCGCGCTAGTCAGGCTGTTTGGATATTCTCCAGCAGCCTGATTTTTTTAGAGTACGTTCTTTCTATAACCGGTATTTCATGTTTTTAGAAACTCCTACGGGGGCACGCGTATCTCTCTGGTTTTTCTTGGTAAAGGTTATGGCCTTATCAAGCGTTTTTTCGAAGTCATGATATTTAAGCCACGCCTTTCTAATCACGATTCTTAGCTCTTTATGTTCCGGATATCCCTTATCCCAATTGAACCGTAAGTCGTCGAATTCAACATTTAATAATGTAGTAAAAGATTCTTTAATGGTCCATATCTGTCCCTCGGACAATCCTTGTTCCTGGCAAGTTTTTAGATAATAGGTCAGAAACATAAAATGCATCAGCTCGTGCATTGCGGTGTCCGTCGCGGCGAACGTATTACTGAACATACTGGTCGCAAACCATCGATGTTTCAGGTCGTAGCCAAATCTGCCAGCCGAAGAGAGGACACCACGAATTCGCGAGAACGCGAATGGCCGATTATGGATCTTCTCGATTCTCCTGATAAAATCCTTTTCCATCTTTGCCCATGCGGCATTCATGTCATCGGCGATCATTTTCAAGAACTTTTTCTTCGGCGGGGAATATCGCCACGTAAGTTCTTTAGCGATAAAGCGTTTTCTGCTGGCAGGAGACAGTTTGAAAAGTTTTTCATAACGCTCATTTTCCTTTGGAACGAGCGAGTGAAGTTTTTTCTTGTACGTCCAGATGCCAATCAGATGATTTTCAATATCCAGATCCTCATCAACCACAAACCGCACGATTTGTTTTTTCATAGATTTATTTAATTATGTTCTTCCATCGGATAGTTTTTATATATCGCCAATGCTTTTTCGAAGAAGATCGGGAAGTCAGGATATTCCTCGTAGAGCGACGTCCATTTTTTTCGGAATTCCTGATGCACTGAGTATCCGTTATCCAGTGGCAAACCTCTCCTTTCTAAAATCGGATTCAGAAGCACCGTAAGCGACTCCTTAAAATTATGAATTTCCTGATCGGACAGACCAGCTTCTCTACATTTATCCCAGTAATGCCAACTAAAGAGGAAATTGCATTAACTCGTGATAGATGGTCGAGATGCGTTCTTTTCGATTGCGTTCGGGACTGGGATCCATAAAAAGCGGCGTCATTCTGACGCCGTTATCGTTTCAATTTAAACAGAGAGTCTTGAACATTCGCTTTGTATATTTTTCGATCGCCGCAAGGTATGTTTGATAATCCTTAATATGTCTAATAATCCCCTGTTCGACGAGCAATAAATCATCATACGAAAGTTTTTCCATAAAGGTACGGTCATGGGAGACGGCAAGGATCGTGCCATGATAGCTCATGAGCGTCTCTTCAAGCGCCTCCATTGCCTCAAGGTCAAGGTTGTTTGTCGGCTCGTCCAATAATAGAACATTTACTGAGAGAATCGAAAAAAGTGCGAGGAGTAGTCTTGCGCGAGCACCCGGACTCAGGGCGCCAATATTAGTTCTTGCATGCGTTTTATTAAACCCGAAGCCACCAAGAACTCCATGGGCGTGTTCTTCATTCACGCCAGCACGTTTTTCAATGTATTCGAGAAGCAAAACATCGCGAGGCAACGAATCATATTCTTGCATCATATCCCCGAGTATCACGCCGCTACCCATGGCAATCTCTCCTTCAAGGGGAGTCAGATAGCCGCCGATAGTCTTAAGAAGTGTTGATTTTCCCGATCCGTTCAGACCTAGTATGCCAACACGCCCACCAAATTTTATATCGAGCGATGTCGGCCCAAGCGTGAAACCCCCGGGATAGCCCGCGACGAGATTACGAATCGCAATATCGCGGTTATTGTGATTTTCATCGGGTATGAGCGGTATGGCAAAGGGTTTTCGTTCTACGGGTTTTCCAATCCTGTCCATTTGCCTGATCCGTGTCTCGATCACCTTTGCACCTTTTGCTGAATGAGCGGCGCGATCTCGTTTGAAACCACGGATATATTTATCATTATCGCTGCCTGTCCACTGCGATCCCCTCTGCGCGCGCGCCTTTAGGACGGATGCTCTTTCGGATAACCGAAAGATTTCCTCCTGTTGAGCTTCGTAAGCCTCTTTTTGTCGCAGGCGCCGCTTGGCACATTGAACAAGGTAGTTACTGTAATTACCATTTGTTATGGTAAGTGTTTTTGTTCGCCAATCAAGCTCAAAAATCTTGTTTGCCACAATATCGAGGAAACGGCGATCATGCGAGACAATGATGGCAGCAGCCTTTGATTTCTGCAGAAAAGTTTCGAGCCAGATAAGCGCAGGCAGGTCAAGATTATTTGTCGGTTCGTCAAGCAACAGGAGATCAGCCCCCGCGAGAAGAATGCCCGCCAGTCCTACTTTACTCTTTTGTCCGCTGCTCAAACTTGCTAATGTTCGATTTGCGTCAGCCTCGGTGAGTCCGAAGCCGGTAAGCATAATCTCCATGCGGTGCGAAAATGCATAGCCATCTCTTGCCTCATACGCAGCTTGAGCCGCCTCCGAAGATTTTCCAGAACGGGCAATTTCTTCTTCCAACTGACCAATACCAGAAATTCGTTTCAGATAATGGACGACCGTTTCATTTCCAGCAAGACTCATGTCCTGCGGAAGGTAGCCTATCTTGGCTGTTTTTGAGACTTTGAACGTTCCTGCATCGAAAGTCTCCTCACCTGCAAGAATCTTCAGGAGTGTCGTCTTTCCCGTGCCGTTATAGCCGACCAGCGCAACTTTTTGCCCCTCTTCGAGCGAAAACGAGACGCCCGAGAGGACGTTTAACGATCCATAGCTTTTGGAAATGTTCTTTATTTGGATCATATCAATCCTCCTTTTTTACTTTCGTGAAGTGTAGTTATTAATATTCTATGCTCATTTTTTCATAGATCAAAAAGTTTAGCAATGGGTTATATAGAAAATGGGGGCAGGATTTTTGGATGTTTCCCGCCCCCGTTATTAAATTTATAACCTCATATTGCCCTCTTCGTTGCAGTAAGATACCTCTTAAATGCAGCGAGGTCGTATGGATCACTAGAAGTCACGTCGTGACAAAAGATAAATGCACGAGCCTGACAACCACGAAAACCATTCGATCTGAAACTCGTAAACATCGGATGACAACGCCACGTCTCAAGGAAGTGTTCGTCAAACCGTGGTAACGCTTCGTCTTGATAGTATCCAGCGAACAAGAGCGACGGGCAGGTCAACGTACGTTCGTCAGTCGTAATCACTAGTCCAGATTGGGCGGCTCTACATTCATTGTGAGGACTACCTAATAGTTCTCCAACGATTGCAGCATTGGAAATCCCGACTTGGTATTCGCCATTTTTTCGAAGCTGAAAAAGGTCGATTATTATTTCGAAAAATCTTTGCGGATTCAATATCAGTTCTGACTGCGTCGCCTTGAACGGCTTAAAAAGATTGAAGTTGCACGGCACGCCGCATTCTCTACAATAATTTAAAACCGTCCGATACGCACCAGCATTCAGGGCATTAAGGGTAAAGAGCACTTCCGTTGCAATGCCCTTTTTCACAAGACTTTGCAATGCTACCGATGTGCGGACAAAATTTCCTCGTCCACGAATTCGATCGTGTTCTTTCTCGGGGCCATCCACACTTACAAAGACAGAGAGACGATCGATATCAGCCAGCCACGCAACGATATCAGCGTTCAGCAGGGTACCGTTCGTTACTATATTGATTGCAAACTCACGTTTCGCGCAGTGTTCAAGGATTTTGCGAAGATGCGGATGAATAAAGGGTTCCCCGCCGATAATACTAACTTCAAAAACCCCTGCATCAGCCAAAATATCTAAAATTCTTAACACATGGTCATCTGGCATACACTTCCCTGGGTATCCAGTCTGAAGACAGTGCCAACAACGAAGATTGCAACCTGTCGTAATTTCAAGTTCGACACCGAGAGGGATTTCGGTCTGTGACTGCTCAGAAAAACTAAACTTATTTGGGGCAAGCTCAGATCCGACCTGTTTCAAAAAATCATTGATATCAGATGCCACTGCATCTTCGGTCAATCCGTAGTCACTGGAAACCTTTTTAACAATTTCTTGAATATCGAGCGTTTGATTGCACAATAATTCGAGAACGACAGCACCAACCTCATTGACACCTATCATTTTTCGGGAATCAATGAAATAGGCAATCTTTTTATTACCATCATCACGTATTTTTACAAACATATCTTCCTCCTTCTTTTGGATATTAGATTAAAGTGGGTTCCGTTTAAACGAAACCCACTCAGAATGTTGGGGCTATTGCGTTGCGCGCTTGATAATCTTCCTAACCTCGGTGGACTTTTTCCCTTTGGCAATTTGTATCGCCGCCGGCGAGCCGCCACAACTACGCAAGCAACAACCAGTCTCTACTGGCTCGGGGCAGGTTCCCCTCGCTGTTACTTCGGGTTTAACATAAGTTTTGAGTTAAGGAGCA
>Ga0181520_10003897_pt1 | contig 25621 bp, 22 predicted proteins | sample PEATcosm2014_Bin_29_FD_132451 | JGI IMG/M metagenome (GOLD analysis project Ga0181520, IMG submission 132451) | Peatland microbial communities from MTU Mesocosm Facility, Houghton, MI, USA - PEATcosm2014_Bin02_30_metaG | ecosystem: Environmental > Terrestrial > Soil > Wetlands > Peat | place...
AGGGATGTCCCCGGCCGTACAAAAGCAGTTGTCAGTTCTCAGTTGTCAGTAAAAAAGCCCGTGGATTTGGTCGATGCTCATGAACTTATTGTGCGCGTTGGAGGGAAAATTATCGGCAAAAAAATCACACGATTGCGCTGTTATTATCTCAGATCATTCCGATGGGCTTGGCGCTGAATGCCGTGAGCATATCGTCCAGAGAGGAATACTGCGATACCGGCAGCAGATCGAATGAGATCGGACAGGTAACCATGATGCTCTTGCCATTCACATTCATCACTTGTCCGTGATTGGCGAGTAACAGGCGATCAATCTCAACGCGCAAGGCTCCGGGAGAGACCAGTCTCCGGACCACAGCCATCAGCACATCCCTCTCCCAGTGGAAGAGCCGGTCTTCGGAGCGCAAGGACTGTACCAGGAATTGCGCGGCGGAGCTGAGGAATTCGCCTGCCGCCTCTTCGCCATAACGCTGCTCCATGGTGTGCAGCATCGTAATCTTGAAGATCACGAGATAGCATTGGCTGTCGGAGCCGAAGAGCGGGGCAAGCAGGCTCCTCGCCTGGGTAGGACCGGGCAGTCCGGTTGGACCTTCATGGTTGTCCCATTGGCAGACATCCACGGTATCTGGAGCCGATGTTGAGCGGTCGATAGCGATCCGCGCCCGCTTGACAAGTTTCTTTTCCGTGATGACCGCACTGTACCGCTCCAGGCCCAGTTCGATTGCCTGAATCAGAGCCTCTTTTTCGCAAGGCTTGGCGAGATAGCGAAAGATGTTGCCCTCATTGACCGCGTTGATAGCAGCGTTGAGGTCTGTATATCCTGTCAGCAGCATCTTCACAGTCTCCGGAGCCTTCTGCCGAACCTGTGCGAGAAACTCAGCGCCGTTCATGCCCGGCATACGCATATCCGAGATTACAACGGAGTAGGGGCCGCTGCTTTTGATCTTCTCCAAACCCAGTTCGCCGCCCACGGCCGTGTCCACCTTGAACTCACGATGCAGCATTCGCTTGTAACCATCCAGCACGGCTGGCTCGTCGTCGACGAAAAGGATTTTGTCATCCAAAATGCCTGCTCCTTGCAACAGAATCTTCGCTGGCGTCCGCACACGTCACAGTTTTTCTATCGGCAGAATTTTTCCATACGATTAGTTGTTTGGAAAATTCTTATCAAGAAGGTCTGACGACGGTCACTAGCGGATTTCTCAAGTTCGCCCGGCGGCGCGCCGATTATCTATAAGGAAGTAAACCTATGCAACGCAGCGTTCCCGCGTCTCGAATTGCACTTTCCGGGCCTGTCAAGTACAGCATCCTCGCCGCCACGCATGGAGTGGTGGTAGCGCTGGCGATTACGCAGTGGACTTCATATGTGGCGCGGATTGCAGTGTTTGCCGGCTTAATTGCGGTTTTGTCGTTCGGCATTCGCTCTCTGATCAGCTTTGTTGCTCAAATGCGCCAGAATGCAACCATGCGGCAGGTTCAGCTTGAACTGGAAAACGAGCGCAAAGTACTTCGCGCCTTCATGGATAATATCCCCGATTTCATGTATGTAAAAGACCTCGAGAGCAGGTTTGTGATTGCCAACAAAACTGTAGCTCGATGGGCTGGAGTGGAGAAACCGGAGGACCTGCTCGGTAAAACCGACTTTGACCTTTGCCCCCGCGAATTGGCCATGAACTTTTATGAGGACGAGCAGCGCGTGATCCGTACTCGTCAACCGATAATCAACCGTGAAGAGATCACAGGCGTGGATGCGATAGATGGGGTTCATTACACCCTGACTACGAAGATACCGCTTTTCGACGACGAGGGCAGTGTGACTGGAATCGCCGGCATGGGCCGCGACATCACCGAGCGCAAGAAGATGGAAGATGAACTTCGGCAAACGGAACAAAAGTATCGCGGCATCTTCGACAAGGCCGTCGTCGGCATCTTTCAAAGCACACCGGAAGGCCGTGTATTAGGCGTGAATCCTTCGATGGCATTTACCTACGGCTACATCTCTCCGGAAGAGATGATCGAGGACTGCAAAGACATCGCTCATCAATTCTACGCGGACTCCAAGCGGCGCGATGAATTCAAGTTCCTCATGGAAAAATGCGGAGGAGTGCAGAACTTTGAATGTGAAAACCTGCGCAGAGATGGCAGCAAGTTCTGGATCTCCATGAGCGCGGTTGCCATTCGCCAAAAAGGCGCGGTGGTCCGCTATGAAGGAATGGTTCAGGACATCACCGAGCGCAAGATGCTGCGGGAGCAGCTTCTACAGGCGCAGAAGCTGGAATCGATAGGCCAGCTTGCCGCGGGAATCGCGCACGAGATCAATACGCCGACGCAGTATATCGGAGACAACGTGCGCTTTTTGAAGGACGCATTCGCGGATATCAATAGCCTGCTTGTGAAATATGAAGGAATGCTGCTGGCGGCGAAAAATCATTCCTTGTTGGACGATGCGATTCAGGATGCGGCGGTGGCGGCGGATCGCGTGGACACCGGCTACCTGCTGGATGAAATTCCCAAAGCCATCGAGCAGTCACTGGAAGGCATCGGCCGCGTGGCTGCGATCGTGGGCGCAATGAAGGAGTTCTCGCATCCGGACACAAAAGAGAAAGTCCCTCTGGATTTGAATCACGCCATCAACAGCACGGTTACAGTGGCGAGAAATGAGTGGAAATACGTATCGAATGTGGAGACCGATTACGACCCGTCGCTGCCTTTATTCAATTGCCTGCCGGGTGAATTCAACCAGGTGATACTCAATCTGATCGTCAATGCCGCGCACGCCATCTCCGACGTTGTGAAAAACGGAGGGCCGGAAAAGGGAACGATCAAGGTGCAGACAAAGAATTATTCGGACAGAATCGAAATCCGAATACAGGATTCCGGCACGGGCATCCCGGAAAAAGTTCGAGCGCGAATCTTTGATCCGTTTTTTACCACCAAGGAGATTGGCAAGGGGACCGGACAGGGTCTGGCCATCGCGCGCTCGGTAATCGTTGACAAGCATGGCGGAGAGATCCACTTTGAAACCGAGACCGGCAAGGGCACCACCTTTGTCATTTGTCTCCCTGTCGATGGCAAAGCGCTGACTCAGAAGGCGGTGGCCGCATGAAATGGATCGCGTCTACTGCCAATCAAGAGTTACAGGTTTTTATCGACGCCGTGCCGTCCATTCTTATTGGTCTTGACAGCGACACGCGCATTGTGCGTTGGAATATGAAAGCCACTTCCGTCTTCGGATTGTCCGGGGATGAAGTGATCGGGAAGGAATTGGCTGATTGCGGCATACAATGGTTTCATCCTAACCTGCTTGAGGAGAGCCGAGGATGGTGTTCAGACAAAAGCTCTGAACGGAGCGATCTTCAATTTGAGGTCAACGGAAAGACGCGTCTTCTTGGACTGACGATCACAAAGGTTCACACCGCCGATTTGGCTTTTACCACGCTGCTGATCGGCTCAGACGTTACCGACCGAAGAGCACAGGAGGGACAGGTTCGTCAGGCGCAAAAGCTGGAATCGGTAGGGCAACTTGCAGCCGGGATCGCCCATGAGATCAATACGCCGACGCAGTACATCGGCGACAATGTGCGCTTTCTGAAGGATGCTTTTGAAGACTTGTGCAGCCTTCTGGCAAGTCACCAAAAGCTATTGCAGGCGGCCAAAGATCGAACGCTGTCGAGTGAAATGATTCAGGAGGCGACGGCATTGGCGGATCGCGTGGACAGCGGTTACCTGCTGGAGGAGATTCCCAAAGCGATCGAACAGTCACTGGAAGGCGTCAGCCGAGTGGCCGCTCTGGTGGGCGCGATGAAGGAGTTCTCTCATCCCGACACGAAAGAGAAGGTTCCGGTGGATTTGAACCACGCCATCAACAGCACGATTATCGTCTCCCGCAACGAGTGGAAGTATGTGGCCGATTTGGTTACGGATTTTGACGCGACGCTGACGCCTGTCGCTTGTCTGGCCGGGGAATTCAACCAGGTGATTTTGAATCTGATCGTCAATGCCTCTCATGCAATTGCCGATGTGATCAAAAATGGCGGGTCGGAAAGGGGAACGATCAAGGTGCAAACCCGGAATTATCCGGAGTGGGCCGAGATTCGCATTCAGGATTCCGGCACAGGCATTCCCAAAGAATATCGATCGCGAATCTTTGATCCCTTCTTTACTACCAAGGAGATCGGCAAAGGCACCGGACAGGGTCTGGCTATCACGCGTTCGGTGATCGTTGACAAGCACGGAGGCAGCATTCACTTTGAAACCGAGGAGGGCAAGGGAACAACCTTTATCGTTCGCCTTCCCAAAGATGGCAAGAGTATTGCCGAAATGGCGGTGGCCGCATGAAACGCATACTGTTCGTGGATGATGAAAGCAAGATTCTCGATGGCATTCGACGAATGCTCTATTCGCAGCGAGGACGCTGGGATATACAATTTGCGATCGGCGGCGAAGCCGCATTGCAGGCTTGCGAGAAATGCAGCTTTGATGTGGTTGTCTCCGATATGCGGATGCCGGGCATGGATGGCGCCACGCTGCTGGGCCACATACGCGACCGCTATCCGAGCACCGCGCGGCTGATCCTCTCCGGCTATTCAGAGAGCGCGCTGGCAAGGCGCGCAGTTCCCGTGGCGCATCGCTTCTTGTCCAAACCATGCAGTGCGGCCGCATTGCAATCCACGATCGAACGCGTGTGTTCACTACAGGAGGCGGTAAGTACGCCGGAGATTCGCAGACTTGTTGGAAGCGTCGGCGAACTGCCCTCCCTTTCCACTACCTATGAAAAGCTCACGGAGGCGGTAAGCAATCCGGACAGCTCTATTACGCAAGTGGCGGAGATCATCGAGGAAGACATCGCCATGTCGGCGAAGATTTTGCAGCTTGTCAACAGCGCGTTTTTTGGGCTGGCACAGAAGATTACGAACATATCGACCTCCGTTTCGTACCTGGGAATGGAGACGATCAAGAATCTTGCGTTGGCTTCCGAGGCCTTCCGGATACTTGTGCCAGACAATCGCATTCCGCATGGCGTCTGCGAAGCGATGCAGAACCATGCGCATCGCTCGTACGCCATCGCCGCCGCGCTGCCGATGGATATGCAGATTCGCGAAGTTGCCATAGTGGCTACGCTTCTTCACGATATCGGAAGCCTCTTTCTTGCAAGCTCCATGCCCGATAAATTTTCCGCAGCACATACGCTCGCATCCGAGAAAAAATGCCCGGTCTTTCAGGCGGAGGAGGAACTGCTGGGCACTTCTCATGCGGAGATTGGCGCATATCTGCTGGGCTTGTGGGGCTTGCCTAACCTCGCCGTCGAGGCCATTGCCCACCACCACCATCCAACGCGAATTCCGCACATCGATTTCGATTGCACAGCGGTAGTGTATGTCGCCGATATGCTGGTCTGGGAACTGCAGGCTCATCCGCAGGGTTCGGCGGGGCTTCCCATCGAAGAGTCAAATCGCGATTGCCTGCAAGCGCTGGGAGTATTGCCGCGGCTGGATGAATTTCGCGAATTGGCATTGCGGAGTCTCGACTGAACATACTTCGCCGCTGGCGGATTTTCACATTTCGATGATGAAACTGTGGAGTAACAGACGCTCTGGAGCGTATACTCAACTTGATCGGGCTGCATCCTGACGCATCGGAGCGGCACTGGAGAGCACATGAGCGTAACCAACTTCCCCGGCGGATCCTCTTCCGCTTCGACTGGCTTCCCTACCACAAAAGTCACCATGCCCGCGCTGACCGAGATGAAGCGGCAGGGCCAGCCCATCTGCGCGCTGACCGCCTACGACTACTCAACTGCGAGACTGGCCGATGAGGCTGGCGTTGATTTGATTCTGGTGGGCGACTCGCTGGCAATGGTGGTGCTGGGCCACGAAAACACTCTCGCTGTAACAGTAGATGAGATGCTGCACCACACACGAGCAGTGCGCCGTGGTGTGCGCAGAGCGCTGCTAGTGGCAGATATGCCCTTTGGCAGCTATCACGGCTCGGTGGCTGAAGGCGTCGCCAATGCAATTCGATTTGTGAAGGAAGCCGGCGCCGAGGCGGTCAAGATCGAGGGGCCGCGCACAGAGCTAGTGCGCGCGCTCGTCGATGCGGAGATTCCCGTCGTCGGCCATCTGGGATTGACGCCGCAGAGCATCCATCGCATGGGCGGCTATCGCGTACAGGCGCGCACTGCCGACGCCGTGCTCGAACTCCGTGCTGATGCTCGTGCGCTGGCCGAGGCCGGTGCAGGCGCGCTGGTGCTGGAAGGCGTTCCGCGCGAGGTGGCTGCGTCGATCACCGCCGAGCTATCCATTCCAACGATCGGCATCGGCGCGGGGCCGGAGTGCGATGGGCAGATTCTGGTCTTCCATGATTTAGTTGGACTGACGCTGACGCCCACGGCGAAATTTGTGCGCCGCTATGCCGAGGCCGGTTCGCTGATTCGCTCGGCGATCGAAAGCTATCGCAACGATGTGGAACGGCACGAGTTTCCCAGCGATGAAGAGAGCTACCATCTTCCCGATGCCGCGCGCCGCTCACTGGAAGCGACCGAGACGGCGGGAAAGCTGAGAAAGGCCTGATGGAGATTCTGCGCAGCGTAGCCGAGATCCGCCAGTGGTCGCGGAACGCTAGAAGCAAGGGGTGCGTGGTTGGCCTTGTGCCGACGATGGGTGCGCTGCATGCGGGCCACGCTTCGCTGATTCGCGCCGCCAGCGAATCGTGCGGAGCGGTTGTTGTCAGCATCTTCGTCAATCCCACACAGTTTGGTCCCAACGAAGATTTCGCTCGCTATCCGCGCACCTTCGAGGCCGATAGCGCTCTGGCCGAGGCCGAAGGCGCAACCGCTTTTTTCGCTCCCTCAGTCGAAGAGCTTTATCCCGACGGCGCAAAAACATTTATAGAGGTTGCTGGGCTAAGCCAGCGTCTCGACGGCAACTCGCGTCCCGGCCACTTTCGCGGCGTGGCAACGGTGGTGGCCAAGCTGCTGATTGCGGCAGAGGCTGACCGAGCCTTCTTCGGACAGAAAGATGCAGCGCAGGTCGCCGTGCTGCGCCGCATGGTGGCGGATATGCGTCTGCCCGTTGAAATTGTCGTCTGCCCCATCGTCCGCGAGCTGGACGGACTGGCGCTCAGCTCGCGCAATATCTTTCTCAGTCCGGCTCAACGCACACAGGCGCTTGTCCTCAGCCGCGCAATTCGGCAGGTGGAAGTGCTGGTTGCCGCGGGCGAACGCAGCTCCCGCACGTTGATTGATGCCGCGCGGAAGATTATCGCCGCTGAAACTGGTGTGCGCGAAGACTACATTGAATTGGTGAATTGGGCGACGCTGGAGCCGGTCGAAGCCGCCGCGCCGGGAAGCCTCTTCGCTCTCGCGGCATATGTTGGCGCAACACGGCTGATCGACAACACGGTGATTGATTGAGCGGATACTTACGTTTGCCTGGTAGACGGTCAAACTGAGGGGCGATCTTTCTTCCGGACAGCGGCGGAATACGATAGGCTCATAGAAGTATGGAAATTACCTGCAACCGTTGCCATCAAGCAGTCCAATCCGAGAACTGCTACTGCCCCGCCTGCGGCCTGCCGCAACTTGTCTACGAGACGGACGGCCAACCGGGGCAAGCAACACCGGAGCGCTGGAACCAGGCCGTGCGCGATGCCGGCAGCATCGATTGGAAGCCGGCTTTGCGTGCGTCTCTCAAGCTGGCGCTACCGGCGGGAGTGCTTTGCTCCTTGCTCTTCTCAATTGGCTTCATATATGGATTGTTTTGGATGGCGGCGGCGGCAACATGGGCTGTTGCTCTTTATATGCGCCGTCAACAGGCGGCATGGATCACGATTGGCGCTGGTGCGCGTGTCGGTATGGTCACCGGCCTGGTGGGCGGGTGGCTGGCATTCGGCGTCTGCGGAGGACTGATTTTCGTTCAACGCTTTGTTCTCCATCAATCCAGCCAGATTGATGAGCAGTGGAAATCCTATGTCGAAGCTTCGAACCAAACAAGCCTGCAGATGATTCAACAGTGGAGTTCAGGGATGGCAGCGGCTGACGCAGCTAAATTACAGGCGAATCAGGCCGGAATCCATGCTTTGATGCTTTCGCCGGAGGGACACGCCGGTTTTGTGACCTTCTCACTTTTCATGTATGTGGCTTTCCTAATTTTTTTTGCTGTCGCGGGGGGCGCACTGGGAGCGCGTATGATGGGCCGCACAAGACAGCCTGACGTGTAGTCTCGCGTATTTGCCGGACGGCGATTCCGTCCCGCTTTTCCATAATTTGCTCACAAGCGAACTTGCTCCCAACCACAAATTCCATCTATTCTTCCAGAGACAGTCAGGGAACGACCATGAGCGAACCGAAAAGTAAATCCGCACTGCGCACCAAGGGACGGCTGATGTCCGCCTCGGAGATTGAACGCACCCTGGTGCGTCTAGCCCACGAGATTGTCGAAAAGAGCAACGGCAGCGAAGACCTGGCCTTGGTCGGCATCAAGCGCCGCGGCGTTCCGCTGGCTGAGCGGCTTGGCAAGCTGATCTCCGCCATCGAAAAGCGACCCGTCCAGACCGGCGTGCTCGACATTCAGTTCTACCGCGACGATCTCTCCACCACCGGCGTTCGCCCGGTCGTCACTCCTGGCGCCATCGGCATCGACATCAACGGCCGCGACGTGGTTCTCTGCGACGACGTGCTCTATACAGGCAGGACCACCCGCGCCGCGCTCGACGCCCTCTTCGATCATGGCCGCCCGCGCCGTGTGCAACTGGCCGTGCTCATCGACCGCGGCCACCGCGAACTGCCAGTCGAGGCCACCTATATTGGCCGCCGTATCCCCACCAGCAGCCGCGAGATCATCGAGGTCAAGTTCCAGGAGATCGACAACGACGAGCAGGTTCTGCTGGTCGAGCGAGTGGATTGAAAACGCAGTTTTCAGTTTTCAGTTGTCAGTTCTCAGCCAAAAGCTGAAGATCGGCAATTGTGAACTGAAAACTGAGAACTGTGAACTGAAGATATGACTCCGACAGCAACCAAAGCCCGCCGCCCGCTTGCCACTCCGCCCGTCAACGCCTCCCCATTTCCCTACAATCCCGGCTCCCTGCTTTCGGTGATGGACCTGAGCCTCGATGCTCTGAGCCATCTCTTTGCCCGCGCCACAGTACTCGAAAATCAAGACCCTCTCGTTCGCGCACGCATCCTGGCCAAGCGCCGCATCGCGCTGCTCTTCTACGAGTCCTCGACGCGCACCCGCACCAGCTTTGAGTTGGCCGCCAAGAGCCTCGGCGCCGACACAACGCTGGTTTCCAGCCTCTCGTCAAGCATTGAAAAGGGCGAGTCGCTCAAAGACACAGGTCTGACGATACGCGCGCTCGGAGCCGAGGCTATCATTCTGCGCCACCCTAACTCCGGCGCTGCATGGCTGCTTGAGGCCCAGACTCGCTTGCCCGTCCTCAACGGCGGCGACGGCATGCACGAGCACCCGACTCAGGCTCTGCTCGATTTGCGCACCATCCTCGCGCACCTGCGCAATGGCATCGAAGCCGTCACTCCCGAAACCCTCGCAGGCGTCACCGTCACCATCACCGGCGACATCCTGCACAGCCGCGTCGCCCGTTCGAATATGCTGCTGCTGCCGCGTCTCGGCGCGCGCGTCATCCTCTGCGGCCCGCCTGCCCTGCTGCCTGACTTGGCCGCGCAAGCCGGACCCGGCATCGAGATCGAGCGCGACTTCGAGGCCGCGCTTCGCCAATCGCAGGTGGCGATGATGCTGCGCATTCAGGCCGAGCGGCTGGCCGGACTCCAACTTGACCTCGACGAGTACAAGGCCGCCTATCAGCTCACCGGCCAGCGCCTCGCTGCACACGCGCCCACGGCTCTGGTCCTCCACCCTGGCCCCATCATTCGCGGCCTGGAGATCACCGCCGGCGTCGCCGACGGCCCTCAATCGGCAATCCTCGAACAGGTCCGTAACGGCGTCGCCATCCGTATGGCGGTGGTCGAGCGCGCGATGACGGCGAAAGAAGGAACTATTGCCGAAGCATGAGCTTTGAAAGGGCACGACTTTAGTCGTGCCAAAAATGTAGCCTAATGAAGCGGGGCTTTAGCCCCTGAGGGAAGAAATGAAGCTGCTAGACAAAATTAATAGTCGTAACGCAATTCTTGCGGGACTTATAATCGCCGAAACCTTTTTCATTTACCATTATTTTCATCATCACAACCTTGAGTTGTTTTCATTTATGACAACAGCAATTGTTCTCCTTTTTGTCACTTTTTATTGGTTCGGATGGTTGGTCCGTCGTCGTGTGACTAATTTTGAAGTATGTGTAGTAATTGGTATCGGTGCTTGGGCGCTGGACAGTTGGCACAAGGGAGACCGCGCTCTGAGCATTATTGTTGCTAGTGCTGGCATATTTTTTGTAATGATATTGTTGAGAAGGTTACTTAGCCCAATTGACATAGATCAGCAAGAAGTAAATCTTAGTGCATACCGGGCCGAAGCAAATAGTTTGAGTCCGATTAAGAGACATACATTGTCGATAATTGCTTATACAAGCTTAGGAGTAGTTGTGTGGGCGTTAAACGGATTTATCTTCCCTCGGTATGCAAATTTCCTTTTTTTACTCGCAATCTGGGAAGTATTTGTGCTCATCTATCTCATTATTAGAGGCAAAAGAAAAGTAGTTGTCGGAAATAGGTCTATTGAAAGCACAACCAACCCAGGAGGCCGCGCATGACGGCACTTATCATTCGCAACGGCCATCTGATCGATCCCGCTGCCGGCGTCGATGCGCCCAAGGACATTCTCCTCAAGGATGGCCGCGTCGCCGAGATCGCCGCACCCGGCAAGCTCAAGCCGGTTGACGACGCGGAGATTCTCGACGCGACGGGCCTCACCGTTGCTCCGGGGCTGATCGACATGCACGTCCATCTGCGCGAGCCGGGTCAGGGCTACAAGGAGACCATCGCATCCGGCACGGCTGCCGCCGCCGCGGGCGGATTCACCGCAGTGGCCGCGATGCCCAACACTACGCCGGTAAACGACTCGCCGGAGACGACGCGCTGGATGCAGGCTGCTGAACGCGGCGCATCCGTTCGCGTCTTCCCCATCGCCGCTGCCACACGCGGCTCCAAAGGCGAGGCGATCAACGACTACGCCGCGCTCAAGGCCGCCGGAGCCATCGCCGTCTCGGACGACGGCCTGCCGATCCTCAAAGACGGCATCATGCGTGAGGCTCTGGCAGCGGCAGCGCGCGTAGGCCTCACCGTCATCCAACACGCCGAGGACACGCGCATCACGCACATCGGCGACAAGGTGGCCAGCATGAACGCCGGCCCGACGGCCTTTAAGCTCGGTCTGCGCGGCTGGCCCAACGAGGCCGAGTCCACCATCGTCGAGCGCGACATTCGCATGGTAACCGAGTTGCGCGAGGCGCGCCCTCACCTGCACGTCGCGCACATCTCGACCGCTGCCGCCGTGGCCGCCGTTCGTCAGGCTCGACGCAGCGGATTGCGCGTCACCTGCGAAGTTGCGCCGCATCATTTTTTGTTGACGGACGAGCACGTCGGCCTCTACAACACCAACGCCAAGATGTGTCCGCCGCTGCGCTCCGCTGTTGACCGCGACGCGCTCGTCGAGGCGCTGCTGGACGGCGTAATCGACGCCATCGCCACCGACCACGCGCCTCATGCCGTCCACGAAAAAGAGATTGAGTTCGACCGCGCACCGAACGGCATCATCGGTCTGGAGACGGCGCTCGGGCTCTCGCTGCGCTGGCTGCATCAGGAGTGGAAGATGCCGCTGGGCCGCGTATTGAACCTGCTGAGCGCACAGCCCGCCGGACTTTTGAATTTGAAGGGCCGCGGCACGCTCGCCGTTGGCAGCTATGCTGACGTCGTCGTCTTCGACCCCAAAGCCGAATGGACATACAACGCGCACCAAGGCCAGTCGAAGTCGCATAACTCTCCCTTCGACGGCTGGACGATGCAAGGCAAAGTTCGATGGACGATATCCGAAGGGCGCATCGCTTACAGCGGGGAAAGCGCGTAATTTGACTGCAAGAAGATTGAACTTCCAGTCGAAGCGCACTTTCGATTTTGAGTTCGGAGACCGCGAACAGACACAACAAAACCCCGCCCATTGCGGACGGGGTTTCGCGTCAATCGCTTAAATGCTCCAGCGTTGTTATCTATTACAGACGAAGCCGGAGTTTGCGCCACGGGCTTTACGCCTTGGCGATTTTGCCGTCCTTGATGCAGCCGGTGCAGACTCTAATACGCTTGGCGTGGCCGTTAATCAGCGCCTTGACTGCCTGCAAGTTGACGCTCCAACGACGCCGTGTGACGTTGTGGGCGTGAGAGATGTTGTTTCCGTACTGCGGACCCTTCCCGCAGATGTCGCATACCTGTGCCATGACGTTGCTCCAAGATTGATCTTTCGCGCCTCCGGGAGAAATCGCCGGGGCTGCCAAAGGAGCGCACACAGACGCACAACCCCATCGGCTAGACGAATCTTCATTATACCTGGAATGACTCGATCAGCCAAACCGGAGTTTCCGCGCTTTGGAATGCCGTCTACCATCTTGTCAGTCGGAATTGCAGTTACAACTGGGCAGCGGAGGTTCCGGAACCGCCATGTCTCTGGTTCAGGGTTGAAGCCGAGGCCTCCCACAACTGCCGAAAGACGTCGCCCTGAGCAATATTGCGCCGGAAGCGTTCCACCTGTGCGGACTTTTCCTCTCGATCCAGTGCGCGCATGGCAGCCTGAATCACATCCCCGGCATCCTCATAACGCCCACTCTCGACTCTGGAGAGAACGAAATCATGGGATTCGGGGGACAGTTTGATCGTGCGATGTTGCATTCTCTTCTCCTGGTGTTTATTACACCGCATTCCACCAGGCATCTTTATGACCACTGCGTTAATTCTCCGGTTAGAAAGCTTTCACCATTCCATTGCTCACTGGAGCAGCCTCACCAGCACAACACCCTGACGTGGCAGCATCAAATCAACAGCGGCCTTGCCGCTTTCGATTCGAATGGGATGATCCTTGACCGTCTCATCCAGCGCGCCCGCATCCTGCAGTTGCCGGGTCTGCTCGGCGCTGGGATGCGCGGGGCTGCCCATCTGCTGCCATGCTCGATAGGCGTTGCTGTGCGTTGCGTCCATGCGGAATTCTGCGGCATTGATCCTCTTGCCACTCAGTCCATCCACGCTCAGATGAATCGCCGCATCCGGCGCGGCTACATCAGCGTCGTGATAATTCCAGACGAGCACATCGATCTCATTGCCGTTGCCCGTGGCCACGGCACTCACGTCCGGTGTGACTGCAACGCTCTTCGCCACCACCTCCGTCAGCGGCATTGCGCCACTGCTCTCCGTCTCGACCCAAACGGCTTTGGCCAGATCGCCACCCGTCCCTCCGCCCAGCATCCCCATCATGCGGAAGACATTCAGCACCGGCTTGTCGATGCCGCTGGTGGCCAGTTCACGAAATCCCGCGAAGGCCGGCTGATCCTCGAACTCGAAGGCCCATGTGACCGCGCCTTCGACGGTGACGCCGTAGCGGCGCGCCAGCTCATAGGTGCGCATCGTAGCCTCGGCCACACTGACGCCATAGAGCGGGCCGTTGCGATAACCGTTCTTGCTTCCCTGGCAGGCTGCGCATCCCTCCGGATCGCTTTCGCCGAGAATGATCGGCGTATGCTTCCACTCCGGGTAACTGGCTACGACCTTCATCCCCTGCTCGGCCGCGCGCAATTGATGGCCAACATTCATTTCCACATGACCATCCACAAACTTCGGAGAACCCTTGGGGTGATAGCTGATGAAATCCAGCGGCGCGCCTTTCGCGCCCGTTGCCGCATTCACACCGTGGGCGCAGTGTTCCAAAAACTGCCGCAGAAAAACCTCCGAGCGGTCGCTGATGCCGGTGGCCTCTGGTCCGCCGATCCGCGCCTGGGGCAGAACCTGACGGATGGCGGCTGCGGTCAGATCGTAGAGCCGGTCATACTCAACGGGCGTTCCATGCCAATAGCTGATATCCGGCTCATTCCACACCTCCCAGAGCCAGGTCGCACTCTGGCTTCCGTAGCGGTCGCGGAGATGAGTGGCATAGGCAGTCACCAGCTTCGACCACTTCGCTTCGTCCTTCGGCGGATAGGTCCAGCCGCCGAAGATGCCGCCGATCTCGCCGTTGGGAAAGCTGTGGCGATACGGCTCGGGATGCGTGGAGAGCGCTTCGGGCATGAAGCCGATCTCGACCAATGGCCGCACGTGCGCGCGGGTCAACGCGTCGAAGATGCGGTCGGTAATGGTGAAGTCATAAACCGGAGTTCCATCCGGTAGCTCAGTGTATATATTCGTCGATCCCCACTTCAGCGAGCCTTCGCCGTTGCCGGTGGTGAGCAGGTTGTGAGGGCGAAAGTAAACGGGGACAGGACTGAGAGCCGACAACTCCCCGAGCAGCTTTTGGCCGTTGGGCGCATAGATGTAATTCGGCTCATCAGCGCCAAAGTAATTCCAGATGGGCGTGTATGGCCCAGCAGGCTTGTCGGCATGAACCTGAATTGCGACCTGAGTGGGTTGCTCAGGTTGCTGGGCAAAAAGCGGCGCTTGAAGAAAAACACAAGCGGTCAAAAGAAAGCTGCGTGTCATGGCGGACGATTGCTTCATGAGCTTACGATAATCGATCCTGCTCTCTTCGCGCACGTCTTTTTAAGCCATCTTCCCACGGATGGCCTTCCGGTGCGACAATCGTTGCGTCGGGTTTCATCCCGGCCACGACTCTTCCTCTCGGAGAAAACCACTATGAAGCGTCTATTCGTCTATGCCAGCTTGCTCGTCGTCGCCGCTGCTCTTTCCGCCCAGCCCGCTCCGCCGCCGGCTGCGCCGAAGCCCCCGCCGAAGAGCCCGCCCTCTGTTGCATCGCTGACCATCGGCGGCAAGGCCATCACCATTAACTACAGTTCACCGAGCGTCAATGGCCGCGCCGGCCACATCTTCACCAAGGATGGCCTCATCAGCCATAACCCGCACTATCCCGTCTGGCGCGCCGGAGCCAATGCTGCCACCAGCCTGCACACCGAGGCGGACCTCGTCATCGGCGGATTGACAGTTCCCAGCGGCGATTACACTCTCTTTGTTGACATCTCCGACCCGGACAACTGGGTGCTGATTATCAGCAAGCTGACTGGCGAGTGGGGTCTCGGATACGACCCGGCGAAGGATTTGGGCCGGGTCAAGATGACGATGAGCAAGCCAGCGTCTCTGGTCGAGAATCTTGCCTATTCGTTGACGGTCCCGAGCGAGAACACAGTCAATCTCACGCTCTCCTGGGAGAATTACAGCGCATCCGTCACGATGATGGTGCATTAGGGTCTGTCATCTAATTCCGCGGGGGCAGCGACGGGAGCCAATTTCCCTCAGTTCGAGGCGCGAGGAGCGAACTGTAACCGGTTACTGGAGCGACGAGCAACGAAGAAATGGGGGAAATTGGCCCCGTCCCTTCGGGTTGCGGCGAAAAATCGGGGTCCCCGGCGACTGGTCTTCGTCGCTGGAGTGGAAACGCGCCCATACTTTGTTGTCGTCCTTGAGCTTGGAATAACCAAACCCTGCGGACTCCGCCTCGTCTGGACGGTTTTTCGCACGCAACGCTACCCCCGGGGAATTAGATGACAGACCCTAAGTTTGTCGCACAGTGTGTTTGGGCATATCCTTGAATCGTTCTTTGATTCAAGAGTGGGAAGTAGAGCGCGGGATAAATGGGGGTTTGCCGAAGCAGACCCCCAGGAAACAGATTCTCATATTGATTGCGGCTGATCCCTACCGTTACTGCTGCACTTTCAGCGGCGCCGCTTTTGCCGTCGACATCTGTAGATGCAGGATCCGCGACACGGTCGGTGCAATCTGTCGCATATCGATCACGCCCAGATCGCGATGGCGTGCAATCCCAGTTCCCGCGATAAAGAATGATGCTCTCATCTCAGGAAACTCCGGCGAGAATCCGTGCGTGCCTTTGTTGCCTTGAATGGGAACAACCAGATCGCCGGAAGTTGCGGCGCCAGTCATATAGCCTGACTTGAGAACGATCAGGAAGGCTGCGTCAGGGTAGCCTCCGGTCTTCTTGATTGCATCGCGATCCAGAACCGCGGCGATTCCGCTGCTCTCATCCGCCGCCAGTTTTTGCAGCATCTCCCGCACCTGCCGCTCGGTTTCGAGATCATCCGGGTCATGAAGCATGATCGCCGCCATGCCGCCTGAGAGCCACGGCTCAGCCTTCCATGAAGTGACCGTGAGGGCCTTGGTCTCTGGATTGATCGAGCCTTGAATCAGCCCTGCCTTCAAAAAAGGTATGAAGAGGTTAACCGTGTGAGTGACAGTAACGAATCCATGGTCGGAGACGATCACGATCACCGTGGACGGGTTAGCGGCCAACGCCGCCTTCGCCAGCCGCTCGACCATTCCATCGAGGGTTTCCAGATCCTGATTGGCCTCGGGGCTGAAGGGAGCGTGCTCGTGTTCGGTTTCATCCAGCGAACTCAGGTGTATGGTCATGAAAGCGGGCTTATTTCTACGCAGAATCTCGATGGAGTAGCGCGTCTTGATCTCGTCTCCATCGATACTGGTGTCGTTGCCCATCATGTAGGGACCAGTTGCGGGCTCTAACTGATGGAGCAGCGTCTCGGGGCGCGAGAGCGCGGCCATCAGTTCCCGGTCCAGCGGATTCATTGCGCCGGATGGGCTGGTACTTCGCCAGTACTCCGGAATCAGCCAATCCACATCTGTCGCACCCACGCTGACGGGCCAGCCGACGCTGGCAGTGCGAAGGCCGGCACGATGCGCAAGCTGCCAGAGCGTTGGCACGCGAATCTGCGCGGCATACCAGTACCATGCTCCGGCATAGTCGCGCATCGGATCGAATTGATGGTTGTCGTAGATGCCATGCTCGGCGGGTGAAACGCCCGTGATCAAAGTGGTGTGGCTGGGATAGGTGACAGTGGGCCAGACTCCGGTTACACCCTCGGCATAAGTTCCGTTGCGCATCAAAGAGCGAAGGTAAGGAATCTTCAGGCCGTGAACATCCGCATCAGTTACGTACTCAGGCTTCAATCCGTCGATGGAGATCATCAGCACCGGCGCGGCCAGAGCGGAGGGAAGAGCGGCTGCGACGAGTAATAACAGCGGCAGCAGGTAAACAGTAAGTCGGCAAGAAGCGCGGTTCATGAGCAATTCTCCATTGCGCGGCAATCGCCCATGCCCGTGACTCCGGGTTGACGCATAACCGCTTTTAAGATCAGGTTACGCCTACAAGACAAGCATAAAGATGCAAGCAATGTGAGATGTGAACGCCATAAGAATAGTTGCGCGATTCACGCGCCTTTGACAGTCAATTCATAGAGATTTCATTTGGAAACTATAACCTCGCAGCCATGAAGAAGATACAAAAACTCCTCAGATATCTGTTTGTCTTTGGCCTCTTGATCGCAAGCTGTGGCATAGGAGCAAGAGCGCAGTATGAGGATGGCAGCCTGATCGGCTCCATCCATGACGCCACCGGTGCGGCCATTCCTAATGCCTCCGTCACCGTCACCAACGTGAATACAGGCATTGTCTCCACGACCGCAGCAAACGCTTCCGGCGACTATGAAATTCCCTCGCTGCGCGTCGGCGTCTACAACATCGTGGCCAGCGCGACAGGCTTCGCAACGGCGGAAGCCAGAAACATTGCCGTTTCGGTGGCCGCGCGTCAGCGCATCGACCTGACCCTCAAGGTGGGAGCCGGAGCGACCACGATCGAAGTCAGCGACGTTGCTCTACAGATCGAGACCGCCAGCAGCGAACGCGGGCAGGAGATCACCGGCTATGAAACAGCGGCACTGCCGCTGGTCAGCCGCAACTTTTCCGACCTGCTGGCACTGGTCACCGGTTCGCGTCAAGCGCCAGCCGAAGTAATTACGACTTCCGTCAGTTCGCTCGAGCGCGCCGGATCGTACAACGTAAACGGCCAGCGCAGTATGTTCAATAACTTTTTGCTTGATGGCATGGATAACAACGCCTACGGCGAGAGCAACCAGGGCTTTGACAATCAGATCATCGCCATTGCGCCCGATTCGGTAGCGCAGTTCAGCGTGGTCACGAATAACGAGAGCGCCGAGTACGGACGCTCCTCCGGCGCGACAATCAACGTGGCTTCGGCCAGCGGCACCAACCAGTATCACGCAAAGGCGTATGAGTTTCTCCGCAACACCGATCTGAATGCCGCCGGCTTCTTCAAGCCCACCATCATCGGCGGCGCGGGCGCGACCACACCCTTCGTCAAGTCCACCTTCAACCGCAATCAATTCGGCGTGGACTTTGGCGGGCCGATCAAGAGAGACCGGCTCTTTTTCTTCCTGGATTACGAAGGCTTCCGTCAGGTGCTGAAACCGCTCAGCGTGCTCACTCTGCCGACGCAAAACGAACTCAACGGAAAGCTGGTTGTGCCAGTCTACGACCCGCTTACCGGAACCATCTATCAGGCCGGCAGCTCCGTTCCAATCAATCCGCTTTCGAAGCAGATCATCAGCTACTTCAATCAAATTCACGGCCTTCCCGTAAGTGGAACGGCTTCGACTGGCCTGGCCTCCAACGATTATGCGGTTGAAGCGCCCTTTACCGACGATTCGGACAAAGGCGATCTGCGCCTTGACTATCAGCAGAGTGCGAACTCATCGTGGTTCCTTCGCATCAGTGATCGCAAGGAAAACGCCGTCAACTATACGACAATTCCGCTTCCGCTCGATGGACAGACGAACGGACGTATCCGCATTCTCGATCAGCAGATCGCGCTGGGTTACACCCATCTCTTCGGGGCCAACAAGATTGTCGATGCGCGTCTTGGCCTTTCTCGCACAAAGGCCGGCAAGTTCAACCTCTCCATCGGCAACACAGCGTTCACAATTCCCGGCCTGCCCAGTAATCCGATCGTAGCTGGCGGATTGCCCTCGGTTGGCATCTCGGGCTTCACTGGCTTCGGACGGCAGAGCACCAACCCGCAGTGGCAGGATCCGGCTCTACTCGATCCCAAGGTCAACTTCACCTGGGTCAAGGGCAAGCACTCACTCAAATTCGGCTATGAATACGAGCACGTCTGGATGGCCGTGAACGATAACAATCCGCTTTACGGATCATGGACTTATGGAGGCGGTTACAGCACTTGCCCTTCCACCAAGGTGGCCGGAGTGAAGACTGCGACCTATCCCAACTGCACCAGCATCTCAGCCGTCAGCGACAACTATTGGGCGGATTTCCTCTTCGGCACCACCAGCACCTACCAATTGGCAAACTATTTTGTCGTTCATCTGCGCCAGACGTTGGACAATGCTTATGCGCAGGATGACTGGAAGGTGAGTCACAATCTGACCGTGAATCTAGGTGTGCGCTGGGAGTACGGTTCGCCTTATTCGGAGGAAAACAACTACATTTCCAACTTCGATCCAGTCGCACAGACGGTCGACACAATCAGTCCGGGCGCTGTAGTCGGCAACGGGATTAGACCTGTCACTGCCAGCGGCGTCTATGGCAAGACGCTCATGAATCCTGACCTGACCGATTTTTCGCCTCGGCTTGGATTTGCATACGAGCTTACATCGAAGACGGTAGTCCGCGGCGGCGTCGGCACCGGCTACGTGCATTACACGCGCGCCGGCTCCGGCGACATCCTGGCCATCAATGCTCCACAGGCTCAATTCGCCGCGGTGGTCCAGCCCACGCCGACACTCTTGAACCAATGCGCAACTCCACTGCCGGCGCAGATCATTCCTACCGGATCAACAGCCCCAAGCTGCTACGCTGTCTCTAGTCAGGGGTTCCCTTCAGGACTGGTCACTTCCTTTAATTCGGCCACAGACAATATCACCTGGGTGCCTAAAGACACCAAAGACAGCTACGTCGAGAACTTCTTCCTTAGCATTCAACGGCAACTTACCAAAAACGCACTCCTTGACATTGCCTACATCGGCAACCACGGGCTCCATCTGCAAGGCTTCGTGAACGCAAACCAGAGAATTCTTTCTACACTCGGCACCGCCAATGTCCAGAGGCCTTACGCCAATTGGCCCAGCGATATTACCGAGGCGCTCAATGAGTTCTACTCTCACTACAACGCTTTGCAGGTTCGCTATGAACAGCGCTCGGTCTTCGGATTGACTCTGCTCAACTCCTTCAGTTGGGAGCACTCTCTGGATAACGCATCGGCCTCGCTCGAAGCCAACACTCCCTCGCCGCAGGACGGCAACAACATACGCGCCGACTACGCCCAGTCCGATTACAACCTGCCCATCGCCGATGTCGCCAGCCTGATCTACGAAGTGCCGGTCGGAAAGGGACACAAGTTCCTCGCTGGAGGAAATAATCCCGCCGCGGAAGCCCTTTTCGGCGGCTGGCAGATCAGCTCCATCAACACCATGCAGTCGGGCACGCCCTTCAACATCACCTTTACGCCCAACAGCACCCAACAGGTCTCTCCGCAAATATCAGCAACCTACCGCGGCGCCAACGAATACCGGCCCAATATAGTTCCGGGCCAGAAGGTCACGCAGGGGCGCTCTTCCATCGCCGCAAACACCGGCTATGTGAATTACATCAACCTCAACGCCTTCGTACTGCAGCCGATAACTGATGCCGCAGGCAACTATCTCAGCCCCTTCGGCACGGCGACGCGCAACCCTGGCCGCACACCGGCGTTTTATGAAACCGATCTGGACCTCAACAAGAAATTCAACACGCCTATCGAGCGGATGAAGATCGAGTTCCGTGCCGAGGCGTACAACATCTTCAACCACACCAACCTTTTCCTACCGAGTACGATCAGCGGAACGCAGGGAACAACCACTGCAACTGCGACAACGGGCGCCTCGTTGCCGCTATCCGAGATCACCGGTGGCGTTCCAACCGGCGGCGGGCAGATCACCAGCACCTTTGAGCCGCGCATCCTCCAATTCGGTTTGAAGGTCATCTACTAAAAAAACAGCAGGAATCCTCAGAGGCTCAACGGCTATCGGCTCTCAGTTGGTAGTCGTTGAGCTTTTTCTGGAGACCGCGCAATTCCGTCCCCTTTGTCATTCCTCTTCGCGCAGGATTTTGCATAGAATTCCTGTACTGCCGATACAATAGAAAGTGTGGGTTTATTCTCCACGGAGGAGACGCTTTGCCGTTATATGCCTATCGCTGCACCGAGTGCGGCCATCGCTTTGAGAAAATTCAACACTTCCGCTCCAACCCGGAACTGATCTGCCCCAAGTGCAACGGTGCGCTGGAGCGCCCGCTCACCGCGCCGGGACTCCATTTCAAGGGCGGCGGATTTTATGTCAATGACTACGCATCGAAGAGCAGCGCGCCTGCCGAAAAGTCAGCTCCCGCCGTCGCTTCGGAAGGAGCCAAAACTCCATGTGGTGGAAGCTGCGGCGCGGCTTGTCCTGCCGTCGCGGCTGCGGCTGACTCAAAGGCATCAGCCTCCGCCTCCTGAGCTTTCTCCCTCCGCCCGCCTGCCCGTCTAAGATAGATTCACGATGCCTCTGCTTGATCCCATTCCGTCGCCGGTCGAATTTGCTGACTATGCCACATTGGAGTGGGAGCCGCTGCTGGCCCTGGTCGCTGGCTTTGCCGCTTCGCCCGTAGGCCGCAACTCAATCCTCGATCTGAAGCCTTCGACTGACAATCTATGGATTGTCGAACAGCACCGGCTTACAGACGAACTGCGGCTCCTGCTCGACGAGCAAGTTTCCATCCCCGTTGGCGGCCTCTTCGACCCCTCGCAACACGCCGCCAAAGCCCAGATCTCCGGTTCGGCCCTCGAAGCCAACGAGTTACAAGCCGTCGCGCGTCTGGCCAACGACGTCGCCTCCTGGCAATCGCTGCAGCAATCGCCCCCAGCGCGCCTCGTCGGCAAACTTCCCGGTCTCTCCGAGCTTTCATTAATGCTCACCACCAGCCTCCGGCCATTAGCGGAATCCATCGAGCGCACCATCCAGCCCGATGGCTCACTCGCCGACAATGCCTCGCCCGAGCTGGGCCGGATTCGCCGCGAACAGGAACGTCAGCAGCGCCTGATCGAAGAGTCTCTCCGCGCCACGCTGCGCAAGCTGGCCGCCGACGGCTCAACTCAGGACGAACTCATCACGATACGCGGCGACCGCTTCGTGATTCCCGTCCGCTCCGAGCTGAAGCGGCGTGTCAGCGGCGTCGTCCACGGAGTAAGTTCATCAGGACAGACGGTTTACGTTGAACCTCTCGAAACCATCGAGCAGAACAATGAGCTGGTTCGCCTCATCGAAGAAGAGCAGGCCGAGATTCACCGCATTTTTATGGCGCTCACTCGTCAGGTCGGCACTTATGCTGCGGCTCTCGTCGCTGGAGCACGCGTGCTCGCCGTGGTTGATAGCCTCCAGGCCCGCGCACGCTTTGCCCGCGACTACCACTGCGTGGGGCCGTCCCTCACGCCGCAGTTGCTCCATTTAGAAGCCGCTCGCCATCCGCTGCTGGAGCGCCATCTCCGCACTACCGGCGGCAAGGTAGTTCCGCTCACGCTGGAGCTGACCGCCGCATCCCGCCAGCTCATCATCAGCGGTCCCAATACCGGCGGCAAGACCGTCACGCTCAAGACCACGGCTTTACTGGCGATGATGGCTCAGGCGGGCTTACCCGTCCCAGCCACGGCGGCCAGCTTTCCGATTTTTACGGCTTTTTTGGCTGACATCGGCGATGCGCAGTCGATTGAGGCGGAACTATCCACCTTTTCCGCCCACATCACCAACCTCGACCGGCTTTCGCGTCTGGCTGGTGACCGTTCCCTGGTCCTTCTCGACGAGCTTGGCTCCGCTACCGATCCAGAGGAAGGTTCGGCTCTGGCCGTGGCGATTGCCAGCCACTTTCTCACGGCGGGGGCCTGGTCGCTCATCTCGACGCATCACACATCACTCAAGGTCTACGCCGCCAACACCCCCGGAGTACTCAACGCCGCCGCCGGCGTGGACGAGGTCACTCTCGCGCCCAACTATCAGTTACGCCTCGGCGTTCCCGGCGCATCTGCCGGCATCCAAACCGCTGAACGGTTAGGACTTAATGCGTCCATCATCGCGGCAGCAAAGCATCGCCTCGGCTCCCAGCAGGTGGACATTGCCCGCTTTCTCGATAAACTCCACAACGAACTCACCCAGCTTGAAGAGGAGCGCAAAGCTGCCCGCGCCGAGCAGTACCTACTCAATCAGCAGAGAGTGAAGCTCGCCCGCGAGGGCGACATTGAGCAGCGCAACCGGACACGTGAGCTGGAAATCAAGCTGGCCTCGCTGCTCAAAGACTTTGAATTTCAGATGCGGGAGACTGTCCGCGCCATCGAAGATCGTGTCGGGCAGCAAAAGCTCTCCAAGGAGGCCGAACGCCGTATCCTGCGCCTGCGCCGCGAGTTTCAGGAGAGCTTCAACCAGACTGTCGTCGCCCATCGCAGCGGAGCCGATGTCGGTGATTCCAATGCCACTCCGCACATTCTAAAACATATAGCAGCTGGCGACCAGGTCCGCATCAAGTCCATGAACAAGGTGGCCGTCGTCGAGCGCGAGGTCGAAAAAGACCTATTTGAGCTTTCCCTCGGCCCCATCAAGATGCGCGCCAAGCGCGACGAGTTAGCGGAAGTTGTCAAGTCCGCCGAGCCGAGCGAGCGCTACGATCCTCTCGCAGCCGCTCGCAAGCAAAAGGGCGTCCACGTCACCGTCACCAGCGCCAACTCCGACGGCCTGCGCGCGGAGATCAACCTCATTGGCCGCACCGTGGATGAGGCCACCGAGGAGCTGGAGAAGTACCTCGACCACGCCTTCCTCGCCGGCCTGCCACGCGTCCGCATCATCCACGGTCACGGAGCCGGCATCCTCCGTCGCGGCGTCCGAGACTTCCTCAAAGCTCACCCCCACGTCGCCACCATCACCGAAGCCCCGCAAAATGAAGGCGGGCAGGGCGCAACACTAGTCGAATTGCGACAATAGTAGTTGCTTTGTAGATACGATATTGCTACAATCTTGTGGTAAACGGAAATGCAGGGGCATGAACCGGGCTATCTTCAGTTGGGATACGGCCAATATCTACCACCTTGCCGAGCACGATGTAGCTCCCGACGAGGCCGAGGAGGTGCTTCTCGGCGATCCGGTGGACACTCGATTCGATGCCGAAGGCGACGCCAATGAGCGCTGGGCCTACCTCGGTCAAACCCAGCGGGGACGGAATCTGTTGGTTGTGACAACCCTACGCGGGCGGAAGATTCGGGTCATCACGGCCTACTCCCCGTCGTGGAATATCAGCCATGAGTGATTTGAAGCTGCCTCAATTCGCCGCCGGGGCCGATGAGTCCAAATGGTGGTTTGCCAACGACGCCAAAGTTGCGGCTGACTTCCAGACGGCGGCAATAGAGGGCCGCTTGGGGCGTGGCGGGGTGTTACGCCTGCTCACCGAGCGCGGCTTCAAGCCCGCCCAGCCGTTGCCGACCACTACCATCCGCCTCGACCCTGCCGACATCGCCAAAGCTCGTCAGCGCGCAGCCGAGCGCGGCCTGCGCTATCAGACCTACCTCAAAATGATCATCCACGAAGAACTGTGCAAGGGGGAATCGGAGCAGAAATCTCCCGCAGCCTGACCCATCCGCACTGTCCTTGTAGAAAATTCCCTGGTTGCAAGACGCTGACAATCGACCATTTATAATGGCGTTTGAAAGGGCGCTGGGCACACGCGCGGAGGGTCACGAGGGAATTATGGCGGATTTGCAGGGAAGAGTTGCGCTGGTAACCGGAGCGGCGCAGGGCATAGGGCGCGCAATTGCATTGGAACTGGCGAAGGCCGGGGCGACGATGGCAGTAGCCGACATCAACGAGGAAAAACTGGCGCAGGTCGCGAAGGAGATTGAGGCGCTCGGCGGCGCGGCCGCAGCCTTCAAGCTGGATGTATCCAGCCAGCAGTCGATTGAGGACGGAGCCAAAGCCGTTCTTGACCACTTCGGCAAGGTCGAAGTCCTGGTGAATAACGCCGGCATTACTCGCGACAATCTGATGATGAGCATGAAGCGCGCCGAATGGGATCTTGTTCTGGCCATCAACCTCACTGGGCCATTCCTGCTGACGCAGGCCCTGCTCAGGCCGATGATCAAGAACCGCTGGGGGCGGATCGTGAACATGGCCAGCGTAGTAGGCCGCGCCGGACAGGCCGGACAGGTGAATTACGCAGCCAGCAAAGCCGGGCTGATCGGGCTGACCATGTCGCTGGCGCGCGAAGTGGCCTCGCGGGGAATTACCGTCAATGCCGTGGCGCCCGGATACATTGAAACGCCGATGACAGCCGTGCTCGATGAGAAGGTCACCGCCGCGATGCTCGCCAATATTCCGCTTGGCCGGCGAGGAACCGATCTTGATGTTGCTCAGACCGTTCGGTTTCTGGCTTCGGATGCGGCCGCTTACATCACCGGCCATGTGCTGGACGTGAACGGCGGAATGTTCATGGGATAGTAAGAACCTGTTTACGATCTCCTGAGCAGTAATCTGAGGAAAGCCAAGTGGATCATTTGCAGGCTGGTATTCAGTTTGCGCTCGCAGTTCTTCCATAGTCGGCGGCACTTTTCCAGCCACGC
>Ga0181520_10003900_pt1 | contig 25614 bp, 21 predicted proteins | sample PEATcosm2014_Bin_29_FD_132451 | JGI IMG/M metagenome (GOLD analysis project Ga0181520, IMG submission 132451) | Peatland microbial communities from MTU Mesocosm Facility, Houghton, MI, USA - PEATcosm2014_Bin02_30_metaG | ecosystem: Environmental > Terrestrial > Soil > Wetlands > Peat | place...
GTCGGCATAAAAGGCCCGCTCACCACGCCCGTCGGCGGCGGCATCCGCTCGCTGAACGTCGCGCTGCGCCAGATGCTCGATCTCTACGTCTGCCTGCGCCCCGTGCAATGGTTCGCCGGCGTTCCCTCGCCCGTGAAGCACCCGGAAAAAGTCAACATGGTCATCTTCCGTGAAAACACCGAGGACATATATGCGGGAATTGAATACGCCGCCGGCACGCCCGAAGCGCAAAAAGTTTTGGACTTCATCGCGAAGGAATTTCCGAAAGATTTCAAAAAAATCCGCTTCGGCACGGAAGCCGCCGCGCGCGAATTTCTGGCGCAGGTTGGCATGAAAGACGGCTGTGGCGGCGTGAAAGTCGGTGTCGGCATCAAATCTGTCAGCGCGCCCGGCTCGGCCCGGCTCATAGTGGCTGCCATCAAATACGCCATCGAAAACAAGTGCAAATCCGTGACCATTGTCCACAAGGGCAACATCATGAAATTCACCGAGGGCGCGTTCCGGGATTGGGGCTACAAAGTCGCGAAGGAAATTTTCGGCGCGGTGGAAATTGACGGTGGCCCGTGGTGCAAAATTCCCGAAGGCAAACCCGGCGCGGGCATCGTCATCAAAGACGCCATCGCCGACATCACGCTTCAGCAGGTGCTCACGCGCCCGACGGATTTCGATGTCATCGCCACGCTGAACTTGAACGGCGATTATTTGAGCGACGCGCTCGCCGCGCAGGTTGGCGGCATCGGCATCGCGCCCGGCGGCAACATCAACTACGTCACCGGCCACGCCATCTTCGAGGCCACGCACGGCACCGCGCCAAAATACGCGAACAAGGACGTGGTAAATCCCGGCAGCGTCGTCCTCTCCGGCGAAATGATGTTCCGCTACCTGGGCTGGACCGAGGCGGCGGATTTGATTCTCAAAGGTCTCAACGGCGCGATTGGCAGCAAGCGCGTCACCTACGACTTTGCGCGCCAGATGACCGGCGCGACGGAAATCAAGTGCTCGCAATTTGGTGACAATATCATCTCGCACATGTGATTTGAAAATTGGAAGGCCGCCTGTCCGGGCTTCGCAGGTTCGCGTTCAAAAACGCCGGCTTGTTCCGCGCGCAAACCTGGCCAAAAATAAAATTGCAGAAAATAATTTGCATTTCGTTTCTGACAGTCCGAGTGTTTGACTGTGAATGTAGTCCGTCAGAAAGCGGACGACACAAAAGACAAAAACCCGCGATGGCAAACGGAAGAGTCAGGGAGTGATTCCGGAGTCGCGGTGGAGAAACCGGAAGAGGTCATGATGAAGTTGCAACGGCAGGCGACATGCCTCGGGCCGGTCATGGAAGAGCTCCTGCGTGCGACGCAGGAGCGCGGGCAGAGTCATTGGGGATTGAACGACTAAGCCGGGCGGAGTTGGTTTTTGTGCCGGTGAGCGGTCCAACACGACAAATTGAAAATCTGGATGGTGTTTGGGCAAGGGGAGGTGTGTGGTTTGAAACAGTGGCCTTCACGTCGCATTCTGGAGTCCCTCCGGAGTTTGGAAATTCTGTCAAATTCTTCGCTGAATCCTCGTTCCTGTTTTGTAGTTTGGTGACAATTCCAAGGCAATATTATACGCTCCGCGGACAAGATTAACAGCAGCTCGACGAGCGGGCCAACGCGGTTCGCCCGTCTAGCTTTATTAAACCGCGTAGCGGCTTTCGGCAGAAAGCCGTCATCATTTGCATTCAGTTGGCGGCGCTCTGCCGGGACGCCGCTACAACTACTTTTTAATGACCTGGATTGTTGCCAGCCTTGTGTCGGCGTTGTTCCTCGGCGTGTATGACCTTTGCATCAAACACGCCATCCGGGACAACGCCGTGCTGCCGGTGTTGTTCTTGAGCACGCTGACCGGTGCGGCGGTGTGGGTGGCGCTGCTGCTGGTTCAAATGGCGCATCCGGGGCTTTTGCCGGCGGCGCTCGTCACGGAGCCGATCTCGCCAGCGCAACACCTGCAACTGCTGTTGAAATCCGCCATCGTCACGGCGTCGTGGATTTTCACCTACTTCGGATTGAAACACCTGCCGCTCTCGCTCGGCTCGCCCATCCGCGCGACGACCCCGCTGTGGACGCTGTTCGGCGCGCTGCTGATTCTGGGCGAACGCCCGACCGGCCTGGAATTGCTGGGCGTCATCACGACGCTGGCGGCGTTCTTCGGGCTTTCGATGGCCGGGCGGATGGAGGGCGTGCATTTTCACCGCGACAAATGGGTGGGCTTCCTGCTGGCCGGCACGATGCTCGGCGCGGTGAGCGCGCTCTACGACAAATATCTTTTGGGCCGCGCGCATTTCACCGTGCCGACGGTGCAGGCGTGGTTCTCGATTTATCTCGTCGTATTGTCCGCGCCGTTTGCCATTGGCTGGCAGCGGCGCTGGTGGGAGCGTCACGAATTTCGCTGGCGCTGGACCATCCCCGTCATCGCGCTCTCGCTGCTTGTGGCGGATTACGTTTATTTCGGCGCGCTGCGCCAGCCGGGATCGCTGGTGTCCGTCGTGATGAGTTTGCGGCGCGGCAACACGCTGGTGGCGTTCGCGGGCGGGCTGCTGCTGTTCGGCGAGCGGAGCAACTGGCAGAAAATCGTCGCGGTCATCGGCATCCTCGCCGGCATCGTGATCACGGTGATGGGGTAGAAAGTTTCGGCTGCGGCGGGACAGTGGACGGATTGAACGGCAAATTGTCATCGGAGTGAACGCGGTTTCCCGCCGGGTCAACGATCGTAGCGGTCACAAAAACCATCAGGTGATTCTCCATCGAAATTTCCGTCTGGCTTCGAAACAGCCGGCCAACCAATCGCGAATCGCCCAGCAACGGCACCTTGTCCTTGTTGGTTTGAGCGACCGAAGTGACCGGTCCGCCCAAAACCAGCGTCTGGTTATCCCACAGGTTGGCAACGGTGGATATCTTTTGAGTGCGGAATTTGGGGTGAGGCACCGGCACGGTTTGTTTTTTTCCGCTAATAAAAACTGTGACGGAATTGGTCGGTTTGTCGTATCCCAGAAATTCAGTCACAGAAGCCGTTGTCGTCAGATAGAGGGTGTATCCGTCGGAAAGAACATAAGGGACCACATCAAAAACCGGCCCGCACTCGACTTGTTCTGTCAGGAACAAGTCATTGCTTGAAACGCCCGGTGGTTTAAGCGCCAGCGGGTTGATGTTGGTGAGAACAGTTTGAATTACCGTCGCGCGCATCTGGGTTTGTCGTCCGCTGATGGTGACCGCTTCCGGCTCGGCCAGAATCGTTGTTCGGGGTCTTGATTCGAGCGCATGGAGCGTCACCCGGAAATTTGTATCGGACAGGATGCCAGTGGCGGTGGCGGGCGCCGGGACAGTGTTGCGCAGACCGCTGGCGAGTTGCTGGTCAGTGGCCGAGGCAGGTATCACGCTCGTCGTGGTGTTGCCGGGAAAACTGCCGAGTGGATTGGCTGCCGAAACCGGCGGAGCGAGAGCAGGTGCGCCGCGGCCATTGGCGACGACCGAGCCGTTGGAGAAACTGCCCAGATACCAGTCAAAACCGCGCGCCGGGTTGTTGTCTTGTTCCACTTCAATGAACCTCGCCTTGATGTGAATCTGCGGAGGGGTTTGATTCAACGCCTGAACGACGCGCTCAATTGTGTCCAACTCTGAGGCTGTGGCCGTTACCATCAACAAACCCAACTTGCCGTTGAAGGCGATGCTTCTGCCGGGCGCGGTCAAATCTATGCCAATCGCGCTGAAGAAACTTTTGACCATTGCCTGAACATTGTTGGTTTCCAAGCCGGGGAGTCCTCGCATCCCGGCAAAGAATTGGTTTGTATCAACACGGAACACGCGCATTTCGAGTATCGGCGGTTCCGGCCCGGGCGGTTTGGCCGAAAAAACCACCCCGTAATCTTCAACGGAGTATTTGATGGGGCGATCCGCCACCAGCACAATTGCATCGAGCAATAGTTGAAACGAGACATGGTTGAGCGCCAGCTTTACATTGATGGCGCTGGCGTCCACGGTTTCCGGGGCGGTGCCTGTGGCGTTCGTTTTGGCTGCCTCGTTCGGGTTGAAAAGGAAGCTGATGCCTTTCTTGTCCGGGTCGAGCAGTTTGGATTGTTCGGCCAGATAACCAATGACTTCGGTCAAGGGCTTGCCGTCCGGCCAGGAAACAGATTCCAGGCGGAGGCTGTTGAGTTTGCGGTAAATCATTTCCCGTCCGGGGTTGGTGTGAACGTCGGTGTTGGTAACGTAAGGATTCGGCACAGGCAATCCGACAAAAAGAGCGCGGGGCGGCGTTAGCACACCGAGCCGGTTGGTGGCGTAATTGTTCGGCACAGGCAATCCGACGCCCACATTCGGCGACCACTTGGCTTGTGTGACCAAGCTTAAATAGTAAAATGCGGCTTGGTTGTCTGGATCCAGTTTCAAGGCTTGATTCAAGTTGGTTTCGGCGTCCTCGAACTTGCCCATTTCGTAAAGCAATTTGCCGTCTTGAACCAGTTTGCCGGCTTGGATTTTGCCATCAATGGAATTTGTGACGGCCATTACGTTGTCGTCCTTTTGTAAAGAAACCGCCTCTGCGTTGGTGTTCTCCGGCGCTTCACCCATTGGCAATGCAACGGCGCTGAAGGCGAGAATTCCCAAAATCGAAACGACGGTCAGCCCGGCCCTTCGCGGTGCGTTGAAATTGATCAATCGTTCAATCCGCTGACGCAACGCGCTGCGCGATTCCAAAATCCCGACCAAACCCAGGCTCGCCAGCGGACGATTGAACGCGAGCCTGGCCACTTCCAGCAGCGTCGGCGCGTAAATCTCCGCTTCGTCGCGAAGCGCCAGCATCACGGCGTCGTCCACCGCCTCCTCGCGCACGCGGCGGATGCGGGCGTTGGCCAGCCAGAGCAGCGGATGCCACCAGTAAAAAATTTGCAGCAGCGCCTGCGCGCAGTTCACCCAAACATCGCCGCGCCGGAGATGAATCGCCTCGTGCAGCAACACCGCGCGCAATTGTCCGGCGGAAAGTTTTTCCACCAGCGGTTGCGGCAGCAAAATGACGGGACGAAACAACCCGCAAACCGCCGGCGACATTGAATCATCCGTCAATTTCAGCCGGATGCCCGGACGCAAATGTGTCAGACGCCGCGCTTCGTGCAGAATGGGAATCAATTCCTCCGAGGCTGTTGCGCGCCGCACCTTTTGATTGATTTGCCGCCAGCGAAACAGCAGCCATGCCAGCAATCCCGCGCTGACTGCGCCTGACGCGGCCAACGCCCAGGCCGCGGCGGACATTTTTGGCTGAATCGGCGCGGGAGCTGGCTGGGATTGCAGCGGGACAGTCAAGGCAGATTGATCACCGTAGTTGACGGCGAACTCGGTCGTTTGTGGCTTCGTCGGAGGTTGCGGCGAAGTCGGCAGCCACCACGTCACACTTGTCGGCAGCGCGAGTGACGGCGGCAGGATCAATTTCACGAGCACCATCAGCCAAAGCGCATAGCGAATCGCGGCGCGAATTTTCCGGCGCAGCGCAAAGTCCAGAACAAAAACGATGGCGATGAGCAAGCTCGATTGCCAGAGCATCGGCCACGCGAAATTCAGGAAATGATCGCCCCAATGATTCAGAGTTTCAATGAAGGAGTTCATGCGGTCGCCTTTCGGAATGGGAATTATTTTTTCGCCGTCTTTTTTCTGGCCTTGATCAGGGATTCCAGCTTGGTGAGTTCCTCCACGCTCAAATCACGGCTTTCGATGAGGCATTGCACCATCGGCGTGAGCGCCCCGTTAAAGGCGTGCTTCAGTGCGTAAAGCAGTTCGCTGCGCTGCGCCTGCGCCGGCGTCACGACGGAGCGGTAAAGCGTCTGGTTGCGGATTTTTTCGGCGGTCAGCAGCTTCTTGGCGGCCATCCGGTCCATGAGCGTGCGGACGGTCGAGTAGGTCCAGCCGGTTTTCTGGAAAAGTTTCTGCTGGATGGCCGGCGCGTCGCAGGGTTCGTTGTCCCAGACGGCCTTGATGACCGTCCATTCCGCTTCCGTCAATTCGATGGGGGATTTTGGCGTGGCTTTGTTCATTGATGGCGCATTATCTCTACAAGTGTAAAGAATGTCAAGGAATTATTTTACACTTGTAGAGGTGAAGCCAAAAGCCGCCCGTGCGGGGATGGCGGGCCGCGTTGTTATGAAGCGCCAGATCGAACCGGGATTTCCGCGTCGCGCTTACGGCGACGGGGTGGTAATCAATGTATGTTGCGGCGGAATTTCACTTTTTATTTTCTGTTGCGTGAGAAGCAAATCATCATCTGAATGCACGCGGTTTCCCGCCGGGTCAACCACGGTGACGGTGATGAAAACCAGCAGCCGCGTTTTGTCGGCTCCGGGATTGTTTGACGCGAGAATCAAGGTCTGATTGTCCCAAACATTCGCCCGCGCGGCCAGCGTTTCCGGCGCATTGACGGTGACTGTCAAATTCATCGTATAGTCGTCCGCGAGCAGCGCGGCATTCAAATCCACGGTTGAATTGCCAGAACGCATTTGAACCTGTCGTCTGCTGGCTGTCATGACTTCCGGGTCGCCCAATATATCCATGCCGCCACGTGATTTTAGTTTCTGCAACAGCGGCGTCGCCTTGGCTGCGGTCATGATTTCGACCGTGTTTTTCTCTTTCGTGTCCACGGCAATGCCCGCCTTCAAAATGGCTTCGGCATCCGCTTCGGACATTTTGATGAAACGGGCCTTGACGTGAACTTGCAGATCGGCTTTGTTCAACACATCGAGCGTGCGTTGAATGGTGTCCAACTCCGATGGCGTGGCCTTTACGAACAATAATCCCAGCTTGTCGTTAAAAGCGACGCTTCTGCCGGGCGCGGTCAAATCCACGCCCAATACGCTGGAAATACTTTTTGGACTTATGGCGTTTGTCGAAACACCGTTGGTCTGCAAGCCGGGAATATTTAGCAACGCGGCGTAGAATCTGTTTGAATTCACCTTGAACACGCGTGCTTCAAGGTTGGTGCCGCTGCCGCCATCAGCGGCGGAAACAGCAACTTGTCCAAAGGCACCAAACAAAACCGCGCACAGCACGGAAGCAAATGTTCTTCGAGGAATCATGGGCCAATCGTGGTCCTGTCCGGCGAAGTTGGCAAAACAAAAATCCGTCAAAATCCGTGGCGGCATTCTTTCAATTTTAGGCGGATGGGAATCCTCTCGTTCCGGCATATTTTTCGACGTGAGAGGGAGTTGTGTAAAATCGAGTTGCCGGGCGGGCTGCCCGCGCCAAAGGCGGGTTTCCCTGAAATATTGGTGTGTTAATAATGTGTGAATATCACCCGTTTGCACTTGTGCATTTTTGGGTTTATAGTTTCGCAGCGACATGAAACACCAGTCCATTTCGCAAAAGGAAGCGTCCGCCTGCACACCGATCCAGGGCCGGATTGTGCCCCCGCGCCGAATTCTTCTGGTGGAAGACAACCAGGACATACGCAATCTAAACGCCGAGGTGCTGGCTGATTCCGGTTACCAGGTTGACACCGCCAACGACGGTGTTTCCGGCTGGAAGGCGCTGAAAGCCCGCCACTACGATGTTCTGATCACCGACAATACCATGCCGGGAGTGACAGGTTTGGAACTCATCAAACAGCTTCGTTCCGAAGACATGTCGCTGGCGGTCATCCTGGCGTCTGGAACGGCACCGACAGAAGAATTGAACCGCAACCCGTGGTTGCATATTGACGCGCTGCTTCCGAAACCATACCGCGCCGCCGACTTGGTGAAAATCGTGGGTGAAGTCCTGCACAATTCCGACACCTCCAGCTAAACTATCTCGCGTCGCCAGACCGGCGAACCCGCCACGCGAGTTGATTCGCAGACGAATTGGCCGGTTTTCATTCGAACAAGCCGATGATGACCGCCACGGCCAATCCTGCCAGCAACGCCGCCGACAATTTGAAACGGTCGTGCGAATGGAATTGCAGTTCCGGCAGAAGATCGCTGCTGGCGATGCAAAGAAAAGTTCCGGCGCAAAATCCCAGCGCGTAGCCGAGCACCGGCGTGCCGGCGGCAAAGTGGCTTGCGCCGACGTAAAACAGCGCCGCGCCCAGTGGGCTGGCCAGCGCGAACAGGCCGTTCAAAATGTGCCGCGACAACCGCGAACTGCCCCCGGCGGCCATCAATGTCGAGACCGCCATCGCGTCAAATGGCTTGTGCAGAATCACCACGAGCGCGACGCCAAGCCCGGCAATTTTGACATGGCCCTGCGCCCCGGCGGCGACGGCGGCGGCCAGCGCCAGTCCGTCCAGCAGCGAGTGGAGCGTCAGCCCCAGCGCCGTGCCGACCCAGGAAAGCTGCCTGGCGGATTTGTCCGCCAGCGTGTGCGCGTGTTCGGCGTGTTCGGCGTGGCTGTGCGCGTGCGAATGGTCGTGACCGCAGCAATCTTCCGGGTCGCCTTCGGGCAGGTCATGGTGATGAAAATGGAAGAAGCGCTGGACAAAAAACATCGCCAGGTAGCCGCCGAGCAGCCAGTCCACCGTCAGATCCAGCGAATGCAATTGTTCCTCCGCGTCCGGCAAAAAGTGGAGCAGGGAGATGCCGAGCATCAGCCCGGCCACGAAGCTGACGGCCATTTGCAGCCGCGTGTGGGTGAGATGAATGGCGAGCAGCAGCCAGCCGCCCGCGAGCGAAGCCAGCAGAACCAGCGCGCAGTAAGTGACCAGCAGCCATCCGGGTGTCAAAGTGGACATGATGTTAATTGCAAACCATTTGCAATTTAGCAAAAAGGCGGACCGCCGCAAGTTTTATTTTGAAACAGCGGGTCTCCAGCGACCGGGCCGGAAAACGATTGGAGTTCGTGGCGCGCTGTCTTAAAATCGAGCCTGTCGCCAACTATGAAAACTCGCGCCATCCTTCTTTTCGCGCTCCTCGCCGGCAGCGTCGTTGCCCAGGACGCCGCCATCACCGGCCAGGACATCGTTCCGCCCTGTCCCGACTGGGTGCATCACGCCGTGATTTATCAGGTCTATCCGCAGACGTTCTACGATTCCAATGGCGACGGCATCGGCGACCTGCCGGGCATCATCGCGAAACTGGATTACATCAAAAGCCTTGGCGTGGACGCCATTTGGATCAATCCGTTCTTCGATTCGCCGTTCAACGACGCGGGCTACGACATCCGCGATTATTACAAAATCGCGCCGCGCTACGGCACCAACGAAGACGCGCGCCGGCTCTTCGCCGAGGCGCACAAACGCGGGCTGAAGGTGCTGTTCGATTACGTCATCAGCTACACCTCGATTGACAATCCGTGGTTTGTCGCCTCTTCCAAACAAACGCCCAGCCCGTATTCGAACTGGTATATCTGGACGGACAACGTCTGGAAAACCGAGCGCGGCAGCCAGTGGGTCCATGGCTACGGCCAGCGGAACGGAAATTTTTACAGCAACTTCTTCTGGAACGAACCGGCCCTCAATTACGGCTACGGCACGCCCGATCCCGCCAGCCACTGGCAGTTGCCGACGGACCATCCCGACGTGCTGGCGTTGCGCGCGGAAATGCAAAAGGTGATGCGCTTCTGGATGGACATGGGCGCGGACGGATTCCGCGCCGACATGGCCGGCGCGCTCGTCAAGGGTGGCGATCCCAAACACCAGACCCTCGGTTACTGGCGCGAAGTCCGGCAAATCCTGAACACGAATTATCCGCAGGCTTTCATCGTCTCCGAATGGTCCGGCCCGCGCGACGCGCTCAATGGCGCGTTCCACGCGGATTTCTACCACTGGGTTGACGGCTTCAACGATCTTTACCAGAAGGAAATCTGGCGCATCGGGAACGGGACGACCGACGGCCACAGTTTCTTCGACCGCGACGGCCAGGGCGACATCAAACATTTCCTCGACGGTTATCTGCCGGCGTGGCAGGCGACGCGGGCGGAAGGTTACATCTGCCTGCCGCTCGGCAACCACGACATCGCCCGGTTGAACAACCGCCGCAGCACCGACGACCTCGAAATGATCATGGCGTTCGGCCTGACGATGCCCGGTGTGCCGTTCATTTACTACGGAAACGAAATCGGCATGAGACAATTGGAAAACCTGCCGCAAATCGAGGGCTGCTACACGCCGCGCGCCGGCGCCCGCACACCGATGCAATGGAGCGGCGGAAAAAATCTTGGCTTTTCGACGGCGGACCCGGCGAAATTGTATCTGCCCGTGGACGCCGCGCCCGACGCCCCGAACGTCGCCGCCGAGGAAAAAGACCCCGGCTCATTGTTGAACCGCGTCCGGAAACTCATCCAGCTCAAGCACACCGAACCGGCGCTGGCGGCCTACGCGGAATTCGTCCCACTTTACGCGAAGTCGAACATCTATCCGTTTGTCTATGCGCGCTCCGGTGGAGGGGAAACATTGCTGCTGATTTTCAATCCCGCCGCGCGTGACACCACCGCCGGGTTCACGTTCCCCGCCGAGTATCGGGAATTGAAGCTGCTCGCCGGAAAAGAAGTTCAAGTCGCCAAAGACGGCCAGACATTGAACCTTGAGATTCCCGGCCAGACTTATGCCATTTATCAGGCGGTGAAATGATGCCGCCTGCGTTCAGGTGCCGCATCGTCAGGCATAAAAAGCGGCGGAGGGCCGCCGCAGTCCAAAACCTGGCGGAGATGCGGAGCGGTTCAGCGGGCGCGAAGCGTCTTGAAGTGCGCCAGCCCTCTGGCGCTTTGGAACGCGGCCATTGCCAAATCCCGGTCGTCTTGGCGGGACTTCAGTGTTTTACCGTCTCCGGGCAACAGCTATGACCATACTGCCGACCAGAATTGCAAAGCCGCCAAATATCCAGACCAGCAAGCGTCTTTGAAACTCGTCTTTGGCAAACAGGCGGGTCATTTCCTGAACGGAAAATGTGCCAACCCGCAGTTGTGCGATTGAACCGGACTTTGCAAGGGCATAGGGCGACAGATTGTTTCCGCTCTGTTGGGCAATCACTGAAACTTTTGCCGCCGGTGCAGATTCAAATTTGATCTTCAAGTCGCCGATTGTGGGCTGGTCGGCATTTGTGCCAACATAAATCCCGCCGTCAAAAAGTTTTGCCTTGGCTCGGATGGGTTGTGCCAGTGTGGAAAGATTTGCATCACTTAACGGCATGGTTTGAAAGTTGTCTATCTGTCCCACCAGTTCCGATGTGACAGTGAAAACGCCAAGGGTTATTTTCGTGGCGTCAACCGTGCGATCAGGAATTTCCTTCGTGGCGGGATTGTCGTGTCCGGCGTTATAGAACGAGCGCGAATCAACCAATTTTTCCAACCATGCCTTCGAATAATTGTAGGTTCTGGTTTTTAACAAGGTCGTGGTGTTGCCTTTAGCATCTTCCGTCCCAAGCGACGACTGGCTTTGCAGGCTGCCTTGCTGCCATTGATACATCCACACGCGTCGGCGCAGTCTTAAGGCGTCCACCGCCACGCCAAATTCCGGATCGGCCAGATTTTCCGCTCCGACCAGCTCGCCGGTGACATGGATGAGCTTGCCGTTATTCTGCGGGTCAAGCTTGTCGGTGCCGACCGAAATGGCCATGGCCATGCCCTCACGTTCCGGCACCACCACCCGCGCCCAATAAGTTTCATAACCAACAATCATCGCCAGGCCTACGGTTAAAAAGAAAAGTCCCAACAGCCATGCAAAAACCCTTTTTATGCCTTTCAACGGACGGCGTTTGGCAGCCCTGCCGGACTGATATTCTTCGGCCTCTTCGCGCTCGGCTTGTTCCCGTTCAGCTTTGGACATCTTTGTCCGGTCCGGCATGATCAGCACCAAAAGCGCGGGGAAAATTATTCCCGCAAGGATTCCTTGGCCGGCGGTGTAGCCTTTGGCCCTGCCCAAGGCAGCACAACCGGCAAGATAAATGAAATAGCCAGATAAAATGAGAATCAGAATACCCACTCCCGGCATCAAGTGACGAAGGGCGCAGAACACCGCCATTCCAATTAGTGCCAAGCCAAAAAAGATTCCGATTGTCGGAGTTTGCTTGTTATGTGATTTCATTGTGGTGGCGATTCGGAAAATTGAGTTCTGTCTATATTTGAGGTTGAGATTGTGAAAAAATGTTCCGCATTCCAATTATAATTTGCCGGGATTATTATACCTGACAGATTCGGCTGGAACAATCCTCAAGCCGAATGGTCGCCGCACATCTCCAAAAACTCCTCCTCATCCAAAATCTTCACGCCCAGTTCCCGCGCCTTGGCGAGCTTGGAACCGGCTTCTTCACCGGCCAAAACGAAATCCGTCTTCTTGCTCACGCTGCCGGTCACTTTGCCGCCGGCAGCTTCAATCTTCGCCGTGGCTGCCTCGCGCGTCAGCGTCGGCAGCGTGCCGGTCAGCACAAATGTTTTGCCGGCAAAAATTCCCGCTGTCGTCGCAGCCATGGCGGCTTTTTCGCTGGCTGGTTTGATGCCCAATTCTCGGATGCGGGCGAGAACTTTCTTGCCGGCGGGCGACGCGAAATAATCCAGCACGCTCGCTGCCGCCACCGGGCCAACTTCCACCAGCTTCGCTTTCAAACCGCCTGTCTCCAATCGTGATTCAATCGCGGCAATCTCCGCTTTCAATTCCGCATCACGTTGCTCGCGTCTCGCTTTATCGGCTTCGGTCTTGGGCGGATTTTTGCGCGAGCGCGGACTGATTTCGGCGCGTTCGCTTTCCTTCGCGCCGAGGTCGCGGATGTCGCGCAACACTTCGGAATCGGCCAACGCCTCCAGCGATTCGTGCGTGGCGGCGAGTTGTTTGGCGGTGGCTTCGCCCACGTCGGCAATCGCCAGCGCGTGAATCCAGCGGGACAGCGGCGCGGTCTTGGCGCGCTGAAGCGCGTCGAGAATTTTTGTGGCGTTCTTTTCGCCGAACGTGCGCGGTTCGTCGTCCGTGCCGAGATTCAGTTTGCCAAGCACTTCCAGTTTCAGGTCGAACAAATCGAGCGGTTCCTTGACGAGGCCGCGTTCCACGAGTTTTTCCGCCACAATGCCGCCGAGCGATTCGAGATCCAGCGCCTTGCGTTGGGCGAAATACTCCACGCGCCGCGTGAGTTGCGCCGGGCATCCCGCGATGTTCTGGCAGCGCCACGCGACTTCTTCGTCAACATTCGGAGGGACGAGTTCCACGAGTCTCTGACTTTCGGTTTTTGATTGGGGACTCGTGGAACTCGTCCCTCCGATTTCGGTGGCGCGCGACGTTTTGATTTTGTCCTTCGCAATCGGCCCGCCGCACGCGGGGCATTTGCCGCCGACGTGTTTGAACAAATCAAATTCCTTCGCGCCGGGCGGACGTTTGGTTTTCACCACCTCGAAAATCTCCGGGATGACCATGCCGGCCTTGCGGATGACCACGGTGTCGCCGATGCGGATGTCTTTGCGGCGGATTTCGTCCTCGTTGTGCAGCGTCGCGCGCGAAATCGTCGAGCCTTGCACAAAAACCGGTTCGAGTTCGGCCACGGGCGTGAGCACGCCGGTGCGGCCGACCTGCACGGTGATGGCTCTCAAAACCGTTTCCGCCGGCGTGATCCACGGCACGGGCTTGTGGACAATCGCGTAGCCGGGCGCGCGGCTGCGGCCGGGAATTTTCGCCCAGTCGGCCAGCGTGTTGACCTTGAGCACGATGCCGTCAATTTCGTAAGGCAACTGCCGGCGCAAATCGTTGTCCTCGTCGTAATGCGCGACGACTTTGCTCGCATAAATTTTCAAGACCTCCTCGATGCCATTGCAAACCCACCAGAGTTTTTGCGTGGGCAGGCCGAATTTGGCGAGCGCTTCGAGCATTTCGGAATGTTTTTTGAATTCGATGCCTTCCACTTTGCCGACCGCATAAAACACGGCGCGGATGGGGCGTTGCGCGACGAGCTTGGGATCAAGCTGCTTGAGCGTGCCGGCGGTGGCGTTGCGGGCGTTGGGAAAAGGTTTTTCGCCCTCGGCGGCTAGTTTGGCATTTAGCGCGTCAAAATCCTTGATGGAAATGTAAGCCTCGCCACGCACTTCGAGCAATTTAGTGGCACGGGCGTCTCGCCCGTGTGCTTCGGAACTCACGGGCGAGACGCCCGTGCCATTACCCAGTTCCAACGGAATGCCGCGGACGGTTTTCAGGTTCGCCGTGATGTCGTCGCCTTCCGTGCCGTCGCCGCGCGTGATGCCGAGCGCGAGCTTGCCGTGGCGGTAATGGACGCCGATGGAAACTCCGTCCACTTTTGGCTCCAGGATGTATTGGATTTTGTCGCGGCCAAGATGTTTGCGGATTGTTGCATCCCAGGCGCGAAGTTCGGCCAGCGTGTTTTCATCTTGCAGGCAACTGCGCTTGAACCAATCTCGTTCAATCTTTTCATCGGGCTGTTTTGCTGCTTCGATCTTGTCAAGCGAGAGCATCGGCACGAGGTGTTTGACGCGCGCAAATTTCTCGCTCGGCGCGCCGCCGACTCGCTGCGTCGGCGATTCCGGCGTGACGAGGCCGGGGAAATTTTTCTCCAATTCCTGAAGCTCCTTGAAAAGCAAATCGTATTCGCGGTCGGTGATGAGCTGCCGGCCTTCGACGTAATAGGCGCGGTCGTGCCGGCGGATTTCACCGGCGAGATGGGCGTGGCGTTTTTGGGCTGCGGCGTTCGTCACGCGATAATATTTAACGCAAAGGCGCAAAGAAGCAAAGCCGCCAAAAAAGGAAAAACTTTTTTGACCGGATGACATTGTGCTACGCTGCTGTCGTGCGCGGGAATCTGGCCAAGGCGTTCGAGATGGCGAACACGCAGGTGCTTCGCCGCGCGGCGCTGCCCAAATCTTACACGGATTTTCTGGGGCGGAAGCTGTTCCTGTTCCTGTTGACGGTGCGGGGACTCGGCGCGTTCGCGCTCATCACCATCGGCGTCATTTTGAGAAAATCCGGCGTGGCGAAAAATGTCGTCCGTCCCCGCATCCGGCAGGAAATCGCGCGGGCGGGCGTGGCGTTGCTGCCGATGTTTTTCTTCGTGGCGTCGGCGCTGGGATTTCTCGTCGTCGGGCAGACGGTTTCGGCATTGGCGAAAGTTGGCGCGACGAGCTATCTCGGCTCGACAATGGTGATTGTGATCGTGCGCGAACTCGGGCCGCTGCTGGCGGCGATGCTGGTGCTGGCCCGCGTGGGCACGGCGAACGTGATCGAACTCGGCACGGCGCGCGCAATGGGCGAAGTGGAGGCGCTGGAGACGCTGGGCATTGACCCGGTGCATTACCTCATCGTGCCGCGCGTCATCGGGATGGCGCTGGGCGTTTTTTCGCTGACGGTTTATTTGATCATCGGCGCGCTCGCGAGCGGCTATCTGTTCGCGTTTTTGCAGGACGTGCCGATGACGCCGGGCGATTATTTCAAGCAAATCACCGAGTCGTTGAGCTGGCTGGACTTCGCGCTGCTCGCGCTGAAAACCATCGGCTTCGGATTTTTCATCGCCATCGTGGCGTGTTATCACGGGCTGGCGCAACCGCTGCGCCTCGAAGAAGTCTCGCGCGTGGCGGTGCGGGCGGTGACGCAGGGCGTCATTGTGTGCGTGCTGATTGATGCGGTGTTCATCGTGCTTTATTTGCTGACATGATTTTAATAAACACGGAAGATTCGTTAAAAACTATGAAAACAGCCAAAAAACAGAAGAGAGTAATCAGGCATAGTATTAAAGGTGCATTGGTCAAAGGATACCTTGAAAGAAAGGACCGAAAAGGTTTTGAACTCCTTTTGCCCCGGTATCGAGAAGTTATTGGAGATAGTTCGGGAATTTACGCTCTGTATAAAGGGAAGCGACTCTATTATGTCGGGATTGCTCAAAATTTATTAAACAGGGTTGATTGGCATACAAAAGATAAACATAAGCATCGCTGGGATAAGGTCAGTTTCTTCGTTATAGATAAGCACAGATACAGCAAGGATATTGAAACTGTTATTTTACGCATTCTTGAGCCGCGAGGAAATGGCACAAGAGGAAAATTTGAGGGCCACTATCATCTTCAAGATAAGCTAAATAAAATTCGCAGGGAGATGAAAGATTTGATCAAGCGTGTTTGAATATTTATCGACGCAATTTGCGTGACATGAGCGAAAACCAGAACATCCCGGCCATCGAAATGCGCGGCGTGAACGTCGCCGCGATGCGCGATGCCGCGTTTACCGTCGTCGAGGATGTGAACTGGTCGGTGGCGGCGGGGGAATTCTGGGTCGTCGCCGGGCAGGAACATTCCGGCAAAAGCGATTTGCTGATGCTGGCCGCCGGGTTGATGCCGCCGGCCGCCGGCTGCTGCAGACTATTTGGAAACGACACGAGCAATTTTGGCGAGGCGGAGCTGGCCGAACGGCTGCGCGTGGGATTTGTTTTTCAAGGCGGACAGCTTTTCAGCCAGTTGACGATTGCCGAAAACGTCGCGCTGCCGTTGCGCTACCAAAGAAACCTGACGCCGGACGCGGCGGCTGCGGAAGTGAAAGGGTTGCTGGAACTGATGGACCTTGCGCCGCTCGCGGAGGTGACGCCGGCGGATGTCGCGGCCAACTGGCGGCAGCGCGCGGCGCTGGCGCGGGCGTTGATTTTGAAACCGGAAGTGCTTTTGCTGGACAATCCGCTGGCCGCCCTCGGCGCGCGGCACCGGCAATGGTGGCTGCGTTTTTTGGAGCAGCTTTCGCGCGGTCACGAGCAGTTCGGCGGCGGGCCGGTGACGATGGTCGTCACCGCCGATGATTTGCATCCCTGGCGAAGCGCGCGCCGGAAGTTTGCGGTGCTGCGCGACAGGCAATTCAATTCGGTCGGCGCGTGGAACGAAGTTGAAACGGCCAGCGACCCGGTTGTAAAAGAATTGCTGGCCGCGCCCGTTGAATTAACCTCGCAATCTTAATCGTCGTCATAATCATAATCTGTTGGTGATTACGATGACGATTACGATTAAGATTTGGAACATTTTATGGCACTGCAAGATTTGACACCGCAACTGCGCACGCGCTTGAGCCGGATGGAGCGCGCGGTGGGCTGGTTTGTTTTTCTGGCGACGGCACTGCTGCTGTTCGGCTTCGGCTATTACATTTACCACACGGCGGAGCGCAAGGGCTGGTTCAAGATCAAGGCGCCGTTTCACGTCTTTGTCCAAAGCTCGGCGGGTTTGAACGTCGGCGACCCGGTCTATATGATGGGATTTCCGGTTGGAACAATCACCGGGGTGGTTCCCCAACAGCCGTATGACCCGCACAACGTGCAGGTGAAATTTGAAATTCTTGAACCGTATTTCCGCTACATCTGGCGCGATGGCTCGTATGTGAAGGTGAACGCGGCGGACTTTTTGGGCAAGCGGCTGCTGGAAGTCACGCGCGGCACGAACGGCCCGGCGATTGTCGTCACGCAGCCGGGCACCTGGAAATCCATTCCCGAATTGGAACAGCTTGTCGCCGCCGAAACCAACCATTGGCAGCTTTATCAGGAAGTGCTCGACGCAAATTCCAACGTGGTCCTCGGCGCCTACACCATGCTGGACGGGGCCAGTTTGCGCGTGCTGGCGGGAATGAACCTCGCGTCCAATTCCGTTTTTGCCTACGACAACGCCGTCAATTTCAACCACATCGTGGCGTCGTGGGACAACCGGGTGCGCCGCTACGTCAATTTCACGCCCGACCGCGACACTGCCTGGCTGCGCGCGGTGGAGGCGCCGCCGATTTCCGACCAGTTGCAGGCGATGGTTTTGCAGGTGCAGACGGCGTTGCCGAACGTGCTTGCGCTGACGAACAAAATTGCCGCCGTGCTGGACAACGCGGCCAATGCGACCTCGAACCTGAATGTTGCCCTTGTCGAGACGCGGCCGATGCTCACGAATTTTGCCCTCGTCAGCGCGCAACTGCGCGAGCCGGGCGGCCCGCTGGTCTGGGCGCTGGGCACGAACGGCAGCGGACAATTGCAAGGCTCGCTGACGAATGCCAACGCGCTGCTCGGCCACGCGGACACAAACCTCACCGCGCTGCTCGGCCACACGGACACGAATCTTGCCGCGCTGCTCATCAACCTCGCCGACATCACCAGCAATCTCAATGCGCAGGTGCAGTCGAACTCGAACATCTTGAGCAGCATTTCCAAAATCGTGGTGGACTCCGACGATTTTGTTCAGGGGCTGAAACGGCACTGGCTGTTGCGCTCGGCGTTCAAGAGCGAAAATGCGTCGGCAAATACCAACGCGCCGCCGCCGGATTTGCGGTCGCCACGACAGCGTTGAGAAACTTTTTCTGGTGGGGCGAGAGTCCTCTCGAGCCCTGATTGAAGAAGGCTCGACGGAGTCTCGCCCCACCGAAATCACATCGCGCGCCGTTGCCAACTCATTGCTGACTTTTCTTGAACCAATCCGCGAACAGCTTGATGCCGTTCTCAAATTTCACCTGCGGATTGTAGCCGAGCTTCGCGCGCGCCTTGGAAATGTCCGCGAACGTGATGGGCACGTCGCCGGGCTGCAACGGCTGCCGGTCAATCGCCGCCTTTTTGCCGAGCGCGGTTTCGAGCAATTCAATCATCCGCGTCAGTGAAATGGTTTCCGATTCGCCAAGGTTGAAAATCTCGTAGCCGAATTCTTTCTTCGTGCAGGCGATGATGCCGTCCAGCGTGTCCGTGACGAACGTGTAATCACGCGCCGCGCTGCCGTCGCCGAAGACGGGGATCGGTTTCCCGGCGGAAATCAATTTCGCGAATTTGTAAATCGCGAGGTCGGGGCGCTGGCGCGGGCCATAGACGGTGAAGAACCGCAGCATCGCCACGTCCATTTTGTAAATGTGATGCCACGTGTGGCCGAGGGCCTCGCACGCCAGCTTGCTCGCGGCGTAGGGCGAGATCGCGGAGAAAATCGGGTCGCTCTCGCTGAATGGCACCTTGGAATTCACGCCATAGACCGACGACGACGACGCGATGGTGATTTTCTTCACGCCGGATTTGCGCGCCGCTTCTAGCACGTAGACCGTGCCCTCGACGTTCACGCGCTGGTAAAGCGCCGGCTCGGCGAGGCTGGGCCGCACGCCCGCGCGAGCCGCGAGGTGGATGACCTGATCGAATCTGACCGAGGAAAAAATCCCGTCGAGCGCGGCGCGATCCGTGATGTCGCCGTGGATGAATTCAAACGGCTTGGCAAGCGCCTGGATTTCGCAGAGATTGCGCTGCTTGAATTGCGGGTCGTAAAAATTGTTGAGGTCGTCGAAGGCCCAGACGCGATGGCCGTCGCGGAGGAGGCGTTCGCAAACGTGCGAGCCGATGAAGCCCGCGCCGCCCGTGACGAGAAAATTCATAGGCAAACCCTAGCAACCGCCGTGCGGGGTGTCGAGCGTGCAGGAGAATTCAGCAGCCATTCAAGGTTTATCCGATTTGTTTCCCAAAATTTCCCTCAAGCGGGAGTTGACGCAAAAGAGTTGCAAAAAAGTTGATGTAGCAATGATGATCATAGCGATTACCGAAATTCGGACTGTCAGCGTTGCATGAGAATCAATGGAAGTTGACATAAATACCGGTGTAAAAATGAAAATCCCTATAAAAATCTTTCGGTAAGATTTCAATCGGGAATCTGTTTCTAAAAGTGGACAAACAATGGCAGCCCGCTCTTCACGAGACTTGCCAGATAGGGCGGGGATATTTCTTTGCAAGGTTGGCTTCATGTTTTGGCATTTTTCTGAAATTGGCCGTAATTGCCTTCAGCCAGGCCGCGAAAAGACAAATCCTCGTCCAAATCCGGCCAGTGCAGGCCGAACGGCGAAATTTCAATGCGATTCAACTGCCGGTGCGTGCCGCGCGCGAGCCGTGGATTTTCCGCGACGGGGAAACGGATTTCCGCGCCGCTTTCCATGCGGACGACTATTTGTCCGTTCACATAAGCGGCGGCAACGGCGATGTCAGTCAAGGTGTTCATGCCACTTCTCAATTATCAGCTTTTTATGTTCTTCCGCAAGTCTTTCAGCTTTGGACAATTCGCGGAGCTTGAGACCTTGCGACTCGCGCAGTTCAACCTGATTTTCCAAATCGAACACCGCTTCACCACCGCCGTAGCGGACGTGGACGTGAATCGGGCGATGCTCGTTGCTGTAAAAGAAAAACCTGAATCCGTCCTGTTCGAAAATGGTTGGCATGGTGGAAATTATGTTGTTGGTTCAAATACAAACGTGCGAGCCGATGAAGCCCGCGCCGCCGGTGACGAGAAAATTCATGCCCAGACGCTAACAATCAGAACGTGAACTGTCGAGTATGTGAGTCTTGGCGTTTACCGGGAGCGTTGAACCAGCAGATTCATCAGGGTAAACCATGACGTGGTGGGGGCGGAGGTTTCAGATCATTCGTGCCGCCATGCTGGCTCAATAGTTCTGCCACATCGTTGTAATGACGATTCACAGCAAAGTGCAATGGTGTCCAGCCATAATTGTTCGTGGCATTGACTTCAGCCTTGTTGGCCAGAAGTAATTCCACCATGTCCATGTGGCCTCCTTTCGCCGCCAATTCCAAAGGCGTTTCGTCGTTGTTTCCCCTGACATTGACCTCGGCTCCATTGGCCAGCAGCAATTCCGCTACATCTTTGTGACCATTCAACGCCGCGATGTGCAACGGCGTATAGCCACGCGTATAACTGTTATAGTCCCAGTCGGACTTGGCATTGACTTCGATCTTACATATTTGGCTCTGAATTGACGGTGTTCGTGCTGAAGGAATTGCCAGCAAAAATTCCACCACATCCTTGTGGTCATTTTTTACCGCAAAGTGCAAAGGTGTATAGCCGTATTCGCCATCTTTGCCGAATACCAAATCAAGATTGTCGTTGACCAGCGCCTTGACTCTTCCCAGATCACCAATTGCGGCTGCGTCAAAAACATTATAATCAGCTTTGTTGGCCAGCAGCAATTCCATCACGTCCTTGTGGCCCTTATCTGCCGCAAGATGCAAAGGAGTATCGCCGTTACTGTCCTTGCTGAAAACCAAATCAGGATTGGCATTGAGCAGCGACTTGACCTTTTCCAAATCGCCTTGCTTGGCTGCGTCATGAATCTCGCCGCAAAAGGCGAGGTTGCTCCAAGCCAGCGCGACCAGTATGACGGCAGCGAGGCGTAAAATTGGTATGTGGCAGAACCGGCTGAAGATGGAATTCGTGTTCATGGCTGGACTGGTTGCTACGCCGATTGACGCGAAACGTCAACTTGAAAGATTGCTCCGATTACTTTGACTTGTCCGGTTGAGCCTCCAGAGCCAATTCTTTGAGCGGCTGTCCAAGCAATTCCGCCAGAACTTCGATGATGAGTTCGTGGTCGGCGCGTTGCGGCAGGCCGGAGACGGTGATCGTGCCGATGCAGCCCGTGCCTTTCAATTTGATTGGGAAGCAGCCGCCGTGCGGGGCGTAGTCGCGGTCATTCACGCCAATTTTTTCGGCGAGGGTCGTCTTCTGCTGGCGCAATTCCAGGCCTATCGCGTAGGAGCTGCGGTGAAAGTGCTGCACCACGTTTCGTTTGCGGCGTATCCAATCAATGTTGTCGGGCGTGGTGCCCGGCATGGCGGTGAAAAACAATTGATGCCCGTTCACCTGGATGTCAATCGCCACGGACAGTTTGCGGGACGCGGCAAGCGCCCGGATGCGCGTGCCCACCGTCCAGGCGGTGTTGGCGTCAAAACCGGGGAAGCGAAGCCGTTCCTCCTGCCGCGTGACGCGTTCGATGTCTTGTCTGATGTTCATTTAGTTTTTTGCTGTGTTGAATTAAACTCATATCACACTGCGTTCAACGTATCAATCCATTGCCGCGCGTTGGTAGTGGGGTCATTTGGATTTTCAGGTGCAAATGGCTGAATTTGTGCAATTTTCAGGCATGGAGACGGATTTCTCATTTTTTCAGGTATAAAACAGATTCATCGGCATTGGTTGCATATACGATATATGGATGCCCCGGAGTTCCATCTTCAAGATTGGTGTCCATTTGCGGGAAAATTACGAATCTTTTTTGGATATTATTTGCCACAAGGTCAACAGCCCCGCCGTCAATTTCGGTTCCTCTCGGCAAAAAATTTATATCCATTCGCAGCGAATTTACATCGTCAATTGCCTTAACTGGAGTTTCGCGGCCATGCAACGCTCTAAAATTAAAAGAACGAAATCGGATTCCGCAAGGCATGGCGACATCCATGCTTTGGGGTTCGATAACAAAAAGGGGTTCATCTTTTAGGAAATTTTCTGCCGATAAAATATCAAACCTTTGCGATGTCAACATTGATAATTCAAGCCCTGACGTTATATCTTTTTCACACAAAGTCATGCGTGCAATCCACCGCGCATCCCAATTTGTCAAGGCATTAAAATCTTTCCCCTTAATTAGTAAAACCGCAGTGGCGGACATATCGGAAATGGGCGCGTTTCGGGCGGCGTTTTTGGCTGCGTTAATATCCTGTTCATCTTTCGCGGCCAGTGCGCATCCGATCACCATTTCCGCCAAGATGCCGACCATCAAAATTGTCCAGCCGACATCTCCCATCGTTTTATGGGGCTTATATCCGCCGGGGATGAATCTTTCGTCCAACCATTCGGATGTTTTTTCCAGCAGCAAACCGATAAAAACAATCCCGCCGCCAAGAGCTGCCGCAAATGGCCAGCCCCAAGATGGCAACGGATCAGAAGATGAAATCGCCGCTAAAATCACTTTTCAATGGGTTGTTTGCGGCTCATTTGTTGTGGTGTTTGGGGTGGTTAACGTGGCGTTTGGGATTTTTCTCGTGGTTTCAAGCTGGAGAAAATAATTTTATGGCTTCAAACGCTTTACAAGGCCGGTTTTGGCATGAAATTGCGCCATGCAGGTATAAAAATCAAGGCCGCGAAGGAATGATTTGGCTGTCGTTCGTGAATCCATTGGTCGCATTGCCGCGCCAAGCCATGATGCCAATGCCAAAATCCATTGGCTGTCCGCCGGAATGTATCCACCACGCAGAATTGGTGGAAAACACCGGCCATATCCAAAACCCATTTGTCATGTATTTGACATCTGGAAATGAGTTCATTGATTGCCAAACCGAGACGACGGCAAAACTATTGGTCAGAATAGTGCCGCGAATCCAAAATGTTCTCGCTTCATTTGCTGGCAATTCAGGAATCACAAATACTCTATCCTGCGAATATCCAATGAAATCAAAATGGACTTCAAACGGAATTTGGAGTTCTCCGTCGCCCGAACTTTCGTGTTGCTTGGGTTGCGAAAGCTCAATCAAAGGAGAGCCGATTGGAACCGCATTGCTTTCAATTTCAACTCCGAGGGTTATGGCATACAAATTAGACGAACTCGGATTCGAGACGATTACTTCCTTACCGAAGGTGTTTTTCCCATCAGACAACTGGACGCGGGACGGTGAAATTAACAGCGGAGTGTCAATGGGGCGGTATGCCACTGGCCTGTATTTCCAATTCCACCAAATCACGTTATTGGTGTCGAAGCGAATTTTAGATGCGGACTCACCTGACGGAATAGCCAATAATTTGAAACAATACACAACTGGAGCAACATTTTCACCGCCTACCAAGACGGCAACCGTTAAACCGCTAGGCTTTTCCTGCATATTGAATCTAATCCCAGGAGCCGAATCGCCAGTCCCGGAAGCCAAAGGATCAGGAAATTGGTATCGCAGAACCCGTCCTTGGAATTTTATTTTCACGCCATTGGTCATGGTTCCATTGGAAGAAGCTTTTTCCCATTTGGGGTCTTCAGTCCAATTCAATGTTTCACCGGGATCTGGGTCGGCAATCCAAACCATTATTTCTGGTTTAACGGCGTCAAACTTTGATGGTGAAAAACGCGGAGCGGAATCGTTAAAAATTCCCAAATTGAGGGTGAACTGCGGTTCGTGCTGGGCAACGTCAACCACCAAAAATGGCAAATTGGGAGGGAAAGTGAAGCCTTCCTTGGCCGTTTCGACAACCAAAATGTTATTCGTGAAATCGAGAATGTCGTCCGGCGAATCCGCTGTGTGCGCGTATAAGGTTAAATGGAGCTTTTGTGGTGGCGCAGGAGGCTCTGGACACCAGACCAGATACGCAATTAGTGCCAAAAGAATGCACACAAATCCATATGCGGTCCAAATCCTTGAAGCTTTTTTCCCTTCGACCATCTCATGCCATGCGGCAAAAAAACCGGCAGCAGAACAACATAGCGCAATCCAATGAACGACCATCGCAATATACCCCTCAAGCCCATCAGCAATCTCGGTGCAAATATACCCAAGGGCCTCACAACCAGCGAACAAAAGCGCAGAAATGAAGATGGGTTTGGGTTTGAAGCCTCCATCACCGTTCGGCGCGGGCATATCATTATGCTGGCTATCGGCGCTCTCATCTTTGGCCTTTTCCTGGGGTGGTGTTTGGCCGCTGCCGCCTTCAGGTATAGGATTTTGAATTGAATGGTTTCCCATTTGACATTTTCAAAATGCGTGCAATTTTCAAATCCAGTTGGGTGCGTAGGTTAATCGGCAAACCTGGCGTTCCTTACAATCGCAGATTGCGAGTCCGAGGCTCGCCGCATCCAAATGATTATGACGCTGGTTTATCACTCTCCGCAGCGGAAAGCAACGCTTTCCGCAACCAGTCCGGTTTGCCCACCCCGGACTGGCGTATTGCCGCATTGATCTGCTTTGCATCCGGCGGTGTGACGCGCACGGAGAACACTTCACCTTTGGCATTTTGCGTGCCAATCTTCGGCCTGCCCATTCTTTTTTTCATAATTATTGTCTACAAATATGTTGACGCAAACATACTTTTTGTCTACAGTAATGTCAAGAAAGAAAACGATATGGCAAACATTCTTAAAACCGAAAAGAAAGTGGCGGCGATTTCCATGCTCTGCGAAGGTGCCAGCATCCGGGCGGTTGAGCGCATCACCGGCATTCAAAAGAAAACGATTGGCCGTCTGGCGTTGCGAATTGGCCAAGCCTGCAAGAAAATCATGGATGAAAAAATGCGCGGCTTGACGTGCAAACAAATCGAAGTGGACGAGATTTGGGGATTCATTGGCGCAAAGCGCAACAATGCCAAACGCGCCGGGGCTTACGGCGATGTCTGGACGTTTATTGCGCTGGACGCCGACACCAAGCTGATTCCGTCTTTCATTGTCGGCAAGCGCGATTTGTATCATGCCCGCGCCTTCATGGAGGATTTGGCAGGCCGTCTTTCGCGCCGTGTCCAGCTTTCCAGCGATGCGTTGAATGCCTATCCAGAGGCGGTTGAAAGCGGTTTTGGCGGCGAAGTGGATTACGGTCAACTCGTAAAAACCTACGGTGTTGTCAACCTCAACAAAGACGCGGCCAGTAGGTATTCTCCGGCGGAAGTCGTCAAAACCGAGCGCACGGTCATCAATGGAATGCCGGACGTGCGCCGTATCACCACAAGCCATGTCGAGAAGCAGAATCACACTTTGCGGATGCACTGCCGCCGTCTGACTCGTTTAACGAACGCATTCAGCAAAAAGTTTGAAAACTTTGAAGCTGCGGTTGCGCTGAATTTCGCTTATTACAATTTCTGCAAAACGCACGGCGCAATTCGCATGACGCCAGCGCAGGCCGCAGGCATCGAAAGCAGCGCGTGGACAATCGAAGAACTCATTAAACGTTGTGGCGAATAAAGATTACATCGAACGGCTGAAACA
>Ga0181520_10003901_pt1 | contig 25612 bp, 19 predicted proteins | sample PEATcosm2014_Bin_29_FD_132451 | JGI IMG/M metagenome (GOLD analysis project Ga0181520, IMG submission 132451) | Peatland microbial communities from MTU Mesocosm Facility, Houghton, MI, USA - PEATcosm2014_Bin02_30_metaG | ecosystem: Environmental > Terrestrial > Soil > Wetlands > Peat | place...
ATAAGCACCGCCGCCGGAGGCCGAGCTGGTGCCGTATTCGGTGGAAAAAAGAGCGACGCCGTTTTTCATCGCCGCCGTTCCGTTGTCGCGCAGCGATTGCCGGTGGGTCGCCGCGTAAAAATGAATCGAGTAGGCGATGTTCGTTGAAATGGTGATGGGGTTCGCGGACGCCTCGGCGCATTCCTGGTCCCAATGCCGGCTGCCGCAAATAATGATGCTGTCCGGGTCAATGGCGCGGATCGTTTTGATGATGGCTTCATGATAAGCCTTGATGACCGGCCACGGCTCCTGCACCGGTTCGTTCCACGGTTCAAACATGATATTGGGCGTTTTTCCGTAGTCCGTCGCCAGCGTCGAGAAAAAAGCCTGGGCCGACGGAATATCATTTTGCGCGCCGCCCATCGCGTGCCAGTCAATGATCGCATAAATCCCGTTGGCGATGCACGCGTCCATCACGGTTCTGACCTTGTTGATTTCATTCGTGGGATTTCGCTTGTAGGCGCTGGGCAGGATGGCGATCCGGATGACGGTGCATTTCCAATCCTGGGCGAGGTGGTTGATGGCGCTGGCATTGAAAAATTGCGTCCCCTGCGCGGCCCAGCAATACAGGGACATTCCGTGCAGCGTGACGGGGTTGCCGTTTTTATCAACGATCTTGGTTCCCTTGACATTGAGCTTGCCGTGAATGCCGACAAACGTCTGCGGCCCGGTTTTGACGGTCTGGCAGCTCACGCAGACAAACGCCAGACAGGCAGTTAAGGCAATGCTTGAATAACCGCATGCCTTCTGGCCGAGTGAATTGACAAATTTGTTTTTTGACATATTTCAGCAGGTTTGAGGCTAAACGCCCCGCGTTTAATCAGACCAACAACAACACTTCCTCTGGCATTGAGTGATGATGTTCGGCCAAGTTTATGGCACGATGGAATTACCCGCAAGCATTTCTCCGTCCATGACGCCTTCCGCGACCCGTGTCACCGGGCCGGTCATGCGGATTGAAAAATCATCGCCGATTTCGATTTTGATGACGCCGCCGGGCATGTGGACGGAAATGTTCCGGTCCACCCAGCCGAGCCGGTGCGCCACCGCCGCCGCCGCGCTGCTGCTGCTGCCGCTGGCCAGCGTGTAGCCCGCGCCGCGCTCCCAAATCTCAATCTGGATGTTCGCGCGATCGAGGACTTTCAGGAACTGGACATTGGTGCGGTTCGGAAAATTCGCGTGCGTCTCCAGCAGCGGGCCGAACTGCCGCGCCAGATCCGCGCTGATTTCCGGCAACGGCAGGACGCAGTGCGGATTGCCAATCGTCGCCGCGCAAAAGGTGAACTCGCGTCCGCCGACGGAAATTTTTTCGTTGAGAACTTCGCGGCGCGGGCCGGTCACGGGAATCTGGTCGCTCCAAAAGCTGACCCGGCCCATTTCGACGCGGACGGATTTGCCGCCGTCAAAAACGGTCGAGCGCACGAGGCCGCCCGCCGTCTGGATGGCGAATTCCTCATTGCCGACAATTTTCCGATCCCAGAGATAGCGCGAGAAGATGCGCAGGCCGTTGCCGCTTTTTTCGGCCTCGCTGCCGTCGGGATTGTAAATTTTCAGCGCGCATTTCGCGTCCGCCGCCGGAAGCGGGCCGAGCAAAATGCCGTCCGAGCCGACGCCGAAGTTGCGGTGGCAGATGGTTTTCACCTGCTCCACGGTCAGCGGCGACGGCAAATCCTTCGGGTCAATGACGATGTAGTCGTTGCCGAGCGCGTGGTATTTGGCGAACGCAAATTGCATGAACGAAAGGATACCGTTCCGCGTCCAAAGCGCAAAACAGAATGACGGCGGCGATTAAAAACTTTTCAAAAGGCGGTGGATTTCGCAGAGTATGGACGTGTTGACTGGAAGTGAATCAAGGGTTCAATCCTCGCCGTTGCCAGCGGAGGCCCGCCTTGGTTTTGCGGGAGATTTGGAAGCCGCCGTCCTGCGGGCGCAGGAAAATCTGTTCCGTTTGCAGAAGTCCGAAGGCTGCTGGAATGGCGAGCTGATGGTGGATTCCACGCTCGTTTCCGACACGGTGATTTACCACCATTGGAACGGCAAGGTGGACAAGGCGTGGCAGCGCAAGGCGGTTCACCACATTTTCTCCATGCAACTGCCGGACGGCGGCTGGAACATTTACCACGGCGGGCCGTCGGAAGTGAACGCCACCATCAAGGCGTATCTCGCGCTCAAGCTCGCCGGCGTGCCGGAAACCGATCCGCGGATGCTGAAGGCGCGCGAGGTGGCGCTGCATTTCGGCGGCGTGCCGCGCATGAACACGTTTTCCAAATTGTATCTTGCGCTCATCGGCCTTTATCCGTGGGAATACGTGCCGACGATTCCGTGCGAGGTGCTGCTCATCGGCAAGTGGTTTCAAGTCAATTTCTGGGACATGAGCAACTGGTCGCGCGCCATGATTGTGCCGCTGGCCATCATCAACCATTTCAAGCCGACGCGCCCGGTGAAGGTGGATTTGGACGAGCTTTATCCCGAAGGCATCCACGAACGCGACCTCGCGCTTGCGCCCGACCCGGAAAAAATTTCGCTCCGCAACTTTTTCCTGTGGCTGGACCGTCTGCACAAGCTGGCCGAATGGTTTGCCGAGCATAAAATTCATCCGTTCCGCAAGCGCGCGCTCAAAAACGCTGAGCGATGGATGCTGGAACGGTTTGAAGGCTCGGACGGCCTCGCCGCGATTTTCCCGGCGATGCTCAACTCGCTCATCGCCTTGAAGGCGCTGGGTTATCCCGACGACCATCCGCAGGTCGTCCGCGCCGCGCATGAGTTGAAGAAGCTGGAACACGAGACGGAAAATGATGTCCGCATCGAGCCGTGTTTCTCACCGGTGTGGGACACGGCGATTGTCGCCATTTGCTTGCATGAATCCGGCATTTCCGAAAATCATCCCGCGCTGAAAAAATCCGCCGAATGGCTGATGGAGCGCGAGATTCGCTTTTACGGCGACTGGGTTCACAAGAATCCGGCCAAGGTCGAGGCGAGCGGCTGGGTTTTCGAGTTCAACAACAAATGGAATCCCGACGTGGACGACACCGCGATGGTGCTGCTCGCGCTGCGCAAAATTCCGACGGATAATCCGCAACGACGCGACGAATGCTTCCAGCGCGGTTTGAAATGGATGATGACGTTCCAGTGCAAAGACGGCGGCTGGGCGTCGTTTGACAAGGATTGCACGAAAAACATCCTCGAAAAAGTGCCGTTTGCCGACCACAACGCCATGCTCGACCCCGAATGCGCCGACATCACCGCGCGTATCCTGGAATTGCTCGGCTACGAAAACTGGAAAACCGATCATCCGCAGGTGAGAGAAGCATTGCAGTTCGTTCGCGAACATCAGGAACCCGACGGCTCGTGGTATGGCCGCTGGGGCGTGAATTACATTTACGGCACTTGGCAGGTTCTGCGCGGAATGCGCGCGATGAATCTCGACATGAACGAAGCCTGGCTCCAGCGCGGTCGCGCGTGGCTCGAAAGCGTCCAGCGTGACGACGACGGCTGGGGCGAGCGCTGCAACACCTACGACGACCCGGTTTTCAAGGGGCAGGGACCGAGTACCGCGTCGCAAACCGCGTGGGCCGTCATGGGCTTGTGCGCGTTCGACGATCCGGAAAATCCCGCGCTCAAACGCGGCATCGAATATTTGATCCGCACGCAAAACGCCGACGGCTCGTGGAGCGAGGGCGAGACGACCGGCACCGGTTTCCCGAAGGTGTTTTATTTGAAATACGACATTTATCGAAATGCCTGGCCGCTGCTGGCGCTGGCAACCTACCGGAAACTGCTTCAACGTGGCAACAACTTCAACAGCCAGCCGGTTTCCAGAACTTAAGTTGCTGCGCTTCTCCGACCACGGATGGATGCAACTGAACACGGATAAAGGCGAAACCCAACTTGTCAGGCGCGACCTGCTTCAACCAGCCTATTTCCTTGAAATCATGGAGACATCGCTCGGACAAGGTTTGAAAACCGCGCTGCCCGCTCGGTGACTGTCCTGCTCGGATGGTCTATCTCTTCCGGCGCATTCCACAGAACATAAAACTCGAAGTCAGTCGCCGTGCGCTTGTGGCTTTCAAAAAACTCCTCCAGCCGGGGTTTCATTATTTCCTGCGCCGCCGACAACGCATCCTGCGCATTCTGCGCATTTCCGCCGGGCCATAGTTCTGATCGAATTTGGTAGCGCGAGACCTCGCCGCCGGGGCCGATGGCAAGGTCGTTGTCGCCGCTTTCAATCATGGAAAGCGCCGACCACCGATCCATCGCCGGTGCAGTCAGACAAATCATCGCCAGACAAAAAATGGCCGGAATTTTCATGCAGCGGCCATCGAGCAGTTCCCATTCCCGCCACCCGGTAAAAGAGAGAGCGCGGATTTTTTTTGGTATGTTCATCCGCGCTCTCATTGTTGTTTCAGGGTCAATTCGATTGCGGATTAGAACCAGTATCTCACACCAATTCCCGCATTGAAGTCCCCGCGCAAACCGGGTGAGAAATCGAGAATGGGCGCTATTTCCATGAATATGTCCACCGGCGTGTTCTCCGGAAAATATGAGATGCCGACAGGCCCGCGGACGCCGAAACGGTTGTCGTCGTTGTGCCGGAACTCGATGCTTGGCCCGGCGCCGAAATACACCGCAGCACGCCCGCGTGCAGCCGGGATCAGGTCAAAGTTGTGCCATAGGATGTCGGCGTTCAGGTAAATATTCCTGTCATCCCGCAAAGACCAGCCCATTGTGGCGTCAATGGCGACGGCATCGCTGATCCAAAACTTTGCCGTCGGGCCGGTCGGCTCGCCGATGACGAGGCCGGCGCCGAATTTTCCCGTCATGTCATCCATGGAACGGTTCATCGATCTGTGCAGCGTGGTGGCTGTGTTGTTGGTGCCTGGCGCTTCATCCGCCAGGGCGGAAACGCCCGCGAACAACGCCAGCATGGTCAGTAGGTTTATTGTTTTCATGGTTTTATCAGTGGTTTCTCCAGGGGTGTGTGTTTTCGTCGGGGTCTTGCATCGTTGGAGGGACAAAGCGGAACTCCGAAGGGCGTCCCGCCATGCGCGCAATGCGGACTTCATCCGGCTCATCCAAGAGGTCGCGAATCGTCGTGAACAGTTTTTGCAGATCGAGCGGTTTCTCCATCAACGCCCCGATGCCCGCGGCGAGGGCCGTAAAACGCTGGTTGGGGCGGGCCGTGATGACGATGACCGGCAGGAGCGGATTTTTTGAGGTGAGTTTCTCAAAGGTGTCCCAGCCATCCAGGCCCGGCATGTTCAAATCCAGCAACAGCAGGTCAAATTGCCCGCGGCTGGCCAGTTCAATCGCCTCGATGCCGTTGGTCGCCGGCACCACGAAGTAACCCTCCCCGGTCAGCAGGCGGGTCAGCATTTGCCGGATGGCGGGTTCATCATCCACCAGCAGGATTTTTTCCATCACCGGTTGCGCCGTCTTGGACGGGGCGGCGTCGGGCAGTTCAAGCACGGCATTCATGATTCACTCCTTCTCTTTGAATTGTTGATCTCATTTGGTTCATGCGACACCTGCGTTTTTTTGTTCAAGCCGATAAGAGCGCAAAGCATGCCAACATTAAAAAGGCCGTTGATCCCGTCATTATTCGGAATTTTCAGCTGCTGGGATGTGGGTTTGTCGGCTGCCGGTGGTTACTTGTTTTCCAATGTTGGCAATTCTCTGATCATCTGGCGCCATCCGTTAAAAACGAGGCCAACACGCAGTCGGCCGGCAACGGGGAAATAGTTGGGGCGCAATCGGAAATCGCCTGGGTCTGCGAGTTGGACTGATGAAATTCTCGGGCCGAACGGCTTGACAACAAATACGTCGAAGGCGAAATCATAATTAATGAGGCTGGTGATCGTTTCAAATCGTCTGCCATTCACGGCGGCCTTCAAGGACGGGGCGCCGGAATTCAAGCCGAGCGCCGGTGGATTGACCACCGGCTTGTGGAGCTATTTGAACCGCAAGACACCGGATGGGACGGAGCACCAGGATTTTCTGTGGATGGGCTGGCCCGGCGCGGGCGTCCCGACCGAACAGGAGGCAACGGTGCGGACTTATGCCGAACAACAGTTCAAATCAAGCCCCGTCTTTTTGCCGGAAGAGAGCATGGACCGGTTTTACCTCGGATTTTACAATAAGACCCTCTGGCCGCTGTTCCACTATTTTCCCACGCTGACGCATTACGAGGAGGAGAACTGGCAGGAATACCGGCACGTCAACCAGGTCTTTGGCGAGGCGGTGGCCAGCGCGCTGCGGCCGGACGATGTTCTTTGGATTCACGATTACCACCTGATGCTCCTGCCGAAACTGGTGCGCGAAAAATTCCCGGAAATGCCCATCGGCTTTTTCCTGCACATCCCGTTCCCGTCCTGGGAAATTTTCCGGATGCTGCCGCGTCCGTGGCGCGAGGAAATCATTGACGGGCTGCTTGGCTCGAGCCTGCTCGGTTTTCACACGCATGATTATGTCCGGTATTTCCTGACCTCGGTGTTGCGCACGGCCGGTTATGAACACCATCTCGGCAGCCTGACGCTGCGCGACCGCGTGGTGAAGGTGGGGCCGGTAGCGGCGCCGGTTGCTCTGATTGCAGGAGGAGGGATGACTTTTTTTTCAAGTGATGTTATCTTCGATGCCAGAAAGGCGGGGGTATGCCGTGAATCCAGGAATCAAATTAAGGCTCACGATATTTGTTTCGACAATCACATTGCTTTTGATGCTGATTGCCTGGACGGCGCATGTCGTCTGGCAGCGGATTGATGAACTCCGTGAAAAATTCGCCTTTGTGCAACTGCAAAGTTTTCAGAACGCCGACCATTTGCAGCAGACCATCCTTGGCTTGAACAACCTGGTGCTGCGTTACGCGGCGTATCACAACACTGGAGATTGGACACAATTTGCTGAGGTTAGCAGCGGATTGGGAAAGTGGATCAACGAGCAGCGTCCGATTTCCTCCCCGCAGGAGGAGCAGCCTTTGCTCTCCCAAATCAAGTCCGGCTACACCAATTACCTGTCGGCGGCCAGCGCCGTTCATACGTTCATTTCCGGCGGCCGTCAGTCCACCATGGGCGTGCTGGGATTGGCTGATTTTGAAAAGCAATCCAGAAGCATTTTGAATCTCGGTTTTCAACTGGCCCAGATTCATCAGCAATCGCTTGTGGCGTTCCAGAGTCAGTCCGCAAAAACGCTGAATATTCTCCGGTTCATCCTGATCTGTTCACTGGTATTGCTGCTGGCCGCCGGTGCATGGCTGTCGGTGGTGGTGTATCAGGGCCTGATTGCGCCCCTGAAAGTGCAGTTGGTGGAAAGCCGGCAGCTCCTGGAACGGCAGGAAAAATTGGCGTCACTCGGAATGCTCGCCGCTGGCGTCGCGCACGAGATCCGCAACCCGTTGACCGCCATAAGAGCATGGCTTTACATGCAGCAAAAACGCCTCAAGCCCGGCACTCCCGAATTCGAGGACGCCAGTCTCATCTCCGGCGAGATCAACCGCCTGGAGCGAATCGTCAAGGACTTCCTGCAATTCGCCCGGCCAACCGAACCGCAACTCGTCGTTGTTCCAGCGGAACTGACCTTGGGCGAAGTGCAAAAATTGATGCAACCCGGGCTGAAAAAATCCAATATCAAACTGGTCCTCGATGAAGTCGCGCCCGCGCTGATTCGCATTGACCCCGGGCAAATCAAGCAGGTGTTGATCAACTTGATTCAAAATGCAGCCGACAGCATCGGCAAGGACGGTTCCATCACCCTGCGGGCGCGACTCGATGAGAAGCGGCTGTCCGACCGGCAGACTGATGTGGTGATTCTTGAAGTGACGGACACCGGCAAGGGAATTCCACCGGAAGTGGAAAAGCGGCTGTTCGATCCGTTCTTTACCACGAAGGATACCGGAACCGGTTTGGGATTGCCGATTGCCGCGCGAATTGTTGAGAAGCACCACGGCGCGCTTCAATATCAAACCCAAGCCGGTCGCGGCACGACCTTTGGCATCATCCTCCCACGCGTTGAACCATGAATTCCCCCGCTCAAATACTCCTGGTCGAGGACGACAATTCGATCGTGACAATGCTCTGCCGCGTTCTGGCGGAGGAAGGTTGTGTGGTCCAGGTGGAACGGCGTGGCGACACCGGGTTGGAGCGGGCGAAGGACGCCGCGTTCGACATCGTCATCACTGACTTGAAATTGCCGGGGCTGAACGGCTTGGAACTCGTGCGCGAATTGCACGCTGCGCGGCCGCGACTGCCGATCCTAATGATGACAGCGCATGGCACGACGGAAACGGCGATCGAGGCCACCCAGTCCGGCGCCTACGATTATCTCGTCAAGCCGTTCGAGATGACTGTGCTGCTCGAATTGGTGGAGCAGGCCGTCGCCGCGAGCCGGCTCATGTCGGAGCCGGTGGAAATCGGCGTCACAGGGCCGGCGCGCTCCGCCATCGTCGGCAAAGGCCGCGCCATGCAGTCCATCTACAAGGAAATCGGCCGCATCGCGGCCAAACCGGTCGGCGTTTTGATTCGCGGCGAGACCGGCACCGGCAAGGAACTCATCGCGCGGGCGATTTACCAGCACAGCGACCGCGCCAACGCGCCGTTCGTTGCCATCAATTGCGCCGCCATTCCCGAAACGCTGCTGGAGAGCGAGTTATTCGGCCACGAACGCGGCACGTTCACCGGGGCCGAATCGCGCCGCATTGGCCGCTTTGAGCAGGCAAACCAGGGGACAATCTTCCTCGATGAAATCGGCGACATGACACCCGGAACGCAGGTCAAGCTGATGCGCGTGTTGCAGGAAAAAAGCGTGCAACGGCTCGGCGGCAAGGAAACCATTCCCGTGGACGTGCGGGTCATTGCCGCCACGCACCGGGATTTGGAAGCCGCCATCCGGGAAAAACACTTTCGCGAAGACCTTTACTACCGCATCAGCGTCGTGACGATTCATCTGCCGCCGCTGCGCGAGCGCAAGGAGGACATCCCGGACCTGGCAGATTTTTTCTTGCGGAAGTATGCCGCCGAATTCGGCGTGAAAGATCCTTCCATCCATGCGGACGCGGTTGAATTTTTGCAGGCCCAATCCTGGCCGGGCAATGTGCGCGAATTGGAGAATATCATCCGCAAGGTTTTGCTGCTGGCGCAGAATTACACCATCGGCGTCGAGCACGTCCGCGCGGCGCTGGCCAAAACCGGCCTGCCGGCGGCCTCCGCGGAGAAATCCCTCCGGGAATACGCGGACGAATTGATTGCCGCGGCGCAGCACGGCGAACTGGTGGACGCCCATCTGCGGTTGCAGGAGACCGCCGAACGGGTGATCTTCAGCCGCGCCATGGAACTGGCCAATGGCAATCAAGCCAGGGCCGCCCGCTGGCTCGGCATTTCAAGGCTGACCTTGCGGAAAAAACTGCTCCAGTTCGGATTGCACCAAGTCTAGTTAGGCAGTCGCCCTGGCGTGAATGTGCGCTGGAAATTGATGGTTTCAATTCTGCAATGCATTCGATTTCGGCACCTGAAAGTTGACAGGTTTGCCGCCGCCAATCATGCTTGTGGCGCCAATGCTTGAGCAGACCGTCCAGATTGTTTCCAACGAGCGCGACACGGATTCCTATTTCCGCCTCGTTCTGTCAGCGCCGCAAATCGCGCCGCTCATCCAGCCGGGCCAGTTCGCGCACGTCCGCATTTTGCCGCTGAAGGACGCGCTTCTGCGGCGGCCGTTCAGCATTTTTCAAGTTGCCGGGGACACGTTTTCCATCCTCTACAAAACCGTCGGCAAAGGCACGGACGCGCTGGCGCGGATGCGCGCCGGCGAGGAATTAAGCGTCATCGCGCCGCTCGGTCACGGCTTTACCGTTCCGAAAGCCGGCGGCGAAATTCCGCTGCTGGTCGCTGGCGGTTACGGCATGGCGGCGATGTTTCTGCTCGCGCAACGCTCGCCGCAAAAGGGCATTGTCTTCGTCGGCGGACGGCGGCGTGTGGATATTTTGTGCGAAAAGGAATTTGCCACCATCGGCTGGGAAGTCCGCGTAGCGACCGAGGACGGCAGCCACGGCGAAAAAGGCCTGGTCACGCAGCCGCTGCTGGCGGAAATTAAAAAGTCAAAACTCAAAACTCAAAACTTCAAAGTGTTTGCCTGCGGCCCGACGCCGATGCTCAAGGCCGTCGGCAAAATCGCGGACGTTTTCAACGTGCCTGCCGAGCTTTCGATGGACGAGCACATGTGCTGCGGCGTCGGCGTCTGCCTGACGTGCGTCATTCCGGTCAGAACCGGCGACAGTTGGGAATACCAGCGCACCTGCACGGAAGGGCCGGTGTTTGATTCGCGCCGGATTGTTTGGGAGATTGGGTAGCGGCGTCTCGGCAGAGCGCCGACATTGATTCAAACGCGCGGCGGTTCTTCACCACGTTCGGCAAACCATTGCCGGAGAAAAACCAGGTCGCCCGCATCCTTTTCGCGATGCGTCACAGCCTTCATCCGCCACAGCAATCGCGGCGACGCGAAGGGGATCGGCACGCCGTCCACTTCGCGCACGACCACGTCCTTCGCGGCCTCGGCGTAATCAATCCCACCCGCCGAACGCATCAAGTCCACGAGGATTTCGTCGCCCACGCGGATGACATTGTATTTCTGAAGTTCGCCCGGCTGGAGTTCGCGCACGGCGTTGTCGGGCAAGGTGGCGAGCGCGGAAAAGACTTTCGCCTCATTTTCCAAATCCGCCGCCACGATCAAATCCACGTCCATCGTCCGGCGGTTAAATTCGGCGGCGCGCATGGCAAAGCCGCCCACAACGACATATTTTGCCCCGCGCCGGTTCAGTTCGCGGCACAAGTCCCGCAAATCCTCCACCGACGGCTCGCGCGATTCTAGTTCGTTGGACGGGCGATCATCCGCCATAACCATTGGTCAGCTTCTTCGTGGGTTTTGAAACGATGCACACCGCGTGGAACACGGATGCCGCCGAGCGCCTTGCGCCAGGCGATGGAGTCCGCCTTGTTACTGGTCGCAGTCGAGAGTGCGCTGGCCATTTTCGTCCGCCGGCCGACAAAGCGGTCAATCTTTTCCTCGACGTTGATGAACGGTTGTTTCACGGCATCGGAAGCATAAGCCGCCCCGCTCTCCGGCGCAAGCCCGCCCGATTCCGGTTTTTGCGAATTGAGTCGTGGGGATTGAACCGCTAAGTTTTGCGGAGTGAAGTCCAAAGTCCAAAGTCCAAAGTCCAAAGTCCCGAAGTCGGACGCGGAAATCAATTTGTCAGTTCAAATCGGCAGGCTGATGATGCAAAATCCCGTCACCGTGGCCTCCGGCACGTTCGGCTACGGCGCGGAGTATGCCCGGCTGATTGACTTGAACCAGCTCGGCGCGGTCACGGTCAAGGGCATCCGGTTGAATCCCGTGCCTGGCAATCTCACGCCGCGCACGGCTGAAACCGCCAGCGGAATGCTCAACGCCATCGGCCTGCAAGGACCGGGCGTGGATGGCTTCATCAAAAAACACTGGCCGATTCTCCGCGAACTGAAAGTGCCGACGATCATCAACATCTGGGGCACGAGCGTCGAGGAATACGCAGAGGTTGCGCGGCGGTTCGACGCGCTCGGCGGCGTCGGCGCGCTGGAGCTGAATGTCTCCTGCCCGAACATCAAGGAGGGCGGCGCGCAGTTCGGCACAGACTTGAAATTGCTCGCGCAAGTTGTCGCCGCCTGCCGCAAAGCCACGACGCTGCCGCTCATCACCAAGATGAGTCCGAACGTGCCGAACATCGCGCCGTTCGCCAAGGCCGCCGAAGATGCCGGCAGCGATGCGCTGGCCATCACGAACAGTTTTCCGGCGATGGCGATTGACATCGAGACGCGCAAACCGAAGCTCGCGAACATTACCGGCGGGCTGACCGGCCCGGCCATCAAGCCGATTGCGGTCAAGCTCGTCTGGGAGGCGGCGAAGGCGGTGAGAATTCCCATCATCGGCATGGGCGGAATCCAAAACGCGGACGACGCGATTGAATTTCTCATGGCCGGCGCGACGGCGGTGGCGGTGGGCACGGCGAATTTCTACGAGCCGCAGACGGCGTTGCAGGTCATCGCCGGCATCCGCGATTTCATGGAGCGCAAAAAAATCAGCGACGTGGGCGAAATCACCGGCAGCGTTCAAGCCGGGAAATGATGCCAATTCCGGCGGTGTCCCAATCTCAATTCGTAATCTTAATCTTAATCAACCCAATCAGGGATCAGGATTATGAGAAAGATTAAGATTGGGATGCCACCCCAATTCCCGGCGACTGGTGTGCATACCTTTTAACGGGTAGAATTATACATTTGCCTTTTCCCGGCGTGGTTTCAGTATGAGTTAGGAACCATAGATGAATACTGCGGAAAACAGCAGCCGGCGTGGTTCGTCTCCGGGCGGGCGGTTGTTCGTCCCCCTGGTGGCAGGCATTGTCGCGGCGGCCATCGGCCTGCTCGCGCTGCTGGGATGGATTTGCAATTACCCGCTGCTGGCCAGTTTCGGAACGGACCTGATTCCGATGGCGCCGAGCACGGCGGCGCTGTTTGTGTTGTATGGAGCCGCCGTCTGCCTGCGCGTCCGCCAGCCCGCGGGCCGGCGCGCGTTTCAAGCCGGCCTGGTGATGGTCGGCCTGGGAACGGTGGCCGCGCTCCTGCTGTTCGTTCTTGCCAGCCTGAACATTCATTGGGAGGTTGAACAGCTCGGCCTGAACATCACCCAGACCGCCGGCAAAATGGTCACCGGCCATATCTCGCCGGTGAGCGCCTTGTGTTTTGTTTTCGTCAGCCTGTCGTTTCTGGCCTCGCTTTCGCCGGTCGCAATCCCGTTCTGGCGGAGCGTGCTGGCGCTGGGCGCGGCGGGCCTGCTGCTGGGGGCTTGCTTCGTTTTTTTGCTGGCTTACCTCTTCGGCGCGCCGCTGCTTTACGGCGGCGTGTTCATCCCGCCCGCGCTCAACTCAATTCTGGCCTTCACCTTGCTGGGAATTGGGCTTCTGATGCTGGCCGTCCGTCCGTCCGGGCTGTGGCACCGGTCGCCGGCAAGCGATTACAGAACCGTGGTTGTGTTCGTCCTGGTTTTTGCGCTCCTGGCGGCGGGCATCGTCACAGCCGGCTACCATTACTATCGGAATTACGAACAGAATTTCCGCTCCGAAGCCGAGAAGGAGCTTTCGGCCATCGCGGATTTGAAGGCGAGCGATCTGGTGCAGTGGCGCAAGGAACGGCTGGACGATGGAGCTTTTCTATTCAGGAACGACAATATTTCCGACTTGGTGCGGCGATTTTTGGGAAATCCGGCGGATGCGGATGCCCGACGCCAGCTTCAGGTTTGGTCGGAAAAATTCCGGAACCAGGTGGACTATGACGTGGTCCGGCTGCTGGACGCCCAGGGTGTCACGCGTTTGTCATTGCCCGCCGGAATACCGCCAGTGTCCACAAATGTTTTGCGGCGCATTCCTGAAATCCTGCAAGACGGCCAGGTGACGTTCCATGATTTTCACAGGAACGAGAACGACCACCGGGTTTATCTGGATGTTCTGGTTCCGATTTTCGATCCGCAGGATGCCGGCCGGCCGCTGGGCATTTTCTACCTGCGCATCAACCCGGAAACTTACCTTTACCCGTTCCTCAAACGCTGGCCCGTGCCCAGCGCGACGGCGGAGACGCTGCTCGTCCGCCGGGAAGGGAACGATGTCGTCTTTCTGAACGAACTGCGGTTTCAAACGAACACCGCGCTCAACCTGCGCATTCCGCTGACGACCCCCGACAACAACGCCGTGAAAGCCGTGCTGGGACAGACGGGAGTCGTCGAAAGCCGGGATCATTACGGCTCGGTGGTGCTTTCCGACGTTCGCGCCGTTCCCAACTCGCCGTGGTTCCTGGTGGCGCGCGTGGATGGCAGGGAATTTTTTGCGCCGATGCTGGAGCGGCTCTGGCAAACGATCTTCGCGCTCGTCATTTTGCTCCTTGGCGCGGGCGCTGGCGTGGGACTGCTCTGGCGGCAGCAGCGTGTCCGGTTTTACCGGGAAAAATCCGAGGCGCAGGCGGAACGCGCCCGGCTGGGCGCCATCGTTGAATCCTCCCACGACGCCATCATCGGCAAAGACCTCGACGGCGTCATCACCAGTTGGAACATGGGCGCCGAAAAGATTTTCGGTTACAGCGCGGCGGAAGCTGTCGGCAAATCCATCACCATGCTCATCCCGCCTGAAAAACAGGACGAATTCACGCGGCTCATGGAGAAGATAAGGCGTGGTGAGCCGGTCGTGAACCACAATGCCGAGCGCATCCGCAAGGACGGCGAACGCATCCATGTTTCCCTGACGCTGTCGCCGGTGAAGGACGCGGCGGGGAGGATTGTGGGCGTCTCGGTCATCGGGTGCGACATCACCGAGCAAAAGCGGATGGAAGCCGCGTTGAACTACGAGCGGAATTTGTGGCAGACGCTGCTGGATAACGCGCCGGACAAGATTTATTTCAAGGACGCGCAATCCCGCTTCATCAAATGCAGCCAGTCCCAGGCCCGCGACTTTGGGAAGAAATCCCCGGATGAACTGGTGGGCAGGACGGATTTTGACATCTTCGACGAGTCGCACGCCTGGCCCGCGTTTGAGGACGAGCAGGAAATCATCCGCACCGGCCGGCCGATCATTGCCAAGGAAGAGCGGGAAGATTACAAGGACGGGCATGTCAGGTGGGTGACCAGCACGAAGATGCCGATGCGCGACGCCGACGGGAAGATTGTCGGCACCATGGGCATTTCACGCGACATCACCGAGCGCAAACAGATGGAAGAGGCGCTGCGCCGGAGCCGGGAGGAATTCAAGGATTTGTTCGACAACGCGCCCGTCGGTTTTCACGAGCTGGACGCCGAGGGACGCCTGACCCGCATCAACAACACCGAGCTGAAGATGCTGGGCTACACCGCCAAGGAATTGCTGGGGCAATTTGTCTGGAAGCTGTCCATGGATGAAGCAATGTCCCGCCGCGCCACGTTGGCGAAATTGGCCGGGGAGCAGACGCTGGCGCAAGGCTACGAGCGGTTGTTCCGCCGCAAAGACGGCTCCACTGTTCCGCTGATGGTCAACGACCGGCTGATGAAAAATGCGGACGGCGTCATCACCGGCATTCACTCGACCATCGAGGACATCACCGCGCGCAAGCGGGCGGAAAAGTCCCTTGCCGAGCGCACCGCCGAACTGGCGAGGGAACGGCTGTTCCTGCGCACGCTGCTTGACACCCTGCCCGACATCATTTTTGCCAAGGACGCCCAAAGCCGCTTCACCCTTGTGAACACAGCCTGTGCCGGGCAACTGGGGGCTGGCAGCGTGGAAGCAGTGCTGGGAAAAACGGACGCGGATTTTGTGTCTCCGGAACTGACGTCGCAATATCTGGCCGACGAGAAGGAATTGATGCAGTCGGGCCAGCCTGTGACCAAGGAGGAAGCTTTCCAGCACAAGGGAACGGGGGAAACGCGCTGGTCGCTGACCACAAAAGTTCCGCTGAAGGACGACGCCGGCAAAGTCGTGGGGCTGATCGGCATTGCGCGGGACATCACCGAGCGCAAGGCGTCGGAGGCGCAGCTTCAAAAGACGATGACCGAACTGGAACGCTCGAACAAGGAGCTGGAGCAGTTTGCCTACATCGCCTCGCACGATTTGCAGGAGCCGTTGCGGATGGTTTCCAGCTACACGCAACTGCTGGCGCGACGTTTCGAGGGACAGCTCGATGAGAAGACCAGGAAATATGTCCACTACGCGGTGGACGGCGCGAGCCGCATGCAGTCCCTCATCAACGATCTTCTGGCCTATTCGCGCGTCGGCAGGCGGGGCAAACCGCTCGAACCCGCCGACTCGCACGCCATCCTGGGCGAGGCGTTGCGGAATCTGGCCGCCAGGATCGAGGAAACCCACGCCGTCATCACCAACGGCGATTTGCCGACCGTGCGCACCGACGCTTCGCAGCTCGTGCTGGTGTTCCAGAACCTCATTTCCAACGCCATCAAGTTCCGGCGCGAGGGCATCCCGGTCATCCATGTCTCCGCGCTGGACAAGGTCGGCGAATGGCTCTTCGCCGTCAAGGACAACGGCATCGGCATCGAGGCGCGGCACGCGGACCGGGTCTTTGTGATTTTCCAGCGCCTGCACACGCGCGAGGAATATCCCGGCACCGGCATCGGCCTGTCGGTGTGCAAGCGCGTCGTGGAGCGGCACGGCGGAAAAATCTGGTTCGAGTCCGAACCCGGAAACGGCACGACATTTTTCTTTACGATTCCAAAATGATGAAGCGCATTTTATTTTCCCGCAAAGGCGCAAAGATCGCGAAGGAAAACAAATTCTTTGCGTGCCTGGCGACTTTGCGGGGAAAAGAATTAACTGGCGAATTAGGCGGTTTGGCGGGATAGTTAGACGATAATTATCACAACAAATATCATGACACCCATTGAAATTCTCCTTGTCGAAGACAATCCCGGCGATGTTGACCTTACCCGTGAAGCGCTGGAAGGCGGCAAGTTGCGCAACAACCTGCACGTGGTGAGCGACGGCGAGGAGGCCATGGATTTTCTCCGAAAGCAGGGCAAACACGCCCGCGCCCCGCGTCCGGGCCTGGTGCTGCTGGACCTCAACCTGCCGAAAAAAAACGGCCGCGAAGTCCTCGCCGAAATGAAGGCCGATCAAGACCTCAAGCGCATCCCGGTGGTGGTGCTGACCACTTCCAAGGCCGAGGAGGACATCCACAAGAGCTACAACCTGCACGCGAATTGCTACATCACCAAGCCGATTGAGCTGGCCCATTTCATCAAGGTGGTGCAGGCCATCGAGGAATTCTGGCTGACCATCGTGGAACTGCCACGGAACGGAGGCAAAAAATGAGCGGGAAGCTGCGCATCCTCATCGTGGAAGACAATCCGGCGGACGCCGACCTGATTCGTGAGATGCTGCCGCAAACCGATTCGCTGCATTTCCAGGCCGAGTCCGTGCACCGGCTTTCCGGGGCGCTCGCCCGGCTGGAGCGCAGGGACATTGATCTCGTCCTGCTGGACCTTGGCCTGCCGGACAGCCAGGGGCTGCCCACCTTCCACGCGCTGCGCAGGGCGGTGCCGGACATCCCGGTGATTGTGCTGTCTGGAAACGACGACCAGGAACTGGCCATCTCCGCCGTGCGGGACGGCGCGCAGGATTACCTCGTCAAGGGCCGGTTTGGCGGAGACCTGCTCGTGCGCGCGGCCCGGTATGCGCTGGAGCGCGAGCATCTCATCATGGAACTGCGAGAGGCGCTGGCACGCATCAAAACCTTGAGCGGCCTGCTGCCGATTTGCGCCGGCTGCAAAAAAATCCGGGACGACAAGGGCTACTGGAGCCAGGTGGACAGCTACATCACGCTGCACTCCGGCACCAGATTCACCCACAGCCTCTGTCCCGATTGCCTGAAGAAATATTTTCCGGACGAGGCTGTTTCATGAACCTCAAAACCGCAGTCGAGCCACGGATGGCCACGGATGGCCACGGATATTTATCCGCGAATTTCGCTGATTTCCGCGAATTGTTGCCGATGAATTTTCATTCGCGGAAATTCGCGCAATTCGCGGATTCATTTGTTTTCCACCCGTGTCCGTCCGTGGTTCATGTTTGTCTGTCTGGCAGTTTCGGATTTCAAATCTAAATCGCACCGCCAGTTGATATGAGCGAAAAGCTGCGCATCCTCATCGTGGAAGACAATCCGGCGGACGCGGATTTCATCCACGAGCTGCTGCCGCAGGCCGGGCCGCTGTATTTCCATGTCGAGTCGGCGCAGCGGCTTTCCGAGGCGGTCGCCCGGCTGGAGCGCGGGAACATTGATCTCGTCCTGCTGGACCTTGGCCTGCCGGACAGCCAGGGGCTGGAGACATTGCACGCGCTGCAAAAAGTGGCGGTGGACATCCCGGTTGTGGTGATGACCGGCAACGACGACCAGGAGCTGGCCATGGCCGCCGTGCGGGATGGCGCGCAGGATTATCTCGTCAAGGGCCAGATGAGCGGCAGGCCGCTCATCCGCACGGTGCGGTATGCGCTCGCGCGCCAGAAGGCGGCGGAGGCGCTGCGGCAGAGCGAGCACAAATACCGGACGCTGGTGGAGGCAATCCCGCAAAGGATTTTCGTCAAAGGCCCGGACTACCGCTACCTTTCCGCCAACGAAAACTACGCCCGCGATCTCGGCATCAAGCCGGAAGAAATCGTTGGCAAGACGGACTTCGATTTTCATCCGAGGGAACTGGCCGAAAAATACCGCGCGGATGACCGGCGCATCATGCGGATGGGCAAAACCGAGTCGTTCGAGGAGAAAGCCGTGGTTCAAGGCCGCGAGTGCTGGGTTCACTGTGTCAAGACGCCGATGAAGAACGAAGCCGGGGAAATCACCGGCGTGCTGGGAATTTTCTGGGACATCACCGAGCGGAAACGGGCGGATGCCGAGTTGCAAAAGTTCAACCGCGCCCTGCGCCTGGTCAGCCAGTGCAATCTGGAAATGGTGCATACCACGGATGAAACGGCCCTGATGCAGGCGGTCTGCCGTCTGGCGGTGGAACAAGGCGGCTACCGCATGGCGTGGGTCGGTTTCGCGGAGAACGACGAGGCCAAATCGGTGCGAGTGACGGCCCGGGCCGGCTTCGTGGACGGCTACCTCGACACCGCCAACATCACTTGGGCCGATGTCGAGCGCGGGCGCGGTCCCACCGGCACATCCATCCGCACCGGCAAGCCGGTTTATACCCGCAACATGATCACCGATCCGGCGTTCGTCCCGTGGCGCGAGGCGGCCACCCGGCGCGGCTACGCCTCGTCCATCGCCCTGCCGATGATGAACGAAGGCAGCTGCTTCGGCGCGCTGACGATTTATTCCGGGGAACCGGACGTCTTTGACGCCAGGGAAATTGGACTGCTGGCCGGACTGGCGAACGACCTTGCGTATGGCATTGCCGCGTTGCGCCATCGGGCCGAGCGCGGGCGGGCGGAGGAGACGCTGCAAGCCAGCGAGTCCCGGTTCCGGACGCTCATTGAAAAGTCTCCGGTGGCCATCAGCATCAGCCGGGCTGGAAGAACCATTTACGTCAACCAAAAATTTCTCGAATTATACGGCTACCAAAGCGCTCAAGAACTTGCGGGCCATCTGATTGCAGATGACTGGGCGCCCGAATGCCGGGAGATGATCACGGAACGCACGCGGCGGCGCGCGCGCGGCGAGACGGTTCCATCGGAATATGAAGGAATCGCGCAGCGCAAGGACGGCTCCCAATTCCCGGTGGAAATCAAAGTGTCGCAAGTGGAGCTTCCTGATGGCCCGGCCTCCATGGCGTTCTTGACCGACATCACCGAACGCAGGCGGGACGCGCAGCGCATTGCCGATGCGTTGAGTTTCAACCAGGCCATGCTCGGCGCCTCGCCGGTGGGCATTATTGTTTTCAAGGCCACCGGTGAATGTGTTTCCGCCAGCGAAGCGCTTGTAAAAATCGCCGGCGGCCCGCGCGAGGCCCTGCTGAAACAAAACTTCCACCAGCTCGAATCGTGGAAAAACTCCGGCATGCTGGCCGCCGCCGAGGACGCGCTGGCCACGCAGACGGAGAGATTTCTGGAGACACAATCAACCACCACCTTCGGCAGGAAAGGCTGGTTTTCGTGTCGTTTTACGACTTTCCAATACCGGGGCGAACCGCATTTGCTCCTCCTTGTCAACGACATCACCGAGCGCAAACGGGCGGAGCAGGCGTTGCTCGCGAGCGAGGCAACCTTGCATGCCGTTTTCCAGGCCGCGCCCATTGGCATTTGCATCATGAAGGACCGCTTGTTTCAGAGCGCAAACGCCTTTTGGTGCGAGAGCTTTGGTTACCCGGAGAAAAGCCTCCTCGGCAAGTCACCCAGGATGCTGTATGAGAGCGACGAGGAGTATGACCGCGTTGGGCGGGAACTATACGCGCACCTTCAAGAGAGGGGCATTGCAACAGCCGGGACCAGGCTGCGCCGCAGCGATGGCGTGCTCCGCGACGTTATCCTGACGACCGCGCCTCTCCGGGACGGGGATCCAACGGCCGGCATAGTGACCACCATTCGCGACATCACCGAGCGCAAGCGGGCGGAGAAGGAGATTGAACGGACGGCGCTGGAGTGGCAGACCACCTTTGACGCGATGGAAGAGGCCGTCTGGATTCTGGACAGGGACAACAGGATTTTGCGCACGAACAAGGCGGCGGAGAAATTCTTCAACCACCCTTGCTGCGACATGATGGCCAAACCCTGCTGGGAAATCGCGCATTGCGCCACCGGGCCGATTCCGAACTGCCCCTTCGTCCTCGCGCGCAAATCCGGCCATCGCGAGATGGTGGAATTGCAGCAGGACGGACGCTGGCTGGCATTCGCGGTGGATCCCATCACGGATGCCGGCGGCCATATTGCCGGCGCAGTCCACATTGTCAGCGACATTACCGAACGCAAGCGGGCGGAGCAGCAGATGAAGGAGGCGTTCGATTTCAACCAGACCATCATCGCGGACGCGGCGGTGGGCATTGTCGCCTACAAAGCCTCCGGCCAGTGCGTCCTGGCAAACGAAGCCGCCGCAAAGACACTCAATGGCCCCGTGCCCCGGCTTTTGGAGCAGAATTTCCGCCATCTCGTATCCTGGCACGCGTCGGGCCTGCTCCAGATCGCGGAGGAAGTTCTGGCCACGAAAGAACCGCGGCAGTGCGAGGCGCATTTGACCACCTCGTTTGGCCGCGAGGTCTGGCTCGCGAGCCATTTCAGCCATTTCATCCAGAACGGCGAGCCGCACCTGCTGCATATTTTCATTGACGCCACCGACCAGAAAAAACTGGAAAGCCAGTTCCTGCGCTCGCAACGCATGGAAAGCCTCGGCACGCTCGCCGGCGGCATCGCGCACGACCTCAACAACGTGCTGGCACCCATCCTCATCTCCATCCAGTTGTTGAAGGAGGAGATCGCCGACCCCGCGTTGAAAAAGTTGCTGGACAGCCTGGAAACCAATGTCAGCCGGGGCGCGGACCTGGTCCAGCAGGTAATGGTGTTTGGCCGCAGCGTCAAAACCGACCGCGAAATCATCCATGTCCAGCACATCGCCCATGAAATCAGGGACATCGTCCGGGAAACGTTTCCCAAATCTGTGGAGTTTCAAATGGAAGTGGCGCGCGACCTCTGGCCGGTTTCCTGCGACCCCACCCAAATCCACCAGGTGCTGCTGAATCTTGCCATCAACGCCCGCGACGCCATGCCTGGCGGCGGCAGATTGTCGCTCCGCTTGGAAAACGTCACGTTCGACAAGGCTTACGCCGGCAGAAATCCGGAAGCCCAGCCCGGCCCTTACGTCCTCATCAGCGTGCAGGACACCGGGGCGGGAATTCCCGCGGAAGTTCAGGAGCATATGTTCGAGCCGTTCTTCACCACCAAGGAGGCGGGCAAGGGCACCGGGCTGGGGCTGTCCACCACGCTGGGCATTGTCAAGAGCCACGGCGGATTCATCCTTTGCGAGAGCGCGCCCGGCAAGGGCAGCGTCTTCAAGGTGCATCTTCCGGCCAGCGCCGCGCCCGGCTCCGTAACCTCCTCGAAAACCACCCAGATGCCGCGCGGCCACAACGAATTGATACTGGTCGTGGACGACGAGCCGTCCATTCTCGAAATCGCGCTGGCAACGCTGACACATTTCGGCTACCGCGCCCTGCCCGCCGCCAACGGCGCCGAGGCCGTCGAGATTTACAGGAAGCGCCACGATGAAATCGCCGCGGTCATCACCGACATGGCCATGCCGGTCATGGACGGGGCGGCCACCATCATCGCCCTCAAAGCCATCAATCCGGACGTCAAGATCATCGCCTCCAGCGGCTTTTCGTCCAAAATGACGATGCCCGGCAAATCGCGCGTCCCGTTCAAGCATTTCATCCACAAGCCCTATTCCTCCGCGAAGCTACTTCAGGAAATCCATGCGATTCTTCACGAAGATTCCACGGAAGAGTCCGCGCCGAAAAAAGACAAGGCCCGCCCGGGCGGGAAATGAGCCGGTGACTTCAACCACAGCGAAAGCTTGCGGCCCTGCGGCGCGGACGGCTAACGTTCCGTCCGTGAATCTCGAAGACCATCCGGGCGACATCATCCGCAAAGCGCGGGTGATGAGCGGTGTTTCAGCTTCCGCCGCCGCCGCCGCCGCCGGCATTTCTGAAACGGAATTGTCCGCGCTCGAAGAATCCGGCAAAACGACGGCGAAAATCAATTTCCAAAAACTCGCGCCATTGATCGGCTTGAACCCGGCAAAACTCGAGGCCATCGCCAACGGCTGGCTGCCCGCGCCGAAGGATTTGTCCGCATGGCGCGAAATCCGCGTGTTCACCTCGGCGGGCGAGGGACTGACCGTGAATTGTTATCTCGTCTGGGACGAAGTCACCCGCGACGCGGCGCTGTTCGACACCGGACTGGACGCGAAGCCGGTTCTCGATTGCATTGCCGCAGAGCGAATTCAGCTCCGGCATATTTTCATCACGCACTCGCACTGGGACCATGTCGAGGCACTGCCGAAAATCCGCGAGGCGTGGCCGAAGGCGCGGCTGCATTCCGGCTCCAAAAACGCGCCCGTGGACCAGCGCAACAAGACGGCGGAAATCGTCCATCTCGGCGGCCTGCGCGTGACGCACCGCGAAACGCCCGGCCACGCGGAGGACGGCGTGACCTACATGGTCGGCAACTGGCAGGAGGACGCGCCGCTCATCGCGTTCGTCGGCGACGCGATTTTCGCCGGCTCGATGGGCAACGGCAACGGTGCGTGGGATCTGGCGCGGCAAAAGGTGCGGGAACAAATCCTGTCGCTGCCGGCGACGACGTTGATCTGCCCCGGCCACGGTCCGTTGACGACAGTCGCGGAGGAAAAGGAACACAATCCGTTCTTTTGATTTCCATTGGAATTCATCGGGCAAAATTGCTTTCAGGGCAGTTTTTTCGAGACGGTTTTTGAAGCCGTGCGCAGATTGATGTATTCATGAAGGCGTGAGTTGGAATGTTGACGCGAATTTCACTAATTGACGCGAACCATCTTGCCCTTAAACTTGATCGCATGAATCGGCTGATTTTCGACGACGCCACTGGGTGGTTGCGGAACAAAAACATTTCGCGAAGGACATTGACCACGTTTAGAACAGCACGGCCCGTTTCTAAAAAAATTGTTGAGGCAGACAGGGTGCGCCTGACGAAAGGAATCCCCGCAATAAGCCTAGCCGCTAAACAATGGGCAGGGGTTGGGCCATATTACGCAATGATGCCCACATCGTTCGCGTTACAGCAAATCAAGCACTTCACTGATCAAGGCGACGTCGTTCTGGATCCATTTTGCGGGAGAGGCACTGTTCCTTTTGCTGCTGCTGCGCTTGGTCGTTCATTTTTTGGCATCGAAATTTTCCCAGTGGGCTGGGTCTATTCAGCAACAAAGTGTAATCCGGCAAGCCAAGTGCGAGTCGAAAGACGTTTGGAAGAAATCGCAAAATTAAAACCTTCATTATTGGAAGATTCGGAATTCTTTCGAATGGCTTACGCTCCTAAAACGCTTCAATTTCTTTGCGCCGCTCGTCAATACTTGGACTGGCAGAACAACCAAACAGACCGCACTTTGATGGCTTTGATACTGGTATGCCTTCACGATAAAACAGGTGCCGGACTGTCGAACCAAATGCGCCAAACGAAGGCGGTTCATCCCACTTACGCGGTTCGCTGGTGGAAACGCCATCGCAAATCAACACCGCCCGATATCGACCCGGTTGAAATGATGAAATTGAAAATTAAATGGCGGTATGCGAAGGGTGTTCTTGATTTGGATTCAACCGGCAAGATTTACCTTGGCGATTGCACGCGCATTCTCCCGCGAGCTTCACGGATAGCGAATGTAAAATTGCTCCTCACCTCTTTAAAGACGTAAGTCATGTTCTTTAAGACCTTACGGCAACTTTGGACAGCAATGTTAAAGTTTTTTGATTGTGCGTGCATGCCTATACCTTCCAATCGAGCAAGCGGGTGGGGATTTCAAAATGCTGCATGAAAAACAAACGCTCCCAATTATCATCTTTCAAAGGTCGAGCGACAAACGGAATGCTACGCTGATTGAAATGCGTGAGCATTTTTGTCTCTAACGCTAAAAGACCCTTGGCGTCCTTTGTTGTTGGATGTCTGTAGAGGCTTGAGGAAAGGTGATGATTATCAAAATCCGCACAACCCCGATGCCATAACGGCCCTTTGGACGCAGCCAATTGCTTTTCAACTAGCGCTGTAAATTCTGTCAGCGTCTTAACGGTTGGTGAATTAAGCACAGTTGGCATATCAAGACATGCCCTTTCGTTATCAAACAATCACGGTTATAGCAATATCAGAACAGGCTTAAATTTTAATCCGCCTTCGCTCACGCCCTCGCGACCGGATAGCTGGAAATGGCCCGCATGTATTGGGCGCGCTCGAAGGCGCTGGGCGCGGGACAATTCTTCTGGCTCAAGCTGCCCTTGAGCTGCGCGACGGATTCGTATTCGTGCTCCTCCATCCACGCGACGAGGTCGCGCTCGATCACGCCGATTTGCGGAATGCCGTGGCGCAGCAGCACGGAGCAGAGCATCGTCACGTCCGCGCCGGCCATGAGCATCTTCAACACGTCCGAGGCGCGATGGATGCCGCTGGTGGCGGCGAGGCTGGCGCGCAGGCGTCCGTGCAAAATCGCAATCCACCGCAGCGGCACGCGCATGGCCATCGGCGTGCTCAACAAAATGTTCGGCTTCACCTCGAGCGTTTCGAGGTCAATGTCCGGCTGGTAGAAACGGTTGAACAGCACCAGGCCGTTCGCGCCGGCGGCATCCAGTTTGCCCGCCATGCAGGCGAAGTTGGTGAAGAACGGCCCCATCTTGACCGCGACGGGAATCGTGACTTCCTTTTTCACCGCCTTGAGGATGTCCAAGTAAGCCTGCTCCACGTCCATCCCCGACAATTTCATGTCGGTGGGAATGTAATAAATGTTCAGTTCCAGCGCGTCGGCGCCAGCCTGCTGGATTTGTTTGGCGTAGGAAGTCCAGCCGCCGGCGGACGAGCCGTTCAGGCTGGCGATGACGGGGATGCGCACCGATTTTTTCGCCTGGGCGATGTGCTTGAGATATTCCTCGGGGCCGAGGTTGAACGACTCCGGTTCGGGAAAATAAGTCAGCGCCTCCGCGAAACTTTCCGTGCCCTGCTCCATGCTCTGGTGCAGTTCGGCCCGGTCCAGCCGCAGTTGCTCCTCGAACAGCGAGTAGAGCACCACGGCGGGCGCGCCGGCGTCCTCCATTTTTTTGATGTCGTCAATGTTTTCCGAGAGCGGCGACGCGGCGGGCACCAGCGGCGTGCGCAGTTTCAGGCCGAGATAATTCGTAGTCAGGTTCATAGGCAGATTCGGTTACGGCAATTGCTCGATGGTGGCGGCCGGTTTTGGCGCGGGCACCGCCGCGTTTTCCGATTTCGTGTCGCGCGCGGCCATGAATTGATAAAGTTTCCAGCGGCGATCGGCGTCGGTCTGCGCCTGCGCGAAGAATTTCTTCGCGTCCTCCGGCTTGCTCTTGGTGA
>Ga0181520_10003902_pt1 | contig 25606 bp, 23 predicted proteins | sample PEATcosm2014_Bin_29_FD_132451 | JGI IMG/M metagenome (GOLD analysis project Ga0181520, IMG submission 132451) | Peatland microbial communities from MTU Mesocosm Facility, Houghton, MI, USA - PEATcosm2014_Bin02_30_metaG | ecosystem: Environmental > Terrestrial > Soil > Wetlands > Peat | place...
CTTCGGCGCGGCAGCCTTCGCGCGCTTGCAAAGGCGGGCTCGCCGAGCCGTAGCGCGCTCTTGCGCGCGAAGGCTGGTGGGCGATACAGGGATCGAACCTGTGACCCCTCCCGTGTGAAGGGAAGACGCCACCGCGCTAACCCATTGATCATGCGGCATTGTCGTCTTCCTTCTTGCTCTGCTCCCCAGGATTTTCCCAGGGGAGGTTTTCGATGCTCTTGGCGTGCTCTTCAACGTTCGTGTGGGCATACCTGAAGACCATCGAAGGCGTCTTCCATCCGCCCAACCTTTGAAGCGCGGTCAGGTCATGATTGGCTTGGTAGTGCCAAGTCGCCCAAGTGTGCCGACAGTCGTGGACGCGAAAATTCTCAATGCCGGCGCGCTCGCACGCGCCTGAGAACGCCGTATGGATGCGGGAGCCCGCCGACGTGTCGGCATTGCCCTTGGGCCTCGCGTAAGGCTCGCCCGATGGGGTACGGAAGACCGCGCCTTTGCGATGCGGGAGATTTGCAATCACCTGCACGACCCGCGGGTGAAGCGGCACGCTTCGCGGCTCGCCGTTCTTCGTGTTGGAGAAGGTCACCTGCGCCTTATCCAGGTCAACGTCTGACCAATCGAGCCACACCGCCTCGCCGGCCCGTGCGCCGGTGTACAGCATGAAGATGACGAGTGGCCTCAAGTGCTCGGCGCACGCTTTAATCAGCCACTCGGCTTCGTCCGGCTTGATCCAACGGACCACGCCCTTGGGCTGCTTGGGCCGCGCGATCAGCGGCGGGGCGCACCATTCCTTATTCGCCGCATGGTGCAGGATCGCTGAGACCGGCGTGTAGACTTGGCGGTTGCGAGTCGCCGGCCCGGCCTTGGGGTAGAGCTTCGTGGCCGCGAGGTCGATCGTGTGCTGATCGATGTTGCGCAGTAACGTCGTCTGAAAATGGTCGAGAAGCGGCTTGAGGAAGCGCCGGTTGCCCGCGCCGTATTCAAGGTAGTCCGCGACGGCGTGGGCAAAGGTGACGGTCGTCGCCTTGCCCCAAATGCTTTCTGTCAGGATTTCGGCTTGACGCTTGGCGAGGATTTCGTCGGCGACTTTGCGGTCAGCAACGCCAGTGCTTTCTTCAACGCTTTGTCCCCGGATAGTGCCGCGGATGTACCAGTTGGCGCTTTTTGGGCGCTTGACGAGTTTGAGCACGGCGAAGCCTCGTACAACGCTTGGATGTCCGCTTCGGAAAAGACGATATTGCGCCCCATCTTGTGCCCAATCCCATGCGACCGAGCGTGACGAAGCAAGGAACTCTGGCTGACAGGGAAGGTGCCGTCCGCCACCAATTGTTTGGCGGTCCTGAATTTCGGACCCTTCACCACGATGGTGACCGGCATCGCGTTCACCCGAGACGTTCGATCCGGTGCTCGATGCGAACGTCGCCGAAGTTGGGACCGAGCGCTTTGAGGCGCTTAGCCACGGCGATGTAGACATCGTCCTCTCGGTCGGCGCTGACGAAGTCATCGGCACTGTCGCCAAGTGCCGCCGCGTAAAACGCGCCGTGCGGCGTATGGCACTCGCGGATCACGACGTGGACGGGGTCCGGCTCAAGCGCATCCTTCAAAGTGATGACGATTTCACTATTCAGGCTGCGTCCGTTAGCCAGCGCGCGTGACGCGAGGCGTTCGCGGAGATCGGGGGGCAGACGAATGGAGATCGGCGTGCGCGTCATCAGGAAGCTCACCGTTTGATGTGACTTCACGATGTAGCCATTATGAAGCTATTGCGTCAAGCAAAAAGTGAAGCCATGGTGGCTACATGATAGCATCGTCATCTGCGGACGAGAAAGTGGCCAGCATCACGCCGTTCGGACTACGCCTCCGATCCGAACTCAAACGGCGACTGGACGCCGCGGCAAAGGCCAACGGCCGATCACTCAACTCCGAGATCGCCGCCCGGTTGGAGCGGTCATTTGCGGTTGAAGAGGGAAGTAGCTCTGCGCACCCTGACCCGAAGCTCGAGGAGCGACTGGCCGCCGTCGAGCAAGCCGTTCTTTCGGTGATAGCCGATCCACGTGTCGGCCAGCTCGATCAACGTGTTCGGTTCGTTGAGGCGGCGTTGAGCAGGAGCCGGGATGAGCAGGGGGGGACGGCTTCCTGATCAGGCCCGAAACAGGTGCTCGCCCCCTTCGCGGTCGATTTGGAAGGCCGCCGCGCGGCAGAGACGGTCGACCGCGAGCGTACACGGCCGGCTACGGCCATCGAAGTCATTACGGCGTGTCGTGCTTCTCGTCAGCTCCCGCCTTCCCGCGGCTTCGCAGAGCGAATTCAGCCCCCGACGGCGCGCAACGCCTGGGCGGAGAGACGCCCTATCTACTCGCCTCGTCAACCATCTGGCCTCCAGCAGCTCGTCCTTCGTGCAATTAACTGCACGTATGGGACGAACTGTCGGTTCCAACACAGGCCCAGAATGAAGTCGCTGAGGCGACGCCGTGCTCTGGGTCAGTGCAGTTGACTGCACACAACTACACGAAGACGAAACCAGACGCCAGCCCTTTTCTCAGGCTGCTGCTGTTCAGATACCCATCCCTGGCCGGAGCTTGGTATGCCAAGCGGGCCGCGTGTCGATCCGTTTGCTGCCGCACTGGCTGCACCGCAGCCGCCGGCCCACCTCGGGGACCGCCACCATCTCTGGAAGCTGGTCGACGACGACGGCACGCACGCCGTTCTCGCGCATGTTGCCGAGGGTCATCGGCGGGCCTTTGTACGTGGTCACGGGTCGGCACTCTGCACCGAGCGGCTCTCTACAAACGCCGGCTTGCCGCCCGCAATTCCTCTCGACCAGGGATCGGAAAACTCCAGCGGGTGATGCGGCCTTCCGATTTGTCCCACGTCCGCACCTTCAGGACGAACTGGCGCGTGGCTTCGATCTTCGTGTGAAACCACATTTTCTCCCCTCGACTGATCAGGTGAGCCGACGCGCCGAGCAGGTTTCCGAACTCCAGGCTCACGGAGCCATACGTCGGAAGGACAAGAAGCCCCGCGCACGCTCGCAGGGGGAAAGTGCCATCATTCAGGAAATCAGCGTCGTGCGTGACCAGAACCCGTTTCAACTGCCAGGCCCGGCTGAAGACCTGCCGGTCGTCCAGATGCCGAATGCGCGCCTGGTCCGCGCTCATGATGTCAAAGCTCCTATAGCGCATGACGTAGAGTGCCCAGGGCTCCAGGTTTTCGTCTGCAACGAACTTTGTCCTCCTGGCGTTCAGCCAGTCGCTCCGTGTCTCTCTTCGGGCTTCCTTGTCGAGCGGCGGGAACTCGGTCAGGACTTCGCGCGTCTGCTTGCTGGGCATGGCCCACCGTATAGCCCCACGTCCTCACTCGGTCACGGCACACCTTGCTCTTCGTCGGGCACCAAGGTCCAGGTGCGGCGGAGGGCGAGTTCAGCCCGAAATTCCTCGGGGAGGCGTTCGTAAACCTCGAGCAGCGCGTCGACTATCTGCGTCCGGCCCCAGAGCCGAATGCGGAAAAACAACTCGTTGCGGCGTGCATCGACTGTGCGCTTGAAGCCGGCCCAGCTGACCAGCAGTCCGTGGTCGGCGTGCGCATCCTGCACAGCCCCGATCAAGGACTGCAAAGTCGGTTGATCGACGACGACCGCGCCCGACTTCACCTGCACGACAAGCCGAGGGGCGTCAAAACCCAACGCTCCACGACCAGCGACGATGTCGATGCCATTGTCGGCCCCAGGGGGCGACACGTTCACGACGTACCCCTGGGCCTTCAAAATCTCGGCGACGAGGCGGGTGAAGTCGTGCCCGGCAAACGAACTGGCGATCTTCCGCTCGATCTGATCGCGCGCGAGCTGCGCCAGATCGCGATCGGCGTCGGTGGCGTCTTCGGCGGCGACTTCGGTGTCGACGGCAGCCTTTCTCGGCTTTTCGATGCCGGTCTCGTATCCGGGGTCGATGCCCGTCTTCACGGCCGCTTCGACCCGACGGAGGGCGTCGTTCCGCCGCACCTCGCAAACGGTCATGAACGCCCCAAAGCTGAACAGCAGGTCCTGTCGGAAAGCCTCTCGCGGCAGGTCTGGCCTCAACCACTTGACCCTGCGGGTGACAGCCCCTTTGTCCCCATGCACGTAGGGTCCGCCGACCTCGCCGATGGCGATCTGGCTTGTCGTCTTGAGCGGAACGACAACGAGATCGCCGATCTGCATCTGGTTGCAGAACTGGTTCAGCTGCGCAGCGAAATTGAGCTGGGTCTTCGGCTTCAAGTTCGGGAACGACTTCTTTGCGATCTGAAGCACCGCATCGCGATCCTTCGCGCCCTCCAGGTTGGCTACGCTGAAACCCAGGACCAGCTCGTCATGTTCAAGCGCATGCGCCTCCTGCTCCCCGTTCTTGCCGAGCCGCACCAGCCAGAGCCGTCTCATTGGCGCACCCCCGAAATGGCGGAAGGTAGGCAAATCGCAGTTTGAACGGACTCTGTCTGGACCACTTCGTTATGCCCATTCCGCTGATAATGCCTCAGCTTGTAGCAAGACGTTCTGCACCGCCGCGTCTTGGAGGTCCGGTGGGTATCCATACTTCCGCAACAGACGCTTCACGTGCCGTCGGATGTTCGCGCGGGCGCTCGCTCGGTGCATCCAGTCGATAGAGACGTTTGACTTGATTACCTGAACCAGCTCGTGCGCGATCACGCGCAGGGCCGGTTCGCCCATCACCTCCCTTGCGCTCTCGTTCTGGGCCAGCGCGTCATAGAAGGCGATTTCTTCGTCGCTGAGGCCAGTCTCTTCGCCGCGTGCTCGCGCCGTGCGAATGTCCTTCGCCAGCAGGATCAGCTCTTCGAGCACCTGCGCGGTCGTCAGCGCGTTGGCGTGATAGCGCGCAATCGCCGCCTCCAGACGCTCGGTGAACGCCTTGGACTGGGTGACGTTGCTCTTGGCCTGCGAGCGCACGTCGCCGTTGATCAATTTCCTCAGCGCTTCGATGGCGAGGTTCTTCTTCGGCGTGTCGCGGACCTCGGCAAGGAACTCGTCCGACAGGATCGAGATGTCAGGGCTTTGGAGACCCGCCGCCTTCATGATGTCGACGATCTCGGTCGAGACCACGGCGCGGCTGACGATCTGCTGGATCGCCAATTCGCGGTTGGCAGCGGTCTTCTTGCCGTTCCCGGGCGCGCTCTTCGCTAAGGCAGCCTGGATCGCCTGAAAAAAGCCGACCTCATCGCGGATCGCACTCGCCTCGTCGCTCGCCCCGGCCAGCGCGAAGGCTTTGGAGAGCCCTATGACGGCGTCGGCGTATCGACGGTGCGCGCGCTTCTTGCCCTCGTCTGTGGCCTCCCTGGCGGCGTCATGCTGCTGCAACGTCAGCACCCAGTCGATGGCCCCGGCCATGATGGCGAGACGGGTCCGGGGAGCCGCCTTCGCGTCGAGCGCGGGTCGGTAGTCAAAGCCGCCTTTCGTGTCGGGCCGGAACATCGCGCGCACGATCTCGCACTTCTCCAGGAGCGTGCGAATGGCTTGGGCCTCGTCGATGCCCGTCTGGTCGCGGTCGCCCGGCGAGTAAACAGCTAGCGCGCTCTGCATGCTCGGCGCGATGCCGATGTAATCGACGACGAGCCCGGCGGGCTTGTCACGGAATACGCGATTGACGCGGGCGATGGCCTGCATCAGCCCGTGGCCCTTCATCGGCTTGTCGACATACATCGTGTGCATGCACGGCGCGTCGAAGCCGGTCAGCCACATGTCGCGCACGATGACGAGCTTGAGGGGGTCCTCGGGGTCCTTGGCGCGCTTGGCAATGAGTTCGCGCCGGGCCTTGGCCCGCTTGCCGATGTGCGCCTGCCAAGCGAACGGATCGGACGCCGCACCGGTCATGACCACCTTGATCGCGCCCGCCTCGTCGTCGTCGCTATGCCAGCCCAGGCGAAGGTCGGTGATGGCTTCGTAGAGTGCGACGCAGATGCGGCGGCTCATGCAGACTATCATCGCCTTGCCTTCGAGCGCCGCCGTGCGCGCCTCGAAGTGCTTAACGAGGTCCTCTGCGACGAGGGCGATGCGCTTGTCCGCGCCGACCAGCGCCTCGACGCTTGCCCATTTGCGCTTCAGTCGCTCCTGCTCGGTTTGGGCTTCGTCTTCGGTGAGGTCGGCGATCTCGGCGTCGATCTTCGGCTTCTCGTCCTCGTCCAGCTCAATCCGCGCCAGCCGGCTCTCGTAATAGATGGGCACGGTTGCGCCATCTTCGACCGCGCGCGAAATGTCGTAGATGTCGATGTAGTCGCCGAACACGGCGGGCGTGTTCACGTCCTCCTTCTCGATGGGCGTGCCGGTGAAGCCGATGAACGAGGCGTTGGGCAGCCCGTCACGCAGATACTTGGCGAAGCCATAAGTGATTTCGCCCGACTTGCGGTCAAGCCGCGCGTCGAAGCCGTATTGGCTGCGGTGCGCCTCGTCGGCAATCACGATCACGTTGCGCCGGTCGGTCAGCACCGGATAGTCCGAGGCCCCCGCGTCGGGTGTGAACTTCTGCAATGTCGTGAAAATGACCCCGCCCGAGGGCCGGTTGAGCAGCTCACGCAGATGGTCGCGGCTCTCGGCCTGCAAGGGCGTCTGCCGGAGCAGGTCCTTGCACATGCTGAAGGTGCCGAACAACTGGTCGTCGAGGTCGTTGCGGTCGGTTAGCACCACTAGGGTGGGGTTTTTCATGGCGGTATGCTTGATGATCAGGCCCGCGTAGAATGCCATCAGCAGGCTCTTGCCCGACCCCTGCGTGTGCCAGATCACCCCCACCTTGCGGTCGCCACCCGGCGCGGTCGCGGCAAGCGTGCACTCGACCGCGCGCCGCACCGCGTGGAACTGGTGATAGCCGGCGAGGATTTTGACGACGCCCTGCCCCGAGTCGCCGAAGACGATGTAGTCCTTGAGCAAGTCGAGGAACCGTTGGCGCTCGAAAACGCCCTTGAGCATGGTTTCGAGTTCAGGCGTGCCCTTGGGCGCGAGATCGTCGCCGTTGACGGTGCGCCACGGCATGAAACGCTCGCGGTCGGCGGTCAGCGAACCAATCCGCGCCGCAAGGCCGTCAGAGATCATCAGCGCGGCGTTGGTGCGGAACAGCGACGCGATTTGAGACTTGTAAGTCTGGAGCTGGCGGAACGCGCCGTCGATGGTTGCGTTCTCGTCGCCCGGGTTCTTCAGTTCGATAACAGCGAGCGGCAGGCCATTGACAAAAATCACCACGTCGGGTCGTCGGTTGGCCTGGCTCTCGATAATTGTGAACTGACTGACGGCGAGCCAATCGTTGGCGTTGGGGTCGTCGAAATTGATTAGTTGCGCCTGCTCGCCGCCCACCGTTCCGTCGGGATAGCGGACCTCGACTGGCACGCCCTCGACGAGATAGCGGCACAGCCGGCGGTTCTCGGCTACGAGCGACGGCGTCTCGGTATTGCGCAGCTTGGCGAGAACCTCGTTGCGGGCCTCGGTGTTCAGGGTCGGATTGAGTTTGGCGATTGCGCCGCATAGCCGATCGAGGAGCAGCACCTCGCCGTAGTTCTCTCGCTCGGGCGCGCTGCCGTCGGGGCCGATGTCGGGGCCGTTCGCAGTCGCGTAGCCAAGCTCGGTCAGCCAAGTAAGCGCGGCTTCCTCGACGTCGCTCTCAGCGATGGCGCTCATGGTGTGCCTCCGCCCGCGCCCAAGACGAACCGCGCCCGTTCCCGCCGAAGCATTTCGTAGGGGCTGACACAGGTCACGCCGAGCCCGATGCAGGCGTTGGGAATTTTGATCTTCTTGACCGACGCGGCCGGCACTTCGTGGGTGACGACTATTGACTTGTGCGCGACGGCGTGAGCCACGAGCCAATAGTCGGCAACTTGCAGAAACGTCGCGATGGCCGCCGGCTCATACTGCTGCGAGGTCGCCCAGGCGCTGACGCTCGAAAGTGCCGGAAGGACGGAATTGTCAGGCGATGCGAAAAAAGGTTTGCCCTGCGCGTTCGCCCAATCGGCCAAATCGTCCTGCCCGGCAAGCAGCTCGTCTCCGACCTTCTCGATGCTCCCGACCTCGCCCCTCCGGTTCTTCTCCGTAAGCCATTCCCAGAACGCGGGGCAAAAGTCGAAGCCGTAATGCAGGTTCTTCGCTTGAATAAAGATGTTGGCGTCGAGAAGGTACTTGGTCACAGCATGACCCCAACTTCCCGCCCGATGTGATTGAACGTCTCGGTCTTCGCGACCCCAAGCAATCGGAACGCATCGCGATAGAGCGTTTGGCCCTCCAGCGTGCTCTCCACGAGAGCCCGAGCGAACCGACGACTGACGCGAGACAGTGTTGTCCTGTAGAAGTCTCCGCCGCCAGCGCCGCCTTGGGCAAGCTCGACCAGCCGCCGCCTCTCGTTCTCCCAGGCCAAGTCGAAGCCGATACGGTCCAGCCAGTCGGCGTCGAGCAAACGCCTCAAGACGACCAACGTGCTGACCTTAAAGCGCCGCGCCAGGCGTTGCAGCGTGTCGTCCAGTCTCTCGTCTCGCCTCAGCTCCGGCCCGAGGCTCGCCATCGGGACGAGCAGCTCCGCCGCCACTGCATTGCACCAAACCTCCTCACGTCGATGCCCCGTCAGCGGGGCCGCGCCGGCATCGGAGATGGCCGAACTGCCTAGCCAGAGATGAGCCAGTTCATGCGCCAACGTGAACATCTGGCCGGACTTGGTGTCAGAGCCGTTGATGAAAATCAGCGGCGCGCGGGGCTCGACGAGCGCGAAGCCCCTGAACTCCGCGGGATCGAGCTTGCGGTTGTTATTGCTGAGAACCACACCGCTCACCATCACGAGGACGCCGATGCGGTCTGCTTGCGTGATGAACAGCCGCAACGCCTCTTCCCACGTTCGGCAGGCCGCCCGCGCGTTCAGGTCGAAACCGAGCTTGCGCGCCATATCTGCGGCTATCGCTTCGGGTCGGTCGCTGAGCGCGGCGCTGCCGACGAACTCCGCTTCGTCCTGGCGCGTCGTCAGGGCGAAATCGCGATACCAGCCCTGTCGTTCCTGGCAGGCATAGAGCATGTCGAGCAGGTTCGGGCTCGGCCGCCGCACGGCGCGTCCGTCCATTGTGCGGAAATCTGGGATTGGTAGCGGCTCCTCCGGCGGCTGTTGCAGGAAAAGATAACCGACCGGCACGTGAACGGCGTGCGCGAAGGCGTCCAATTGCTTGAGGGTAGGCTGAGCTTCTCCCGCCTCCCAGGCGTCGAGTTTCGGAAAGCGGTGATGCAGATCAGACGGCTCCAACCCTGCTCGCATCCGAGCCCAGGTCAAAATGCCGGGGTTGATCGTCGCTCGGGTCATGCGACCGCCTCAAGTGTGGCCTCAGCGTCCCGCACCCGGATTTCACCGGACATGAGCTTGGGGAGGAGGAGATCGCGGGTGACGGTGAGGGTGCGACTTTCCTTTTCGTTCGAGACGATCCGATCAAGTAAGGGCCTGGCCATTTGGTCGAACGCATGGTGAACAGCATGCGCTGCGACTGTAATCGAAATCGGCCTGAAGTTGCTTTTACTGATCTCTTGGAACGTAGATCCGTTCGCCTTTTGATGGACGGCCTCCAGGTTGGCGTGGGTCCAGAGCCAAACGAAAGTATTAGAGATGCGTCTCCGACAAATCATGGCGATGAAGCCCTGATTAACCGCTGTTGGAACTTGGGCAACAGCGATGTAGCCGATGGGCGCACGGGAGGAGAGCAGCACGGTCCCTACCGGGAGCAAGCCGGACCCAATTTGGGCCAGCCCCGCTTCCGTAATCTTGCGCTCAGTTCTCAGAAGAACCGGCGCGCTCAACGAGGAAAGGTCCTTCGGCGTGGCCCACGCAAATTCGCCGCCCCAGAACCTTGGCTCGGTTGTACTGGGCGTCGAACCGCCAACGACATCTACTTCTTGACCAATCGTGGAGTGGGTCCACCCTTCCGGTTTCCCCTCCTCATCCAGCCGATCCGGGAACAGCGACCAAATCGCGGGCGCAAGGTAGGGCGCGCGGCCTTCCATCTTGGCCCTCGTCGGGCCGAAATCGACGAACCAGTCCTTGAAGATCGCCCGCGCCATCGCTTCGAGCGTCTCGTTCATGCGGCGGTTGAGGTCAATCTTGTCGTCGAGGGCACCGAGGATTGCGGCGATGGTATGTTGTATTGAGATTGGCGGCAGCGGCAATCTAAATCTCTTTAGTGACTGCAACGGCTGACCAATGCCGGGCGTGCCGACTTGGGATGTGTACCTTAGAATTTCTGCCCGTCCCTGGGGGGATCGGAAAAAGAAATAGACGAAAACCGGGTCGGCTTTCCTGGGGTCGACTTCAATTTTCATCAGGCTTGAGGACAAGAAATACCGCGAGTGTTCGTCGCGCGGCACGATTGCGACCTCGCCGATGGAACCCCGATGCGGAAACACCAAAGCGCCCGCTCGGACTACACATCGCGGCATCGCGTCAGCGAACGCTTCTGGAATGTAGACCCAGTCGCCCTTCCAGCTGCGTGTTTCCGAGATGTTAGTGCCACGAATAACAGGGACGCCCGCCGACGAATAAACGTCTGCCTTCATCGCTGATCCGAAAGGCCCAATAGCAATTGAACCAGCATGTTCCGCTGCGATGCTGCCCAAATCTCCCAGTGGCCAATCAGCCATCGGCGGCAACCTCGTTGAGCTTCATGCGGATCGTCGTGGTCAGCTTTTCGTCCTCCGCGAACTGCTCTTCCAGCTTTGCCCTCAGCGCCGCGAACCGCTCCAAGAACGGCACTTCGTCATCCTCGGCATCCGCCGCCCCCACATATCGCCCCGGCGTCAGCACATGCCCATGCCCCCTGATCTCCTCCAACCCTGCCGCCTTGCAAAACCCCGGCTCGTCCGCGTAGCCGTTGCCCTCACGCCAAGCGTGGTATGTCCCCGCTATCTTCGCGATGTCCTCGTCCGAAAACTCCTTCCGCGTGCGATCCACCAGCGTTCCGAGTTTGCGGGCGTCGACGAACAGCACTTCGCCGCGCCGGTCGCGCAGCTTACCGCTGGGGTTCTTGTTGCGGGCGAGGAACCATAGGCAGGCGGGTATCTGCGTCGAGTAGAAGAGCTGGCCGGGCAGCGCGACCATGCAGTCAACTGCGTCGGCTTCGACCATCGCCCGTCTGATCTCTCCCTCGCCGGACTGCCCCGACGACATGGAGCCGTTGGCGAGCACCACGCCCGCCGTGCCGTTCGGCGCAAGATGCCAGAGGATGTGTTGCAGCCACGCGTAATTAGCGTTGCCAACCGGCGGCGCGCCATAAGTCCAGCGCGCGTCGTCGCGCAACCGGTCGCCGCCCCAATCGGAAGTGTTGAACGGCGGATTGGCAAGGATGTAGTCGAAGCGCAGGTCTTTCAGCTCGTCCTTGTGAAAACTGCCCTCGTTATTCCAGCGGATGTCGGCGTCGATGCCGCGCACCGCGAGGTTCATTTTCGCCAGCCGCCAGGTCGTGTAATTGCTCTCCTGCCCGTAGATCGCGATGTCGCCGAGCCGCCCGCCACGGCTCTCGACGAATTTCTCCGACTGCACGAACATGCCGCCCGAGCCGCAGCACGGGTCGTAGACGCGCCCCTTGTAGGGCTCCAGCATCTCGACCAGCACGCGCACGACGGAGCGGGGCGTATAAAACTCGCCGCCGCGCTTGCCTTCTGACCCCGCGAAGCCGCCGAGGAAATACTCGTAGACACGGCCCAAGAGGTCTTTGGCCTTGTCGCCGGGCTCGCCCATGGCGATGGTCGAGACGAGGTCAATCAGCTCGCCCAGCATCACCTTGTCAAGCGCGGGGCGGTTGTAATCCTTGGGCAGCACGCCCTTGAGGCCGGGGTTCGCTTTCTCAATCTCGGCCATGGCGTCGTCGATCAGCTTGCCGATGGTCGGCAGCTTCGCGTTCGCCTGCAAATGCGACCAGCGGGCCACCTTGGGCACCCAGAACACGTTCTCAGCGGCGTACTCGTCGGGGTCCTCGGCGGCGGCGGGGTCCTCGGCCAGCAACTCGGCGCGACGCGCCTCGAAGGCGTTGGAAATGTGCTTGAGGAAGATCAGCCCGAGCGCGACGTGCTTGTAGTCGGACGGCTCCAGGTTCTTCCGCAGCTTGTCGGCAGCGAGAAAAAGCTGCGCCTCGAAGCCTAGCGTTGCGCCGTTCTCTCTCTTCTTCCCGGGCAAGACGCCCGAACCGTCCGTTTTCTTGGGTCTGCCCCTGGCCATCCGCCTACCCCCGGCGACGCGTCTTGTTCGCGCGCTTCGTCGCGCAACCATAAGCGGGGGTGAGCGGGCGTTCAATTGCCAACGTTACGATTGGCAGAACGCAACCAGGGCATGTGGCTGGACCTGAAGAGAAGGAGGCACCGATAGACGTTACGGCCGTCTGGGGCGTCAAAGGCCGACCAAGAGTGAGGTGCTGGCGCGCCAGATCGTGCTGCAGGGTGCCGCCGAGGTCGGATGCTCGTCGGCTTGTCAGAGTAGCCGACTTGCTGCGTTATCGACGAACAGCTCGCCGTCCCTAATGTAGCGGCTCAACATGACATCGCTCGCGTGGCCAGTTTGGGCTCTCACCTTGAGTGTCGAGACCCCGGCCCGCACGGCGCTGGTCGCGAAGCCCGCGCGGAGACTGTGGCCAGAGTAGCCGGCGGGGTCGAACCCCGCGGCGGCGACGCGCTCACGGACGACAAGGCACACGGCTTCAGGGGACATCGCGTCGGGCGAGACGCGCCCGTGACGGTCGACGCGCCGGAAGATCGGCCCGGCGTCAATGCCGGCGGTCGACAGCCAACGGTCGAGCGCAGCAACAGGACACCATTTTGTCCGTCCGAACGGGATGCCCACCGGGCGACCCACGCCTTCCTGGTCGGTCTTCGACCGCCGAACCGTGATGATGACACCCTGTCGGACATGCTCGATGTCGATGCAGTCAATTGCACACAGTTCCGAGCGTCGGAAGCCGCCCGCGAAGCCGATCAGGAGGAGCGCCATGTCCCGCAGGTCTTTCGGACGATCGCCCATCCTCCCCAGCACGTCAAAGAGGTCGTCCCGCAACAGCGGCTTGGCCTGCCGCTGAGCGATGCCGTGCTCGCGCCGGATGCCGCGCATCGTCGCCCTTACGAGCGGCGACTGGACCGGGTTCGGCAGCTTGTGGGCTTCGTGCGCCACCGAGATCGCCGCGAGCCGCCGCGTCAGCGTCGCGACGGACAACACGCCGGCATGGTCGGCGAGGTACGAAGCGATTTGGGCGTCAGTGGCCGGCACAGAGCCGCCCCAGGCATGGAAATGGGCGAGATCGGATTGATAGGCCCTGCGCGTCGCCGGCGCGATGCCCGCCTCAACGTACGACGACACCTTGGCAGTCGCGTCGTCTCTGCAATCAATTGCACAAAACGGAGCCAACTCGTGATTTCCGACCGGGTCGTTTTCGCCGCTTTTTGCGGCCTCTTCCGCCCCGGTTTTAGGTCGTGATAAGAGAGGATTATCACGGGTTAGAACGTCCATCTCCGGCTCCGTCTGACCGCCAGTCGCATCGTTCGACGCGCTCATTTCGCAACTTGCTCGGCGGCGGCGATCAGGTTCATCAGCGCGCGCTCCTTGTTGGTGAGACCTCCGCCGATCGACTTGCCGCCGTGGGCCGCGATCGCCTTGGCGAACCGGGCGTACTGGGTCGGCTTGAGATAGAGAACGACGGCGCGCGTGCCGGGAACCGGGCGACCGCCGGCCATGGTGATCTTCAGGTCGCGCGTCGTGAGCGCCGACGCCTGTGCGACGAGGTGCTTGCAATTCTGGATCGTGAGGTGCGGCGCGATGATTTCCGCGCGGGTCCAGCCGATCGCGGCGAGTTCGGCGTCCTCGATCGGCATTCCCTCGAAATGTTTGACGACGCGAACGAGATAATAGGCCGCCCTCCTACTGAGCCCGCTCTGCTCAATGGCCGCCTTGAACAGGTTGGGGTCTGCGTCCTTCACCTGGCGGAGCAGGCGGCCGAGCGTGATGAAGTTCTGCTCGGCGTTGGTCGCCAAGTCGACGATCTTTTCGAGAGCATCTAACGGATTGCGGTTCATTGGCCCCTCCATGGGCTAGGCATTCGGTTGCGGTCATGCGGTTTGTTCGGTCACGATGGCTTTCGACGGGTTCCGTCGGTCGCCCGCCGCAGCCGGAGTTCTTGAGCGCGATAGGCGCGGCTCAGCCGTTCGGCGCGCGGCGCGAAAAGGTCGGCCTCGGTCTGTCGGACGAGAGCGACAAGGCGCTCCTCGGTTTGCGCCTGAGGCTCGACGCGGCCGTCGCGCAGGATATGCTCGACCGAGGCCCCGCGCTCGACCAGGGCGCGCCCGACGAGCAGGCAGCGATGGCAGGAAAGGGGCTCGTGCTCTGAGCACATCAACGCCAGCCGCGCGCGACCTGCAATCTGTTCGACGCGCGACAGCCCCTTGAGGAACAGCGGCGTCTTCGCCATCGCCTCATAGTCGGCCGGCGCGCCGTGGCGCGGCCAACCTCCGAGTTCGCGGCCGAGAAAGACGTAGGCGACGCCCAATGCGTTCAGCCGGTCCTTCAGCGCCGCCCGACAGAAGTGCGGATAGCGAGACACCGAATAGGACCGCACGTCGGCGACCACAGCGATGTCGATCGACGCGAGGTGTCTCGAAAAGGTGGGCCAGTCGAGGTTCGAGTGCCCGATCGTCCAAATGCGCAATGCCGCGATCCTGTTTTGCATGATTAAATATAGCACAATATCAATAGGTTAGCTTGGCTTGCCGTCTATATGGATAATAGGCTGAGCGAGGTTTGTGGCGCGTGCCGCCGGGCAGACTTTGCCGCCTCGCGATGGCAAATGGCGCGATCTATCAGTGAACTACTGTTTCCGCGCGTGGGCGTTCGCCATTGCTGAGCAACTTCCCGGAGAAATTGCGATGCGGCTCAGGCGTCGGAAACGATCCTGATCACGTCGGCGCGAACGGGTCCGTGGTCCTGCAATCGCTGGCTACGCCGTCCAAGCCTTCTTCCTGGCGATCTTCAACGGAACGAATATCTCGGTGCTGTCGCTGTCGGGCAGACGATTGATGGCCGCCACGTGCGGCCGGTACACCCAGATCGTGCCGTTGGGCATCGGTTCGAAAAGCGTGATCCACTTGTCGCTCATCGAACGAATGCGAACCACGAACTTGACCGTGTCAGCCGCGACGGCGGGCTCGGCTTCGGGCTCGACCTCTGGAACGACAACCACCGGCTCAACCGGGGTCGAACGCACGATCTCAACGCCGTCCGGGGTCTTCACCAGGTCGCACACGACATCGGGGTTGCTCGTCTTGAGCTTGTTGCGGGCGATGGTCGCGAGACCGAGGTTTGCGAAGATCATTTTGGCTCTTTGGGTGAACATGGGTCGAAGCTCCTTGCTCTTTGCCTGACTCGATTTGACGGATCGGGAATTGGAAACTCGTCAATGAGGCCAGCGGAACCGTCCTGATGGCGCAGCCCTCGTTGACGGGAAACGGCGGCTGTCGTGCAATCAATTGCACGCCATCGCAGCGGCTACCGCGGCCATCCGGCGTCTTGGCGCTGACCACCACAGACCTCGGCTCTGGCCTCATTGAGGATTGGGATGTCAGCCCGCACGAGTTCGAGAAGTTCGGAGACGTCGCGACAGCCGGAACTGGCGCAGAAGGCGTCGACCTTTAGTCGCAGCTGATCGGCAAGCGGCCAACGCAGGCGACGATTGACCTGCCCGCCTTCGACGCGGAATACGCAGTGGCCGAGGACCGCGATGCGCCGGCTGCTCGACACATGGTTGCGTAGCCATTCGGCGGAGCGGGCATCCGTTTCGAGGAAGCGCGCGAAGGCGGCGCGCCCTTCCCGGGTATAGACGTCGAACGCCCAGGCCGGCGTTCCGTCGATCGCGACCTCCGGCGGGAAGGCTTCAGCCTCGACGCGCGACGGCTCCATCGGTTGCCGCGCCAAGAGAGCGAGCAGCGGCCCGAGCGGCTCGCCCGTGCGATTGAAGCTGAGGCGTGCGACCTCCACCAACATGTGGGGCCAGCTGGCGTCGCAAAGGCGATCGAACACAGGCTCGGTTTCGCTTCGCCTTCGGCGCAGACCGAAGTCGTGTGGCCCGCCGCCGAGCGCGCACCACAGGGCGACCGCCCGTTCCTCGATCGTCGTCGCTCCGCAGACGATGCCTGCCAGTTCGTGGGAGCTTCGGTGTCGAAACTCGATCCGCTGTCGCGCGTAGGCGGGATGCAGCTCGCAGATCATCAACAGATCGTCGGCGGCGCGACATTTCGACGCGTCGGCGAGCGCGGCGACGACAGCGCAGGCGACCGACCAGTCGCCGCCGAGTTCAGCGCGCTTGCGGATGCCGGCCATCGCGGCGGTTGCGAGCGCCACGGCGTCAAGATCGCCGAGACCGATGTCCTCAGCGGCGATGCAGCCCAACCGTCGCCACAAGCGGTCAGGCGCGTCTCCGAGCAGGGTCACCGCCGCCCCCAGCGCGAGGTCCTTGCGACCGCGACGGATCGCCTTCTGCAGCGCCGACATCGCCACCCATGGCGATCCCGGAAGCGGATCGGGGCGCGGGGCCTCGACGACGCGCGACATGGCGCGCCGGAGGTCCAGTTCGATCAGGTGTTGGATTTCGGGTCGGTTCACGCTGCTCCTCCTTGAGCTTGAGGAGGTCGGTGGAACATGGGACCCACCTTAAACGTATGAAATTGCTCGTCAAAGTCAAGGAATAGAACGAAAAGCTCCGAACTAAAAGGCGTTGACGATGGCGCATACGGCGCTCTCTGGGCGCTTGTGCTACAGAGAGGTCCTGCGGATGGCTATGGGCCGAAGACGTGACCGGACGAGTTCGCAACACCGTTCTTCTTGCTCTGATTTTGCTCGCAGTCGCGATGACGTGTTGGTTTCTCTATTTCCTGTTTCGCTCGCAGCCGGGCGAAATTGCAGGCGCTCTCGGCGGCGTAATCGGCGGAGCCATCGGCGCAGGCGGCGCGGGCTGGTCGGTGTATTACACGCTAACGAAGCAGCGAGAGGACGAAATCGAGAGGACGTCTTGCGCCATTCTTACCGAGATTTCGGTGCTGACAAAGTATCTGATCGGACATCTCGACCTGTGCGAAATGATCCAAAAAGGGTTTTCGCTCCCGAAGGACCAAATTCATACCGCTCTATTGACGCCGGAACCGACGCTGTACCGTTCGGTCGCCGACAAAATCGCCCGCCTTCCGCGACCGACACAGGTTGTGGAGTTCTATACTCGGATGAATGAAATGGCGGGAATTGCAACCCTAATCGCCAATTCGCCAAGCGAGGGGCCTTTCATCACGCCGAACGACATAAGGGGTCTGGCCGACCTCTTGATCACGCAGTGCCAGGTTGCCGAGGCCATTCTCAGCAACACGACACCAGACCCGAAGTCTGAGGCCGTGCTCGCCCAAGGTCTTCGATCCCACATGTTGGCGGCGCTTCGGCAGCAGCTCGCGCAGGCCAAACAGTTCTTTGCCGAGTCCGAAGCCTTTCACTGAACAGACCGCAGGCCATTACTCAAACGCCTTGTGCTCGCACTGTCGTACTTCCCAACGGCCTCGCCGGTTTCCCAGCGGTCGGTCAGCTGCACGCCTCGTCGTAGCCGCCCGCCTGGTCGGTGTCGTTCCGAACTCACGCGGATTTCGAGGTGCCGGCGTACATCAGCCGCTCTGACGCCATGAAGGCATAGCCGAGTGAAGCGTCGGTTTGATAGTATTCTCGAACTCCTCGATCAAATCCCGCCGAGGCGATGATGCATTATCTTCCGAACGTGGCGGCGACCGCACTTGCGCGGCACAATCTTCCTCTATTGCGGCCGCGCGGAGCTGCGATCCGGCGAATGGTAGCGGCGTTTGCGATGTGCGCCACAAGCGCGTTGCCTCTCGATGCTGCCGAAATCAAACTAGGTCCTGACTTAGGTGTCGTCATAGAAGGGAATATCGAAACCGGTGATTACGACAAACTGCTGAGCTTCATCAAAGACAACGACATTAGGAACTCAATATTCCTAGCGTCACCGGGAGGAAACGTCGCTGAGGCAATTAAAATAGGCCGATTGGTGCGAATGTTAAGAATGGCGACAGAAATTCCTGGGCAATTTTCACGTGAAATGCGTGATGCTATGTCCCCCGACGATCTTAATAAGCGTCTTCTCAAGAGCGCTAACGACCACAATATTAGAAATCGTGAAGACAATTACGTCTGTGCGAGTGCGTGTTTTTTTGTTTTCGTGGCTGGTGTATACAGGGACAAAGAACCTTCAGTTTACGATGAACCTTCGCTAGGCATTCACAGACCTTTTTTGACAGACAGCGATCTGACCTCTTTAAGTGCCAGCGAGGCTATGGCGTCGGCGAAGCAGCTTAGAGCATTCATAGAAAGCTATTTTAAAGAAATGGACGTTCCCTCAAAATATGCAGACCTAATGTTCTCGGTGCCTAGGGAGCAGGTTCGATGGATTGATGATACTAATTTTGAGTTTGACTTGGAAGGGTTTATTCCGGAACTGAAGGATTGGATCGACGCGCGGTGCGATAAGCGCACGGCTGTTGAGAAAGTCGTGTCGGAAGAACTTAAGGATAAGCCTAGGACCCATTTGAGTGCCACAGAAAAGAAGGTTATGGAATTGCTTGATGAAGAGGAGTTTGAGCGGCTTGTGTGCGAGGACAAGGCTCGTGAAGAGCTAAGCCGCGAAGCCAAACTAAAGATGTTCACGGAACAAAAATGACCCAATCGAAACTCTTGATTTGTGCACTGTCTGGGCCGCGCGAGCGGTAATCGATCGCTGCCTCGTGTAAACTGCCGTCGATGAACAACCGGGATGATTTCAGCGAAAAGGTGCGACGGGCGGTCGCGGCGCGAGCGGCGTGGCGTTGCTCCCTTGCCGGATGCGGCAAGCCGACGGTTGGACCGAGCGACGAAGGCCCTGACAAAAGCACAAATATCGGCGAGGCCGCGCACATCTGCGCCGCGTCGCGGGGCGGTCGGCGTTACGACGCATCGATGACACCCGACGAGCGCAGCGGCATCGATAACGCGATGTGGCTTTGCTCCGATCATGCAAAGCTCATCGATCGAGACGAAGTCAATTATACCGCCGAGCGGTTGCGCACGATGAAGCGCGAGCATGAAGCCACATGCGCGCGGGCCGTACGCACGGGGTTGGGCGCAGACTTGGCGGCAGGGCTGCTTGCCATTGGCCCCGACGTCGTCTGCACAGGCGAGCTGACGCAAGTCGACGCGGCGAGCTGGACGCTGCACATTGGGCATTTCCTGATCGGCGATCTGCACCGGACCATTGCGTTTATCGACGGCTTCGGGCGACAGGCTCCCGAGATCAGGTACGTGCTCAGCGATGAACTCGGCGACGGTCGCGGGCTGATCGCGGCACCGACCCTCACAAAACAGGGCGACGGGTACAGCCTGCGTTGCGCAATCGCGCCGGGCGCGCCTCGCGTCGACGCGCAGAAGATCGGAACCGGACTAGCTCTGCACCCGGAAACGAATGACCTGTATGCCGACAAGAAGGGCGATATTGGCCGTGTATCAGGCGTCGACTACCTGCCGCAGCGCCTGCGCGAGGTTCTGTCGATGCAGCGCGGGGAGAGTCCATTCTGGCCGAGCTTCGGGATGCGCTTCGTCGAGTATTTCGAGGCATATCGCGGATCGCCTTGGCTCGGCCTTTTGTTCAAGCTCGATGTCGTACGCCAAGCGGCCATTCCCTACCGGGACGACGTGACGAGGCAGACTCGCACGCCGTTGCAGTGTGTGACGCGGGTGCGCAACGTCGAGATACTGGCGGATGCGCCCACGAAAAACCGCCTGCCGGTCCGGCTCGATCTCGACGTTCAAGGGATCGGAGCGTGGACCCAGGAAGTGACGGTCTACATGCCGACGGCGGAACAAATGGCCGAGCACGCGAAGAGGCTGGCGCGCATGCCGTGGCTTGCGCACACGTTGAAAGGAGACTGAGGCGGACCTTTGCTCTGCGCTGATGTCCATACCGCTCCGAATGTCCGCTCGGATCAAGGGCCGCTGTCTCGGCAAGGGCCGAAAGGCGGGGCCTAGCGCTCGAACGTGACCAGGGGGTCGAAGATGACCGTTAGCCGGCCGTCAATCGCTCTCGAAATGTGCAATTAACTGCAAAATCAATACAGCTGCGGTCAATCGCCTTCTTCGGCTAAAGCTGACATGAACGCGGAATGAGGCGCTGCTGTGATATAGCGAGTTGGCTTTATCGAAACCGCGGATCAACCTGCAGAGGCTGCAATGGGTTACACTCCGGAAGACGCCGAGCGGGAAGCTGGCGAGGACCGTATGATTGCGCAGGTCCTCGAAGACCATCGAGATGTTATCGTTGCTGAATTTATTGAGGAGCGCCTCGCGTCATATTTCGAGGCCCATCCGGATTTGTCGCGCACCGCGACGAATGCGCTTGATGAGGCCCGCCGCCTATTCGTGTTGAGCTCGGCAGCGGCGCTGGTGTTCGCACTTTCGGCAGTCGAAATCGTCATTCAGGACGTCCTGCTAAAGCCGGTCGTCGTGGGCTTAACACACTACCCCGAATTAGGTGATTTGCTAGCCGCTCTTGTAGATATTCGCAATAAGCAAACCGAAAATATGCTTTTTGGTATATTGGACGCAACTGGCATGCCGAGCCTAAGAAAACAAACTTTGCCAGGTGGTAAGATCGTTTGGGACGAAAAGATCGAATTGCAGAAACTTCGTAACCGCGTCATCCATCACGGAGATAGTGTATCGAAAGAACACGCAGCGCGCGCCCTGGAATTAGCTGATTATTTCCTTAACACTATCTTTCCCGAAATGCGAGAGCACTTTACCCAACGAACTACGGGTTGGGTATGACTGTTGGGAATTCACCAGCCCGCGGCGAAAGGCAGTCGCTCGCCTATCTCGAAGGTTAACGCATGACGGGGGACAGTGGGCGAGCCTAGGGTCGGCGATCTCGGAACTCACTGCTTGGGTTATCAAAATGCAGGAGGCGACCTCGAAACTTCAGACGCGGATGGACCGGAACGAGCGTTACCCATCGTTGGGTCGTTGCATCTACTGCGGCACGCCGGCAACTGAAGCAACCCTTACTGAAGAGCACATCGTACCCAAAGCAATCGGCGGGCGGCTTGTTTTCGAGGGTGCAAGCTGCGGAGCATGCCAAGCTCAGACCCATGCCTTCGAGGGTCATGCCCTCGATCTCTACCGACCGATCAGACGTCAGCTTGGTTTCCCGGAAAGCCTTACCGGGCGAAAACTTCGCGAGCGACGCGAGAAGGAAAAGTTCATCCTCGAAGTCGACGGACGCCGCGTAAAGGTGCCCAGCTCCGAGTTCCCCGCCTTGATGATCACAATCGCCTTTCCACCACCAGCGATACTGACGGGCGGTACAGCTCAAGACGTTCCACTGGCGGGTCCGATACACGCGGTAGACCTCGCGCCAGAATTTGGAGAGCGCCTGAACGAAATTAGGCGAAAGTTCCGCGCCAACAAGGTCGGCATAGTTGGCGTCGACAAGTCGGCAAGAACGGACGAAGGCGATCTCGGGCGGATGCTCGCGAAGATCGCGCACAGCTATGCGGTCGCCACTGCGGGAGAACCGTTCACCCCGCTTCTAACTCACATAGTCCGAGGCCAAAACCCATATTGCTTGCCCTACTATATAGGCTGCCAGATCACCACTGACGACCGGCCGCGGGACCTGCACGAAGTATCAGTAATTCGCGGCGACCTTGGTGCAGGGGGATACCTCGTCGTCCGCGTGAGACTCTTCGCGACTTTCAACACGCCGGCCTATCTGGTTGTGGCGGGGGTCAGGCCATCGCCTACGGCTCGGGCTTGACGTTGTCGAAGCCGCCGTCCTTGGCGGCGCGGGTGATGCTGATCATCGCCGTGCTCGCCTCCATGCGATCGGTCGTGGCGGCAAAGGCTTCGAGCTGCGGCTTGCACGCGGCGTTGGCTGCGTCGATCGCTGGGTTCAACCCGGCCGAGTAGTGCAGCCTCGCGAAGACCCCGATCCAGCAAATGCTGTAGGCGTTGAACGCCGCATGCTGCGTGTCATTGAAGCGCCCATGGTCCTCGGGCAGCGCGGGCGTCGCGAAAATGAGCGCGACGGCGAGAGCAAGAGCGCGCATCAGTCCTTCCCGAACTTCTTGCAGACGCATCCTACCACACCCCGGACACCGCCCAGCTTCAAGCCGCCAGCGACGTGCCTGCGGTGCTCAGCGGCTGGGAGGCCGAGCCCTCTCGTCGCGGCTGGCGGTATAGCATGTGTCGCAGTGCGGTCACGCGCATTTCGCGATGCCTTCCTCGACTAGCCGCTCTAACACCATGAAGGAGTAAGCGAGAAACTTGCCTGCGCCTTCGCACCTTTCGACGCCGACGGCGTTCACGGCGGCCCCGCGAATTTGATGTCGACTTTCACGATGCCTCTATCGGGCTCCGCGTGAATGAAATGCCGCTTCCCCCTTGAAATGCGGCCAAAAGCGAAGGGGCGGGTCACGAAATCTTTGCTGTCGCGATTTGTCGCTGACCCCCCTTTTTGAAGGCCCCACGACACGTTCATTTGTCGCTGCCTTCCTGCCCCACAAACCCGCCGGCAACGCCATTATACCGCTTGAAATACGGCCAAAGGCGAAGACGGGGTCCCAATCCTTCCTGTCGCGATTTGTCGCTCTTCGTTAGAAACGACAGATCAAATGTCGCTCTCCCGAGGTCCAGCGCTTGAGGGAGAGAAGCAGCCCTGCCCTGCTCCACAGCGGTCTGGATCGCCGCTGACGGCTTTGTCGTTGGAACCTGGTGGTGGTTGTGGCTCTGAAGGAATTGGCGTCTGGCGCTTTGGGCTTCAACCTCTGCGCCGGGTGGTTGGCGTGCTCCCACCTAACCAGGAACGGCGGCAACGGTTATTTGTGCAGTTAATTGCACAAACTTGTCGAAATCCGTCACTTCGCATTCGTGCGTGGGTCACAAATGGGCGGATGGCGGGCCCTCGGCGACCCCGACCACCGCTACGGCCAGAGCCGACCCATAGCGCGGAGGACCGCCTTTTCTTTGTTGGCAAGCCCCCATCCCCTTTTCGGTCGCCGTGCGCCGTGGGCGAGAAGGATGGCCTCGAAAATCTCATGGTCGTCCTCCGTAAACCGCAAGAGGACAGTTCTGCGTTTGCCCGGCTTCCTCCCGCTCTTGAGGTGGCGGGGCAGGTCCTTGACGGTGCTGCCCTCGGCACGGGCCAGGGCGTCAAGCTCGTCGCCCGGCTCGCACGTCTCTGCGATGACCGCTAACTTGGTCCAGCCGACCTTGGCGAGGCGGTCGCGTGAGATGTCGAGGGTGCCGAAGCGTTGCCATACCTTGATCAGGTAGCCGATCGCCCGCCGGCTGAGGTCTGTGAGCTGCATCAGGTCAGCGATAGAGGGGCGATCTCCCTCCGGCGGAGCCGAGAGCGCTCGCGCCTTCGCCAGAGCTTCAGCGAGTTCAAGAACGCCGGTGTTGGGCCTCTGGGCGAGCGCAGCGATCTTTCTGCGCAGCGCCGCCACCTCAGACTTGGTCATGCCTGACCGTTCTCCTCTAGCCGAAGGTATCGAGGTCAGGTTGATGAGCGGTTACGGAATTGTGCAATGCTCTGCACATGGCATCGTGCCTGAATGCCCGCTGGCCCAATGTGCCGCCGCGGCGCGGTCGCTCAGCGTTCTGGCCCGACACGGTGGACTCACCTCGGCCGCCGTCATCGCGGTTGGCCTGCTGGCCTCGCTCTCTATGCCCTCAGGATGGCCGCCGGGCCGCATCGGGGATGAGGCGGGAAAAGAAAACCGGCAGACGGACCGATGGCCTCCCTGGCCGCGCTAATGGCCTCTGGGCGCGGGGCGAGTTAAGGAACGCACTTATGCAATTAACTGCACAACCATTTTGCGCGCGCAACAAATCTTCTTCGGCTCCTATTTCCTATCCTCATCCCATCTCCTTCCCTCCCGTTGAACCCTTTCATTCTTTCCGATAGAGGCGAGAGCTGAGCGAAGCGAAGCGATTGCGTCATTCATACTCTCTTCTGTCCGTATATACGTGTCCCCTGTTAAGGAAGAGATTATGAATGACAAACATTAGTTTTTAACAGGAGACACATATATTCGGACAAGTGGTCATGCAGCGTCCGGCAGAGCTAGCCAATCCGCCACAGCGGACAAAACGCTCTTGAGCTTCGCCTCCCGCTTCTTTTCCGTTTCGGCATCGATCCACGCGACCATGGGGTCGGTCAGGTTCAAGATGAACGCCGACAGGCCCAAGACAGCCGGCGGCGGGTTCGGCTCACCTAGAAACTCCCAACCCTTCGGCGGGTCCGCTTTCTTGGCCTCCAGGGCGGTCACATAGGCGTGCAGCGCGGCGCGGTAGAATGACCTCAGATAGGGGATGTTGGGATAGTCCCAGTAGCGCGGTTTGTAGCCGGGCCGGCCCTCTGCCGCTAGCTTGCAGGAGGCTGCGACCGCCTGCCAGTTCTCTTGACTGGCGATGGCGAACTTGAACAGCGCCACGGCGACCTCTCCGGTGAGGTCCTGAGCGAGGTACCAAAAGCACGACCCGTCGCGCAGGCTCACGGCCTGCGCCTTCACGTGCATGTCAACCTTCTTCGGCTCCGCCCACGACGGCGGATTAAACTGCCATTTGGTCCAGATCGTCGCCATGATGCGCCGGTAGTCGTTGGCGTCGGGCGGCGCTGGGGTCCCGATGCGGAGCAACTTCACGAGCTTGCCGTCGACCTTCCGTACCCGCTTATCGAATGGGGCCTTTCCAGTGAGTCGTTGGATCGTTTTTTCCGATACACCCAGTTGCACGGCGTAGAACTGTAGCGGCCGAGCAGCGTACCTGATCCCGTTGAACTCGACGGGCTCGCTCTTGATTAAACCCTCAACGATCGCGACAAGCTTTTCGACCTGTGCCGAATTGGCCTTCATGGCGCAAAATTCCATTGAAGTTGCGCCAATCGCCATATTTTGACGCGGCGCTTCGTTAATTAGTCTCCCCGTAGACCGACTAGGCGTTGCTCCTTTTGCCGGTCTTCTTCATCTAGGCCCTCCCGGCGGCTTGAAACTGCCCATCGTCCAGGGTCCGGAGACGCGCTTCGAAAGCCTCCGCCATCCTGTCTAGCGCCGTCTCGATTGCGGAAGGGTCAACGCCCTTGGCGAGCATGATGCTGCAAAGGCGCGCCGCGACGCGCTCAAGGATTATAATGGCCTCGGCGTCCCTGAGTCCGCGCGCAAGCGACAGGCTCTCGTCGGCGATGGCCTCGCCGCATTCAGCCGCCAGAACGAGCTACATTGAAAGAGGAAGCGCCCTGCCTACTGGCGGACGCTTCCCGCGAACATGACCAGAACAAATTCCCCGGATTTTCCCCGAGTCGAGGCGAATTCCCCTGGGGATTTTCGCCTTCCGTTCGCTGGGGAAACGGGAGTGGCCGCGTCCCCGACCCTTGATTTTCAAGGGAAAAATGGTGGGCGATACAGGGATCGAACCTGTGACCCCTCCCGTGTGAAGGGAGTGCTCTACCGCTGAGCTAATCGCCCCGACCCAAGGCGCTCCGTTTAAGGCCGCGCGTTGGCCCAAGTCAACCC
>Ga0181520_10003903_pt1 | contig 25603 bp, 25 predicted proteins | sample PEATcosm2014_Bin_29_FD_132451 | JGI IMG/M metagenome (GOLD analysis project Ga0181520, IMG submission 132451) | Peatland microbial communities from MTU Mesocosm Facility, Houghton, MI, USA - PEATcosm2014_Bin02_30_metaG | ecosystem: Environmental > Terrestrial > Soil > Wetlands > Peat | place...
AAGCCTCTGACGCGGTTGGTGGATAAGAAGAGCGCCAGGAACGCGAGCGCCAGGATTCCAAATTAGGGGTGCGCCCGTCCTCGGGCGCAGCGGGCAACGAGAAACGGCTGATTGCCGGCGTGTCGATTGGGCTCGGCGTATTGGCAGCCCGTTGGACGCAACCGGTCCGAGAATGCATAGGCGGCAGAGCGAGCGTGTGGATGCCGCTCCCACGGAGCCCCCGCAAACCTGTTTGGCACCCGCCCACACGCTCGCCAAGGCGGCCAAAAACCCTCTCTCCGGTGCCAGATCCGGCCTATCCGACCCTCACGGGACCCGCATAAACAGGGCCTCCCGTGAGGGTTCAAAAAGGTGCAAAATGCGGAAGTTGCATCTGGGGGCCTTGCTGGCGCATGGTTGAGCCAGTATGGACAACGCAATACGAACAGGCCGGACACGCAGCGGATTCGCGGGATTCTTTCGCGTGCCCCCACGCGGCGTGCCGGGCCTCTTTCAACAGAGGCCGCCGCTCAGCCGCCTCTGTTCCGTCCTGCTCAGCCTGTTCTTCGTTCCTTTGCTGCTGCTTTACAGATTCCCGCTCGCTCCCTCAACCGCGCGTTCCCGCCACTGGGCGTGTTGCTCCACAGCCCTCTGCAGTTTGTCCGGAAAAACCGGCAAACTCCCTCCCGCCCTGCCGACAGCCAATTCCTGTGCCTCAGCAACTCCCTGCCTCTCAACAATTTGCCCCCGCTGGAAGCTCGCGGACGATGTCCGGAAAACCGGCCGGATGGGGGGACAAACTCCGTCCCGCCAGCCACAACTAACTGGCGTTCAGCACGTTGCCAATGCTGGAACCCGGTGGGGACTTTGTCCGGTCCGTTTCGACAAACTCCCGCCCACCTCGCCCACCTCGCCCGCCCCGACAAACGCAAATACCTGGCCCTCAACACAAAACGCATGCCGGAACCCTGTCGGACTTTGTCCGGAAAACAGCTTGGATGGGGGGACAAACTCCCCCTTTTTTCGTTCGACCCTCGACCCTCGACCCAGCCTTGGACCGTCCCTCATTCTGGCTTTACAACTCATACGCCTCTCAGCAATCTGGCCCGGCAAATTGGCGCCGACGAAAGGGCCATCGAAATACCTGAAGTGTTTATGAATCGAAGAGAATTCATTCGCGACACCGCGCTGGCCGCCTCCGCAGCGGCCCTTGTGCCTGCGGCGCTGGCGGAAACTTCGCAGTTTCCGGTGGTCCGCATTCCCGAGGCAAAGCGCAAATTCAAGAGCGTCGCGGTCGAGCGCGCCATCGACAAGGTGCAGTCATCCATCGGCAACCAGGAGCTGGCCTGGATGTTTGGAAACTGTTTCCCGAACACCCTCGATACAACCGTTGATTTTGGAACCGTTGACGGCCGGCCTGACACTTATGTGATTACCGGGGACATCGACGCCATGTGGTTGAGAGACAGCTCCGCCCAGGTGTGGCCCTACCTGCAATTCATTGCCCAGGACGTTCCCTTGAAAGAACTGATCGCCGGAGTCATCAACCGGCAGGCGCGCTGCATTTTGCGCGATCCGTATGCGAATGCCTTCTACAAGGATGGAAGCAAGATCAGCGAGTGGCAAGCGGACCTGACCGATATGAAACCCGGCGTGCATGAGCGCAAATGGGAGATCGACTCGCTCTGCTACCCAATCCGGCTGGCCTATGCCTACTGGAAAAGCTCGGGCGACACCGCCCCCTTCGATGACACGTGGCACGAGGCGGTCCGGCTCACGCTCCAGACCTTCCGCCAGCAGCAGCGCAAGACCGATAAAGGGCCTTACCATTTCATGCGCCGCACCACAGTGGCCACGGACACAGTTCCGGGCAACGGCTACGGCAACCCCGCGCGGCCCGTGGGGCTGATCTATTCAATGTTTCGGCCCAGCGACGATGCGACGGTCTTCCCATTCCTGATTCCGTCGAACTTTTTCGCCGTCGTCAGTTTGCGGCAGGCGGCGGAAATGGCGGCGCTGATTCGGCATGACGACAATTTGGCGGGGCAATGCCGAACGCTGGCCGACGAGGTCGAAGGCGCCTTGCGGCAATACGCCGTGGTCAACCACCGCGAAGCCGGTCAGGTTTATGCCTACGAGGTGAATGCCTTCGGAAGTTTCTACTGCACCGACGATGGCAACGTCCCCAGCTTGCTTTCGCTGCCGTATCTCGGCGCGGTTAGCCGCACCGATCGCACCTACCGGGACACGCGACGGTTCCTCCTGTCAGCCGCCAATCCCTACTATTGTGTGGGCCAGGCTGCCAGCGGCCCGGGCGGGCCGCATGTGGGTGTCGATATGATCTGGCCGCTCGGCCTGATCATGCAGGGGTTGACGGCCGGGAGCGATGAGGAGATCCATGGCTGCCTGCGCACTCTCCAGCTCACTCATGCCGGCACCGGCTTCATGCACGAGGCATTTCATAAGGATGATCCCAAGCGATTCACTCGATCCTGGTTTGCCTGGGCAAACACCATTTTCGGCGAGTTGGTCTGGAAGACATTCAACGAACGTCCGCAGTTGCTGGCATGAATTCCGGAGGTTGCAAACTTGCGCGTCGCCTCCCGGCGGCTTTCCTCATGGCGTTTCTCGGAGCCGGCCTGGGCGGTGTGGCGGCGTCCGCGACTGCGGACCCGATGGACGTTTTTCCTCCCGACCCCGACCAGGCCCTGGAGCGCACTTGCTTCCAGACCGGCCAACCGTGGCTGCCTCAAGCCAACCTGCGGTCGGACGTTGCCATTGTTTATGGGATTGATGCGAAACTGCCGGCGCGTATCGACTCCTGGCGCCAGCACGGATACCGGATTCACGTCATGACCGGCGCAGCCTGGGGAGAATACCAGGATTATCTCTATGGTCGTTTTGACGGTGTGAACCATGAAGACGAGGCGCAGACTGGCCGTGATGGACACAAGATCGGCCACGGGGGTGACGTTTACTACATGTGCCCGGGGGAAAACTACGGCAAGTTTCTCTGCGTGGGCGTGCAGCGCGCCCTGGACGCCGGCGCCGAAGCGATTCATCTCGAAGAGCCGGAGTTCTGGGACCGCGCCGGCTATTCCGAAGGGTTCAAGCGCGAGTGGCGCAGCTATTATGGCGAGGAATGGCAGCCGCCGCACAGTTCGGTGGACGCTCGCTGGCGGGCTTCGAAGCTGAAGTATTTCCTCTACCGCCGCGCGCTGCAGCAGGTGTTCGACTATGTGCAGGCCTTTAACACACGCACGGGACGGCAAGTGCGCTGCTATGTCCCGACCCACAGCCTGCTCAACTATGCCCAGTGGTGCATCGTCAGCCCGCAGTCGAGCCTGGCGCTCCTCAAAGGCTGCGACGGCTACATCGCCCAGGTGTGGACCGGCACCTCGCGCGAGCCGAACCGTTTCCGCGGCGAGGTGCGGTCACGGACGTTTGAAACCGCCTTCCTCGAATACGGCGCGATGCAAAACCTGGTTCGCGCCACCGGTCGATCGGTCTGGTACTTGAACGACCCCATCGAGGATAACCCGGACCACGACTGGGCCGACTACCGCGCCAATTGGGAGTCCACGATGACCGCTTCGCTCTTCCAGCCGGACGTATGGCGTTTCGAAGTGGCGCCCTGGCCCGAGCGCGTCTTTGGCGGCCGCTATCCCCGTTCGGCCAAGCCCGCAGACCGGAGGCCCATGCCCCCTGAATATGCGGCCGAAGTGCAAACGGTTATCAACACACTCAATCACATGAACCAGCCGCGCGTGGAGTGGGATTGCGGCACGCCCGGCATCGGTGTGCTCGCCAGCGATTCCCTGATGTTCCAGCGCGGCGAACCCACCCCCAGCGATCCGCACCTGGGCAATTTCTATGGGCTCGCCATGCCGCTGCTCAAGCGCGGGCTGCCCGTAGCCCCCGTGCAGCTCGAGAATGTCCCGGTGACCAATTATCTCAAGGGCTTCCGCGTCCTGCTCCTGAGCTACGATGGCCAGAAGCCCCTTTCGCCCGACGTGCACCCCCCGCTGGCGGACTGGGTCAGGCAGGGGGGCGTGCTCGTTGTTTGCGATGCCGACGCCGACCCTTACCTGCGCGTGCGCGAGTGGTGGAACACCAATGGCCGCCACTACGCCACTCCGCGAGAACACCTCTTCGAACAACTCGGCCTTCCGGCCTCCGCGACCGCCGGTGGGTCTTTTTCGGTGGGAAAGGGCCGGCTGATTTGGCTGCAAGAGCGCCCCGTAACTTGTTCCGCCAGCGCGGCCGGAGCGGAGAAGTTGGTTGAAGCGGCTAAGGAGGCGGCCGGCGCCGCCGGGCTCAAATGGCATGAGACGAATTATCTGCTGCTCCGGCGAGGGCCCTATGTCATCGCCGCGGGCCTGGACGAATCCGTCAACGGCGCGCCGTGCAAACTCCGCGGCCGCTTCGTCAACTTGTTCGATCCCGAACTGCGCGTCTGTGACGAAACCTCCCTTGACCCGGGCTCGCGCCGGTTCCTGCTGGACCTCGATGCGGCGCGCTCGGGCCATCCGCACCTGCTCGCGTCAGCGTGCAAGGCGTTGGCGAAGGAGGAGACCGGCGCCGGTGCCAGCTACACTGTCGAAGGTGTCGGCCATACGCCGGCCATCGTGCTGCTCGAGTCGCCCCAAGCCCCCCGCCGGGTCATGCTTGGCGGCCAGTCGCTGGAAAACGCCGAGTACTCAGGCAAGGAAAAACTGCTCTGGATCCGCTTTGAGAACGACGTTGTCCCCCGCGAGTTGAGAGTGGAGTTTTAAACGGACCTGCGGACGAGGCGTGCCCGCTCCTATGCTGAGTCCCCACGTTCTGTGCTTCGCCTTAGACTTCCCCGGATATCTCGGCGCCGAGACGCCTCTCCTCGCTGGTTGGGGGCTCGGTTGGAACCGGAGTTCCTTTCGCGGCGTTCCGCGCCGTCAACGTCATCGCTCCCGCAGCCATCAGTCCGACCATGCTGAGGAGGGGTAGCCCCAGCTCCCGCAGCCAGGGGCCGGGAAACGGCAGGCGCGAACCCAAGTCAATCAGCGTGAAAGCGGCGAGCACGGCGAGCAGCTTCAGCTTTGACGCGCGCGCCGGCGCCTCCAGGGCGCGATACAGCAGGCCGGCAACGAGCGGCATCAGGAGTTGATAATACTCGCTGTGGGAGACTGGGCTGACCACGAGGGAAGCCCCGACGAGCAAACCGACGCTGATGAGCGCGTCGCAGGGCGTCTGTGGCCGGCGAGTGCCGATTGCGAGCAAAACCGCCAGCAGCAAGGCGCCCCCAACCGCATACGAGATATTGCGTTCGACCGGGTCCGCCAGGATCGGGCGTTGGCGGCGTGGCAGGTCGTAATAGTGCCAGTTATGCACGAACGCCAGCAGGGACTGGTTGTCGGTCGATCCCATGCCGGTCAATTCCTGTTGGCGAGAGGTATTCTTGCTCTGGCCAAGGGCCGGCTTGGCCAGGACCTCGAGCCAGTCCTGGTACATGTCGCGCGTGTGTTTAAGACCGAGCGCCGTTGCCGGAAGGAGGGCCATGGCGAAGACCAGCCCCGCCATCACCCCGAAAAGCATCCGCCACTGCCGCCGGCAAATGGGATAAACCAGCAGAATCGCCGGGAAGATTTTCACGGCGGCGGGCAACGAGAGCCAAAAACCGGCCTTAAATCCCCGCCCCGAAGCCGCGAGGTGAATCGCAAAGACGATAGCGGCCAGCATCAGCACGTTCACCTGGCCGCGCGACAACTCCCCTCCCAGAGACCCGGCACAGATGAGCAGGGGCAGAGTGCGAAGAGCCCACCACCTCCGGCGCTCGCGCCCCTCCGCGGGCGGCGGGTCCCTCAACCCGCATCGCTCCAGCGTGCATGCCAAGACATGGGCCGACAGCAGAATAAGCGCCACGCTCAGCAGATACCAGAGGGCGACAATGCAGAAGAACCTGGCATTCTCCGCGTGCAATCCAAAAAAGCGCCGATGATTGGCAATCCCGTAGCCCCAGGGAGTGTTTGCTTCGGTGCGGACCTCGCCGGGACCAAGCGCGGCCGGTGGGGTGGGCACGGGCAGCTCCAGAGGGATAAACAGAATAGCTAGCGCCGGCGGGTATTGGTAGTGCCAGCCATGCCAGTCGGTGATCGTATAAAGGTCTTGGCCGCTGAGAACAGCCCCGGCCGCGCAGGAGAACACCCCCAAATCCGTCATGGGCGAGCGCCGCAGCGCGGTGCGCTGCTCCAGATTCACGCCAAAAGCCAGGATGGCGAAGGCGCTCAGCGCCAGCCAGCCGCGTTCACATCGGCTGAAATGCCAGCTTCCAGTTCGATCAGGGATATTGGCCATGCCTTTAGCCTTCGGGCAAATGTTCGTCGAAGCTTTGCTCAACCTCGCCCCTTTGTCAATCGATTACCGATTGACTATCGACGGCGGCTCCTTGAACGTCGCCGCCCCCGGGCCAAAAGCCCCCGCTGGTCACTTTCAAAATCCGCCAGGGATCAAGTTGCGCATGGGGCGGCGCCTGTGCTATTCATCTACCAGTTTTTCCGGAAAGCTAAGGCGCTCCCATGCATCACCTTATCGACTACTGCCGCCCTCTGTGCGCCCATCGGGGCTTCAGGGTTCTTTTCGTCCTGAACCTTCTGCTCGGGCTTGCCTACTCCTTTGTTGCGCCGTTCATGTCGATGTTCGGGACCATTGAGGTCGGGATGAGCAAAATCCGGTTTGGCATTTTTATGACGCTGACCGCGGCAGCGGGCATACTCATCGGCACCACTCTGGCGCGGTATTCGGACACCCACTACAGCCGCCGATCGATGCTGATGTGGGGGAGCATTTCGGGCATGGCAGGCTACATCGGTTACGCCTATTGCCGCTCATTTCTCCCGCTGGTTCTCATTGGCACGCTGGTGCTCGGGCTCTCCACCATCACCTTCTCTCAGCTCTTCGCCCATGCCCGCGAATTACTGGAGGCGACGGACATCGCTCCCTCGCAGCGGGTATTCTACATGAACGCCTTCCGCATGTTTTTCGCGCTGTCGTGGACGGTGGGGCCGACCATCGCTGCCTGGGTGATGCTGAGCTTTTCGTATCGCGGGCTGTTTTTGTGCGCGGCTGCCAATTTTGCGTTGTTTGCCCTGGTCGTGGCCAAATCCGTGCCCGCGGCGCCACCGCCGTTTGCGCGACAGGCTTCCCAGGCCTCCCAATCCCTTTTCAAGGTTTTGAGCCGGATTGATTTATTGGCCCACCTGGGCGCCATCGTGCTCATCTGCGCGGCGGCTACCATGAACATGGTGAATCTCCCTTTGTTGATCCTGGAGACCTTGCGGGGAACTCAAGTCAACGTGGGGATCACCTACAGTGTGGCCCCGGTGTTCGAGGTCCCGTTCATGCTCTATTTCGGATGGCTTGCGACGAAGCGCGAGTCCTCCCGGATTCTGCGCACGGGCATGCTCATCGCCGCCGTGTACTATCTGGCCCTCGTTTTCGTGGCCCACCCATGGCAAATCTACTTCTGTCAGATCCTGTCGGCCGCCACCACCGCCGTGGTTTCCGGGATTGCCATCACCTATTTTCAGGGGCATCTGCCTCACCATCCCGGCACGGCGACAAATCTCTATGCCAACGCCCAGCGCATCGGGTCCACCGGCGGCTATTTCCTCTTCGGTTCCATTGCTCAGCACCTGGGCTACCGCTTCGTTTTCGGGGTGTGCGCCGGGTTTGCGGTTTTGGGCCTGGGGCTCATGTTGGTGCCGGTCCGCGTTCCGGAGGGGGAGTCGGGTTTTCCCGCCAGCCCTCCCTCGGAGATAAACCTCGTGAGATGATCCTAAAGCCAACTGGCGTCCGGCCTATGGACAGGGCCGGGACAATAGTCTGCGGCCGCGGAACCGGCAATGGCTCGTTTTTAGGCAGTATTGGTCCAGAATGGGGCCATCCAGGCAAGGGGCGCCTGGCCTCCTGGAATACGGCAATCGCACGAGTCGAACCAAGCTGAGTTCCAGGTGGCAAACGGATGCTTTTGGGGCCGATGCTCGGTTTTGTCCGTTGCGTGGCAGCTAACATGCTGCTTGCAAAGGCAGTTGGAACCGGATAAACCGGATAAAATTCATATGGCTCTGCCATTTTTTGACAGTGCCGCGCAAAAAAAGCGCGACCACATACTTGCCGTGGACCTGGGCAGCCGCGTGACCAAAGCTGTGCACATCCAGCGGCGGGGTGACGGCTTTGCGCTGTGCGGCTACGTCGTAATGGATGCCCCCATTTTCGAAAAGACCATTTCAGCCGATCTGCTGACCGACCATTTGAAGGCCCTTTGCAAGGCCCTGCCAACCCGGAACAAACTCATCAGCGTGACGGTTGGCCCCAATGACGCGATGGTGCGGCCCGTCGAAATGCCCCGCATCCCCCCCGAAGAAATGCGGCTGGTGCTGAAGAACAACGCCCGCAACTACTTGCAGCAGGATTTGGCCAACCACGCCTTTGATTGCTTCGTGCTGCCTAGCGACTATCAATCCAATAACTCCGAATCCAAGGCGGCCGCCCAAAAGCAAAAGGTCTTGGTCGCGAGCGCCAAGTCGCAGCTTATCGACGAACTGGTCGCGGGCGCCAAAGCCAGCGGTCTGATAGCCGACGCGATTATCCCGGCCATTCTTGGGCCGGTTAACGCGTTTGAAATGGCCATGCCCGAAATCTTTGCCAAGGAATCGGTCGCCCTGGTCGATATCGGGTTCAGGAGCTCGGCGATCTGTCTCCTCCAGCAAGGGGAACTGGTGCTCAACCGCATTGTGGCCTCCGGGGGGGATAAGCTCACCACCAGCGTCAGCGAGTCCATGAGCATCAGCTATGCGGAGGCTGAAGGCATCAAGATCGGAATGCCCCAGGAAGTGCAGTCAGCGCTCGAATCCATCCTTACTCCCCTGGGACGCGAGCTGCGCGCTTCGATAGATTTCTTCGAGCACCAGCAGGATAAAGTCGTCAGCCAGGTCTTTGTCTGCGGCGGCTCGACCCGTTCGCCCATGATTCTTCAGAGCCTCCAAACCGAGTTGATGGTCGAATGCAAGCGCTGGAATCCCGCCTCCGCCATGAAGCTGGAACTCCCTCCCGAGCAAACCTCTGACCTCGAGGAAATCGGCCCCCAACTGGCCGTCGCGATTGGCGCGGGCTTGGCCGCGCTCTGAGTCCGAATTTGACCTATGCCCATCCGAATTAACCTGCTCGCCGAAGCTCATGCGGCGGAGGAATTGCGCCGGCGCGACCCCGTTAAACGGGCGATCTGGGGCGCAGCGCTGTCGCTGGCTCTGATGCTGGCCTGGAGCAGTTTCCTCTATCTCAAGGGCATGATCGCCCTCAGCGAACTGAACCGTATCGACGCCCAGTTGAGCGCCCAGACCAACTCCTACCAGCATGTCATTTCCAACCAGGCCAGGATCGGCGAAACCGCCGCCAAGCTCACCCGCCTCCAGCAATTGACCACCAACCGTTTCCTCGTCGGCACCCTGCTCAATGCCCTCCAGCAAACCACCATTGACGATGTCCAGCTCATCCGCTTCCGCGCGCTCGAGGATTACGTGGTTACCCCGGCGGTTGCGGCGAAGACGGAGGATGGACGCACTACCCCGGCCAAGCCCGCCACTTCCACTGAGAAAATCGGGCTGGTACTCGAGGCCCAGGATAACAGCGCCGCGGGCGATGGCATGAACCGGTTCAGGCAGGCTATCTCCACCAACGCCTTCTTCCGTGCCACCCGAGCCAATGATGCCCGCCTGCTCAGCCTCGCCCCACCGCAGGCAGGGGCGGATGGCAAGACCTTTACGCGCTTTGCCCTCGAATGCCGCTTTCCTGAAAAAACGCGATGAACTTCAATAAATTGCCTAAAGAAAAGCGCAATCAGCTCATCCTGGTCGTTGTGCTCACCCTCATCGCCATGGGCGGGCTCGGTTTCGGCCTCATCAAGGCCCAATACGAGAACCTGGATAAAATCGCCCAGAAAAAGCTGAAGGCCGAGAACGACCGCAAGGTGGTGCTCGATGCGGTCCATCATTCGGCCCAGTTGGAGGCCGACCTGGCCCGGCTCAACAAGGCGCTCGCTGCCGCCGAAGCCGATATGGCATCGGGCGATCTGAATTGGTGGATCATCAACGCCATCCGCCAGTTCAAAGCCTCCTATCACCTCGAGATCCCGCAATTCAGTCAGGTTGACGGCCCCCGGGACGTCGCGTTGCTGCCGGGTTTCCCCTATAAGCAGGCAACTCTCTCCATTTCCGGGTCCGGCCATTTCCACGATTTGGGAACGTTTATCGCCGGCTTCGAGAACCACTTTCCCCACGCGCGCATCCTGAATCTGAGCCTCGATTTAAACTCCAATCCTGCCGCTGAAGATCAGGAAACCCTCATCTTCAAAATGGACATCGTGTTCCTCGTCAAAAGCAGTCTGTCCTGAACCGACCACTCCGTTTTTTATGCAAAGAATCTCTTCTCTGCCCGCCCTGCTTTTGGGGTTCGCTCTGCTCGGCTTGTCCGCCGCCAGGGGCAATCCCGCTTCGAGCCCGGCACCGGCGGCTCCTCCGGCCACCAACGCCGCCGCGGCCTCCGACGGCGTCCCGCTGTCCGTCTTCGTGATTCCCAAGTCCCCTGAGCAGGGCAGGGACCCGTTCTTTCCGCACTCGACCCGCATGGCTTCATCGTCAACGCCCAAGAACACCCAGCCCAAGGTGGTTCCCATCGACCTGCATCTGAACGGCATCTCCGGGCTCGCCAGCAGCCGGTTTGCTATTGTCAACGGACAGACTTTCGCCGTCGGCGAAGAACATGATCTCACCGCCGGCACCCAGCGCGTTCACGTTCGGTGTGTCGAAATCAGCGCTGACTCCGCCACGGTTGAAGTCAATTCCGAGCGCCGTCAATTGCACCTGCGTTCCGGGCTCCGATAAGGAGACAGTCCAAAACTCGTTTTCCGGCTTGAAAGTATTCCCCTCTGGCCGTTGAGCGGCTATCTTGGGGACGTTTATGCCGATTACCGGACGCACCCCGGAGCCCATCGAACCAGCCGCCGGCGCGGCGTACGACCCGTACGCCGTGCTGCGAAACCGCGATTTTGTGCTGTACCTGATCGGCCGCCTGGTCGCGGTGCTGGGACAACAGATGCTGACGGTTGCGGTCGGTTGGGAGCTTTACGAGCGGACCCGTTCGGCGATGGCTCTGGGCCTTGTCGGATTGACCCAGATGGTGCCAATGGTGTTTCTCACGCTGTTGGTAGGGCATGTCGCCGACAATTACAACCGCAAGCGGATCGTTATCCTGATGACTTTCGTCATGGCTTGCGCCAGCGCCGGACTGACGCTCATTTCAGCCTATCAGGCGCCTGTGGTTTGGATCTACATCTGCCTGTTTGTGACCGGCCTCGCGCGCACCTTTCTCTGGCCGGCAAGTTCGGCCTTCATGCCACACCTGGTCCCGCGCCACCTCTTCTCCAAGGCAGTTACCTGGAACAGCGGCACTTTCCAACTTGCGTCGGTCGCAGGCCCCGCCGCGGGAGGGGCCTTGATTGCGCTCACGGGGAAAGCCGCCCCGGTTTATGCCTTCGACGCCGCCGCCTTGCTCACCTGCCTGATCCTGATGAGCCTGGTGCGCCGCGATCATGTCGTTGCCGTCAAAGAGAAGCTGACCGTGGTCAATCTGATCGCCGGCTTCAAGTTTATCTTTGCCAGCCCGATCATTCTGGGAACCATTACGCTGGATATGTTCGCGGTTCTGCTGGGCGGGGCAACCTCGCTGTTGCCGGTCTATGCCAAGGATGTTCTTCACGCCGGCCCTGAGAGGCTCGGCTTGCTGCAGGCCGCCTTGCCGCTGGGCGCCATTTGCTGCGCCTTGCTCCTGGCTCACCGGCCCCCCCTCCAGAAAGCCGGGAGGACGCTCCTATGGGCGGTGGTTGCCTTTGGGGTTGCGACCATCGGGTTCGGGCTGTCGAAATGGTTCTGGCTTTCGTTCCTGATGCTCTATGTCTGCGGCGCGGTCGATAACGTCAGCGTGATCGTGCGCCACACGCTGGTGCAGATGCTCACGCCGGATGAAAAGCGGGGCCGGGTCTCCGCCGTTAACAGCCTGTTCATCGGCACGTCCAACGAACTGGGCGGGTTCGAGTCCTGTGCGGTCGCTCAACTCTTCGGACCAACCCTGGGCCATGCCATCGTGACTGGTGCTATCATTTCAGTGGTGGGTGGCGGCGTGGGCACCATCCTGGTTGTCGCCGCGGTGGCGCTCATCTGGCCGCAGATCCGGCGCTACGGCAGGCTGGATGGGAGCTAGCGCCGGACAACGTCAGTCCGTTTCGACCTGGTCCGGCAGTTCGTTTTGATCGTCCGGCCGTCTGGGGAAATGCTCCGCGAGCAAGTCGCCGGCTTTCTTGACGGCCAGCAGGAGGGCACGGTTGTAGTGGGAATCCCGGAAATGCGTGGTCATCTCGGCTGTTAACTGCCGCCAGAATCCATCCCCGCAGCGCTCGTGAACCGCCGTGTCCCCGATGACGGCGAACTTGTGGCTGCGCGGCGCGACGAAAATCAGCACCGCGTTGCGCTCGCGCGTCTTGTCCATCCCCAGGCGGAGAAAATGCTCCTGTGTAACCGTCACCGGCGCTTCCACCGGCTTGTGGCTGATGAAGACCCGAATCTCACCCGAGGTCTTTTGCTCCGCCTCGCCTATGGCTGCGACGATGTCGTCGTGCCTAAGCTGCTTCAGAAACTTGCCTGTCTTCATAGTCCCAATGAGAACCACGCCCTCACCAGCTCCCCCCGGCTCCCCCTCCGCCGAAGCTGCCTCCGCCTCCGGAAAAGCCTCCTGCTCCGCCGCCCCCACCCCCACCCCCGCCTCCCCAACTCCCGCTCCCGCCGCCTCCCCAGCCGCCAACGCCTGTGCCCCAGCCGCCCCAGGACGCATAGCCGTGGCGGCGATAGACCGTCCCCGGCATGAGTCGAGCCAGACCGCTGATGAGTCTGAGGAGGATGAGGAGAAAGAGCACGGCAACCGTCAGGATGACAACCCCGCCTCCCGACCGCCGCGAATGGCGCCCCGCAACCGTATGTCCAGTGCCTTTGTACTCGCCGCGCGTTGCTGCCAGAATGGCATTGACCCCTGCCGTAAGGCCCCCGTCGTAGTCGCCATTCCGCAGGCGGGGTTTGATTTCATGTTCAATGATCTGTTTGGCGAGCGCATCCGGCAGCGCGCCTTCCAGCCCGTAGCCCACCTGCAGGAACATCTTGCGATCCTGGATGAAGACAAACAGCACGGCACCGTTATTCGTCCACTTCTGCCCCACCTTCCATCCCTCGGCCACCCGCACGGTGTAGTCCTCAATCGAGGAGTCCGACTCCATCCTGGGATAAATGGCCACGAGGATCTGGCTCGACGTTTGCCGCTCGAAATCCTCCAGCTTGTAATTCAGTTGCTCGGCTGTCCCTGGCGTTACCACATGGGCGTAATCGTTGAAATAGCGATCCGGCTTGGGAGGAATAACTTCGGTGGCGCCTGCTCGGCTGCTGAAGCCGGCCGCCAACAGCGCGATCAGGAAGAGAAGAATCGTCATGGTTTCTCCACGGGTTGCGAGGAGGTCGGCTGGCTAAAGTCGAATTGGACCTTTGGCGGTGTTTCGGCCCCAGGCGTCGCGCTGAAGTAGGGCTTCGGCTGGAAACCCAGCATCGAGGCATACAGCACCGCAGGAAACGACTTGATGGCCGTGTCGTAGTTTTGCACCGCCTCGTTGAAACGGCCCCGTTCCACGGCAATCCGATTCTCCGTCCCCTCCAACTGCGCCTGTAGCGTCTGAAACGTCTCCGTCGCTTTAAGGTCGGGATAGCGTTCCACCACCACCAGCAGCCGCGACAAGGCCGAAGAGAGCTGCCCCTGCGCGCGGTCGAACTCAGTCAGTTTGGCTGCGTCTTGCGGAGCCGTATTTGGCGACACTTTTACCTGGCCGACCGAGGCGCGGGCGGCGGTGACTTCCGTTAGCGTCGATTTCTCGAAGTTCGCCGCCCCCGAGACGGTGGCGACCAGATTGGGAACCAGGTCCGTCCGCCGTTGATAAACGTTTTGCACTTGCGCCCATTGCTGGTCGACGCGCTGGGAAAGTCGTACTAGCCCGTTGTAGCCGGAGACCGCCGAACCGGCCAATACCAGCACCACCAGCCCGATTAGGCCTAACACCGCGCAGCCGACTCCGAGTTTCTTCATAGCATGTTTCCCTACTATTCGCGGCCGCTCGATCGGTTCCAAGCCGCGTTATAGCAACATAGGCCACCTCCTCAAATGCGCACTACTACAAAACCAGCGTCCATTTGTATCGGCGATGGTTTCGCCGAGAACCGGACGATGAGATTTGGTTTCAGGATTAGCCCTCCCATTTCTATATCTGACTGGAGGTCAACGAGTTGTGCCACTCGTGCGGAATGCTGCAATGAATATGGGTTCGGCATCAAAGGTGCTTCGATCAGCCCGGGTTCATCAGAGCAGGACCCGTCTGGATGGTAGAATTAAGCAATAAATGGGAATCCCACCCGCTTTTGGGGTTGGGGGCCGTCCTCGGCCTGGGCGCTTTCGGCGTCCTGGCTTGGACGCTATTCCGTGGCCGCTCCCGACGGCGGTACTACCGGGAACGGGAACGGCAGCGGCGCGCTTATTGGGGATGGGAATGAAAAAGTGATTCGGGCAACGGTTCGCCAAGGAGGTGGGGATGGGGGATCCCGCTGAAGGAAAACGATCCGCCACCCGAATCAAAAGTAGGTTTAGGAAAACGGAGCAAGGATGTCAATACCTCGAATGTAAATTTTTTGAAACATTGTAATCTTGGGTGTCGGCTTGACGGGGGGCGAGAGTATCTCTAGAAAGGAACAAAACCATGCGCGCCTTGCTCTCCCTGCCAATCTCCCGTATCAAAACCTGGGCGGCGCTCGCCGTTTCTCTCCTGACGGTTCTTGCCCTGCCGATGCAGGCGGAGGAGTTCAGAGTCGGGCTGGTGTTGGACCGCGGGGGCAAGGATGACAAGTCGTTCAACGCCTCGGCTTATGAGGGTGCGATGCGGGCCAAGAGCCAGCTTGGGGTCTTCGTTAAGTACGTTGAAGCCACCGATGACAACGCTTTCGAGCCGCTGCTGCGCGCCTTCGCACAGAGAGGCTTTGATTTGGTGATCGGCATTGGCTTCTCACAAAAGGAAGCCATGGCCAAAGCCGCCGCGCAATTTCCCAAAACCCGCTTTGCGCTGGTCGATGCCCAGGTGGATGCGTCCAACGTCCGCTCGCTCCTGTTCGAGGAACACGAAGGAGCCTTCCTGGTCGGAGCCATTGCCGCGCTCACCAGCAAGACCGGCAGAATTGGGTTTGTGGGAGGCATGGATATCCCGCTGATTCGCCGCTTCGAGCTGGCTTATGAGGCGGGGGCGAAGCACGTCAACCCTCAGGCCTCCGTCGCGGCCAATTATGTCGGCATCACCAGCGAGGCCTGGAACAATCCGCCGAAGGGCAAGGAGCTGGCGCTGGCGCAGTACGACGGCGGAGCGGACATCGTGTTCGCGGCGGCCGGCGCTTCGGGTTTAGGCGTGTTCGACGCCGCCGAGGAAAGAAGCAAATACGCTATCGGCTGTGATTCAAACCAGAATTGGGTCAAGCCGGGCCTGGTTCTGACCAGCATGTTGAAGCGGGTCGATCAGGCGGTGTATGCAAGCATCGAGGAGGCTAAGGCGGGCAAGTTCACCGGCGGCGCCAGACATTTCGGCCTGGCGGACCATGGCGTCGATTACGCGGTGGATCAGTACAACGCCAAGGTGCTGTCTGAGCCGGTGCGCAAACGAGCGGAGGAGCTTCGGGCCGAGATCATCGCCGGACGAATCGAAGTGCCGGATTTCTACAAGAAGGCGCCCGCCAAATGAAGCACAGCGTGGAGCGTTGCGGAAAAGAGCCCGGCCGAAACGGGAGGCCGCGTTGCTGATGGCCAGGAATGCGGAAGTCGAGCTGCGCGGGATCACCAAGCGGTTTGGCGGCGTCGCTGCCAATGCCGGAGTTAACCTTCGGATCCTCCCCGGAACGATTCATGGCCTGGTCGGGGAGAACGGCGCGGGCAAGTCCACCGCCATGAAAGTCCTCTACGGAATCTACCGGCCGGAGGAAGGCGAGATCTGGGTCGGGGGAGAGCGCCATCACTGGGCCTCGCCGTCCGATGCCATCGCGTGCGGCATCGGAATGGTACACCAGCATTTCATGCTGGCCGGGCCGTGCTCGGCCCTGGACAACGTGCTGCTGGGGGCGGAGGGTACCCGGTGGGGCTGGATCGACCGCAAACGGGCTCGCGCCCGGCTCGAGACGCTGGCGGGTCTTTACGGCTTGCCCGTGGACTGGGAACGGCCGGTCGAAACCCTTGCTGTCGGCCAGCAGCAGCGCATCGAGATCCTCAAGCTGCTTTATCGCGAGGCCCGCATTCTGATCCTCGACGAGCCGACCGCGGTGCTCACACCCCAGGAAACCAGCTTGCTGTTCGGCAATCTCAAGCGGCTGCGGGACGAAGGCAAGACGATCTTGCTCGTCACCCATAAACTCAAGGAGGTCATGGCCTTCACCGACAGCGTCACGGTATTTCGCGCCGGCAGGGTCATGGGCCAGGTTGAGACCCGCCGCACCAGCCCGGAGGAGCTGGCGATGTTGATGGTGGGGCGGAAAGTGGTTTTGTCCCTTGAAGTTGCGGCTGCCCAACCCGCAAGGGAAATAGCGTTGGAGGTGTCGGAACTCGGCTTGGCCGGCCCGGGCCAGAGCCGGCGCAGGCTCTCGGACGTGAGCTTTGCGGTGAGACGTGGCGAGATCGTCGGCATTGCCGGAGTCGAAGGAAACGGCCAGGCCGAATTACTGCAAGCGATTCTCAACCTGCGAGATGGGCTCTGCCGCAGTTCCGGCACGGTCCGGTGCCTGGGCCAGGATGTGACCGGCTGGAAGGCGGGCAGGATTCGTGACTTGGGAGTGGGGGTGATTCCCGGGGATCGAGTGTGCGAAGGTCTGTTGCCGGAGCGGCCGGTGACGGAGAATTTTTTGCTCGGCTTGCAGCGAACCCCCGGCTTCCGCCGGTGCGGCTTTCTGAGCCCGGCGAGGCTGGAGCGCGCGGCGGCGCGGGCGATGGAAGAATACGATGTGCGCCCCCGCGACCTGGGGATTGCGGCGGCAAACCTCTCGGGAGGCAATCAGCAGAAGCTGATCGTGGCGCGCGAGTTCGATCGGCAGCCCCGGTTGCTGATAGCCGCGCAGCCCACCCGCGGTGTTGATGTCGGCGCGGTGGAGTCGATCCACCGCCGGATTGTCCGTGCGCGGGATGAAGGGGCGGGAGTTTTGCTCATCTCCTCCGAACTCGATGAGATCCTGGAGTTGTCGGATCGAATTCTTGTCATGTACGAAGGCCGGCTGGTGGCAGAATTCCGCCGCGGAGCAGCCACGGAGCGCGAACTGGGGCTCCGGATGGGAGGCGCCTGATGGGAAAGCTTGGAATCCCGTTGCTTCGTTGTTTCCTATCCGCGGTATGAGGCGGTTTCTTCAACCTGTTCTGGCCGTGGCGCTCGGGCTGGGCCTTGGGCTGGGTGTGGCTGGTTTTGCGGGGGAGAGCCCGTGGCACCTGCTGGGCATCCTGGCGCGGGGGGCCTTTGGGTCACGCTACGACTTCGGCATGACGCTCTTCTACTCGACCCCGCTCATCTTCACCGGTCTATCGGTGGCGGTCGCCTTTCATGCCGGCTTGTTTAATATTGGCGCTGAAGGACAGTTAACCCTCGGCGCATTGGCGGCGGCTATCCTCGGTGCGGTCTGGCCCCGTGTGCCTTGGCCGCTGGGGCCGCTGCTGGCGGGGTTGGCCGCTATCGTTGCGGGAGGCCTCTGGGGCGCCATCCCCGGCTGGCTGCGCGCCCGCCGCGGAAGTCACGAGGTCATCAATACCATCATGCTCAACTTCATCGCCGCCGGCTTAGCCAGTTACGTCACGCTTTATCTGCTGCAGAACCCAGCCTCGCAGAACCCGGAGACGCGCCCGATTGGAGCGGGGTATCTTATCCGCCAATTTGGCCTGTTTGGCGGAGCGCCCGTGAGCCTGGCTTTGCCGCTGGCCCTGGTGGCCGCAGGCCTCGTTTGGTTGCTGCTCTGGCGCACCCCCCTCGGCTTCGAAATGCGCGCGGTCGGCCAAAGTGAATCGGCGGCGCGCATGGCCGGAATCGAGCCGGAGCGAGTCCGAATTATCGCCATGACGCTGGCCGGAGGCCTCGCGGGAATGGTCGGGATAGGCGAGGTCTTGGGGAATGCCGGCATGTTCCGGCTCGGCTTTTCACCCGAATACGGTTTTATGGGAATCGCGGTAGCGTTGCTGGGCCGGAACCAGCCGGCCGGAGTGGTGGCGGCGGCGCTGCTGTTCGGCGCGCTCCACAAAGGAACCGCCGACCTGGATCTTGAAACCGAACATGTCACGCGGGAATTGTCCCTGGTCCTTCAGGCGCTGATTATCCTCTCGGTTTGCGCCGACGGGCTTTGGAACTGGATGAGAAACGGAGCTGCCCGAGGGCGAGGCTTTGGAGAAGTGGATTCAGGGCCCAAAGCCGAACCACCCCTTGAAAAGGAGGGCGTGTTGTGAGTTCCGGCCTGCCGCTCCAGCTCTTGGCCTCGACCTTGCGGGTATCGACGCCCCTCATCTTTGCGGCGCTTGGAGGGATGTGCAGCGAGCGCTCCGGCGTGATCAATATCGCCCTGGAAGGGCTGATGCTCATGGGGGCCTTTGGAGCTGCGGTGGGCACCCTGGCCGCTCATTCGCCCTGGGTGGGCGCGCTTTGCGGGTTGGGTGCCGGGGTAGTCCTCGCGGCGGTTTACGGGACATTTGTCATCACTTTGCGCGCCAATCAAATCGTGGCCGGGACTGCCATCAATATGCTGGCGCTCGGGGCAACGCCTTTTCTCTGCAAGGTCCTTTACGACGTCACCGGCTCGACTCCCCAAATACCGATGGAGCAGCGGTTTCACGTGATGCCGGTCTTCCTGGCCTGGGTCCTCGTCGGTCTGGCTTGGCTTATGATGCGTTATCTGCCGGCAGGCCTGTGGCTGGGATTTGCGGGGGAAAATCCCGAGGCCCTGGAGGCGGCCGGCATCCGGGTCAATCGGGTCCGGTGGGCCGCCGTCCTCGCCAGCGGGGCCTTGGCCGGTATGGGGGGCGTTTCCTTGTCGATATTCCTCTCCTCCTCCTTCTCGCGGGACATGACCGCCGGACGCGGCTTCATCGCGCTGGCGGCGCTCATCTTCGGAAAGTGGAGACCTGTGCCTGCCGCAATGGCCTGCCTCTTGTTCGGCCTGACCGAGGCCATACAGATCCGATTGCAGGGCATCGTGGTCTGGGGCTCGACCTCGATACCCGTCCAGTTCATCCAGATCGTCCCCTACGTGGCAACTATCCTCGTATTGGCGGGGTTTGTAGGCCGCTCCCGGGCGCCAAAGGCGCTGGGTGTGCCCTTCAGGAGGGGATAGGGGAGAGGACATAAAACGCGTTTTACGTTTTACGTTTTACGTTTTACGCTCCACGCTTCATACAATTATGGCGAATGAATTGCAAAAAGTGGCCGAAGCCCTCGGACTGGAGAAATACCGCAGGCACATCTTCCTGTGCGCGGATCAAGCCGAGCCCTTGTGCGCCAGGAGAGAGGCCGGACTGCAAGCCTGGGAATATCTGAAGCTGCGGCTCGAGGAACTGAAACTGTCCGGGCCTGAGCCTCTGGTGTACCGGAGCAAAGTCAACTGCCTCCGTGTCTGTGTAGAGGGGCCCATCGCCGTGGTGTATCCGGAGGGGGTTTGGTATCGAAGCTGCACCCCGGTCGTGCTGGAACGCATTATCCAGGAGCACCTGATCGGTGGAAAGGTCGTCGACGAGTTTGCGTTTGCCAGGAATCGCCCGCTTCCGTGATTCGAGTGGAGAGGTTGAAACGTTTTGCAAATGGGGCTTCTGCTGGTATTATCAATGTCATGTCTAAGCAGAATCGGAACGGAACCGCTTCCCACTCCCAGCCCTCGCTGGGGATGAAACTGGAGTCGCGCCGGGCGCACTCCAGCCTTGGGAACGGCAAAGTGTTTCCGCGCCAAGCTGCCTCGGGGGCACACCTCCTGCATGACAAGCAGAGCGAGCGGGATTACCGGGAGCTCGGTATCGATAAAGTGGGCGTTCGAGGCTTGCGGTTTCCTATTCAGGTGCTCGATAAGGCAAGGGCGGTCCAGAACACAATCGCCACCATCGGGATGTTTGTTGACCTGCCCAAGGAATTCAAGGGCACCCACATGAGCCGGTTCATCGAGGTGCTCAATGCGCATGGCAACATGATCCACGTCGAGAACATCACCGAAATCCTGTACGCGCTTGAGGCCAAGTTCTCCGCCGCCACGTCGCACCTGGAGATTGAGTTCCCGTATTTTTTGGTCAAGAAGGCGCCGGTGACCGGGGGCAAAAGCCTCATGGACTACGTGGCGCGATTCGACGCGGCGGCTTGCGGTCGGGAGATTGATTTTGTCCTGACGGTCAAGGCGATGGTGACCACTCTCTGCCCCTGCTCCAAGGCGATTGCCGCCTACGGGGCTCATAACCAGCGGGGCGAAGTTACCGTTCAGGTCCGGTTCCGGAAGCCCATCTGGATCGAGGACCTGATTGCCATTATCGAGAGTTCGGCCAGCTCGGAGCTGTACGCTCTCCTGAAGCGGGAGGACGAAAAAGCCGTCACCGAGCGGGCGTATGAGAACCCGGTCTTTGTCGAGGACCTGGTCCGAAACGTGGCGGTCAGGCTCAACGCCCATCCCGATGTGACCTGGTACAAGGCCGAAGCCGAGAATCACGAAAGCATCCACAACCACAACGCCTATGCTTGCATCGAGAAAAACCGTGCTCGCCTTGAACGGAGGGGCAGAAAGTGCCTGGTGTGAGTAGGGTTCGGCGATAGAAGTTTTTTTTAAAGATTGTTGTGGAATTTTCCCGCTCCTTTGCTACATTCGCGGGCTCCTAAACGGAAAGTCGATTCCGCGCAGGGGAACGAAGCATAGAAGCACAATAGAAGTTGTCAGCTAGAACTGTGAGCACGAAGAAGAAAGAAATCAGTAAGAAGGCGCCGGTGCGCACTAAAACACCAGGCTTGCCGACAGCCGAGGCGATTTTGGGCCGCCCCGTCGTGAAGGTCAAAAAGAACGGGGAAGTCAAAATTCGACAGGAATGGCAGAAGTTCTATGATCGACTGCTGGATTTGCGCGATCAACTGACCCGCCAGATGACCGGCCTGGCCAAGGAGTCGGCGCAGGAATTGGCTGGCTACAGCCTCCACATGGCCGACTCCGGCACGGATAACTTTGACCGTGATTTTGCCTTGAGCCTGCTTTCCTCGGACCAGGACGCCGTTTACGAGATTGAGGAAGCGCTCAAGCGCATTGAGAAGAACACCTACGGCATCTGCGAATTAACCGGCAAGCCGATTCCCAAGAGCCGGCTGGAAGCGATTCCCTGGACGCGGTTCACCGTCCAGGCCCAAGCCCAACTGGAGCGGGATGGCGCCATGCGCCAGCGCCGCCTCGGCGCGCTTGGCACCGTCGATGCCGTCGGCTCCGCGGAAGTGGAGACCGAAGAGGAAGAAGCCGAAGAAAAACCCAAAGAAAAGGAATAGTTTATGGCCCGGGAAATCATCACCATCGAATGCACTGAAGCGCGCAAGTTGGGCTTCTCGCCCTCGCGCTACACCACCACGCGCAACAAGAAGCTCAAGACCGAGAAGCTCGAGATCATGAAGTACAATCCGTCGCTGCGCCGCCATACTTTGCATAAGGAAATCAAGTAATTCAAGTTTATGCCCAGAAAAACTCGTCCCGATAAATCCGACAAGCGCGGCGGCCGCGGCCGTTCGTCGTTCGCCGAAATGCGCACGCCCCGGCCCAAGCCGAAAATCGACTTTACGGTGGACGCGCTGGATTTCAAGAACACCAACCTCCTTCGTCAGTTCGTCACCGATCAGGGCCGCATTCTGCCCCGCAAATACACCGGGCTGCCGGCCCACTATCAGCGCCGGCTTAACCGCGCCATCAAGCGCGCCCGCCAGATGCTGCTCATGAAGTAGCTCGGCTCCCGGACGGTTCGCCCAGGGCGATCGCGATTTAAATGAAGAAGCCACGCTTCCGCGTGGCTTCTTCGTTTCAAGCTGGAAATCGAAACCGGTTCAGGTGGCTTCGCCCTCTACCAATTCTCCGCCTTCGACCCACTCGCCCAAGTGTATGTATTCCTTGATCTTACGCCGTTCGTAGCGATGTTTGCGTGGTTTTTTAGGTTGGTCGTCAACTTTGCGGAAGGGGTGTTTGGGATTATTAACGGTTTCACTGATCACTTCCAACGATTTGGTCATAGCTTGATTGTTCCTTTGTTACACTGTAGCCAGGCGTGAAGGATGCCAATGGGCTTTTCCCTGGTGTTGCCCACCGTCCAAGCGGATTGGCATCGGCTGCTTCAAGCGATTCTAGTATAAGACTTTTTCCGGCGAAAATCCATTCAATTTTTTCTCCGGAAACCTTATGAAGCTCGAGTCCGAAACGAACCGTCTCGCCTCTGAACTTGCGCTTCATCAATTCCCTTATCGGATGAATCCGCCAGGGCCTTTAGGAAAATATTTAGAGCGTGTCTGGAAAGTAGATCGGGAAAGGGGTTGCGAGCGCGGCGGGGCGGATGGCGAGGCGTGACGAGGGAGCATATTCGCCAGTAATCTGTGACCGAGGAACAACGAAGCCAGCCGCCCCGCCCCGCCGCAAGACCGCCCGAGATACTTTCCAGACACGCTCTTAGGATTTAGGCGGCGGCGGCAGCAGGCGGTCAATCTCGGTCTGGTACTTGGCCGCATCGGCTTGATTGTTCTGTTGATGGGCTATGGCCAGGAGGTGGCGAAAGATGAGGATCGGGTCCGGGTAGTCCGGCCATTCCTGCAGGAACGCTTTATAGACATCGGCCGCCTCGGTTTCGCGGCCCAGGGCCATGAGCTTCTCGCCCAGCGCCAGCCGCAGGCGGATCCGTTGCTGGGGGGATGTTGCCAGCTTGAGCGCCTCCTCATAGGCGCGAGCGGCTGAAGCCGGCTTGCCTTGAGCGCTGTAGAGCTCCCCCAACTTCTCGGTCAGCACGGCGCTTTGACGGGTTAAATCGAGCCGTTCCAGCAGCGCCACCACGTCGCCCATCGGACGGCCATTGGCGAGGTTCAGATCGGCCAGGCGCAGATAGGCCCATTCGAGCCAGGGGCTTTGGTGTTGAGCAAGCTCCTTCAGAAGTTGTTCGGGGTGCTTGGCGCATGGCCGGTAAAGCGGATCGCCGACCACGGTGGTTTGCCAGGACAATACCGGCTGGCTGGCGCAGGCGGCTTCGCCGAAACTGAAGCCGCTCAAGAACATACGATAGGAAAAAACGGACATGTCGGGCGTGCCAGACAGGTAAGGCTCGCTCACGCAGCCCATCGTGGCGGTTACGCCTTTGGCCAGCAGCGGCCCCACCCAGGCCCGATTGGTGGTGCGCAGGGTCATGGCGCTGAAGGAATGCAAATGATACGCAACCGCTCCCGGCATGAATTCGACCTTGGGCTGGGCGAAGGGTCCGCACGCATCGTTCGCATACCAGCCGATATAAATGGCGATTTGGCTCATCGGAAAGCCGGCAGGGAAGGTGGCCGGGTTCTCGTCAACCACGGTTTCAAACCCGATGTGCCGGCATAGGTCGGACGCGGCCCGGATCATGTCATCGCCCGGTTTGTAGCCGGGGTCGGTGATGCCGCGCAGGTCGAAATAGGCCCGTCCCCACAGCCCGTTGGTTTCGGCCTCCATCGCTTTGTCCACCAACGCGTGGGCGATGGCTGCCGCCGGGCCGTCCAGGCGCGCAACCAGCAACACGCCATTGGTCGGATGCAGTTGGGCGGCGTTGGTCGCGCCGTAGGCCGGATTGCGCAACGGTCCGCCCAGAGGCAGCTTGTCCTCGATGAGCGGCAGCAGCGCCAGTTCGCTATCGACCGCCGCCTCGTTGCGGCGGAACTCCGGCCGCGTGTTCTCCATCCCGGGTTCCTTCAGATCGGTGTCTTCCTCGATGCGCAGGGGCACTCCGTAGCAGAGCACGGCGTAGCGGATTTTGGAGCTGGCGACGCGCCATTCCACATGCTTGGGCTTTTTGGCCGTTTCCGGCACAATGTTCGGTGCTATCCGCCACAGCTTTTTGTCCGCGAGCGCATTGGCCAGCGGCTTCTGCAGCGAATCCCGGAATGCCGCGCGCGTCATGCTCTCGGTCTCGGGCAGGTCAAAGCCGAATATCTGGTTGGCCGGCACTTGTCGCCGCTGCGCATAATGCTCCGCAATCGCCTTGGATTCCGGCACGCGAGTGTTGTAGACGACAACCACCTCGTCGCCCGGACCTGCCCCCCGCAACGAGGCCGTTCCGGCACAGGCCAGAAAGGCCAGAGCTGTCAAAATCTTCGTGATTTTCAATCTTCTCATGGACAATCTGGCGTCCGATCGGTTCAAGCGGGAGGAGGGGACATTACCCGGTTTTACGCGTCCTGCGCCGTGTTCTCACGGTTCAGTCCCAATCTCCATGCGCAGACCATCATACGCCAATTCCACTCCCGGGGGAAGTTCGGCTTGCGAAACATCGTGGTCGTAATCGTGGGTAAGATGCGTGAAATAGGTCTGGGCCGCCCCGATGCGGCGGGCGGCGGCCAGCGCTTCGTCCAGGCACATGTGTGTCGGATGCGGCAAGGGCCGCAAGGCGTCGAGCACGGCAACCTGCACGCCCCGGACTCGCTCGACCGCTTCGGGAGGGACATCCTTGCAGTCGCTGAGGTAGGTCAGGCGTTTCCGTCCGTCCTGGACGAACAGGTAGCCGCAACTGCCGGCGTTGCCGTGCGGGAGCGGCACCGGGATAATCTCCAGGTCTCCGATTCTGAACGGGCCGTCGACGATATGGGGTTCGGGCATGAAGTAGCCTTTGGGCCACGGCCCGGAGTGGAACGCGTAGGCGAAGACCCTCTGGAGGGCTTTCATCGTGGGTTCGTTGGCATAGATCGGCAGCGGGCCGCCGCGGGCATCGCAGATGCGCCGGCAATCATCCAGCCCCATGATGTGGTCGGCGTGGGCGTGGGTGAAAAGCACCGCGTCGAGCCAGCCGAGCCTCTCGCGCAACATCTGGAGGCGGAATTCCGGGGTGGTATCGATGACCAGGCGCGTTTGCGCGGTAGCGACATAGATCGAGGGCCGCATCCGATGATTCTTCGGGTTGGCCAGAAACTCCGGCGGGTAGTCCTTGCCGATCATCGGAACCCCTTGCGAGGTGCCTGTGCCCAGGAAAATAAAGGAAAATGACATTTTGCGCCCCGCAATCTAGTGCGGCGACCCTGAAATTCCGATATATTTGTGTCGGAATTTCAGGGTCGCCGCACTAACAAGCCATCGGCCCATCGGCAAGGTGAGTGCGGGCGCAATCGGACGCTGGCCCCGGAGTGCGCCCGTCCCCGCTGCACCTTATACGGATTATAATTGGCTAGACGAGCGTCCCCGATTCTGGCATTCAACCTGGGTGACCGAATCCATTATTGTGTCTGGACGCGAGTTTCGTC
>Ga0181520_10003904_pt1 | contig 25595 bp, 28 predicted proteins | sample PEATcosm2014_Bin_29_FD_132451 | JGI IMG/M metagenome (GOLD analysis project Ga0181520, IMG submission 132451) | Peatland microbial communities from MTU Mesocosm Facility, Houghton, MI, USA - PEATcosm2014_Bin02_30_metaG | ecosystem: Environmental > Terrestrial > Soil > Wetlands > Peat | place...
CTTTCCGCTGCGCTCCGCTCAAACCGGCGGAAGCTTTGTGGAAGGCCGCAGGCGCAAGCACGATGGTTTTATCTGCGGAAGAACACGACAAAGCCGTAGCTTTGATAAGTCATTTGCCGCACATGCTGGCACACGCTCTCGTCCACGCGCTTCTGGCTGATCCGAAGCGCAAAGTCATGTCCAAAATGCTGGCCGGGTCTTTCGCCGATATGACCCGTGTCGCCTCGTCCGATGCCGCGCAGTGGGCGCAGATTCTAAAGGCGAACGTTCGCCCGGTGCGGCGGGCGGTGCGCCTGTTCGAGCGCGAACTTAAGCGCCTAGACCGAAAAATCGCAGATCCCTCTTTTGCCCCTCTTCTCCGCCGGTCCCAATCTTTCCGCAGTTCTATTGTTCATGGAATCTAAGACAGTCCATTCTGCGGCTAATATCTCCGGCCGGCTGGAAATCCCGGGAGATAAATCGATTTCCCATCGGGCGGTAATACTAGGCGCGCTTTCCAACAGACGGTGCACTGTAGAGAATTTTCTGGAGGGAAACGATTGCCTTGCTACGGTGGAAGCGTTACGCGCTTTGGGCGTGCGGATTGAGCGTGATGGAGGAAAGCTCGATATTTACGGCGGCGGGCTTGAAGGGCTTCATCCTCCTCAGGGACCTATTGACTGCGGTAATTCGGGAACTACGGCAAGATTATTGATGGGTGTTTTAACCGGGCAGCCGTTTGAGGTGGAACTGCGCGGCGACGAATCTCTATCCCGGCGGCCCATGGATCGCGTCACGAAGCCTCTGTCTGAGATGGGGGCCTTTTTCCATCCCGCAGGCGACCATGCAGGCCGCCTGCCGCTTAAGATTTACGGCTCCCGGTCCGTGCGCCCTATCACTTACAAAAGCCCTGTAGCCAGCGCGCAGGTAAAGTCTGCGGTACTTCTGGCCGGCCTTTACGCTTCGGGAACGACCACTGTGGAAGAGCCGATCCGTTCGCGCGATCATACCGAACGTATGCTTCGCGCATCCGGTGTTGATATCGTTGAAGAAGGGAACTGCATCAGCCTGGTTGGTACGGCAACAGTGCGGGCTTCTTCTTTTGTGGTTCCCGGAGATATTTCAAGTGCCGCTTTTTTCCTGGCTGCGGGTCTGCTGCTTGGTTCGGAAGAGCTGATTATCAAAGGGGTCGGTGTTAATCCGACCCGCACCGGATTTTTGGACGTGATCAAAGCCATGGGAGGAACCGTCAGGCAGATCAATACGACGACTTCAGGCGGCGAACCGATCGCAGACCTGGGAGTCAGAAAATCGGCATTGAAAGGCGCGCGTATCGGGGGGGAAATAATACCGCGTTTAATCGACGAGATCCCCGTATTGGCGGCGCTGGCTACTCAGGCGGATGGGGAGACGCTGATCACCGAGGCGCAGGAATTGCGGCTGAAAGAGTCTGACCGTCTTGCTGCTCTGCAGGAAGAACTATCCAAAATGGGGGCGCGGATTCAGGAAACGTCGGACGGGCTTCTTATCAAAGGTCCCACGGCGCTGAAAGGCGCAGTGGTTCAGAGTCACGGAGATCACCGCCTGGCGATGAGCCTGGCTGTTGCCGCGCTGGCCGCAACAGGCGATACGGTTATCGAAGACGTTGCGTGTGTGGCAACATCATTCCCCAATTTCTGGCAGCTTCTGGATGCAGTCAGGAAATGAGGCTTTGGCATGAAATATGCTAATCCTGAATTTAACCCGCTGCTTTATTCTATTGGTAAAAACCTTCCCTCTATAGCATTTGATCTTGTATGGCGCCGGGAGATTCGTGGGCGCGATAATATCCCGCCGAAAGGAACCGGAGTTATTTTTGCCGCCAATCACCGGTCCATGGCCGATCCCCATCTGGTTGGTACCTCTATCCCGTACCCGATCCATTTTTTCGCCAAAGCGGAGCTTTTCAACATCCCTCTGCTGGGCTGGTGCCTGCCACGCGTAAACGCTTTCCCGGTAAGGCGGGCCATTCATGACGTGGGCGCGTTGAAGACGGCGCAAAAACTGGTGGAAAAAGGGGAAGGGCTGCTGATGTTTCCGGAGGGCGGCCGCAGATTAAAAAAAGAGAGACAATGGGTGGCCAGACCGGGGGTGGCCATGCTCGCCTGTCAGACGGGAATACCGGTGGTGCCCGTGGGAGTTCGTAATTCGGAAAATTTTGTTAAGTTTGGGAAAGTCCGCGTCTCATTCGGCCCTCCAATAATGCCGCCGAAGGAATACGACCGGGACACTTACCAGACATTCAGCGAATTGATTATGAAAAGGATTCGCGAATTAGCGGAGGCTTCATAATGACGGAAAAACGAATATTGCATCTTGTGATCGTCGCGCAGGTGTTCTCGCTGCTCTTTTTGATTCTTATGCCTGTGCTTATAGGCATTCTAAATGATCGATGGGGAAAACTGCTTTACTGCATTCTCGTCATCGGCGCTGTCGGGCTGGCAATGGCTCTCCGGCACGCCCTCTCCGACACGGAATAAAATAGGGAAAATGATATACTGAAAGTCCGTAATAACCGTCTCAAATAATAACTTTTAAATGGAAGATAAATTTTTAAACGACGATACAACCATGCATGACCTGCTTCAGGGGATGCCTGAAAAAGTCAACACAGGCACAATAGTGCAGGCGCGCGTGCTAGAAAAGTCCGCTGACGGCGTCATCGTTGATGTCGGCGTCAAAATGGATGCATTGATTCCAAAAAATGAGTTTCCGGAATTTGAAAAATCCCTCCCATTTAATGTCGGCGACACGATCCCTGTTCTTGTTCAAACGATAAGCCAGCGTGAAGGCGAAACCAGGGCTTCCTGGAAGGCTGCGCACGAACGCGCGGCCTGGGAAAAACTGGCGGCGTCCCGGCAGGGCGAATTGCCGGTAGAGGCGATCGTCAGGAAAAAGGTCAAAGGCGGATATATCGCAGATATAGGCGTAGACGCTTTCCTCCCTGGTTCCCAGCTGGACGTGCGGCCCGTGCACGATCCTCAATCGTGGATCAATAAAACTATCACGGTTTTGATTACGGAAATGGATCGCGCTAAATCCAACGTTGTCGTTTCGCGGCGGAAATGGGTGGAAAAAGAAAACGCCCGGCAGAAGGAGATAACTCTCGCATCGTTGAAAGAAGGCGAAGTGCGTGAGGGGATAGTTTCAAGCATTACAAAATTCGGAGCTTTCATAGATATCGGCGGAATCGAAGGATTACTGCATGTGTCGGACATTTCCTGGCACCGTACCGAAAAAATTGAAAAGCATTTGAAGACGGGTCAGACGGTAAAAGTCAAAGTCCTGAAATTTGATACGGCGGCGCAGCGTATTTCATTGGGTATGAAGCAGTTGACGCCGCATCCGTGGGAAGGAATTCAATCCCGCTATACTGCGGGGAATACGGTAACGGGTACCGTCACTTCTCTGACGAGCTTTGGCGCATTCTTGCAGCTGGAGCCGGGTGTTGAAGGGTTGATCCACAACAGCGAATTCTCCTGGAAAGACAGGAATGCGAAGCCGGAACAGTTTGTAAAGAAAAACGAAACGGTAACGGCCATGATCATCCTTGTGGACGCGGCAAAAGAGAAAATATCCTTATCTTTGAAGCGAATGAGCCAAAGCCCCTGGGAACTGATTAAAACGAATTATCCGGCTGGAACGCATGTTGAGTGTCCCGTGACGCATTTAACGCCATTTGGAGCCTTTCTGATGCTTCCAGAGGGCATTGAAGGCCTGGTTCACATCTCCGATTTTTCCTGGACAAAGCGCATCAATCATCCTGATGAGATGGTGGCAGTGGGACAAAAAGTTGAAGCGGTGGTGCTTGACGTGATGCCGGAGTCGGAAAAAATCGTTCTTTCGCTGAAGCATCTCACGAAAGATCCGCTTTTGAGCATGAAAAAGGGAGACGTAGTGACCGGCAAGGTGACGGAAGCGTCGGATAAATCCGCCGCCGTCGAACTTTCAAGCGGGATAAGGGCGCACGTCCGGGGCAGCGAACTGGCGGAGGATGGGGAAAAGAATAAAATAATTCCCACCGCAGGCCAGGAAATCACGGCAAAAGTGATTGAGGTCAAGGTCCGGGAAAGGGGCGTGGAGTTGTCCATCCGCCGTTATGAAAAGGACCAGGAGCGGCAGATGCTGGCCCGTTACGACGGCAAAAAACAGGATCCTTTGACCCTGGGTGATATTCTTGTTGATCCTTCCGAAGAATCCTGACGACGTTCAGGTTTTAACTCAATGAATTATCCGCGAACAGGCGACTGGGTTTTAATTGCAGCGGGCATCGCCGCCATATCGCTTTCCTTTTATTTTTATCCGGTCATTTTGCATTCCGGCTCGAGAAGCGTGCACGCCCGCATGTCCGGCGGAGAAGCAGACCGGCAAATTGAAGAAGCCAAAAAGCGGCTGGCCTCGACGCCGGATGATCTCGACGCACTGACCGCACTGGCGATAGCAAGCTATGAAAAAGGACCTGATTATTATGTGGATGCCTTGAACGCCCTGGAAAAAGCGCGGTCTCTTGGGGCTCTTAATGATAGCCTGTTTTTTTACGCAGGAGTGATGTATGGTGCGCTTGGATTGCCGGATTACGCAATAAACGAATTTTCAAAGTATAAGAGACATCATCCAAAAGATTATGAGACCAATCTGCGGCTGGCAAACCTGGAGTTTCAACAGCGCCGTTTAGATGAGGCTGTAAATGATTATCGTCAGGCGCTTCAATTATGGCCGAAAGACGCCACTCTCTGGTTCAATTATGCGTTGGTTGCCAAAGAAAAAGGCGACTATAAGCAGGCCATCGAGGCTCTGGACCGCGTTAGTAAATACGCCGGAGGGCTTCCTGAAGGTGGATTCTATGAGGAAGGGGAAGTTTACCGCCTGCAAGGGAACGAAGACAAGGCTCTTCAAGATTACAGGCACGAATTGGAGCTTCATCCTGATTACATTCCTGCCCTGGAAGCAATGGATGTCGTTCTCCGCCACAAAGGCGATCTCAAACAAAGCCAGGAAATTCGAAAACGCATCATGGGTTTGAAGAAACATTCCTGATCCTGCCTTCAGTGCTTCGTCGCTAAACTAAAAATGTCAATTTGCTGCGTTTTTTAGCGAAATTATCGACGGTGAACGCACAAAAATGCGATTTTAGCCCCCTATTTTTAATTTTTCATGCCTTGATACCTCCTGGTCTTCCTGGTTTTTTATGGTTCGCGGGTTGTGCCTGATGTTGGAGGGGAATGTCCTATATGGTTTTTCCAGATCTTCAGAATTTCTATACAGTTTGATGTATCTCTTCCGGGGGAACTCTCCCTTTTGTTTTGACCCCTTTTAGCCATCCTGAATTCTTTTGAGTCAAGCCTGTTGTCCTTTCCTGGTCTTTCCAAAGAATGTATTTCCACCCGCATTGATTCAGGTCCAGACCCCATAAGTAGAGCATTTTGATCAATCGATTGTGTTGGCATGCCCGAATTCGGGCAAAATTGCCTCATTTCCGGGGTGCTAATTTTCAAGAGTTAAAGTAGTTTCTTAACCTGCCATGCTTGACCGTCGACAATAAAGACTGTTTGAATGAATTTATCATGGAATTTAGAGCATAGTTGAATCAGGCGGGAGTATGATAATATGAAAGATAATATAGCTTATCGGAAGTACAAGTGGCTGAAGGAGGGGAACAGTTTGGCGGCGAATTCGCTGTATGATGGTGTAATTTCGGAGTGGTTTTATAGCGTCCAGTTAGTAACGAATGAGTCTTCGGTGGGTACAGGTATGCGTATTGTGGCGCTTAATGGCCATCTTTCCTGCTCAAGGCCTTGGCGTTCGATGGAAACTACAACTTCGAACCCCTGGCTGGTATCGGTAAAATAGCTTATGGGTATGGCCAGTTCCAGGACTTTTGTATATGCGACCGCAGGGTTTTCGGCATTGGCTGTAAGGGTCGGCTGATTAGGGTTGAGCAGAAAAAGATGTGGTTGTTTGGACGGGTCAAAAAGGATCTGCACCTGATGTTTTTCGGGTTTAAGAAACGATAGTTTGATTGTGAGATTTTCGATGTTTTCGTCTGTAGCCAGGCGCGGCATATCAAGTCGGAAATAGAGGTTCTTAAGGTCAAATCCAAAATAAAGCGTTTTGAGCATATTCTGCGCGCGGTGCATGGTTCCGGTGGCTCCCGCTTCGGTTTCGTATATTCCCGCAGCCTGCCATTCATAGTAGCTTGAGACTTTCCCGTCAATTTTTGGCGTTATGAAATCGATCGGTTCCTTGATTTCAGCGCGCGCTTTTTTGCCTTTGATCGCGATAAAAAGATCGTCGGGGATTTTTGCGCCCAGCAGGGTGTAGACATTCATCAGATGCTTGCGGAAGAGGTAATCGAACATCTCATCATTGGCTGAAGAATGATCGTCGCCATACCACCAGCACCAGTCGCTGCCTTCGGCTATCATTATTTCTTCCCATGCAGTGGCAACATCGGGGCTGTCGCGCAGATTCGGGTTCTGATCGATAAAATCAGACAGGAAATTGCGCGTGCGCTGCAGGGAATCCCAGGCGCGGTTATCTTCAGGATGGCCGATCCATACGCCGAAGTTGTTGTTTATCCATGATCCGGACCAGAGAGAACTCAGGTTGCGGGCCGCAGGGAACTGCTGCAGGTAATCGCTGGCCCTGACCGTCTGGAGGTAAGGATCTTCAGAAAGCCTTTTGTAAAGTTCCCGCAGGAAGGGCAGCCCATCGCGGCGGTAATATTCCCAGCAGTTTTCCCCATCAAGAATTATAGGAACCACGTGAGGTCGAGGGTTTGCCGCATCACGTTCTTTAAGGCGTTTTCTCAAGACGTGCAGCCTGTGGATGAGATTCGCCGCGGCCTCGGCAGGATCCCACGATCCATAAATAAATCCTATGGCGTCAGAAAGTTCGTGATCGCGGAAGAAAAAATTAATACTCTTGCCGTCGATTTCATAACGGTAAGGTTCATATATGTCTTCCCGGTAAAAACGGTCGATAGAACGGGCAAGAACGCCTTCGTCCGTAGCGATCCAGTTTACGCCCGCCTGAATAAATAACCTGGCTGTTTCCGGAGAAACAGATCCTTCGGAGGGCCACATGCCGCGCGGAGGCGCGCCGAAACGGGTCTGATGATCGGTGATCGCGCGTTGAATCTGCAGCGCGGCGTCTTCGGGATGCCGGTATCTACCGGGTAGAAACACCTGCGGCATCGCTATGCGCGCCACATCGGTGTCGCATACCAGAGGGAGGATCGGATGATAAAAGGGAGTGGAAGTGAGTTCTATCTGACCCTTTTCAGCAAGCTCTTTGTACTTGGGAACCACCTGCGAGCAGATCCAGGACTGTTTTGCCAGAAGAGCCTGTTTTTCCTCTTCGGTAAAATTCCCCCCTTTGTCGTACAGGGAGCGGATTAGATCGTCTTTCTCCCTCCATAAAGGATCACACCATGCCAGGTTGAACCACACCTGAAGGTCTCTTATGTCCTGCTCTTTGAAATACTGCTGGATTCTTCCGTACTCCTGCGGCAACGCCGATCTGCCGCGCTTATCCAGCAATTCTCTGTAGCGCGGGTAGGGGTCGATCATGTTTTCCCAGTTTGCCATGAAAAAATTCTGCAGAAGAAAAAGGCGTTCTTCCAGAGAAAGATCTTTTGCCGGTTTTGCGGCTATGCTTAAAAAACGGTCGTGCGCCCTGCCCGGCACCGCGTAATCATCCAGTTGTTTCAGCAGAGACGGAACGAGATTAAAATTTGCGCGGATTTTTGGGAACTCTTCCAGAAGCGCGACCATGTCGTAGTAATCTTTTGTCGCATGTAGAGGCACCCACGGCATGTCGTAGCGGTTTGCCAGTGGATCTTTATAGTACGGCTGGTGCTGGTGCCAGAAAAACAACACCGATAAGACTGGTTCAGACATGTGTGGGGATCAGAAGCGGCCTATCGCTTCGATTAAGACGCGATCTGCGCTGGTCGTGTTGAGGTAGGCGCTGCCGGGAGAAAAATATGCGAACGATGCCCGGAACGAAAGATAGTTTGTGTAGGCAAAACCCGCGCCGACATCGATCTCCGATCCGAGAGAATTATCGGCTGTTCCCGTGCCAGGAAATGCGGTCGGGTCCTGCTCCATAGACATATATACGAAATAATCGATACCAATCGAAAGCAGAGAAGTTGGATGGGTCGTAACACCCCCGCCAATCACCCTGATTCCCGATTGCCCCGGAGGCAGTCCAGTAGGATTGGAAGTCGACGGGAAGGCGTCGTAAAGCGTTGCTCCGTAGAATTCGCCGAATCCGCTACGTTCCAGCCCATCAAACCGGTGGCCGAAATCCGGGTGGAAAGAAGAATCAGTTCCTCCGCCTGAATCCCCGCTGGCCTGACCGAATGTGGCGTGGACTTCGATCGGACCGTACTTGCTTATGTGCGTGAAAAGTCCGGCAGACACGAGACATGCATATCCGCTGAGGCTCACATCTCCCAGTGCGGGATCGCGGGTGACATGCCCGCTCTGGAGGGCGAGTTCAGCTTTATAAAATCCCCCCTGCAGCAAGCGCCCTTCCATGCGGGCATCGTAAAGAATACGGGTAATGTGCGATGCGGTTGTAGGTACCCCAGAGGATACATTCACTCCGGGATCTTCAGTCGGTCGCAGGTATGACATCTGGCCTGCGCCGATTTGTTCAACAATGGCTGATAAGTGATAACGGATTGCATGAGCCGGTTTGGTAATCTCCCAGCCGTAGATGGTGCTGCCATTATTTCCTGCGATGGGATTGATCGTATCGTTTGGCCGGAAAGTGAACAAATCTGACTGCAGATCCCAGACTGGGAGGCGTGTCTCAAGCCGGATTCCGGTAAATCCCAGATCGTCATCGGAAAGGATAAGACCGTCGCCTAGAGTGATTGGCTGGCGCCCGACTGTCAGGTCATTGGGCGTGTCGTAAAGGTTTTTTGCTTTAAGATAAGCCCACTGTACGAAAGGAGAAAAGTTGGTGTTAGGATAGCGGAACGCTCCCGGCGCCGCGCTGATATTGTTGACCGATGTCGTAGAACCTGCAATTCCCAATGCCTGGAACTGCGTCATAAATTCGATATTTGGAGAAAAATGACCGCCGACATACGCCTCAGCGCGCTGGCTCAAGAATTCGTAGTGTTGCCCGGATGATTGACCATAATCGGTTTCGCTAAGCGAGATCGCGCGCAGCCGGTAATCGGCACCGATATCCAAAGCAGAAGTTGCAAATAGAGGAGAACATAAAAGGAAATAAAAAACCGGGATGAAAGCGACTATGCGGGGTAGTCTCATCGCAAGGATTATAAAAGAAACCCCTCATTCTTCCAAGTCATTTCCCGATAGTGGTGAGTGGGGTGTTGAATCAATCGCAGGTAAATTGTTCAGGGATGCGGCTTGGCGAGAAGTTCGCGTCTTCCTTTTGCTATAGCCGCCAAAGGGCTTTGAGGGTAAAGAAGCGCGAAACGATCGTACGCGGAAACCGCTCCCGGAATGTTGCCTGTCAGTTCAAGCAGGCGCGCCTGGGAAAGCATTATGTTGCCGGCAAGGAAATGGTCCGGATAGAGGGAAAGAAATTGTTGAGCGGCAGCCTGCGCCTGCGTATAACGTCCCGCCATTTCTTCCGATGTTTCAACCGCGGATAAAGCCAGAGGCCGAACGTCGGGAGGCATGCCGTGTTCCGCAAGACCATAATATGCCGCTGTCGCTTCGGCATAGCTACTGGTCTGGTAAAGCAAGTCCGCTTTCAAGAATTTTTCATAGCTGTCCGCGGATGTCCCATGGAAACGGTCCTGCCACTGCGCCAGCGCTTTCCGGGCATCGTCATATTTGTTCTGCATTAAATACGACTGCGGCATGCCAAGCTGAGACCAGGCTTCTTCATTCTCTTTTTGATGATGCTGCGCGATCATGCTGACAAGCACCACAGTCACGACTACAGTTCCCACAATGGTCCAGAACTGCTCCCTGTGCCCGCTGATCCAATGTAGAGTGAATTCCAGCGCTTCCCGGAATTTATTTTGTTTCTTCACGCTTATCTGTTGAAAATAAGGATTAACCATAAATAGTATTTGCCCCCAGGCAGAGTCGAACTGCCATCTTCTCCTTAGGACGGAGTAACTCTATCCATTGAGCTATGGGGGCACTTCGACTTTCTCAATTTTAAAACTTTATCATTATTCTATATCGAAGGATACGACTTCAATGCGGTAGCCGGGGAAAAATGTCAGTTGGAGCGATGCTCCTTCGAGCAAAGTCCCCCTGGCCAAAGCTGTGAAAGTCTCTTTGAAGGATTCTTCCGTGATGCCCATGAACTGGCCGATCTTGAGCGTAGCTTTGGTGACGCGCTTTGCCCCTTCCTTGCGGGCGTGCTCGGCTATGCCGCGGATAAGTGGCTCTATGTGGTGGGTTTCATGCATAAAAATTTCTCCGCAAGTTCCGTTGCCGCTTTGCGCACCGGCTCAGATGTTTCTTCTCCGAATGTGGTGCGTTCCGGCTGTACGCCCAGCAGGTAAATGGCGGCGCGTGTCTCTGATTTTAAATGTTCGATAAGCAGGTGAGGCGAAAGATCATGCGTAGTAAAGCCGCGCTTCAGCAGGTCATTTTCAGCAAGCAGCGACCATTGTCCCGGAGCAAGGCCAAGATGAACCGCATCCGCAAAGACGATAGTGTCGGGATTTTCCCGTAAAATTCTTCCTATTTGGTTTTCCGGGGTGGTGCCCGCGTCAATGCACGCCAAATTCGGAATTCGGAATTCGGAATTCGGAAGGAGGTTTTCTTTTTTTAAAGAACTTCCTTCTCCCGCACCCCGCATTCCGCGCTCCGCATTCCTCTGCAATAGCCCAACCAGATAGGGGCCGAACCCATCGTCAGCACGGAGAATGTTTCCTATGCCGACAACGACGACTTTTCCTTTAAGAACTCTGGTAAGAGAATTTTTCAAAGAGAAATCAGGGATTTCGTGTGGTATTAGTAGTTTCCCGGCGGCAGGGAGCGCAGAGAATTTTGACCCTGTCCGACCGGCCGTTGTCTCTGGCCGCAGCGAGCAAATTGGGGTCTATGAGATCTATATCCTTATATCGTGACAGGTAAAGCGTGGGGCTGGAAAAAGTCAGTTCTCCGATTTTTTCCGCGATCCATCTTAAATGGTCCCTCCCGGTTATGATTGTTCCGCACGCTTCGCAGACAGCCAGTTCCTTTTCAATGGTTTCAAAAGACTCCGTTTTGCGGTCGAAGAATGACAATTCCCAGTCCGTAGACAGCTTGATTCCCTGATGATCGGCGATACATGCGGCTTCGCATTCCCCGCAGAAGATGCAGGTGTCGGTGTAATGGATCATCGTCCGCATGCCTTCTCCGGCGGAAAGCCTGTCTTCATGCGCAATGGCTCCCACCGGGCAGACCTGTTCGCAGGCCAGACAGCCCACGCATTTTTGTTCGTTGAATTTCGGCTGCCCGCGGAAATTTAGGTGCGGCTGAAAAGGTTTTTTAGGGAAAGCCGATGTATATGGCCGCGAAAGAAGTGACCGAACGGCCTCTCTCAGTTCTCTCAATTTAGGTAAGCGCATTTATTTATTCTTTGCTTTTTCTTTAAGTTGATCCTCGGCATACTGGTCTACGGTCGTGCCTTCCCATCGCTTGATGCCTGCTCGGTGAGCGCCGCGCGCGATAGCGTGCGCCGCGACCGGATTGGTCAATACGATAAACAGCATGCAGAGAAGCGCTTTGACGCTTCCCCCCGCCGGCATAGTGATAAGAAAAGTGCCGAAAAGAATGCTGCAGGTGCCCAGAGTGACGCATTTTGTCCCGGCCTGCAGGCGCAGGTACATGTCCGGCAGCCGCACCATGCCGATGCACCCGAAAAGGTCAAAGACCAGGCCAATTGCCACGAACACGAAGCCGATTCCATCAATCATCGATGTCCCTGCCTTCCAGAAATTTGCACAACGCCAGAACTGTTATGAAGCTTTGCAGCGCCCAGGCGATGCCCACATCCAGGTACCAGGTGCGTTTGGTCGAAATCGCCAGAACGGCGCAAAGCCCGGTGATCATGACTCCCAGAAGGTCCACTGCAACGATGCGGTCCGCAGCGGAAGGCCCGCGCGCCACCCTGTAGAGGCACAAGAGGCTCGAAAGAAGAATAATAAAAAGCGCGCGCCCGAAAAATGCGGTCAGCGGAAGTTTTGGATAAAAAAGAAACGGCATCGGGCGCGCCAAAATCAGAAAAACAGCCGCTAATACCGCAGCCGTGCTGACCCACCATCGCCAGTTCTTCATCAGTTAAAAACCTTCTTCAGCATTGTTTCCAATTTGTGAACGACAGCCTTTATGGCCTGTCCTTCAGATCCTTCAGGTATGTTCATGCAGTGCACGTAGATGCGCTCTTTGTCGGTGTCTACGTCGATAGTCGTTGTTCCCGGCATCAGCGAAATCGAATTGGCCAGTATGGTGACTCCCATGTCCGATTTCATTTTGGTCTCTACCCGGATAATTCCCGGTCGTATGGGCAGGCGCGGATGCAGGACGCGGCAGGCGACATCCAGATTCGCCTTAAAATGTTGCCACCAAAAATAGGGAATATATTCGGCGCAGAAAATTGCCAACCGCGCGGGCTGCAGGAGAAGGCCGCTTTTCCGCGTTACAGGAAGGTCTCTGGTCGCAAGCGCAACCAGCCCAGCTATCGGAATGCCAAGCGCGAGAGCTTCAGGTCCAGGCAGCCAGTTCAGGAGGCACCAAACCGCGTAGCAGCTTGCAAATAGAATCAGGTTTCTTCCCATGAAGTTCAGCTTCCCCCCACCAGCCGGGCGTATACAGCGCCGTTCAAAAGGATATCGGATGCATGCCGGATGAAAACTTCCCGGAGTCCGGGAACTAGAAGAAGTCCTCCCCCGGCACAGAGAATCGCAAGTATGCCCATGGCAAACTGCATGGGTAGCGGAACCTCTGTAACGTTCCTGCAGGCTTCAGGCAGCGGGCCGAAAAATACCTGTTTGATGGCTTTGACCAGATACCCCAGAGTCAGCACTCCGGCCAGAGTTGCCCAGACGGCATAACCAATATACCCGGCTTGAACGGCAGCGAATATTATCAGCAGTTTGCTCCAGAAGCCGCCGAAAGGCGGGACCCCCGCTATGGACATGGCTCCAACAAAGCCCGAAGCGCCGGTAACAGGCATGCGTTCGTAAAGTCCCCCCATTTTTCTCATGTCACGGGTTCCCAGCGCATAGTCCACCGACCCGGAGGTGAGAAATAAAAGAGACTTGCCGATCGAGTGATTAAAAAGGTGCAGGAGTCCGCCCATTATTCCCAATGGGGTTCCCAGGGCGATGCCGAAGACGATAAAACCAATCTGGCTCAGCGAGGAATAGGCAAACAGCCGTTTTAAATCGGTCTGCCCCACAGCGCCGAATGCTCCGACTCCCATTGATAGAACTCCGAGCAGAAGCAGTACGGATTTGATTTCAGGCGTAACGCCGATAACACAGAATAAAACGCGGAACAAAGTGTAAATCCCCAGGCATTTGATGATCAACCCGGAAAGCATTGCGGATATAGGTGCCGGAGCGGAAGGATGCGCGTCCGGCAGCCAGGCGTGAAAAGGAACCAGAGCGGCCTTGAGCCCGAAACCCATGATCAGAAGGACGGCGGCAAACGGAATCGCCGCGCTGTTTTTCTTCGTGGCAATAATTCCGGCCATATCAGCCATATTCAGCGTGGAGCAGCAGGCGTAAAGGAAAGCTATTGCCAGAAGAACAAAAGCTGCGCCCAGCGTGTTCATGACGCCGTATTTGAAAGCGGCCTCAAGTTCCTGGCGTTCCGTTCCGAAGGCCACGAGAGCGCAGGCTGACAGCGATGCCACTTCAAGAAATACGAACAGATTGAAAAGATCGCCGGTCACCAGGATGCCGTTCATGCCTGATAAGGTCATCAGAAAAAGAGCGTAAAATTTCCACGGAGAGCTGTACTTCCGCACGTAGGATACTGAATATAAAGCGATGCAGCAGGCAACCACATGCACAGTTACCAGCATGAACGCGGTTAAACCGTCCTCCACAAGAAGAATGCCCGCAGGCGGCCTCCAGCCGCCCGCAAAATGCACCAGGACCTGCCGCGTATGCGCCACCCACAACGAATAAATCGAAAGAATAAAAAGAAGAAGCGTGACAAGAATTGATACCGCTTCGGGGAAGCTGCGGATTTTCCGGCCCGCGAGAAGAATAAAAAACACTCCGGCCAGAGGCACGGCGACAAACAGCGGAATTAAACGGGTCGCGCTCATCCTTTGAGATCCTTTATCTGCGTGATATCGAATGTGCCGTATTTTTCATAAAGGCGAATTGCCAGCGCGACCAGGAGCAGCGTTGTCGCCACGCCGATCGCGATTGTCGTGAGCACCATTGCCTGAGGCAGGGGATCGACCATGTTTTCAAATGAAACGTCAGGCCCGAGCACAGGCGCCCTGCCGTGCATCCGGTATCCGACAAGAATAAAAAGAAGATTGGAAGCGTACTCGCAGATTATCAGGCCCACTATAATTTTGATGACGTTGCGTTTGCGGACCACCCCGTAAAGACCGACGCAGAAAAGCGCAATGCACAAAAGATAAACCATTACTTTCTCCCTGCTTTCATTTCAAATGAGGTCAGCGCCGCAAACACCCCGACCAGGACGCCGGTAACGATCAAAAGGACCGCAAAATTGCATAAGGGAATGATCCCTGCGCTCCAGTAATGAAACGGCGTTCCTTTGCCCAGAAAATTAAAGAAAAAATATCCTGAGCCGCTTAATCCTCCCGCTCCGATCATCAAGAGCAAAAGGGCGCCCAATCCGGCAAGGCAGCGCGCTCCACTGCGGGAAATAATTTCCATGGATACTTCTCTTCCGAAAACGATCATTAAAAGAATAAAACCAAGCGCCATAATTACGCCGCCTGCGAAACCGTCCCCGTGCGTAATCTGGCCGTGGAAGACTATGTAAAAACCGAAAAGAAACATCAGGCGCGCAACCGAACGCGCTGCGGTTCTGACGATGAGCGATAAGGTATGGGACTCCGAAGCCTTTAACATTCTTTGTCCTCGTTCTCGCCTGCAGTTGTGTTGTGACCGTACTTGCGTAAAAGAGTTAGTACGCCCACCAGCGCGGTAATCATGGCTGTTGCTTCTCCCAGCCGGTCATAGGTCCGGTAATTCAGTGATACGGCAGCTACCAGGTTTGTGGCGCCTGTCCGGACCAGTCCTTCTTGCATGTATGTTGAGGACACATGAAGTATTGGATAGCCGAAGGGCGGAAGGCTTTCTATGGCTTTCCAGGTGACCGTAAGAAATGTTGTGACAAAGGCCAGGGCTATGGTTGTGTTTAAAAGCCATCGTCCGGAAGTTGAAAAGGGAATATCCCTGTGAATCGTGGCGCGGATTAAAATGATCAGGCAGAGGATTTCCACCACCAGCTGCGTGATGGCTACGTCCGGCGCTTTAAGATCAAGAAACGCCATGGAAAGGCTCAGGCCCACGGCGCTCACCGCTATGACGGAGGAAAGCAGATCGTGCAGCTCAATGGCCACGATCGCCGCGAAAATCATAAAACCCAGCAGGATGTAAAGCTCGGTCATCCCACCACCTCTTCCAAGACCGTCATTCCCGAGATAGTAATCGGGAATCTGGATGTTTCAAAAAAGCTGGATCCCCGATAGAGACATTCGGGGATGACATCAACGTTTCCATTCATCGGGCCGCTCCGTGCAGGAATACAAACAGAATCGTTGCCCCGAGCAGGCACCAGGAAAGATATGTCGGAAGAATGCCGTTATGAAGGTGGCTCACAATGCGGTAAACGCCCCCAGTGGCCCGTGAGCAGATGTCATAAGGATCAAAGCGCCTGCGCTCCGCCATGCCGTAAAGAGGTTTCATCCCCGGCAGATCCCGGATCGTATGATAAAACTCCGTTCCCGAGATGCGCATTTCCGGATTTGATTCCAGAGATTCCCCTCCGATAAAAGTTTCGCTCCGGCGTGTCTTTGAAATGACCCCCAGCCAGTAAATGAAAAATCCGATCAGTATGCCCGCAAGGAGCAGCGCTGTTGCCAGACCGGCATTCCAGACGCCCGGGAAAAAGACGGGATAGCCCAGGCTGGGGAGGATAAATAAACGCAGAGGAATGCCCGCGGCAAAAACGCCGAAGAGAACGCACAGGAAAGCCAGGATGACCGGAGGAATCCCCATCGTCGTCTCGACTTCTCGGACGTTTTTCTTCGCTAATCTGGCTGATTGTCGTCCGAGAAACACGGCGTGCACTACCTTCATGAAACTGGCTAAAGTCAAAGCGCTGCCGAATAACGCAGCCACAAGCCAGACAATGCACAGCCTGCTGCCAGAATGCGCGGCTTCGATTACTCCCTGATAAATCATCCATTTGGAAGCAAAGCCGTTCAGCGGCGGCACTCCGGAAATAGCCAGGGCTGCGACCAGGAAGGCGGTGAACGTAACCGGCATTTGTTTGGCCAATCCCCCAAGGTTTTCCAGATTTGTTGTTCCGGCATTTTTTTCAATATTCCCTCCGCAGAAAAAGAGGCAGGACTTGTAGATCGCATGATTGAGCATGTGAAAGAGCCCGCCTGCAATTCCAACAGGATTGCCTGTGCCGATTCCGAGCACCATATAGCCCACCTGGCTTACAGCATGATATCCCAGAAGTCTTTTAAGGTCATGCTGGACAAGCGCCATCATCACGGCTGCGATTATGGTAAGTCCCCCCACCATCATCAGAACCGAATTAAGCGCCGGGCTTAGACGAAAAATTCCGAGCGAGAGACGTGCAAGCAGATAAATGCCTAGCAGTTTGTCCAGGGAAGCCGGCAGGTAGGCCGTTACAGGCACTGGAGCGTCTTCCGCAGTGTCCGGAACCCAGGAGTGAAAAGGCATGGAACCGGCCTTGGCCAGGGCTCCTGCTGCAAGACATAGATAGGACATTGCAGCGGTGCCGAAAGTCATACCTATGTGGATTTCACTCATGCGTATAGAGCCGCTCAGGCGCCAGGCAAGTGCTATGCCGAAAACCATCAGCACATCGGTTCCGCCTACGGTGATAAGCGCTTTTTTCGCCGTTTCGGAGGTCCGCTCTTTGCGGCCAAAATTGATCAGCAGATAAAGCAGAAGCCCCAGAAAACCCCAGAAGACAATAAAAACAATCATATTGTCGGCGAAAATGGCTCCCAGCGAAGCAGCAAGCGTGAGCAGAAGACAAATGTAGTATTGCCCCGCCCGCTGCTTGCCGCGCATGTATTCGCGGGAATAAATGGCGGTAAGAACGTAGAAAAGAATAGCGAATGCCGCGATGAGGCGGGAAAGCGGGTCAATTCTGAAATAAAGGAAGAAAGACGTCATCGCGAGGAGACCTCCCGACGTTTGGGGGCCGACGTGGCGATCTCGGTCGTATAAAACAATGTCTGAGATTGCCACGCTCGCTCTCCTTGTGAAAAATACTTTGTCAGCTCGCTCACAATGACAATTAGCATCATCCCACTCCCAGTTCCTTCCGCAGGCGCTGCGTTTTCTCCTGGGAAAGCTTTACCAGGTCTTCACCGCCGTAGAGTCTGGTCCCTTTCGTGTCGCGCACGGCAAGACGTTCGGTGCAGCAGTAGCAGGGGTCTATTGCTGCCAGAATAATGGTCGCATCAGAGATGGTAGCGCCCACTATGGTGGCCTTGTAGGTGGGCAGGTTCATGAATGTAGGCGCGCGCACTTTATGGCGCGCCGGTCGGTTCGTGCCGTCCGAGCGCACATAATGGAAACATTCCCCGCGCGGCGCTTCGATGTGCCCTATTCCTTCCCCCGGTGGAACGTTCTTAATGCGGGCGTCAATCTCGCCGGAAGGCAATGCGGTCAGGCACTGCTTCATAATTTTGATCGATTCGAAAGTCTCCAGCACGCGGACAACCAGTTTGTCAAAGACGTCTCCGTTTTGCCGCACGATCATATCCCACTGTACCCGGTCGTATGCGGCGTAGGAGCAGTTTTTGCGTAGGTCCCTGGCCACCCCGGATGCGCGTGCGGTGGGACCAAGAGCGCCGTAGGATAAGGCGTCTTTTTTGGACAAGGAACCGACTCCCTTGGTGCGCGCGTGCAGGACGGGATCATCCATCACCGCGCGGCGCAGCATGTCGAGCGTCGGCACTATGGAATCAAGCTTTTTCAGCACAACGGGAATATCTTCCGCCTTGATGTCGCGGCGCACTCCTCCCGGACGGAACATGGCGTAGTTGTTCCTGTTCCCTGAGAGAATTTCCATGACATCGAGAATTTCCTCGCGCAGTTTCCAGGCCCACATGAACACGGTGTTGTAGCCGAGGAAATGGCCGGCCAGGCCGAGCCAGAGGAGGTGCGAATGGATGCGCTCGCCCTCGGCGATGATGGTGCGGATGTATTTCGCCCGTTCCGGAACTTCCATCGGAAAAATGTCTTCCACCGCCTGGCAGAAGGCAAAGGGATGGCTGGTGGAGCAGATGCCGCAGATCCGCTCCACTACAAAAGTGGCCTGATCGAAGGTCTTCATCTCCGAAAGCTTTTCGATGCCGCGGTGGTTGTAGCCGAGATGCACGTCTATGCCGACAACGCGTTCGCCGTCCACTGTCAGGCTGAAAAACTCCGGTTCTTCCTGAAGCGGATGATAAGGTCCGATCGGTACGATTGTTCTAGGCATTAAACCCCCCGGTCCCGGATGGCGTTGGGGTCCCATTCCTTATAATCACGGCGCAGTGGATAAACACCTTCCGGCCAGTCGTCTGAAAGGAGAAGTTTTCTCATGTCCGGATGGCCTTTGAAATTTACCCCGAGGATTTCATGGATTTCCCGTTCGATCCAGTTGGCTGCGGGATATTCCGCTCCCAGCGAATCGATTTCGAGATCCGTTTTCTTCAGCCTGACCCTCAGGGAAATAATCAGATTGATGTCTTCCAGCGTGAAGTGATAAAGGACCTCGATATGCGCGCGGCTGTCCACGCCGGAGGCGATGTTAAAGCGCGCGCCGAGGTCCTTGATCATATATGACGCCCATTTCCGCAGGGAATCCTTTTTGATTTCGATGTAGACGCGCTTCGGAGATTTTTCCATAAACTCAACGATTTCTCCGGAGAACTTCTTGCGCAGGTCCTGCAGAACTGTTTCCCGGTTCATGACTTCTCCGCTCCCTTTTTGACTTTACCTATGAGCTTGGTGATTGCCGCGATGATCGCTTCCGGCCGCGGAGGGCAGCCGGGAACATAAACGTCCACCGGGATAATTTTGTCCACCGGGACCGGGCAGTTGTAGCTGTTAATGAACATGCCGCGGGAAAGCGCGCATTCCCCGATAGCAACGACCAGGCATGGTTTGGGAACCTGCTCGTAGAGCTTTTTCACCCGTTCCATGGATTTGCGGTTGGCCGAGCCGGTGACAAGCAGAACGTCCGCATGGCGGACGCTGCCCGCAAGGAGCATGCCGAAACGCTCGATATCAAAACGCGGGGTCAGGCAGTCCAGGACCTCGATATCGCAGTTGTTGCAGCTGCCTGTTGATAAATGGAAAACCCAGGGCGATTTGAGCAGCGCGTTTAATTTTACTCCCATCCTATACCCCCGCCAGGGCCAGCAGTACGGCAATGGCTGCCGTAAGCGTGACCGGTCCCCAGAAAAATTTTACGGTCTGATCTATGCGCAGGCGCGGATTGGTGTTGCGTATGACGGTGATCAGCGCCACCAGACCAATGTACTTGAGCGCGCAGCGCGGCCATCCGCCGGAATGCGCTCCGCCCAGGAAAAGCATGATCAGGAAAAATGGCAGCACGAAAAACAGCATGCTTTTCATCAGCCGGTAAACAGCGAGGCTCGCGCCGGAATATTCGATCAGCGGGCCGCTGTTGATTTCCGCTTCCGCCTCGGCAACGTCAAAGGGAACAAGCCCGAGTTTAGCCTGTACGCAGAGTACCGCCACGATAAAAGCCAGAAGGCCGGAGAGGTTCCCCGCGGTAAGGCCCTGCTGAAGCTGAAATCTTGTGATCGTTCCCAGTCGTATGGCATAGCCGGATTTGATCACCGGCACGATTATCGCCAGAACGAAGGGCAGTTCGTAGCTTAAGATCGCCTTCATCTCCCGCGACGCGCCCAGGCTGGCGTAGGGATTCCCCGACGCAAACCCGCCCATCATCAGGCTTATGGAGGGAATGCTCAGCAGATAGAGGGCCACAATTAGATCTCCTCCGAAGCCACGCGCCGGGTGGATGCTGTTCAGCCACAGAATAGTTGAAACAAGAGTCACAGCCGCGAGACCGACAAGCGGCGCCGCAAAAAAGGTAATCTGCGAAGCGCCCGCGGGAATCAGGTTTTCCTTTCCCAAAAGCTTCGCCATGTCAATAAAAGGCTGCCAGAGCGGCGGCCCAACGCGGTACTGCACGCGCGCGGTCACCTTGCGGTCCAGGCCGCAGGCAAGAAGCCCGATAACGGCAGTCGCGACAAAACCAAGAGCAACAAAAAGAAAAAGCACAGTCACAATAACACCTCGTCTGTAAATGCGGGATGCGAAGTTCGGAGTTCGGAAGAAGGATCCCTTAATAAGGGAAACCTACTTCCGCAATCCGCATTCCGCACTCCGCATCGTTTCACCGGGTGCTCATGACTCATGACTCATGACTCGGCACTGTCTGCTCATGCTTTCTCCCAGCGCCAGTGCGTGGAATGAATAATCAGGTTATCCCCCACAGCGAAAGTGAATTCGTCCATCGGCGTATCCGCGCTTTTTAAGCTGAGCGCCCCGTGCGGACAGCTTTGAATGCAGAGCGGCTCGCCCTGTTGGTTCCGCCGGTCCAGGCAGTAGTCGCAGATATGTATCAAAAGTGGCACATTTTCCGGCCAGATGGTTCCGTAAGGGCAGGCATGCGAGCAGGATTTGCAGCTGATGCAGCGCAGCTGATGCCGGACAAGGAGCTTTCCCTTGTCCTTCTGCTGCTCCAGAGCATCCTTGGGGCAGGCGTTCACGCAGTGCGGCTCTTCGCAGCGCCGGCAGATAAGCGCGTAGGTGGCCAGTTCCGCGACGGAAACTATGCCGTTATTGCCCGGTTTCTGCTGGTGATAATAATAGCTGCAGCGCACCTCGCAGCCGTTGCAGTTTCCCGTAGCACATTTGTCCAGATCAACATGAAGCTTCTGCTCCGGAGCCTTCGCAGGCTGCGCGCTAAGTTTTCCATGATGAAGTTCTTCCGCGCTCGTTGACATATTAATCCCAGATCTCCGGCGAGTTCTTTATAAGGTTGTAGCGGAATACCGGGCCGTCCTTGCAGGGGTAGTAAGTCCCCAGCCGGCAATGGCCGCATTTCCCTACGCCGCAGGACATATTTTTTTCCATGGAAAGAAAAATGTTTTCTTCGCGGAACCCCATCTCCAGCACCTTCCGCGTTCCGAACTTCATCATGATCGGCGGACCGCAGACAACGGCCACTCCATTGGCGAAGTCCATCTTCACGCTGTCGAGAATCAGGGTGACCAGTCCGACATGGCCCGGCCAGGTCTCATCGCCTTTGTCCACCGTGAGTTCAAGATTCAAATCAGGCCGCTGTGCCCAGCTTTCTATTTCCGTACGATAAAGAAAATCACTGGGAGTCTTGCACCCACCGCGGAAATATAGCTGCTTGAACTGCCCGCTGAGATCGAAAAAAGAATACATAAGGCTGCGCAAAGGAGCAAAACCGCAACCCCCGCCCAGTACGAGTACTTCCCGGCCCTTGAATTCTTCTATCGGGTAGCCGTTGCCGAAGGGCCCGCGCACGCCGATGGTGTCGCCCTTGTGCAATTGGTGCACCTTTTCCGTCACCTTGCCCACGCGCATTACGCTGACTTCCAGGACATCCGCTATTGCCGGGCGCGAAGAGGGAGTAAAAGGCGCTTCACCTACGCCCGGTATGGTGAGCTCGATAAACTGCCCGGTCTGAAAGCTGATGGGCTTCTCAGGTTTGAAGCGGATGGTCTTTATCGTCGTAGTTTCTGTGATGACCTCAAGAACCTCAGCGCGCATGGGACGGTAAAGATTGGGGGCGGTTTCAGGCATGATTCACCAATCTCCTTAATACCCGCCGGATATCGATTTTTGCCGGGCAGACGCTGATGCAGCGTCCGCAGCCGGTGCAGGCATAAACTTTGGCCACCTTGGGAAAGAAATCAAATTTTTTATCAAACCGGTTGCGCAGTCTCATCCAGAGTTTTTTCCGGGGATTTCCCCCTCCGGCAACGCGGGCGTAGCCTTTCAGCAGGCAGGAATCCCATACGCGCAGGCGCCGCATCTGCATGTCGTCCTTCTGGTCATATAAAAGGAAGCAATGGCAGGTAGGACAGATCTGGGTACAGCCGCCGCATTCTACGCAGTTTTTTGCTTCATCCTCCCAGATCTCCGAGTTGTAATTGCGCTCAATGATTCCCTGAAACCGGTCATGGCGGGGAATGTCGTAAGTCTGTATATTTTTTTCCACCGCCTTGATGACTTCCGCTCTTTGCGCGTCGCGCGCCTCGTTGTCATGGTCGGTAGCCTGCGTGAATAAGGAAGCGCATTCTTCCAGCAGAGCGCGGCCTTTATCGGAGCCGGCCTCGATCAGAAAAGAATCTTCCAATGTCGACATGTTCAGGTCGAAATCCGCAGTGGGATACGGCTGAACGCCAAGCGCCAGGCAGAAGCAGGTATCGATCGCGCAGGTGCAGTCTGCGCCGATAATCAGATTTTGTTCGCGGTTGCGGATAAAAAACGGATCTTTGAATCCGTGGTTTTTGAATACATGGTCCTGAACCTTCATTCCCTGGAGATCGCAGGCCTTGACGCCGAATATGGCCAGCGGTTTGCGGTGAGAACCGGGGACGTCCTGGAGAAAACCTTCCACAACGCGTTCCCTTGCGGGAGTAAAAAAGGCCTTAATCGGTTCCACAGGCCGCACCTCGCCGATAATTATGTCGTCGGCTGATCCTGTGTATTTTCGCAGAAAGCGGTGGTTGTTTCTTTTAACAGGGAAATAAACGTCGTAGGAAATAGAAAGCTTGTCCAGGAAGGCTTTGAGGTCCCGCTTTTTCAGTACGGCGCTTTCAATCACTTCGGAGGATGCTCCTTTAACTGATATCAGTCGCACTAACTATGGCGGATATTTGGACGAAAGAATTCTATAGGATTCTATACATTTGGCAGAGCTCAGCACAAGCAGGCGATTAGTTTTCCCTAAAAGAATTGATTCGAATCTGCGAGACCGGGCGTGAGTTTCTTTGCCGCAGGAGCGGGCGCGCCGGGAGCGGTGACTGCTTTTCCCGCGATGACCGCAACAGCGTTGGAAAAACGTGTGGGGAGGCTTTGTTTTTGCGGCGCCAATGATTGCATGCCGTTTGTCGCATCGCTTCCCGTTATTAATGGAGGCGATACCGAACGCGCAGATGCGGATGCGCGTTCAGCATCATTGGCGGTGACGAGGGGAGCGAGTTGCGACTGAAAAGAGGACTCCTTCCCCCCTTGCGGGGGAAGGTTGGGATGGGGGGTGGTGTTTACGTGCATAGTACCCCCCACCTCTGTCCTCCCCCTCAAGGGGGGAGGAGGGTTTTGGACGGGAGTTCCCGCCGCCGAAGCCGGCGCTATCGTTGCGGCCAGCGCCTTAGCCCAACTTCGCCAGTTGTGACTCCAAAACCATTGATAATAAAGGATCTGGGGTCAAAAATTGGCACTACATTTGGCGCACAAGCTGCGGGATTCGCATACGTCTTGGGATCTGAATTCCGAGGCGTTCCAGGATGATTTTCTGGGGTCTCTCGGGTTTCACAATACTGCGCAGTCTGATGCATTCGCCGGTGGTGGTCGGCAGAACGATGTCGCCGCTGTGGATATGCCCAAGTTCTTCAAAAATGGTTCGTGGTGAATTGCCTAGACCCGCCTGACTCTGCCACTGTTCCATCACTTTCCATAAAACGTAAGACAAAAAACAGATCAGGATATGTGCCTGAACGCGGCGTTCTTTCTGATGATGAATCGGCCGCATTTCCAGCTGCCATTTCTGCATGCGGAAGGCGTCTTCTACTTCGGTCAACTGGATATACGCTTTCCAGACATCGCTTTCCGTCCAGCCCGCGATATTCGTCGCCAGTGCGTAGCATCCCTGGCTGAGCAATTGCCGGGCATGTTCTCTCAGACTGCATTGCCACGTTAAAGAAATGCCGGAGGGATGATCCGTCGTTGTCTGACTGTGGATCTCAAACAAAGCGGCGGCCCGGGAATTGCGCTGAAGAATCCGTCCAATCTGCCGCTGTACCTGCGTCAGGTCCAGCGCCTTTTTCGCCTTCTCGCGCCGTCGGTTCAAGACTTCCAGAGCTTTCTCAATACGCTCCGCAAAGAGCGTCTGCATGGCCGCTTCCTTTTCTTTCCGATCCTGACTGCGAACCAGCAGGACCTGCTCCGGATGGCCGTCGTCCGTCGCCACCGAAACGTATCGTACCTCCACGCCATCACGAACCGTTTTCCATCCGTCCGCTTGTGCCAGCACAGATTCATGTTTTCGCAACTCGCTTTTGGGAAGCCCCATGATGTAGCGCCGACCGCCCTCCTGCATCCAGGACCTCAGATCCTCGCTCAGCATTCCGCGATCCCAAATCCAGATCCGATTGGCTTTCCCGTAGCGCGCTTCAATCTTTTCGACAATGCCTTTGACCGTCTTCGAATCGTGCACATTGCCCGCAAACTGCTCATATCCCAGCGGCATCCCTTGCCGCGTCACAATCAGCCCGATGCACACCTGCTTGCAGTCGGACCGATGATCCCGACTGTGTCCTCGTTTCGCCTGCGGGTTCTGTAGACACTGCCCCTCAAAATACGTCGATGTCACATCGTAGAGCAGCAGGTCATAACTCACGTTGAACATCGTCTGCCAACGCGTCTTCAAATGATCTTCCAATTCCTCTTTCAGGGGAAGCACTTTGTCCAGTCCACGGTAAATCCGGTTCTCATTGATCCGCTCTTCGTTCACTCCCAGAAGATCCGCCAGCGCCGTCTTGCGTATCCAATCCTCCCCGATGTGCAACTCGCTCGACGGCTCGCATAATCGCGCAATCGCCAAAATCTCCGCCATGGTCGCCCACGGAATTTCTTCCTTCCCTTCCGGAAGATTCTTCTCAAAAAACCGATCCAATCCCGCCATGCTCCACAATTTCATCCCCATCCACACATCCCCAAAACGTCTCACCCGTTCAAGTCCCACCGCGTTTAATCGAATCTGGATCACTTCCTTTTCCAGAACAGGTTCAAAAAGTCCAGATGGTTCCTGATCAGCGCCCAGTCGCCTCGCCATCGCATGAGCGCGTAATCGTCCCTGAGAATCCAGCTCGCCAAGTTCCGCCACCGTCTCTTGGCGCACCTTCTTGCCGATACGCACCGATCTCACCAATCGCCAATACGTTTTGGTTTTCCCATTTTTGTGAAAGGTGCTGTGCCGCAGGTACATGCTCTTATGAAATCTATTTTATCGTCGGAATACAAGACCCAGAGTTGGCACTACATTGACCGATTCAGCCAAAAATAGCCAATCCGGCGAACCTGATGTACTTGC
>Ga0181520_10003905_pt1 | contig 25590 bp, 17 predicted proteins | sample PEATcosm2014_Bin_29_FD_132451 | JGI IMG/M metagenome (GOLD analysis project Ga0181520, IMG submission 132451) | Peatland microbial communities from MTU Mesocosm Facility, Houghton, MI, USA - PEATcosm2014_Bin02_30_metaG | ecosystem: Environmental > Terrestrial > Soil > Wetlands > Peat | place...
ATATATTTCAAACACTTACCGTTTCCCCACCAACCAGAACGTAGCTACCGGAGAACTGCCACTGAACGCCGGGCCATGCCCTTTCACGAGCGAGAGCCTTACTTCGCTCTGTGAATTCAGTTCTGACCCACGCGCCGACGCACTGCTCCAGAAGATCGGCTTCGCGGCCCCAGGAACTGGTTCTCACCTTTCCGAGAGACTGGGACAATTCCTTCGTCAACTTGCTGATGTACCCAATCGGGCGGAAGCTGGCTTGAACCTCAACATGCCATGCCTCCATGCCGGCAGCCAGAGGACGATCCCCCAGCAAATCGATTTCACCGACACCGTCTTTCATCCCCCGAATGGTGAAGAAGCCCTGGCAGTTCAACCACTCATCGACAAGCGTTTCAGCTAGCGCCGACATGGCCTGAGTGTATCAGGAATAATTTCGAGAAATTATCGGTGTAGAAGGGCAGAATCGCGCCAGACTGGCAAACTGCTGGCGTCTGTTCGGCTGGCACCGCGGACCGTCGGTAGTTCACTCTCGAATCGCCGCGGCCATCTGCCAGTCGGCTGAGATCAAACGCCACTACGCTTCTCACAATACTCACAATACTCAGAATTCACCACGTTGCCCCCTCTGGCGATCGCGCGAAGCCGATGGTCTCTGTTCCCTAGATTCTTCTGTTGACGAATGAAATCCGCAACTGGTATTCAGGGGCAGTATGATCACGTCGCCGCAACCGCCGATCCAAATCGAAGCCTGGCCCATTGACCGCCTAGTCTTCTACGCTCGCAACGCCCGCAAAAACGACGCCGCTGTGGATCGCATGTGCGGCAGTATCCGGGAGTTCGGATTCAAGGTCCCGGTGCTCGCACGCAGCGACGGAGAGGTGGTCGACGGGCACCTGCGTCTGAAGGCGGCCCGCAAGCTCGGGTCGTGGCCCGGCGGCGATACGACCCAAAATCCCCGTGATCCTCTGCGACGAGTGGACTCCGCAGCAGGTGAAGGCCTTCCGCCTGATGGTGAATCGGAGCGTGTCTTGGGCGGACTGGGACGAAGAGCTTCTATCTTTGGAGTTGCAGGAACTCAACGCCGGGGATTTCGATCTCAGCTTGACTGGTTTCGACCCGGGCGAAATCGACGGGTTGCTGGCGATTCCCGACGAGGAACGCGCCAACGAGGTGCCTCCCGTTCCCGAGAATCCGGTTTCTCGCGCCGGCGATCTGTGGCTCTGCGGCAAGCACCGCGTGCTCTGCGGAGACGCTCTCCGCTCGGAAGATGTCGCCCTGCTGCTTGGCGACCGTAAGCCGATCCTGATGGTGACCGACCCGCCGTACGGCATTGAGCTCGACTCCGAATGGCGCGACCGCGCCGGCCTGAACGGTTGTGGCCCGGCCGAGACGAGCTACATGAAGCATCGAACGGAGGGCCACACCGAAACGACCATCTCCGGTGACACCCGCGCCGACTGGTCCGAGGCCTTCGAACTGGTCCCCAGTCTCCAGATCGCATACGTCTGGCACGCATCGAAATTCACGCGCGAGGTCCTGAACGGCCTGCTGCGCATCGGCTTCGAACATCACCAACAGATTATCTGGGATAAAGGGCGGACGGTCCTGACGCGCACTCTCTATTGGTTCCAGCATGAGCCTTGCTGGTTCGTGCGGAAGAAGAGCGCGCCGTGGTATGGCAAGGCAGGCGAAAACTCCACCATCTGGGCTTCACCTTCCCCGAAGTTCATCATGGGAGGTTCCGACGAGACGAAATTCGATCACCCCACGCAGAAGCCGGTCGAGCTGATGCGGCGCCCGATCCTGAACCATCTCAAGCGCGGCGAGCTGGTCTATGAACCATTCCTGGGATCGGGGACGACCCTGGCCGCCGCCGAACTCACCGAGCGCGTGTGCTGTGGCGTGGAACTCGATCCAAAGTACGTGGACGTGATCGTGCAGCGCTGGCAGACGCTGGCTGGCAAGAAGGCCACGCTGGACGGCGACGGGCGGACCTTCGAGGAGATCGCCGAGGAGCGCCGGAAGGGACGATTCGGCAGCGGGGACGACAAGCCGTCGCTGTTGTTGGTGATGGACCTTGCGAATTCGGAACTGGCCTTGGATCAGGACGCCTGCATTGAGATCCTCGATGAATGCGGGTTTCTCCCCACTCGCGGTATGGGCCTCGTGGACCTCGGCAAGATCCCTTATCGTCTGAATGCGGATGAACTGGAGACGTTTCTGCGCGAAAATGGGGCGGATCTCTGCAATCTCTGCGGTGCTCAAGATCAAAGAGGACGGGCAAGCGGATGAAACGCAGAAGCCTCGCGCGGCGTTTAGAACACCTCGAAGGCCGCCTCAGGCCGGCTGACGAACCGTTGGTAATCACGCTCGACTATGTCGACATCGACGGGAACGTCGTGGATCACGAGGACTTCACGGTGAACATGCCGACCGCGAACGACCACCGCCAGCCAGGGCGATATTGGCGACCCTGGAGAGGCCGTAAATAGTGGCCGATAATGATAGATAACGCTATCCAGGACCCCGATTTACAGCAGGGCACAAACCTGCAAAGAGTCGCCAAGCTCATTTTCCGGATCGGCGTTTCGCGACCAAAATAGGCGGACGACCCGGTAAAGCAGGCTTCCCCAGCCCGGTCCCCGAGTGTCGGAGCCGCGCTACTCAGGCTTCGTTGCGCCCCAGCCGCTGCGCGACGAACCCGCCCAGCCCCACCAACAGAATCGCCAGCAGCGCCATGGCCCAGGTAGAAAGCGTGGGGACGCTGGGGGCGGTCTGTGAGGTCGTCTGGTACTCCAGGTTGGCGCCAAGCCACGCGCCGGAATAACCGTCGGTCTGGCTCGGATAGCTTAATGAGCCAGCGGTGACGAAGCGGTCCTGGACGATAACAAATGTAGGATCCATACTGCCGCTGCCCCCTTGGCCAGTGTTGTAGGAGCTGGCGGTGCCACTATAGTAGCTGCCGATGACGTAACGGTTCCCCGCCGTAAGTAAGAACGGGGTGATCGCCGTGTAGCGGAAGGATCCATTCAGGATTCCGGCCGTTCCCGCCGGTACGGTAGCGGAAACCAGGAGGTTGCCGCTCGTGTCCCAGATACCTACTTGGACGCTGGTGCTGAGCCCGCTGCCAGCGTCAAACGTCCCTAGATTCGTAACGTAGACGTTTTGTTGGGGAGAAAACTCAAAGCCCAAAGTCCAAGGACTGCCCGCGTATACCTCACCGGGGCTGGTGACAGTGATAAGGGGAAGGGTTCCAGCCTGCAACTGTGGCGCCATGAGCGCGACGACGATCAACGCCAGCAGGATGAACAGAACCAGGTTCGCTTTCATTGTGTTTCTCCGAACTCGTGTGGTATCGGAGGGATTGTAGCATGCCAAGGTTCGTTTTAACCCCTTTTTATCTTTTTGGCCGCTTTCGTCACCTCCCGCCGCCGCACCGATTGGACCCCTGTGGTCGAAGAATGCGCTCATGGAGCTTATCTGCTCGTCTCAAAAGCGACCTTTTCGAGACGCTCCCAGCGGGTTGGGAGCGATATAGTGGCGTTTCATGACGTTGACCCGGTGAATCTGGATTCCGACGGTCCTCTTTTCCGCAAGCGCGTTTTCTGCCCAAACGCTTCGCTGCCAACCCAGCTAGAGCGCCCGCAGCCACGAAAACGTTTCTAGCAGGTTCTGCGACTGGAATATGAGCGATCCAGGCACGATGACATCGGCACCGGCCCGGCGCAGGAGGGGCACGGTATGGGAGCGGATGCCGCCGTCGGCGATCAGCAGGACGCGAGCGCGCCGTTCGCCTAGTATAGACCCCGCGCTTGCGAGACGGTCGCAGGCTTCCGGCGCCAGATCCTGGCCTTTGAGGCCGAGCACTGTACCGAGCAGAAGCAGAGCATCAATGCGGTCGAGGTAAGGCTCGGACACGGCGACTGGAGTGTCCAATCGCAACGCCAACCCGGCTGAACGGCCCGCGCGAACAATGGCTTGGATGGCAGCCGCCGCTTCGGATTTGCCGACTTCCGCGTGCACTGTGATCACGTCAGCGCCGCAGGCTACGAATTCCTCGATAAGCATCGAGGGGCGATCGACCATCAGGTGAACGTGAAATGGCCGGTTAGTGAGCGGACGCAGGGCGCGTATGAGATCCGGAAAGAACAACAGACTGGGAGCGAAGTGGGCATCGGAGACGTCGAAGTGAAATGAGTCGGCGAATGGCTCAAGGCGCTCAATCCCCGCCGCTAAGTTAGCGAGATCCGCCGACCACAAGGAGATGTCGGCCAGGAGCCGAGTGTGTGCCAGATCCTGCCAGACGCTCGTGTTCAAAATGCACCAGCCGCGGGGGATCGTTGCATAGAGGTATGGGCCGAGGCTCCCACGATGTCTTAACGCTAGCTCAGGGTGATTACCAAAATCGGCCCCTTCCCGCCCGGCTTGGGCGGCCGGGTCCTGACTCCTATCTCAACGTTCATTTTCCCGCCTCCCGCTCGCGCGCACGGCCGCGTAGTTCGTTCTTTCGAACTTTCCCCGTGACGGTGCGCGGCAATGCGCCGAATTCCACGCGCCTGGGGCATTTGAAGTGCGCGAGGCGGTCGCGGCACCACGCTACCAACTCCTCCCCGGTTGCCGCCGCACCCGGTTTCAGGGCTACGTAAGCCAGCGGCACCTCGCCCCACTGCTCGTCTGGCACGGCCACAATCGCCGCCTCGGCGACGGCGGGGTGATCGGATAGCACCTTCTCAACCTCAATGGAAGATATGTTTTCGCCGCCCGAGATCACGATGTCCTTCTTGCGGTCGCGCAGCTCGATGTAACCGTCCGGGTGAACCACTGCCAGATCGCCGGAGTGGAACCAACCGTCGGTAACAGCTTCCGCCGTAGCTCGCGGATTAGCATAGTAGCCCAGCATCACGTTGTTACCCCGCATCAGGACTTCGCCCATCGTCACGCCATCTGTCGGCACATCGCGCACCTGTTCGTCAACCACACGTAGCCCGGTGCCCGCAACCAGGTACGGCACACCCTGCCGCGCCTTGATTTGCGCGCGCTCTGCGATGGGGAGCCCGTCCCAACCGGGCTTCCACGCGCATATCGTGTGCGGACCGTAGGTTTCGGTCAGGCCATAGGCATGGGCAAGCTCAGCGCCCGCTTCTTCGGCCGCCCGGATCACCGCCGGGGCCGGCGGCGCTCCCGCGGTGACGATCTTCAGCCGTCGCGTGAAGCGCACGCCGCGGGCGGCGCAGAACTGCGCCAGCGAAGCGACCACTACCGGCGCTCCGCAGAGATGCGTCACCCCTTCCGCCTCGATCAGCCGCAGCGCTTCCGCCGGGTCCGGCCGGCGCAGGCATACGTGTCGCCCGCCGACCGCGGTTACCGCCCAGGTAAAGCACCACCCATTGCAGTGGAACATGGGCAGGGTCCAAAGATAGACGCTGCGCTGGTCCAGTAGGTGCTCCACGATTTCGCCCATCGCGTTAACCCACGCGCCACGATGCGTGTACATCACTCCTTTCGGAAATCCCGTGGTACCGGAGGTGTAGTTGATAGCGATGCAGGCGTTTTCGTCTTCCACCGCCGTCTGACGCGGGTGCGAGCCGGCTCCGCTCAGCAAGCCTTCGTAATCGTAAACGATCTGGACGCCAGAGGCGTTCTCGGCCAGATGCCGCAGTTCGGGATCGACCAGCAGCACCTTGGCGGCGCAATGGTTCAATATCCAGCCTAATTCGGTTGCCGCCAAGCGCGTGTTCAACATCACCAGTACGGCGCCGATCAGCAGAGGCGCGAAATGCGCTTCCAAGGCCGCAACGCTGTTGGGCGCCAGCACCGCCACTCGGTCGCCCGGCCCCGCGCCAAGCGCCTGCAGGGCAGCGGCCAGCCGGAAAACCCGTTCCTGGAATTGTGCGTACGTGAACCGTCTCTCGCCATCTACTACGGCCGTCACTTCCGGGAAAACGGCCGCGCTGCGCGCCAGAAAATCGAGCGGTGTCAGCGAAGAGATCATGCTGCTCGATGCTGATTGTACATCGAGTGCATCGATGGTCGGTAAATGGTGGCGCCGAGCGCAGCCGGTTCATTCCCCCAATAGCCGCCGACTGGGCACCCACGCCGCCGCGGACGCTTTTCAACAGCCTATTGCTTGCGGACGGGGTGCGCTTATGCGAGCCACAGCAAAGCCGGGCCTCGCGGCTGAATGACTACCGATATTTGCCGATATCGCCTCTGCCCGCAGACGTGGCCGTGCGTGGTGCCACCAGCCGCCGGCGCCGTCGCCCGATCCGGACAAGGCAAGAGGAACCGTAGGCGGCTTTACGTCAGGTGGATAGGTTCCGGGCTGCCGACCACACGCCCGCTGGCCCAGATAAGCGCTAGGCCGTCACTCGCGGCTAATCCCAAAAAGCTGGCTCCCTGGAGTGTAATTCGCGACCGCTATCTTGGGCTGTCGTCAATTGGGGGGGGGCCGACTGGCGGGACCGCCGGGTGGAGGCGGCCCCGCGTAGCGGCGTAGCCTTAGCGTCCGCAGGAAGGCCACCAAGTCCGCCTTTTCTTGCGCCGAAAGCTGGGTTTCGAGTATGAGGTTGAAGAATTCCGCCGTATCCTCAAGCGTGAGCAGGCGGCCGTCGTGGAGGTACGGCGGGCTGTCCTTAACTCCGCGCAGGGGGAATGTCTTGATGGGGCCGTCGGAGGCGGCCATCATGCCGTTCACCATGCGGGGCTTGTAGAAGCGCTCGGCTTGCAGGTTGTGCATGAGGTTGTCGGTGTAATATGGCGCCGGGTGGCAATTGGCGCAGCGGCCTTTCCCGAAGAAGATCTCCTGGCCGTGCAGTTCGCTGGCGGTCGCTTTCCTGGGATCGAGCTTGCCTTCGACGTTCAGCTTTGCGGCCGGGGGGAAATCCAGCAACTCCTCAAACTCTGCCATAGCGTGGACTTGGCTCCCCCGATCGAGGACGTTAACGCCCTTCTTCATCGCGATGACCGGGTCGCCGTCGAAGTAGGCGGCGCGCTGCTCAAACTCGGTAAAGTCTTCCACCGTCTTCAGCGCGCGCTGGGAACCGAACAGGCGCTGCACGTTCACGCCGCGGAGGGAGGGTGTGTTGATCCGGTGCCGGTACTCCTGAGGCCGGATGTCTCCGACCAGGTGGGTGGCGCGGTTGGTGTGGCCGTTGGCGTGGCAGTCCAGACAGGCTACACCGCGGCTAACGCGAACGGTACGGCGATCCTCGGTCTGGTTGAACTGCTGTTGCGGAAAGGGAGTAAGGAGCAGGCGGAGGCCTTCGATCTGCTTGGGGTTGAGGATGCCGTTGAACAGTCCGTAATAGTTGTCGAGCGTGACAAGCTTGCCTTTGGAGACGTCGCCGAGGTCGGGGCGGGTGGTGAGATAGATGGGTGGAGGAAATTCGGGGAGGAATTGGTCGGGGATGTCGAAGTCGAGGTCGAAGCGCGTGAGGTCGCGGTTTTCCTGCTTGTTCATCTCATCGATTTCGAATTTCGGGAAGAGCATCCCGCCTTCCGGATGGTTGGGGTGCGGGAGGGGAAGGAAGCCGGCGGGGAAGACGTCGCGAGCTTTGATCTGGTCGGGAGTCAGTTTCGCCAACTGGTCCCAGGTGATTCCCGCAGCGAGTTTCACCCGCACGCCCTGCTGGATCGGCTTGCTGCGCGACATGGTGACGCCGGGCGCGGGATTGCTCCTTAGCTCATAACGCTCTTCGAGGAGCGCCATTTGACGTTTCATGATGTCGGCTTTGGCGGCCGACATCCGGGTCATAATGGTTGCAAAGGCCTCATGGATATCGACGGGGGCGTAGCTGGAGGGCTGCGTATTGTCCTGGGCCTGGAGAACGCCCACTCCAACGACGAAGCCCGCAGTCACGATCGAGGCCTGGATCCAACGTGTCGTGATTCGCATAATCTCCTTTCACACCAGGCCCATGCCTCCAACGAGCCAGGCCCGAGCGGTTTGGGCCGGGGTCTTCGTTTTGGCCTCCTGGCCCGCCAACGATTATACGACCAACTGCGGACCCACACAGTTTCAAGTCCTGTCGAGCCCATCGGAGAATCAACCATTTTGCATTTTACGGTAGGCTGGAGAAAACCCACGATCTGCATCCTCGGCGATACAAGGTGGCGTCCCAACCGGAGTGCCTTATTTGCCACAGCAGCGGCAGCGACGGGAATCCTCCAACTTCGGGTATTTCGATCTCAAGAACAACATGCGGCTTATTGACGACATTCCTGAGTTGAAGGACAGGCCGGAGATGAGATCGCTCGTCGAAGAACTCAACTCCCTAACCAGCTTCTTTCGTTCAGTCGGATGTGACGCATGGGACCTTGAGAACCAGCCGCGGGCGGGCGAATGGGTTTCTCGGGGATATGTTCAGGTGGCTTTCGAGATTCTGGACTTGAATCACCGACAGAACTGGGATGAGCCGTTCAGCCTGATCAACTCATTTGACGCGAACCTAACCGTCTCTGAGAAGATTGGGGTTGACCTATCGCGCAAGTCTGTGTCGTTTCGCGGAGAGGCAACCCTCAGGACTTCGGCGGTTATCGAGCTCTTCGGATGGGGACGCTCCATAAGCCAGTCGCGCGCGAACCTCCAACGGGCCGCGGCGATCCCCCGGGCGTTCTTTGCGGCCGAGAGCGCGCGGTGCCTTCCGAGCCTTGCGAAGCCGGCAAAGAGGATCTCTGACTTAATGGTAACGTAGCTCCCCGCTCGGGGCGCCGCCGCGACTGCCGTCGCGCCACACTCGGATGGTTAACGACGCGACCCGCGGCTGCTGACGGGGTCTTCTCCGCCCTCTCTAAGTCCCTCAGCCCGTGCATAATGTTGTCGTCATTCTGGAGGCTGCCATCCGGCAATCTGTAGCGCTAGCGCTGCGAAAATGCATCGATGGCTTCGGCGTGCTCGGGATGCTTTGTACAGAAATCGTCCACGAATTTCTCCAGTATCGGGACTGGTGACGACGGTAAGTGGCGCATTCGCTTTACTTCCTCACCCGAATGGTAACCCTTTTGGGGACATCCAATGAGCCACCTCGTCGTGTAACGCGCGAACCGCGGATTGGGCCTCGGGCCGTTCCGAGCTTTGGCCGATCATGGCCCGACGGTGCGCGTAAGTGTACCGATCACGCCTTAACGCTCACGACGCGGCCTGACGATGGAGATCGCCCTGCCGACCAACTCCGTCACCAACCTCTTGAGGGCCATATTCGCATTGCGGGCCACCACGACCGCCCCGCAAGCCGCCTGCCGAAATTGACGGTGGCAGTCGGAAGGTTTCTGAGATGCCTGTCCTGCTTTACACTGGGCCCTGATATCGGAGGTGAATATGAACGAGAGACAAGAGATTCCGCAACACGGCCATTCCCGTGGTAGGTCGCGGCGCGCCCTATTTCAGGGTATAGCCGTTTTGACGGCAGGCATTGCCAACGCACAGGAAAAGGCAGCCCCGAAGCCGGCCGAGGCCAATTCCGGACAGGCCCCATCCAAGCGCCCGGCTCTGGCCCCACGGCCGCCCGTTGTCGAGACCACGGCGGGAACGGTGCGCGGCTATTACATGAACGGCGTGTACGCGTTCAAGGGCATTCCGTATGGCGCACCTGCCGTAGGACCGTTGCGCTTCCAGCGCGCCGCGAAGCCCGAGTCATGGGCCGGCATTCGCAGCTCCGTCCATTTCGGGCACGTGTGTCCCACCAATACCAGTTGGAACGAACCCAACGACAACCAGCCCCACGCCGACGAAGATGCGTGTCTGCTCTATCGCAGCTATTGGCAGCCGTCTGGAGAGGACTGTCTGCGCGTAAACTTGTGGACCACCGGTCTGATCTCCGGCAAACGGCCGGTCATGGTTTATATGCACGGCGGCGGGTTTTCCGGCGGCAGCGGGCACGATCTGTTGGCGTACGACGGAGAGAACCTGGCGCAGCGCGATGGCGTGGTCGTGGTAACCCACAACCATCGGCTCAACGTCTTCGGGCACCTGGATCTCTCCGAATTGGGCGGAGAAGAATATGCGGATTCCGCCAATGTTGGAATCCTCGATCTCGTCTCGGTTCTCCAGTGGGTGCGCGACAACATCTCCGCGTTCGGAGGCTACCCCAACAATGTGACTATATTCGGTCAGTCCGGCGGCGGCGGCAAGGTGGCCGCGCTAATGGCCATGCCGGAAGCCAAAGGTCTGTTCCACAAGGCAGCGATCCAGAGCGGCGCGTTCTTGAAGTTCTCCACTCCCGAAATTACAGTGCCTGTCGGAGCGATGGTCCTCGCCGAATTGGGTCTCTCGAAGTCGCAGTTGGCGCGGATTCGCGACGTGCCGATCGATCGTCTGATCGGCGCCGCGGCAACCGCGATGCGCAAAGCCGCCATCGGTGCTCCAGCCGGAAAGCAGCCCAGTTGGGGGCCCAAAGTCGACGGCAGGATCCTACCCGCTCATCCATTCGATCCCGTGGCCTCGCCGCTCTCGGCAGATGTGCCGCTCATCGTCGGAACCAATCTGAATGAGTTTGTCAGCGGGATCGACAATCCGGAGCGCGGCACTTTGACAATGGAGCAGATGAAGAGCCACGCCGCGCAAAAGTTCGGTGCCAGGGGGGACGAAATCGTGGAGGCCTACCGCAAAGAGTATCCGAAGGCGACACCGTTCCAGCTCTGGGCGGCAGTATCGGCAGCCGACTGGATGCGACTCAACGCACAGACCCTCTCCGAGCGCAAAGCTGCCCAGAAAGCCGCTCCCGCTTATCAATACATCTTCGGTTGGGTTCCACCCGTGCTGGACGGGAAACCGGGCACCTATCACGCGTGCGAGATCGCATATGTCTTCGATAATATCGACCGTTGCGTCCGCCAGACGGGCGCTGGTCCGGTGGCACGCGGGCTTTCAACGAATGTGAGCCGGGCATGGGTGCAACTTGCGCGGGCGGGGAATCCCAACCATCCGGGTCTGCCTCCCTGGCCGGCATACGATACGGACAAACGTCCGGTCATGTTCTTCGACCATCCCAGCCATGTCAAAAATGATCCGGAGGGCGAAGGGTTAAGGCTGATTCGCGACGCCATTGCTGGCTGATGCGCGCGGATGCCCTCAGGAGTAAAAGGTCCCTATGATACAGACCATAGACAAAGATGCTGGACAATTTTGAGTGCGACAGACTGATCCGTCGGCAGCGCCCGGCCGAGCAGACACTGAAGATTCGCTTGCGACAGATGATCGGGCGCGGTTAGCGGGAAGCTTCCGATAACCGAAATAACGCCAAGCCTCCCGGATCGCCACCTGGCTCGCTGGGCCGTTCCTCAGCTCAGATTTCCTTGCCCACCGCGAAGGCGTGGCCCAGCGCGCTCCCGACCCCGTAGTACTCCCGGTTGCCGGGCGAGAAGATGAGCGGCAGCACCTTTAGGATGTCCGGCAGGCCGGCGGCATCCAGCGCCTCCTCGTCGGCTTTCACGTCGAGGATCTGGCCGACGAACTGGGTGTGCAGGCCTAGCTCGTGGATCTGGACGACGCGGCATTCCAGCACCAGCGGGAACTCCTGCACGTACGGCGCGTCCACCAGGTCGCTGCGGACAGCCGTCAGACCAGTGGTGGCGAACTTGTCGGTGTCGCGGCCGCTCACGAGCCCGAGGTAATCGGCCGCCTTGACCTGGGCCTGTGACGGCACGCTGACGGTAAAGGCCCGCCGCTCCATCAGGTTGCCGTGGGTGTAGGTGGCCGCGCGCAACGACACCGCCAGGCAGGGCGGCTGAGAGCAGCAGATGCCTCCCCAAGCCACCGTCATCCCATTGGGCTTGCCCTGCCTGTCGTACGATCCGACGATCCAGGCCGGCGTGGGGCAGATCAGAGTCTTTGCACCAAGTGAACGTTTCATGTGGATATTCCTATCCTAGGCCATTCCACTGTGTGGGCTCATGCAGGACGGGCGCTCAACCGGAGCCTTCTGTTCGCCTGACTGGTTTATTGCGGGCTGATCCCGTGCAAGCGATAGTCCGGGGGAGAGTCCGGGCTGAAGTCCTGCCCGGCAACGCGCAAATCACGGCCAACACAGAAGTTGCCGCGGAACGGAGATACGACGCGGTCGAGATCATCCCGTTCGATCCCGACGGCTCTTCTTCGGCCGGATGCCCCAGAACCGCCGCAGCGTTACATGGCTCTTCGCATGGGTCAGCCAGTGGTACCGGGCATGCTTGGCCAGCCTGCCACCCGTCTTCAGCAGCCGTTGAAGCGCTCCCAGGATGCGTACGGTTCTTCTGCCTTGATGTCCCCGCAGTCCAGAAGTAATGTCCAGATGGCTGCCGATATTGCCGCGTATCGTTCCGTTTCCAGACAGGAGTCGGTAGATCCTTGGCGACCACCGGAGGGTCATCGTGCTTTTTTCCAGAAGTACCGGCGCCTCTCCCGAATTACTACGAGCGCCGTACCGATGGCCAACAGCGTCGCGGTCCCCGGTTCGGGGGTTGGAGTCGGGGCCGTATCGGACGGTCGAAAAACCGGATTCGTCGGTGGTATCACTACAAGGGGCGTCTGTCCCGTGTCGGTCCCCCCGCCACTGTCCGACGGATTCTGCAGGATCGGAGTCCCGCCTGGAAACCACGTACGCGGCGGTGGAATTGTCCCCACAACCACTGTGATTGGATTCTGCCGAGGGGGCAATGAGACGCCGAAGTATTCACTTTGGTTCTCCGAGGGCATTCCTGGAAACGCAGTGGTGGTAGGAAACCATTGTAAATACACCCCCACTCCTGGCTGTGTTGCGACAAACGGGTCAGAACCGGACGGTCCGTTCATCGTGCCATTCATCGGCGAAACCGTTGATTCAGGCACCGTCGGCGCCGGTGCCGCGTTTCCTGTGCCAGTTTCCGTCCCGCTGCCCGGCGCAAGAGTCCCTGTCCCGCCGCCCGACCCCATCCCACTGCCCGGCGCAGGAGGGAACCGTGGAGATGGGCCACCCGGGGTAGCCGACCCGGATTGCGGAATCTGGCCCAACGGCACCGGTGGAGCCGTCTGGCCGAACGGCGCCCGTGGAAAGAGATCACCTACGAACGCAGACGGTCGCCGTAAGTCAGTGTCCGGCGGAACGTACGATGAAACCAGCAGGCCAACCAGGTCAAGGTCGCCCGCCGGGGGATCCTCTACGCCGACGGGTTGCTGTGGCGTGTTCGCGACACGATTTCCGCAGCGTGCCCGTGCCACATGCTCACCGTCGGTAATAAGCGCTTCGCCGGCCGTCAGCTGCACTCGATTCCTAGTCCAGTAGATGTGGCTACCGACGCGATAGGAAACGTAAACGGCCCTGGACGTCGCTTCCGTCATCTGCAGTTCGGTGGAGTTGAACACCGCGTAGTGGGCGTCAACTACCGGATCGGTCCGCCGCGCACGTTCCACCTCCGCAACTGAATATGCCCCGCCCGCGATCACTGAGTGCCGGTAGACCGGTCGCCCATCTCCCCGCCCCGCGGTCCGCGCTGGTAGCGGATCGCGGTTCGGAGACACGCTAGGCTGCGCGAGCAAAGATGACAGTTCCGGAGCGGCGGCCCAATACGCCGTCGCCATGGCGATGCAAGCCGCGCCGCAGACCCAGAGCAGAATACGAAACTTATGCTGCTTCGCCTTCGAATCGTGAAGAGCCGTTACGGGACCTATGCTTATGCCACTCATCAGGCTGAGATCCGTGTGAAGCTCCATGATGCCTGAAATCGAGACTGAACAACAATGAGTAAGTACCGTACTCGCAGCGCAAGCTATGAAATAACTCAAATAGTACTGATCCAGTACTGCCACCCAATCTTCGGCCAACGCCGATGCGAAGGCCCAGGAATCACGCTTTGTCTCTCGCGGCCAGCGCCCCGGGGTTTGCGACGCGAAGCGGTTTCCCATCGAGATAAGCCAACGCGTTTTCCACGCTCTGGGTATAGAACTCGGTCCACGTCTCTCGGACGCCGTATCCGAGATGCGGTGTCAGCACCGTGTTGGGTGCGCTTCTCAGCGGGTGCCCGGCCGGCAGAGGCTCGGGGTCATAGACATCCACAGCGGCCACGATGCGTCGGGCCTGGACGGCTTCAATGAGCGCGCCCTCTTCTACAATGGGGCCGCGCGAGGTATTGACCAGGATCGCGCCCGGCTTCATGCGCGCCAGGTCGGAGGCGCCGATCAGCCCGCGCGTGCGGGGCGAGAGCACCACGTGGATGCTGACGGCATCCGACTGCGAGAGTAACTCCTCTTTCGAAACGCGCGTGGCTCCGGCCGCCGACGCCTGCTCCGCGGTCATGTTCTGGCTCCAGGCCAGCACGTTCATATTCAGTGCGAGACAATAGCGGGCCATGTGGGTGCCGAGGCGTCCCAGGCCGATGATGCCGATTGTCTTCCCCGCCAGGCTGATCCCTACCGGCAATCCTTCCTGGAATCGTCCGGCGCGCATATTGGCGTCTGCCGCGGGGATGGCCCGTGCCGCCGCGAGCAGCAGGCCGAGCGCGAGTTCCGCGGTGGCCGCCTCGCTTGCGCCGCCGTTACCCGTATTGCACACAACCACGCCCTGCGACGTGCAGGCCGCGACATCGAGCGAGCGATTCTGCCTGCCAGTGATGCCGAGCATGCGGAGCCTGGGCAGGCGGTTGATAAGCGAAGCCGGCAGCGCGGTCCGCTCGCGCATGGAGAGCACGATTTCGAATTCCGCCAGCTTCCGGGCGGCATCGTCCTCACCCTCAAAAGCATGCTCGAAGAAGATCACTTCGGCGCGCCGCGTCAAGGGCGACCAATCGGTGCTGCTTTGCGCGATCCCCTGCCAATCGTCTAGAACCGCAATCTTCGTCATCGCTTATCCTCAATACCACGATGTTCACATCGTACGGGATTTGCGGGCGCGATTGCAGGCAACGCGCCAAACATCGCACTATCCAAAATGAACCGGGTACCAAACAGCGCCACTCGGCGGAAAACGCTCGCTCGCACCGAGTCGTTGACGACCTTCAGCAGATTCACCAAAGGTAGCGGGGAGATCGCCAACAGTTCGGAAATACAGAGGTGCGGCGTCACCGCAGGGAGCGCGGCTAAAGTCGCGCCCGTCGCCTTCAGCCGCGTCAATCGACCGGAGATGTATTGTGCCATCAACTTGGCGTCGCCAGCCTCGGCCCAGCAAACCATGCGCCCCATGTCGGCACGAAAAGAGGTTCGATTCAAGAACCGCGCTTTGCCGGAGTAAGCGAGCATCTGTCGCGGTTGCCCGAAATCGAAAGCGAAGACTCCGTTTATTGCGGGAGTCGTCTCGCGGCGGTTCCGACTCGAGATCGGTCCCGTAGTCCTCATTCGGGAGGAATAGTGATAAAATTCCTGTTGGTACAAAGGCGTTGTTGCCATGCTTGCAGCCGGGACCAAACCCGTATCGACCTCAGAGAAATCGCGGGCTTTGGAACAGGTTCTGGCAAGCCGCACCTTCCGGCGCTGCGACCAGCTCAAGAAAATCCTCTCATATGTTTGCAATAAGGAACTGCAGGAGCCGGGCGGGGAGATCACCGAATACCTGATCGGGGTGGAGGCGCTGGGCCGCGGCAAGGATTTCTCGCCAGCCGGTGATTCGTCGGTGCGAGCCTGCGCGCACGCGCTCCGCAAGAAATTGCAGGAGTATTACCTGGTTGAATCGCCCGAAGCGGAAGTTCGGATCGAATTCCCCAAAGGCGATTACGTCCCGCAATACGTTTGTTGGCACGGTCCCGAGCCAGCCACCTGGGCCGTTTCGGAGACCGCTCCGCCGGCGCGCCGCAGATGGAGGATTTCGCTCGGACAGGCGATCGCAGCCGCGGTTCTTCTGATGATCGGGGTGGTCGGCTATCTATTCCGGCAGCCTCTTGTCACTCAGATCATGCTGGCCCGCATTCCCGGCGTCATTAAGGAGGCCTGGGGACCGCTGATGGATGGAGACGAAGTTCTAGTAGTAGTCGCCACCCCGCCGCAGCTAACCTTGCGCGATTACCACGGCTTGCCTCGCCCCGAGTATCCGCCATGGTGGCCGCAAATTAAACAGACCCCGGAAATCTTACAATTTTATAGCCGACACCAGCCCGTCACGGGCGACACTTCGCTGTTGTTCTATCCCAATCAGGTTTCACCGCTTTGGGGCGACGCGGCGGCCGCCATGTCGGCGGTGGGTGAACTGGCCGGCTACGGGATACATTACCGCATCCTGCCTGAGCATCTACTGCAGCCGTACCTGCTCGTGAATCGAAACGTTTTGCTTTTCGGACGTTCCGAGTACAGCGAGACGGTGAGGCTGCTGACGAAAGACCTGCCGTTCGCCATTGACTTCGAGCCGGCATCGCGGACTTGGTTGGTCCGCAATCGCTTAGCCAAGCAGGGGGACGGTTTTTCAGAAGTTCGCGGTGACTATAATACCCAAGGGCTGGTGACCGTTATCCGAAATTCAACGCCCGGTTCTCCGAACAAGCGGACGATGATTATTTCCGGAGCGACTACGGCTGGAACGCTTGCCGCTCAGGAGTTCTTATCGACGCCCGATGCCTTGAGAGATCTGAGCGGCAGGTTCCGGAGGGATGGAACCAGGAAATGGCCGACCAGTTGGCAGTTGGTGGTCACCGCCGACATTAGCAAGAACGAGTTCACGGTGCCGATGAACTACCGCTACGCGGCGCACCGTGTTCTACACGACTAGGACCCCATTACCCGAAATCGAACCGCGCCTGCCGTTCGTTCCCGAAACTTTTCTTGACTCGATAACCCGCGAGTTGAAGTCCCGGACCATTCCCTTGTGGCCGTGTAACTGACTTCCGAGGACGCAACTGCAATGCAACTGCGCCTGTAAGCAATGCAATTACTTGCCTGTTCTCCCTTCTCGCCATACACTCCGTCTATCTGCGATCCAAACCTCTGGTGGGAATAGCGGAGACTCCCGCTACGCCTGTGGAGCGCGAGAAAAAGTGATTACCGGGCGGGACGAGCCGCCCCGTGAGCAGCTTACTGAACGCATCTGAGGACGCCCCGGAGCGCAGGCCTTGGCGAGACTGCCCAGTGCCTCCCCGGCTGTCGCAAGGAGAAAAGAAAATGAGACGTTTCTGGAATTGGCTGCTACTCGGCCTCCTACTGTTGTGGATTTGCTCTATCCTAACGGCACAGACCCAAGGCCAATTTAGCGGGTTCATCAAGGACACCAGCGGCGCGGTGGTGGTAGGCGCCAGCGTCACCGTGACGAATGCCGGGACTGGAATTGCCCGTGGAACGACAACCAACGAAGCGGGAATCTATACCGTCCCGCTCTTGCAGCCGGGCATCTACAACATTCGGGTTACGGCCAATGGTTTCAAAACAGCGACCCGAACGCAGATCACCCTCGATGTGGCGCAAAATGCAACAGTCGACTTCAGCCTGGATGTTGGCGACATCACCCAATCGATCGACGTCTCGGGGGCCGTCGCGATGCTGGATACCGAGAGTGCCACGGTTGGAACCGTCATCTCCAACCAGGGGATCCTCGAACTGCCGCTCAACGGGCGCAACTTCCTACAATTGGTTGCGCTGAGCAACAACGTGAATTACGGCTTCCCAGCCGCCACCCAGACGGCGACCCGCCAGGGTGGTGACCGCGTAGGCGTGGATATCTCGGTCGGTGGCCAGCGCGGTAGTTTCAACCGTTACACGCTCGATGGCGTTGAGGATACCGATGTAAACTTCAACACTTACATGTTCCTCCCCTCGGTGGACGCCTTACAGGAGTTCAAGGTGCAATCCGGCGTGTTCCCGGCGGAATTCGGTCGCGGGACCAGCCAGATCAACGTCTCCACCAAGCCTGGAACCAATCAGTTTCACGGCGCCGCCTACGAATTCCTGCGAAACAACGATTTGGACGCCAAGGCGTATGCCTTCACTACGGCCCGGCCGCCCAAGGACGCATTGCGGCAAAACCAGTTTGGTTTCACCCTCGGCGGGCCGATTATGATTCCCAAACTCTTTAACGGCAAAAACCGGCTCTTTTTCATGTCGAACTTCGAAGGTTTCCGCAGCCGGCAGCAGGTGATCAGCCTCAATGTAGTTCCCAGCGTCGCCGAGCGAAACGACAACTTCAGCCAGATCGCCAACACCATCTTCGATCCGCTCACCCGAACGTCATCCGGCAGCACCGTCACCTCGACACCGTTCCCCGGCAACGTAATACCCTCCAGCCGGGTAAGTCCCATCTCGAGCGCACTGCTGGCCTACTATCCCGCACCGAACAACAACGTCGCCGCCGCTAACTTCCAGACCAACTACATGGATCCCATCAACAAGGACCAGTTCACGCAGCGCGTGGATTTCCAGGAGAGCGCCAATTCGAGCTGGTTCGGCCGGTTTAGCTGGCAGGATGAAACGTCCGATACGCCCGCCCTTTATGAGAACGGCCAAGTCGTGACCACCAATGCCCGCCAGGCCGTAATCTCCAATACCCGGATCCTGTCTCCGAGTACGGTGAATGAGTTCCGGTTCGCCTTCAACCACTTCTTCAACCTCTCCACGGGCGAACTGGCTTACGAAGATAACGTGGTGGCTTCGCTGAACCTGCCCTTTGTACCCTCCAGCCAGTTCGGCCCCTGGGCTTGGGGCATTCCGAATATTGTGCCAACCGGATACGCCAGCTTCGGCGATAACGCGGATTCTCCCTGGGTGAACTACAATTCAACATTTCAACTGGTGGATAACTTCTCCTGGGTGAAGGGCAGCCATTCGATTCGTTTCGGTTTCGAGGTACGCAGGAACCGCTTCAACGTCGAGGGCAACCAGTACGACAAGGGCCAATATTCGTTTACCGGCCAAGTCACCGGGAACCCGTCCTTGCCAGCGGGAACCACGGGCGACGGATTTGCCGATTTCCTGCTCGGCAACTGCATGCAATGCCAGTTGGATGTGGCCTTGGCCAACGGCCAGATGCGATCCACCTCCCAGAATTATTACGTGGACGATATCTGGAAAGTCGCTCCGCACCTAACGCTGAGTCTCGGGCTGAGGTACGAGTACACCGCACCCTTCGTGGACCAGACTGGTACCATGATCAACCCATACTTGCCGATCATCAGTCCGACCCCCAACCTGCCAACTAACTTGCAGCCGGTTCTGATCCGGACAGGAAGCGGCGACTTCTATCAGGGCACCGACATGCGCTTTGCCAGCGGGATTCAGGTGGCCCGCGATGGACGCATGGGCTCCGCCCTGGTGGCTCCCGATTACAGGAACGTCGCCCCGCGCGTCGGCATCGCCTGGAGCGTCAGCCCCAAGTGGACCGTGCGGGCCGGAGGCGGTGTCTTTTTCGCGCAAGGTGAAAGCAATTACGTGGCTGACATGGAGCGCAACATAACCGGACACATCAAGGGTGTGATGAGCGCTAATTTCAGCGATCCCTCGCAGCTCCTCAGCTATAACGTCCCCTGGCTGGGCGCCAGTACCTCTTCGGAGTTTGTCGCCACGCCAGCCATCAACGCCACCATCTACGGCAACCGGACACCCTACGTGATCCAGGACAACTTAAACATTCAGCGCCAACTCGGTTCCCAGACCGTCTTTGAGGTCGGCTACATCGGTTCGGTCGGCAGAAAGCTTCCCATGAACCAAGCCGTGAACGTCCCCTTGCCAAGCGCGACGACCAGCATCATTTCCCGCACGCCGGACCCGTACCTGGGTAGAATCCAGGAGATCGAAAACAGCGATAAGAGCAACTACAACGCCCTGGTGTTGAAGCTGCAGCGGCGTCTGAGCTCGGGGCTGACGTTCCTGGTTTCGCATACTTATTCGCGCTCCATCGACCTAGGCAGCGAGCTTCGCCAATACGGCAACGATGTGCAGTATTCTCAGAGCGGATACGATCTCGAAGCCAACCGCGGTCCGTCCGCGTTCAATGCTACGCACCGCTTCACCACTTCGCTGACCTACGAGCTGCCCTTCGGCAAGGGTAAGCATTTCCTGAACAACGGCGGGCTTGGCAACGCAGTGATCGGCGGATGGGTGATCAACTCCATTGTTACCCTGCAGACCGGTTTCCCGTTCACGGTTTCGATGGCCAACACGCTAGATGAATCGAACACCGGAGCGCTGATGGATCACCCCAACGCCACCGGCATCAATCCCAATCTGCCGCGTGGCCAGCAGGACCCGCAGGAGTTCTTCAATACGGCCGCGTTCGTGATCGAGCCGTTCGGAACTTACGGCAACTCGGGCCGCAATAACGTAACCGGTCCCGGCATGATGGATTGGGATTTCTCCACGATGAAGGACTTCAGAGTGAGTGAGGGCAAGAGCCTGGAGTTCCGATATGAAGCCTTCAATTTAACCAACCACCCCAATTGGGGGATGCCGGTGGCCACGATGCCGAGCGCCGCGTTCGGCAAAATTCAAACGACGTCGATCGCCATGCGGCAGATGCAGCTCGCATTGAAATTCATCTTCTGAGTGAAGCAGCGGAAGTCCGCCGCCGGTCATGCGGGCGGGCTTCCGCCATCCCAAGTCACTCGATTTAATAGATGATAATGTTACCCGGAATCGGCACGATGCGGACAGGCACGTTCCCGGTTGCAAGCCGCCCTGGCCCACGCCGGTTCAAAATTCCGGAAACGAGGTCAGAACGAATATGAAATTCCAGTTATTTGCCGTTGTTACACTGGCATTCTCGGTATCGTTGAACGCCCAGTTGATTCCCTTCGACCACGAACAGATGGTCAAGGCGACCGCGGAAAACAAATTCGACCGCTTCCCCGACGGCCGGCCTAAGGTCCCCGACTCCCTTCTGGAGAAGCTGCGCGGCTGCTCCCTGGAAGAAATCTGGACGGTTCTCCAGGCGCACGGCTATACGCATCAGTTCGACGGCAAGTGGCAGGTGCTGCATCCCGACCGCAAACTGGTGGGCCGCGCCGTCACCGCGCAATACCTGCCCGCCCGGCCGGACCTGTTCAACTTCATCGAAGGCCAGAACAAAGGTACGCAGTTGCCGCACAACGCCGGCGAAGGCGCCCTGGGGCATGGGACCGGCTACCGGCGCATGGTCGATGTTCTCCAGAAAGACGATGTGCTGGTGGTGGATTTGTTCGGCGATGTGGATGCCGGCGGCCCCATTGGTGACAACATGGCGACGGCCATCTACGCGGCCACGCACGCCGGGCTGGTGATCGACGGCGCCATCCGCGACCTGGAAGGCATTTTGGAAATCCCCATGGGCGTCTACATCCGCGGCCCGCATCCCGCCGCCGTGAACAACGTGATGCTCAGCGGCATCAACATCCCGATCCGCATCGGCCAGGCCACAGTGATGCCCGGAGATATCGTGGTCGGCGATGGCGAAGGCCTCTACTTCGTGCCCCCGCAGCTTGCCGAGGAGATCGTCACCACGGCTGAAATCACCCACGTCCACGATGAGTGGACCAAGGCGAAGTTCATGACCGGCAAGTATAAGGCCTCCGATCTCTACCCCACTCCCTGGGATCCGCAGTTGAAGAAGGAGTATGAGGAGTATCTGAAGCAGAATCTGGGCAAAAACTAGTCTGAAGGCTTCTGGCGATTCCTCGCCGGTGTAGCCATATACATCATCGAACGGAGAACTTAAAAATGACTCGAGTAACACGAAGATCGGCCTTGAAGACGGCGGCCGCCACGGTGGCTGGCGCGTTTTCGGTGTCGTCGTTGTCGAAAGCGGTGCAGGCGACCACTTCCCCTTACCGGCGGCCCAAGCTGAAGATCACGGACATTCGCACGGCCGAAATCATGGGAAAGAACCGCCAAGTCCACGTCCGCGTCTATACGGACCAGGATATTATCGGCCAGGGTGAAGCCACCGATGCCGTTCAGGGCGCCGTTCCCTTGATTCAGTACTTCCGCAGTTTCCTGGTGGGCCAGGACCCGTTGAACGTGGAAGCCGCCTTCGACAGAATGCGCCGCGACCCGTTCTGGGGAACTCAGGGCGGCCAATACCTGGCAGCCATGAGCGGAGTCGAAATCGCCTTGTGGGATATCGCCGGAAAAGCGCTGGGCCTGCCGGTATACCAGTTACTCGGGGGTAGAGTACGCGACCGGGTGCGGCTCTACTGCGACTCGGGAGAGAGAGAACTCATTCCGGGAGGCGAACTATCGAAAGCCAGAATTCTGGAGATCCAGGAAATGGGATTCACGGGGGCGAAGATCGATATCGACGACGCCGAGGATCCGTCGAAGTTAGACCGCGTAAACTGGACCGCCTCCAACGCCGAAGTGCGCCACATGCTCGATAAGATCCGGTTCACCCACGATCTTTACCCGGAAGGATTCGACTTAGCCGTCGATATGCACGCGCGCTACGATGCTACCACCGGCAAACGCGTGGCCAAGGAAGTTGAACCGTTCAATCTGCTCTGGCTGGAGGAGCCGTGCGGGCCGGAGAATATCGACGCCATGCGCGATATCCGCGCATCGACCAAGACTCCCATCTGCTGCGGCGAGAACCTCTATATGCGGTACGGGTTCCGCGATCTGCTGGAGAAGAGGGCCGTGGATATTATCATGCCCGACGTGCAGAAGACCGGCGGCCTGCTCGAATCGCGCAAGATTGCGGACATGGCGCAAACGTATTTTGTGCCCTTCGCGCCGCACAACGTCACCTCGCCGATCGGAACCATGGCCTCGGCTCATCTGTGCGCCACGGTTCCCAACTTCCTGGCACTGGAGTGGCATTGGATCGACATGCGGCCTTTATGGAAGGGCTTCGCGAAAGAAGGGGAGGTCATCGAGAAGGGTTTCATCACCCTTCCGGAGCGCGTAGGGCTGGGGGTCGAGATGGACGACGAGTTCGTGCGCCGGGCCCAGATACCGGGAACGCCCTGGTTTGAACCAGCCAAGCTCTGAAACGGCAGAATCCGCGGGGTCTCATGGGTCCCCCTACGTGGAAGGGCCACAGCCTGCCGGCCCCAGGGATCTCGAATCCTGAAACAAGGGGCCCCGCAAGCACCAGTCACCTCTGCAGTACCCTATAGGCTTTGTAATGAAAGTTCATTGGGAGGGTGGCTTCAGCGACCTTGGTCGTCAGCACCACCTGCCATGCACGGGGCCATCGCTTCAGCCCGTCTTGACGGAACCGATCCTGCAATTCACTCAGCGTCTCTGACCTTGAAAAGAACTCTTGAGCGGCCACTGTACCCCGTCGTCAGTCCAGAGAAGATTACGGTTCGCCTGGAGTCGGGGCCAGAGATTTCACTCGGTATCACGGTCAATAATCCATACACCTCTTGCCCTGCCGCTTCCCCTTGTGCCTCGTACACCGGCGGCTCGCCGGCCCTTGGCGAGCGGTTCCGCACCACCCAAGATCGCATTTCCGAGCTGTACTCAATGCCAAATGGAGTCTTCTCCATTAGGAGCCGGGCCGCGGCGCTGTATTCGGGCCTCCCGAAAAGCAGAACATTCCGATCACGCAAGACATAAGGTTTACAGAGCCACTCCGGCAGCACGCGGAAATTCACCCGATAGGCGGCCAAGGTGGCCACTGCAGACATCGCTGCCTCGGCGTCGCCCCAAAGCGGGGAATTCGGGTTGGGATGGTACGAGAGCTTTGTGTGCGGCGAAACGGACTGGTACCGTCGGTAAAAATCAAGTATTTCAGGGGTTTGCTCAATCTCCGGCATCCAGGCAGGGTCCCTCGGCGCGGAAAGTCCGCCGTAATCACGCAGGAAAAACTGTGCAGGCGTGGCGACAACCACCAGTACTTCCTCATCTCCCAGGAGCGGTCCCCAAGCATCCTTAATTACAGCCGGTATTTTGGCCCGCGTTATCGTCTTGGCAAGAGGCTGCCAAAACCCGTAGCTCAACGCCGCTGTGCCCAGCACGCCAAGAGCGAATGCGAGCCACGCAACCGAATTGCCTGGCCCAAAATTCCTGACCTGTCTATCTGGTCCAGCCGGCGCAGATCTCCCAGCGGTTGGCTGCACCCGTAAGTATCGTGGGCTGTAGGACCCTTTCGGGAACTCGATCCGCACCTCCGCGTCCTGAGCTTCCACAAGGTAGTACTCCTGCAGCCTCTTGCGAAGTGCGTGGACTTGGCTGCGCACGGATGAGTCCCCGGAGGGAGTGAAATCCGATTCTCGGCCGAGCGCCTCTACGGCGATCAGAGATTCGGTCACGTCTTCCGAGCGCCCCTCAAGATCCATGGAGCAAACGTACCGTAAGATCTTCTTGAGTTGGAAGCACCGATTGAAGGTTTGGCTCCCGAGAATTTGATCGAGCGCCTTCTGTTTCCCCTCAGGCGAGATCTCTTTGTTGAGATCCTCGTTCCTATCCCGCCCCCCTGATCGATGTCGGCCCATGGCATCGCTTGCGCTGTTGTGAACTTCCACATCGAAAGTATACACCCGACTGTTTTGGATGTGCCCCGCCTTTCTTTCGGGACGTTATTTCAAGAATTCCGGGTTTGTCAGTGGGTGGTTCGGGCTGGCTGGTGCCGATTCCGAGCGGTGAAGAAGCTGAAGGGACCACTTCTTGGAAGCGGATGCCCGCGTGGGCGGGACCAAGCGAGGAGGAGCCTGGCGCGAACGGTGAACTCGAATGTTACGTGAGCATTACGTCATACCACGTAACATGTAGTTACATGCAATTGCTGGTCTGTTTCCACGGCTTGCGATAAATTCGTACCGCGACTGGTGGCGGGAGTTTGGCAAGACGTTCGCGCGACCCTTGCGGAGCGTGGCGTCGATTGCGTAGCGAGTCCTGGAAGAATTCGGGCTCGCGCCTTGAGAACCCGTGAGTGCTTTCTCGCCGATTCCGAAGCCACGATTGCGTTTGTCCTAAGGACGCCTAGCAAGGTCCGTTCACAAGACGTCGTCATGCGGGTTTAGAGCAGCCGAGGCGTCCGCCGCATGAAGCTGTAGGGAGCAAGGACTGCGAACCTCCAGGGAGAGATGAAATGTTGAGACGCTTGCAACTATCACCCGCGCACGGATGGATTCTTCCGGTTGCGCTTTTTCTGATGTGTTGCGTGATGGGCCCCGGGCTGGCGCAGAACGCCGGTTCGGGCGACATCCGCGGTACCGTCAGCGACCAGACCGGCGCTGTAGTCCCAGGCGTCAATGTGACCTTGGTCGACACGATCACCGGCGTCACCAAACAGCTTGTTACCAACGACGCGGGCCTTTACGACTCGGTCTCGGTAATTGCTGGCACCTATAAACTTACGTTCAGTAAGGAAGGCTTCGGCACGCTGGTGCGCGATGGCGTCACCGTGAACGTAGGCATTACGACGGTGAACGCTCAGTTGACCGTCGGCGCGAACATTCAACAGGTCGAGGTTACCGGCCAAGCCACGCTGCTGCAAACCGAAACCGGCCAGCAGGGCACCAACCTCGAGAGAGAGTCCATGGCGCAATTGCCCAATGTAGGCCAGGACTGGGTGAACTTCACCAAGACCCTGCCCGGCGTCGAGGGTAGCGGCGCGAGCGTCTCCGTGAACGGAAACATGCCGTATAACAGCAACTTCCTCACGGATGGCGGAACCATCACTTACCCGCAAAGCTCTAACGTGGACACGGCCATATTCGAGACGGTCGCGGAAGTGCAGATCAATACCGCCAGTTTCGACGCGCAGTACGGCATCGGCGGCAGCGTGTTCAACCAGATCAGCAAGAGCGGCGGCAACG